>ERZ1090868.14-NODE-14-length-108858-cov-11.788517_pt1 | contig 108858 bp, 85 predicted proteins | sample MGYA00478475_ERZ1090868 | MGnify/ENA primary metagenome ERZ1090868 (study PRJEB33644, sample SAMEA5815747) | chicken gut metagenome | biome: Chicken; feature: Gastrointestinal Tract; material: Caecum | place: Ireland | collected 2019-01-01 | study: A study of the...
ACTCGCGACCTCAACCTTGGCAAGGTTGCGCTCTACCAACTGAGCTACTCCCGCACTGAGAAGTTGAATTCTACTGATCGGCAGATTTTTGTCAAGAGCTTTCTCAAAAAAATATGACTTAACGTACGTCCGATGCCGCATCGGTTGGTTTTGCGTGCATTCGATCGCGATGAATTCGCGAAAACCCATGTACGAAAAATGCTTTCAGCAGTTTGTCCAGCAACTCATTACAAGCACCGTCAAGCAGCAACTACGCACCTCAGCAAAAAGTAAATAAAAAAACAGAGCCCCTCCGAAGAAGAGGCTCTGTGAATTTTCGGCGGACCGCCCGGCAATGCCGAGCGGCCGCATGCGTTATCTGAATGTCGTGAGTCGACTATCAGAAGATGGCGCAGGCACCGAAACCGAGGACCACCGAGAAGACGATGGCGATCAGGCCGGGCAGGAAGAAGGCGTGGTTGAAGACCCACTTACCGATACGGGTCGAACCCGTGTCGTCCATCTGAACAGCGCCGAGCAGCGTCGGGTAGGTCGGGAGCACGAAGAGCGCGCTCACAGCGGCGAACGTAGCGACGAGCATGTAGGAATCGCCCGGGTTTTCAGCGGTGATGCCAAGAGCGGCAACGACAGCCGGGACGATAGCCTTAGCGGTAGCAGCCTGCGAGTACAGGAGCATAGCGGCAAAGAAGAACACGACCGCGAGCAGAGCCGGATTTTCGGCAACCGTCGAAGCAGCAAATTCCTTGATTTCGGCGGAGTGGCCGGACACGAACGTGTCGCCGAGCCAGGCAACGCCGAGCACGCAGACGATAGCGACCATACCGGACTTGAAGACCGAGCAGGAAGCAACGTCGCCCACTTCGATCTTGCAGAGCATCGTGATCAGCATGCCGACGAGCAGCATAAGCGACATGATGGCAGCGTCACGCGGAACGATAACGTTCTTGATGATGCCGACAGCAGGCGAAATGGCGGAAGCGTAGAGAACCACAGCGACAACGCCGACGAGGAAGATCAGCACGGAGCGCTTAGCAAAGGGCTTGAGCTCCATCTGAGCGGCACCCTGCGCGGGCTTGACGAGGCCCTTGGCGAGGCGTTCCTTGTAGACCGGGTCGCTGTCGAGGTCCATGTTGGAGATGATCGTCATGACGAAGGCCGTGAGCATGCAGCCGACAAACGTCGTCACGATCCAGATGAGAAGCAGAGCCGGATAGGACCAGCCGAGCGGTTCGAGGACGCCCGTCATGTAAATAACGGCGGCCGAAACCGGGGAGGCCGTAATGGCGATCTGCGAGGACACGACCGCGATCGAAAGCGGAACACACGGACGGATGTGCTGTTCCTTGGCGACTTCAACGATGACCGGAATCATCGAGAAGGCGGTGTGGCCCGTACCGGCGAAAATCGTCAGAACATAGGTGACGATCGGGGCCAGGTAGTTGATGTGCTTCGGATTCGAGCGAAGGATGCGTTCGGCGATCTGAACGAGGTAGTCAAGACCACCAGCGAGCTGCATGGCGGAAATGGCCGAGATCACCGAGGCGATGATCAGGATAACGTCCCAGGGAATGTTACCCGGCTTCATGCCGAGGAGCAGACCGAGGACGAGCACGCCGGCACCGCCCGTATAGCCGATGCCGATGCCGCCAATGCGGACACCGAGAAAGATCGCGCCCAGAAGGACGATGATCTGAAGAATGAGCATTAAATCCATGATGCCTCCAGGCATTCAAGGCCCCTTTTGCGCCCTGCCCGTCCGGTTGCGTCCGAGCGGTCAAAGCACGCTGGAGCGAGGGTCCGGAACCGCAAAGCCGTTCGGTTCTTCTTAGGAACCAGGCGGCTCGGCGGCCTCCTTTGGTGGTTGGCCGCCCGGACTGATGTCCTAGGCGGCCCAGGCTGTTTGCCGGATCTTTGCCCGACTTATTTAATTACTGTTCGAACTTCGGGTTGATGAGGTTTTCGTACGTGAAGATTTCATCCCACTGTTCCTGGGTGATCATCTTCTTCTCTTCAACGAGGAGTTCATGCAGCGACTTGCCCGTCAGGAAGCCTTCGCGAGCGATGGCAGCGCAAGGCTTGTAGCCGAAGTGCGGCTTGAGCAGCGTGATGATGCCGAGCGAACCCATAACGAGGTCCTTCGTGTGGTCAGCGTTGACGACGATGCCGTCGACGCACTTTTCACGCATCGCGATGCAGGCGTTCGTGAGAACCTTCATCTGCAGGTACAGAGCGAAGGAGATCACGGGTTCCATAACGTTCAGTTCGAGCTGGCCGGCGGAAGCGGCGAGCATGACCGTCTGGTCGAGACCGATCGCGAGGAACGAAGCCTGGTTCGTGACTTCGGGGATGACCGGATTGACCTTGCCCGGCATGATCGAGGAGCCAGGCTGCAGCTGCGGAAGAACGAGTTCGGACAGACCGGTGCGCGGGCCCGAAGCAAGGAGACGGAGGTCGTTGCAGACCTTCGTGAGCTTGACAGCGAGGCTCTTGCAGGCCGACGACAGAGCAACGTAGGCGCCGCAGTCGGACGTGGCAGCGATCAGGTCTTCGCTGTTGTGGAAGTCGATGCCGGTGATTTCGGCGAGGTGCTTAACGGCGAGGGCGGGGTAGTCGGGGTGAGCGGTAACCGTCGTGCCGATAGCGGTGGCGCCGAGGTTGACGCACTTCAGGTGTTCCTGAGCTTCCTTGATGACCTTGATTTCGTCAGCGATCGTGAAGCCCCAGCCGTGGAATTCCTGGCCGAAGGACATCGGGACGGCGTCCTGCAGGTGGGTACGGCCCATCTTGAGGACGTTCTTGTTCTTTTCAGCCTGACGGTAGAAGCTTTCGACGAGTTCTTCAACGGCCTTCAGGAGGACGTTCGAACGAAGGAGCAGAGCGAGGTGCAGAGCGGTCGGGTAGGTGTCGTTCGTCGACTGGCCGAAGTTGGCGTGGTCGTTCGGCGAGACCTTCTTGTCGCCCTTGGCGAGACCGAGGTGTTCGCAAGCGAGGTTGCTGATCACTTCGTTCACGTTCATGTTGACGGACGTGCCAGCACCACCCTGGAGCCAGTCCGTAACGAACTGGTCGTTGTACTTGCCGGCGATCAGCTGTTCGCAGGCCCAGATCAGGGCGTCAGCGACGTCGGCCGGGATCGTGCCGAGTTCCTTGTTGGCCATCGCGGCGGCCTTCTTCACATAGCCAAAGGCGATCGGGAAGAAGGGTTCCTGAGCCATCGGCATTTCCGTGATGTGGAAATTGTGCTTGCCGCGCATCGTCTGAACGCCGTAGTAGGCTTCATCCGGAATTTCGAGGGAACCAAGGAAGTCGCTTTCAATACGAGACATTTTTATGCTCCTCAAGTGTTTGGGCGGCGCACTTTCGGCGTGGCGCCTCATGGCGCCGTCCGGTTTCAGCCCGCCGCCGACACGCTTGTTGAGAGCGTTGGTCCGTCGGCCGCGAGCCAGCTGTAATGAGCGATCAGGGAAGCTCAGCTACCTACGCGGTTATACGCACAAAGTAGGAGCTCCTCCGTTCACGCCCGAATATTACTGCTTAATCGGCTTAATGGGAATAGCCTTTTTAGGTGCCTGCTTGGGCAGGACCTTGTCGTAATTACTGATGCCCTGCTCGGCCATCTTGCGGCGGATGAAGGCGATCTGCGTCTTGAGCGGCAGATCCTTCGGGCAGAAGTCGTGGCAAGCGAGCAGCGACATGCAGCCGAACACGCCCGATTCGTCACCGACAACTTCGTAGTAGTCGGCGTCGTTACGGTCGTCGCGCGGGTCAAGGCGGAAGCGGGCGATCTTGTTGATACCCACGGCGCCCACGAAGTCCGGACGAATGCGAACCGTACCGCAACCGGCGATACAGCAGCCGCATTCGACGCAGCGGTCGAGAACGTAGATGTCTTCGGCGAGCTGCGGATCCATCGGAACTTCCTTCTTGCGAAGGTCGATTTCCTCTTCCTTCATGTGGACCCACGTCTGCATGCGTTCAGACATGTTGCGCATCCACTTGCCGGTGTTGACCGAGAGGTCGCCGATCAGCTCGAAGGCCGGCAGCGGGGCGAGCGTGAACTCGGCGGGCAGGTCCTTCGTGAGCGTACGGCAGGCCAGACCCGGCTTGCCGTTGATGAGCATCGCGCACGAACCGCAGATGCCGGCGCGGCAGACGAAGTCGAACTGCAGCGTCGGATCCTGGTTGTCACGCAGGTCGTTCAGAGCGATGAAGAGCGTCATCGAATCGGACTCTTCGAGCTCGTACGTCTGCATGTGCGGGACGCTTTCCGGATCCTGCGGGTTGTAGCGCAGGATGCTGATCTTCAGAAGACGATGCTTCTTGGCCGGTGCCGCAGGAGTCTGCGCGGCCTGGTTCTGCTGATTGGTTTGGCTCATTTTCTAGCAGCTCCTACTAATTAGTCCTTCAGGGGTTCATCGATGCGTTCGTTGCGGCCCTGCAGACGCTTGGGCAGTTCGTCCATGAACGGCATGATGGCGTTCTGGATGGCCCAGCGGTCGGCGCCTTCGGCTTCCATCTTCGCGCGGATGGCATCGACTTCGGCCTGACGCTTCGCGGATTCCGGATTCTCGATGTAGTTCTTCACACCGTAGCCGCGGAAGCCCGGCGGGAGTTCCATCTTCGAGATGTCGAGATCCTTGTAGGAGAGCGTCGGGAGCGTGTCGCCTTCCTTCCAGGTCGCGATCGTGCGGTTGAGCCACTTGGCGTCGTCGCGGCGCGGGTAGTCTTCACGGAAGTGAGCACCGCGGCTTTCCTTACGTTCGAGAGCGCCGAGAGCGATCGTGAGCGCAACGCGCAGCATCTTCTGCGTGCGGTAGGCGTAGACGAGTTCCGGATTGTTGCCGGCGACGTCCTTGACGGGCACGTTGAAGGAGCGCTTGTAGAGGTCTTCGAGTTCTTCGACGGCGGCCTTCATGTCTTCGCCGCGACGGAAGATGCCGATCTTCGTCGTCATGATGTCCTGCATGCGCGTACGCAGCTTGACAGCATCTTCGTTGCCCGTGTTGGTGGTGAAGCTGCGCAGGCGAGCTTCTTCCTTGGCGAGCGCGTCGTAGATGATCGAGGTCGGGATGTCGATGCCGTTTTCGGGCTTGTCGCAGAAGTCGGCGATGAATTCACCGACGATCATGCCGGCGACGACCGTTTCAGCAACGGAGTTGCCGCCCAGACGGTTGAAGCCGTGCATGTCCCAGCAAGCGGCTTCGCCGGCGGCGAAAAGGCCCTTCATCGTTTCGCTTTCGCCCGTGGGCTTCGTACGAACGCCACCCATCGTGTAGTGCTGGGCCGGACGGACCGGGACCCATTCCTTCGTCGGGTCAACACCGAGGAAGTAGTGGCAGATTTCGTAAACTTCGCGCAGCTTGTGCTTGATGTGGTGTTCGCCGAGCAGCGTGATGTCAAGCCAGATGTGTTCGCCGTAGCGCGACTTGACGCCCTTGCCCTGGGCAATGCGTTCTTCCATGCGGCGGGAAACCACGTCGCGGGAAGCGAGTTCCTTCTTTTCGGGTTCGACGTCCGGCATGAAGCGATAGCCGTCGACGTCGCGCAGCAGACCGCCGTCACCGCGGCAGCCTTCCGTCACCAGAATGCCGGCCGGGAAGATGCCGGTCGGGTGGAACTGGATGGCTTCCATGTTCGAGAGGGTGGCAACGCCCGTTTCGAGAGCAAGGTCGTAGCCCGTGCCTTCGCAGATCACCGCGTTCGTCGTGACGCGGTAGATGCGGCCGCCGCCGCCCGTGGCAAGAGCCGTCGCCTTGGCGACGTAGGCCATGAGTTCGCCCGTGATGAGGTCGCGAACGATGGCGCCGTAGCAGCGCTTGCCGTCGTGAATGAGCGAGAGAGCTTCAACGCGTTCGATAACCGGAACCTTTTCGGCGATGATGCGGTCGGAAACCGTGTTGAGCATCGCGTGGCCGGTACAGTCGGACACGTAGCAGGTACGCCACTTCTTCGTGCCGCCGAAGTCGCGCTGAGCGACGAGACCAGCGGCTTCCTTGCGTTCGGTAATCGTGACCTTTTCGCCGTTGATGATCACCTGACGGTCGCCCGGGGTGATACGGCTCCAGGGGCAGCCCCAAGCGGCGAGCTCGCGAACAGCCTTGGGCGAAGTGTTGACGAACATGCGAACGACGTCCTGGTCGGCACCCCAGTCGGAGCCGCGGACCGTGTCGGCGAAGTGGATGTCTTCGTTGTCGCCCATGCCCTTGATCACGTTGCCGAGCGAAGCCTGCATACCGCCCTGAGCGGCCTTAGAGTGGCTGCGTTTCGGCGGAACAAGCGAGAGGACGATCGAATCGTGACCGCGGCGCTTGGCCGCAACGGCCATGCGAAGGCCCGCAAGGCCGCCGCCGATTACCAGCACGTCGGTGTAGATGATTTTCATAAACGATTTTCCCAGGAAAATCCGCTTCAATGAGCGGATGGAAGGACTTTGAGGCTCTCGCCCGCGTGCCCATCCAGTCTTACAACTCGCCCGCAAGGGGCTAAAGCGGCTCTTTCAAGCCGTCTCCCGTTGACGCCGTTTCAGCCGCCGTCTGCCCGAGCATCGATCGATTGCAATTCGCTCGAAGCTTCCGAAAGCGGATCGGGTCTTCTCCGCTTCAGGTCTTGGGCGCTCAAGCCGGCGCAGTCCCTTTTAGAAGATCGCTCTTCAAGGCGGACTGAAGACTTGCGAAGCCAGCTTGCGCGAACGCAGCCGGCTTACAGGCATTCCCAGAAGGTCATCGGCACGGGCCGCCCAACGGACGCCGCACTTGTGAATTCCTTCACATCCAATTCACCTGAGTCGCCGTTCTCCATGGCGGCGCAGACAAACTGAACGTGCAGATCGGTCGATCGAAGAGGAATCTACGACTTTCTACCTAGAAGTGTAAAAGTTCCTAACCGAAGTCGTCACAAGCGAACGGTAATTTCTCGTTCAAATACGAACTTGTGCGTATGTTTGAATCGAGGGTTCGCGTCGAGCGCAACTGCTTCTTCTCGACTAGGCCGAAATGCTGACGCGAGTTTAGCGATTTGCCCTTTTAAAACTGTATGCGGATTAACCCCAATCTTCCACTTATTTTTTGATATAGCTCGGCATTTCGGCTACAGGACGGTTTTTTGGCTCTCCCTGAAGACTTTCTCTAAAAATCAAGTCTTTTTCAAAAATGTCTCTCTAAGGTCACAATCAAAATAAATCTTTGGTCTTACTACAAAAGGAATACGTTCAAACCCTATATACAGTCGAATTGAACAACTCGTCCCGACTGTATGAATTCTTTAAACAAACATACGTATTCATACCTATGTAAACAATTGGTACTCACAAAATTCTCAGATATGGATTACTGATGGATTCGATAGCTATCGAGTTCTATTTGTCGATAGAATTCCGCTTGTGAATATTCATCACGCCATCCGTGCGCGCACTGCCTATAAATAGTCACGCGCGCACGCGAGGACGTCACGAAGGAGACCGTCAGCCATGACAACCCGCATCATCAGCACGGATAAAGCACCCGCGGCGATCGGCCCGTACAGCCAGGCCGTTGCCGACGCGCATACGCTCTACTGCTCGGGCCAGATTGGCCTCAACCCGGTAACGGGCGAACTCATCGAGCCCTTTGAAGCGCAGGCACATCAGGCGTTTTCCAATTTGAAGGCCGTTATCGAAGCAGCGGGCGGCAAGCTTGAAAACGTGATGAAACTCACTATCTTCCTCTCTTCGATGGACGACTTTCCCGTCGTTAACGACATCATGTGCAAGTACTTCGCCGCCCCGTATCCGGCGCGCTCCTGCTTTGCCGTGGCGGCGTTGCCCAAGGGCGCGCGCGTTGAGGTTGAAGCGATCGTCCACCTCGCCTGAAACGCATGACGCTCGAGAAAGGAACGGGTGCGCAGCGTGCCGCTGGCGTCATTCGCACGGGCAAGCTTGCGCCGCTTCAGGAGCGGCTCAAGAAGCTCGGGCTCGTCTCGGACTGGGACTTCGTGCTGCACCTGCCGCTTCGCTATGAAGATGAAACGAGCATCCGACCGATCGCAGAGATTGCGCCGGGCGGTGCCGTTCAGATTCAGGGGCGCGTCGTCTCTTCGCAGATGACGATGACGCCGCGCGGCCCGCAGTTTGTCGCGCAGGTCTCGGACGGCACGGATACGATCCGCGTTCGCTTTATTCACTATTACCCGAGCATTCAGCTGCAGCTTTCGCCCGGGAAAACGGTGCGTCTTTTCGGCGAACCGAAAGAGGCGTTCGGCGGGATGGGCCTCGAGATGATTCATCCGCGCATTCGTGTTCCTGTCGAGAACGAAGATTCGCTTCCGAAGGCGCTCACGCCCGTCTACCCCTTGGGCGAAAACGTACAGCAGGCTTGGATTCGCAAACGCATCGCGCGAGCGCTCCTCGATTTGGGCGGCATGGAAGACCTCGTTCCGGCAGAAATCACGACTGCGCTCGGTCTTCCCGGCCTAAAGGCTTCGCTCGAATTTCTGCATCATCCGCCGGCAGACGCGAGTGCTTCCGCTCTGATGGACCGAACGGATCCGCACTGGCAGCGGCTCAAGTTCGACGAACTGCTTGCGCAGCAGATCACGCTGCGCTCGGTGCGTGCGCTCGCCACGAGTCGCAAAGCGCCCAAGCTCATCGCCGCGCAAGGCTCGCGCTTCATTGATGCGTTTCTCTCGCGACTGCCCTTTAAACCCACGGGGGCGCAGCTGCGCGTCTGGTGCGAAATCGAACGCGACCTCGCACGCGATCGCCCCATGCATCGACTCGTGCAGGGCGACGTCGGCAGCGGCAAGACCGTCGTTGCAGCACTCGCGGCACTGCGAGCTGCGGAAGCGGGAATGCAGACCGCCTTCATGGCGCCCACCGAAATTCTCGCCGTTCAGCACTTTAGAAAGATCGCCGAATGGCTCGAGCCCCTCGGCATCCGCTGTGCGTGGCTCACCGGGCGACTCAAGGCGGCCGAACGCCGAGAAAGTCTCGAAGCCATTCGCTCGGGCGCGGCGCAGATTGCGATCGGCACGCACGCGCTCATTCAGGAGAAAGTCGAGTTCAATGCACTCGGTCTTGCCATCGTCGACGAGCAGCACCGCTTCGGCGTTGCGCAGCGTCTGGCGCTGCGCTCGAATCCGCATGAGCCGAACGACCAAACGGCCTTGAAACCGCACCTGCTGATGCTTTCGGCTACACCGATCCCGAGAACGTTGGCCATGAGCTATTTGGCCGACTTGGACGTTTCGGTGATCGACGAGTTGCCGCCGGGGCGCACGCCTGTTGTGACGAAAACGGTTCGACTCGATCGCCGCGCGGACGTTTTGGGCGTCGTTCGAGCGACAGCCGAAAGCGGCCGCCAGGTCTACTGGGTCTGCCCGATGATCGAAGAGAACGAGACGATCGACCTCACCTCGGCCGTCGAGTGCAAAGCCGACCTCGTTCGTCGCCTGCCGACCCTTCGCATCGGGCTCGTGCACGGCGCGATGCCGGCAGAAGAAAAAAACGACGTGATGCAGCGCTTTGAGGCCGGTGAAATCGACGTACTTGTCTCCACGGTCGTCATCGAAGTGGGGGTCGACGTTCCGAACGCCACCCTCATGGTGATCGAGCACGCTGAGCGCTTCGGCCTTGCGCAGCTTCATCAGCTCCGCGGCCGAGTCGGACGCGGCGCCGAAAAGAGCGCCTGCATTCTGCTCTACGACCCGGCGCTCTCCGAGATTGGCCGCGAGCGGCTCAAAATCATCCGAGAGTCAACAGACGGCTTCGAAATCGCGCGGCGCGACCTCGAATTGCGCGGTCCGGGGGAATTCCTGGGCGAACGGCAGTCGGGCATGCCGATGCTGCGTTTTGCCGACCTCGAAACCGATGCAGCGCTTCTCGCCGCCGCAAGAGATGCTGCAGCGCGCATGTGCGAGAGCGACCCCGATCGCGCCGCACGTCACGCCAAACGCTGGTTCAGCGCACAGTCGGACTTTCTCTCCGCCTGAGAATTCGACTGACCGAGCCCTACGAAACAAATAAAAGAAGGATTTTTTAAAACTTCACTCATCGAACCATGACGCTAACCGAACTTAAATACGTTATTGCCGTTGCTCGTGAACGGCACTTCGGCCGCGCGGCCGAGTCCTGCTTCGTCAGCCAGCCGTCGTTGTCCGTTGCCATCAAGAAGCTTGAAGAAGAACTCGGCGTTGCCATTTTCGAGCGCCGCTCGAGCGATATCGCCATCACGCCCGTCGGCCAGCAGATCATCGCGCAGGCGCAGAAGGTGCTCGAGGAAAGCCGTCGCATCGTCGAAATCGCGCACCAAGGCCAGGATCCACTCTCCGGACCGCTGCGCCTCGGCGTCATCTACACGATCGGACCGTACCTGCTGCCCTCGCTCATCAGCGAAATGACGGTCGATACGCCCAAAATGCCGCTCTACCTTGAAGAGACCTTCACGAGCGAACTTCTCGCCAAGCTCAAAAACGGCCAGCTCGACGTCGCCATCATGGCCGACACCATTGCCGACACGGGTCTTATGACCCAGGCTGTCTACGAAGAAGCCTTTGTCGTCGCCGTCCCCTCGCACCACCCGTGGGTGAACCGCAACTACGTCGGTCCTGACGAACTCAAGGACCAGACGATGCTCCTTCTCGGCGCTGGCCACTGCTTCCGCGATCAGATCCTCGGCGTCTGCCCTGACATCAACCGCTTCAACGCGCACGCGAGCACCGTACAGCGTACGGTCGAAGGCTCGAGCCTGCAGACAATCTGCCACATGGTCGCGCAGGGCCTCGGCATCACGGTGTTGCCCGCATCGGCCGTGCCTTACATCTCTGGGCTCTCGAACTCCGTCAAGATCATCCCCTTCAAGTCACCCGCGCCTTCTCGCCGCGTCATTCTTTGCTGGCGCAAGAGCTACCCGCGCATGGCGGCCGTCGAAGCGATTCTCGCCGCTTTCAAGAAGGTGATCCTGAACGGCTGCTCGCCGCTTGACGAAGCCCCCAAACTCAACTGAAGCTTCGACAGAAGCTTCCCAGCGCGGCGCACCGTGCGCCGCGCAATCCGCTCAAAGGATGCTTGTCACCTATGCCCGACGGAATTGATCGCAGCGGCCCCGATGCGCACAATGCGAAAAAATGGGGCGAATTGATGCTTCTTGCACGAGACCGACTCGGTCTCGGCCTGCGCGAGCGCGACGGGATCGACCTCATCGTGCGCGTGCTTCTGATGGCGATCGTCGCCTACGGCTGCTATCTCATCATTCAGCCTTTCCTCACGGCGATATTGCTCGCAGCCGTCATTGCGGTCGCAACTTGGCCGCTTTTCGACAAACTGCGCGCCTGGAGCGGTCATCGGCCGACGCCCGCCGCCTTTCTCATGGTTGGCGCGATCGTCGTGATCTTTCTGATCCCGATGTCGTTCTTCCTCATTGCCGCCGCACAGAAGCTCCCGGGCTTTGTGAGCAAGGTCGTGCAGATGGTGAAGGACCCGCAGCCCGTACTCGAAACCGTTCGCGGCATTCCTTACGCGGGCGAATGGCTTTACGCCGAGCTTCTTCAAGCCATCGACCCGGCGTCCTTCGGACAAAGCATCCAGAAGATTCTCGAGCCGCTCTCGAGCGCACTCGTCAACATGGCGCTCAACGTGAGCAACGGGCTCATGCAGCTCGCGCTCGTCACCTTCATCGTTTTCTTTTTCTATCGCGACGGCGCTTGGTTCGCCGACCGCATTCGCGAACTGCTCGTTCGCGTGAGCGGCGGGATTGCGAGCGAAATTTGCGACATCCTCGTCAATACCACGCGATCCGTCGTCTACGGCATCATCGGTACGGCAATTTGTCAAGGGCTCGTCGCGGGCCTGGGCTTTTGGATCGCAGGCGTCCCGGGGGTTCTGATTCTTTCGGCCACCGTGTGCCTGCTCTCGGTTGTGCCGATCGGACCGCCCCTCGTCTGGATTCCCGCTGCCGTCTGGCTTTTCGCACAGGGCAGCACCGGCATGGCGGTCTTTCTCGTCGTCTGGGGCACGGCCTGCATTTCCGGGGTCGACAACCTCGTGAAGCCTCTTCTGATTTCGCGCGGCTCAACGCTTCCCCTTGCGCTGATTTTCCTCGGCGTCTTCGGCGGCGTTCTCGCCTACGGCTTCCTCGGCCTCATTCTCGGGCCGCTCCTTCTTGCAATCGGCCTTTCGCTTTTCCAAGCCTGGCTCAAGAAGCCCGTCATTGCGCTTGCACACCGCGTCGAGCACCAAAACAACGCTTCTGCGAGTGTACCGGAGAAATCGAGCGACGCCCCGACGCCGCCCTCGGCACCGGCTGCCTAATTTCTACGCGAATATTTTGTTTTTATCCGAACGGGATCGTGCAGTGCATCGGTCCCGTTTCCTTTTGGATCTACCTTCACCTTCGAGTCGTAACAGCGCTTTCGGGCAGCAGATCTCCTTGAGCCGAACCTCTTCAAAGCCAGCGAAACTGTCTGCGAACGCTTTTCCGAATCGAACGCTTCATAGATTTACGAGCGTCCTTTGCGACTGCCGTACTCGCCGCGGATTATGAAAAAACGCGGCTACGTATCCTGGTCTCAATACGCGCTACTTAGCCAACGCTTTCCTGCTGGACTCTCGTTTGCATCCGGCTCCGTCAATCCGCGACCTACAAGCATTCGTCGTCTGCATTCTGCAGATACAAAAAAGCCCGATTCGATGCTTTTTCAAGCAGACAAATCGGGCCAATCTTTTTGCCGCACCACCCGTCGGAGCAATGCGGCATTTTGGTTATGAGCGCGAAGCGTTAAACCATGATGAGCGCGCAGACGATCGTCGCGGCGAGCATCGGAACGGCAGTGCGCTTGACGACTTCGATCGGGGAAACCATGGCGATACCCGAAACAAGAATCGTCACACCGGCGAGCGGGGAGGCCGTACGACCGGCAGCGCCAGCGAGGAAGGCGAGGCCGCCCAGACCTTCGATCGTCATGCCGAAGTCCTTGGCGTGCGGCGTAACCGTTTCATTGAAGGCCAGCGTCGCAGCGTCGCCCGAACCCGTGATCACGCCCATGATGAACGGGCCGATCGAGCCGCCCCAGCGGGCGATTTCGTTGGATTCCTTCAGGGCCTGAACGAACGTGTCGATAAGGCCAGCAGACTTAAGACCGGCAGCAAAGACGCCGGCGGCAATGATGATGCCCATCACGTCGGCATAGCCCTTGCCGGTACCGTTGAAGAATTCCTTCGTGAAGGTCTGCGGGTTGGCGCGAGCGAGCACAAGCGCGATCACAGCACCGAGCACCATAGCCTGGGCAACGCCCATTTTGATGAACGGGCACCAGAGGTTGCCGACCACGAGGATGGTGATCGGAACGAGCGGCACGAGCGCGAGCACCGGACTCGGCTTGAAATCGTCCTGCTTCTGGAGCTTCGATTCGTCAACCTTGGCGTTGGCGTCACCCTTGTGGTCGCCGAAGAGGATGCAGAAGAGGAGCGTACCGACAACGCCGAAGGCACCGATGATGAGCGAGTACGGGGCATGGAACGCGATGAAGTCCATCACGTCGATGCCGGCCATGTTGGCAACGTACGGGTTGTGTGACGTGCCCGGTGAAAGGTACGAACCGATCGTGCCGGCGAGAACGGCGGCAGCGGCACCGGCCGGCTTAATGCCCGCGCGGAGCATGACCGGGATGAGCGTCGAACCGACGGCGGCGGCGCAGCCCGCGGCCGACGGAATGGCGATGTTCACGAAGAAGGTGATCGCCGTGCAGACCGGGACGAGCAGAACGCCAAGGCCGCGAATCGGGCTGGCGAGGTAGTGAACGAGCGAACGGTCGGCGTTGGTGTAGCGGGCGACGAAGGCAAAACCCATCGACGCGCAGATTGCCATCACGAGCGAAGAATTCGTCATCGACTTGGCAAACGCGTTAAGGCCGCCGATCAGGTCCCACGAGAGAAGGCAGAGCACGAGGCCCGAGCCGATCAGAACAAGACGGGTTTCATAACGCTTGATGAGGCCATAGATCACGACGAAGATCATGGCAACAGCAAGCCATTGCGTAATACCCATTAGAGATCTCCAGAAAGTTCCCCTGACCAGAAACAGGGTGAAAACGGCGTTTCGAGGACAGCGCCAATTGAAAAATCCGCTTCTTCGCCGATCTGTGCCGACTTCGCTGAAGCGATATGACGTCATTATGCAGACATCAAGGGCGTTCGGCCTCTATGTTAACCCGATGGCCGAACACTTTATTGCGGCAGTCGGCGTGCGGACGCCACATTTGCAAAGGACGCCCGCAAGCTGCCGCCGCGATCAAATCTTGAAGACTTCTTTTCTGTAATGGCGAAGCTCTTCAATGCTCTCGCGGATGTCCGAGAGCGCCTGATGCTTCGTTGCACTCGTGCCGACCCAGACCTTTTCGGGTGCCCAGCGGCGCGCAAGCTCCTTGATGGTCGAGACATCGATCGAGCGATAGTGGAAATAGCGCTCAAGGTTCGGCAACCACCGCGCCATGAAGCGGCGATCCTGTCCGATGGTGTTGCCGCACATGGGGCTCTTGCCTTCGGGAACGTAGCGGCGGAAGACCTCCAGGAAGATCTTTGAAGCAGCTTCCTCGTCGACCGTGCTTTCCAGGCAGCGCTTCACAAGTCCGGAACGCGTGTGCGTTTCGGTGTTCCAAGCGTCCATGCCGCCCAAAATCTCGGCCGATTGACGAACGGCCACCACTGGGCCCTCGTGAAGGATGTTGAGCTCTCGGTCCGTGATGATCGCGGCCACTTCAAGCACGCGATTGACTTCCGGCTGCAGGCCGGTCATTTCCATGTCAATCCAAATGAGGTTGTCGTCCGCATAGACGGGATCACGCTCGATGCTGCCGGTCATAAGACTGTCTCCGAGAGAGTTGTTTGGAGGCGAGAATTCTAAACCGCCCGAAGCACGGGCGACTCGCCCCATATTGCGCGATAATTCGCGGATTCGCGTTTTTGACGCGGCAGAGGCCGCTTCGCGAGCGCACCGTTTATACGCTTCCCTTCCCACGACCTCTTATCGTCCCGGCTTTCGATCGATGACCCTGACAGCGAGCAACATTCAGCACGTCTTTCTCGCGCTCATGGCGCTCAGCGTCCTCACGGAGTGCCTGCTCACTATCCTGCATACGCATGCGGCAGAGCGCGCCGCAACCTGCGTGCCGGCGCCATTCGAACGCAAGCTCTCGGCCGCAGCACACCGAAAGGCTGCGGACTACACGGGCGAACTTGCTCAAGGTCGACTTCTTCTCGTTTTTGCGGGGGCAGGCATTGCGCTGCTTCTCACATACGGGCAGGGTCTCACACTCCTCGCTTCGCTCGCGGGCGCTCTCTCTTCGAGTGCGCTCATCGGCGAGTGGACCGTCATTGCGCTCGTGCTTCTCCTTCTCATCATTGCCGACATTCCGCTCGGCTGGTTTCTGCGCTGCCGCATTCCGCGCCGCTTCGGCTACCTCACGGAAAACGAAGGCCTCTGGATCGCCAAAAACTTCAAGGACGCCTTGACGGGCTGGCTCGTTGCGCTGCCCTTTATCGCCGCTGCCGTCGCGCTTTTTGAGTCGATCGGTCAATACTGGTGGCTCCTTGCCTGGTTCTTCTGGACGCTTTACCTCGTCTGGCGCTGGCGCATTGGGCCGAACTGGTCGATTCTGCGCGGTCGACGCGTCAAGCCGCTTCGCGACGCCAAGACGCGCGCCATGGTGAAAGATTTCCTGCGTCTGCAGGGCTATGAGATGCGTGATCTCCTCGTCATGAAGCGCCCGAGCGGCTGGTCGCACTCGCACCTTGTTCTCTGCGGCTTCGGCAAGGAAAAGACCGTCGTCGTTTTCGCGCACGCGGCGGCCAAACTCACGCGAGAGGAACTCCTCGCGCTCATCGCGCACGACATCGGACACGCCAAACACTTTCACGCGGGTCTCAGAATCGCGACTTTCTCTTTGGCGGGGCTGCTGTTGGCATGGTTCACCGGCTGGGGCGCACGTAACGATGCCTTTTTTGCCGGATTCGGCTTTTCGCCCTACGTCACGCTCGCGCGCGACGGCGCACATGCGGGATTTGTGATCGCTACCGCGATCGTCGTCTTTCCGATTCTCTTTTACCCGCTGCGCCCGCTCGTCAATCTCTTTGCGCGCGCCATGCAGTACGACGCCGACGCGTATGCTGTCAAGACGGTGGGCGCCGATGCGCTCGTTCGCGCACTTGTGAAGCTGCACCGCGACTATGCGACGACGCTCACGCCTTCGCGGCTCTATTCGATCTTTCATTACGCAAGACCGCATGCGGGCATGCGCGTTGCGGCCGTTGAAGCGCTTGTCGCGAAAATGAAGTGGCCGAGCGACAAGCCCGCTCAGGCGGCTTACCCCGGCGCGCCGAATGTTTTCGACATCTCGGGCTATCTCGAACCGGGCGAAGCGCAGCCCGTCGTCATGCCGGCGCGCCGAAAGTGCCCGCCGAAGCGCGAAGCTGTAACGATCGTCGAACAGGAAACGTCTGAGATGCAAGCGGCCGATACCCAACGCGATGCCGAACCCGTACGAATCGACTCAACACCTGCAGCCGAAACGGAAGCCGCCGCGCAAGAGCTAGCGCCTGAAGCGGCCGACCGCACGACGAACGCCCCCGGATCGCTTGAGGCAGCACTCGAGAAGACAGAGACGCTTGATGTTGGCAAGGTCGATGTCGCCTCGGCCGAGAAACCGGACGACGTCGCAGAGAGTACTCTCGATACAGACCAAAATACCGACGCTTCCGGCACGACTGCCGAATCTGCGGCTTCGACAGGCGCTGCGCCGATGGCGGACACTTCGCCAAAGGCTCGGTAAGCTTCGTACCAGATCACCCAAGAATCATTCAAGGCTTACGCCGCGCCGCTCAGAGCGGCGCACGATCGACTGAGATTCAATGAGCAAGAAAGGATCCCGCCGCGCTTCGCGGCAAAGTGAAGTCTCTCAAGAAGAGCGCGCTCTCACCTCGGGGCGCGTCACGGCCGCGCACGGGCGACACTACTTCGTCACGACGCCTGCGGGTGAGCGCATTGAAGCGCACCGCCGCGGCAAAAAGGGCGACGTTGTCGTCGGCGACATCGTGCGCATTTCCGAAGCCGTTTCGGGCGTAGCCGCCATCGAGTCGATCGAACCGAGAAAGAGCCTCCTCTACCGATCCGACGAATGGCGCATCAAGTCGCTCGCCGCAAACGTCGACCAAGTAGCGATTGTTTTCGCGTCGCGCCCGACCTTCAATCCCTGGTTCATCTGGAAAGCCCTTTTGGCTGCACACGAGGCCGGCATTCCCGCCCTTGTCATCCGCAACAAATGCGATCTGGGCGAAGACGCCGAAGCGGCCGACGCCGAAGTCGAACGCCTCAAGGGGCTCGGCGTCCCGACCATGCGCATCTCGGCACTTGAGAAGCCCGAAGAAGCGCTCGCCGCCCTCTTGCCGCAATTCGAGGGCAAGACAACGCTTTTGGTCGGCCAGTCGGGCATGGGGAAGTCGACGATTTTGAATCTTCTCGTGCCGCATGCCAAAGCCGCGACTCGCGAATTCTCCGTTGCACTCAATCTCGGCAAGCAGACGACGACGGCCGCGCGCTGGTACGAAGCCGACGAATGGCAGGGTGCCGTTGTCGACACGCCGGGCTTTCAGGAGTTCGGCCTTGCGCACCTCTCGCTGAGCGACATTCTGCGTGCCATGCCCGATATCGCTTCGCATGCAACCGACTGCCGCTTTTTCAACTGCCGTCATCTTCACGAACCGGGTTGCTCTGTGAAGGCGGCGCTCGAAGCCGGCGAGATCGACCCCGAACGTTACGACTTCTACGTTGCCATGGCATCCGAAGCCGATCCGCTGCCGCGCTGACCATACAATGTGACTTTTCACCTCACCGCAAAGGCAAACCCATGAGCGCAGGCGCCCCCGACAAAGTCATTCCGATCGAAGCGATCCGGCCTTCGATACCGGTTTTGCCGATTCCGCAGAGCGGTTCGGTGCGACGCGTCGACGGACACTGGCGCGATACGCTCGATCGGCCGCTGCGGGACCTGCGCATTTCGGTGACCGACCACTGCAACTTCCGCTGCCGCTACTGCATGCCGAAGGAATCGTTCTCGAAGAAGCACCGGTTCCTCGCCATGACGGAGCTCCTCACCTTTGAAGAGATCTTCCGCATCAGCCGCCTCGCGGTTGCCAACGGCATCGAAAAGCTGCGCCTCACCGGCGGCGAACCGCTGCTCAGAAAAGGAATCGAAAAGCTTATTGCCGACCTGCGCACCCTTAAAACCCCGGACGGACGGCCGATCGACATTGCGATGACGACGAACGCCTCGCTGCTCGTGCGCAAGGCGCAGGCGCTTCGCGACGCCGGACTCGACCGCATTACCGTCTCGCTCGATGCTATCGACGAAGGTATCTTTCAGGGCTTCAACGACGTGGGTTTTCCGGCCGCCAAAGTTCTCGAAGCGATCGACTTCGCCGTTGAAATGGGCTTTCCCGTCAAGGTCAACACGGTTGTTAAACGCAGCGTCAACGAACAGGAAGTGCTTCGCATCTGCGAGCGCTTCCGCGGCACGGGTGTCATCCCGCGCTTTATCGAATACATGGACGTCGGCACGGCCAACGGCTGGCGCATGACCGACGTCGTGCCCTCGCGCGAGATCCTCAACATGATCGCTGCGCGCTGGCCCGTCGAGCCGATCAACGCCCATTACCCGGGCGAAACCGCCACACGCTGGCGCTACAAGGACGGCGCGGGCGAATTCGGCCTCATCAGCTCCGTTACGCGCGCCTTTTGCCGCGACTGCTCGCGAGCGCGCCTGTCGATGGAAGGCCGTCTCTATCTCTGTCTCTTCGCAACGGTGGGGTACGACATCCGCACGATGTTGCGCGGCGGGTGCACCGACCAAGAGCTCGAAGAAGCGTTCGGGCGTATCTGGACCGTTCGTGGCGACCGCTACTCGGAGCTGCGCTCCCTCGGCATTGCGCCTACGCGAGACAAGATCGAGATGAGCTATATCGGCGGTTGAACGCACACCAGGAAAGCTTGGCCGAGCTCCTCAAAATGCCCCAGCAGGCATCTATTCGACGCAAACCGTTTTGAAGCGAAGGCACCGCATCGAAAACACGACGCCCTCGCTCAACATATACTTGAAAAACCGCGCGGCGACGCACGGCCGCTTGCCGCCCGAATAACAATGAAACGCACCGTAAACCGGTTTCGCCGTTCAGTTCGGGCGACGCCCGAAACGCTCGGCACTCTCTCGGACGCCGACGACGCGGCTGCCCCTCACAATTCAAACAAGAAGGGTTATTAATGTTTTCCAATCCCACCGCCGTAACGTTCATCGGCTATTTGATTGCGATGATCGGGATCGGCTTCTTTGCCTATTTCTACACGCGAAACTACTCCGACTACATCCTCGGCGGGCGCAGTCTCGGCGGCATCGTCACGGCGCTCTCGGTGGGCGCCTCCGACATGAGCGGCTGGCTGCTGATGGGGGTGCCGGGGTCCGTGTATCTTTTCGGCATTTCGCAGAGCTGGATTGCGATCGGCCTCACGATCGGCGCCTATCTCAACTGGCAGCTTGTTGCAGCGCGCCTTCGCGTCTATACGGAAAAAGCGCACAACTCGCTCACGCTCCCCGACTATTTCACTCACCGCTTTGAAGACAAGGGCAATCTCCTACGCATCATCGCCGCGGTCGTCATTCTCATCTTCTTTACGATCTACTGCGCCTCGGGTGTCGTGGCAGGGGCACGCCTCTTTGAAAACACCTTCCACATGGATTACGAGACGGCGCTCATCATCGGCGCGGCCGCCACGATCCTCTACGTCTTCATCGGGGGCTTTCTTGCCGTCTCCTGGACCGACACCATTCAAGCGAGCATCATGTGCATCGCACTCGTCGTAACGCCGATCGCCGTTTGCATGGACGCGGGCGGTTTCTTCGAATCGATCGAACAGATCCGCTCGATCAATCCAAAGATGCTCGACATCATGGAAGGCCAGACCGCCGTCGGGATCATCAGTCTTCTCGCTTGGGGGCTCGGCTATTTCGGCCAGCCGCACATCCTCGTGCGCTTCATGGCCGCCAAGTCGATCGCCGTTATCCCGAATGCGCGCCGCGTCGGCATCATCTGGATGATTTTCTGCCTGGCGGGCGCAATCGGCGTCGGCTTCTTTGGTGCGGCCTACTTCTCGCTGCACCCGGCCGATGCGGGTCTCGTGCAGGAAAACAATGAGCGCGTCTTTATCGTGCTCTCGTCGCTGCTCTTCAATCCCTGGATTGCAGGCCTTCTGATGTCGGCGATTCTCGCGGCTGTCATGTCGACGCTCTCGTGCCAGCTGCTCGTGTGCTCGTCGACGCTCACCGAGGACTTCTACCACACGTTCGTTCGCCCGAAGGCATCCCAGCGTGAACTCGTCTGGTTCGGCCGCAGCATGGTGCTTTTGATTTCTGTGCTGGCCATTTGGCTGGCGAGCGACCCCGAAAGTCTCGTCTTCTCGCTCGTCTCCTACGCTTGGGCTGGCTTCGGCGCCGCGTTCGGCCCGGTGATTCTGCTCTCGCTCTGGTGGTCGCGCATGACGCGTAACGGCGCGCTCGCGGGCATCGTCACGGGAGCCGCAACGGTTCTCGTCTGGAACCACTTCGCCTGGTTCGGTCTCTATGAAATTCTGCCGGGCTTTGTCTTCGCCTCGATCGCGATCGTCGTCGTCAGTCTCTTGGACAAGGCGCCCTCGAAGGCCGTTGCAGAACGTCACGAAAGCGTACTCGCCGAGTTCCGGCGCCTTGAGGCCGAGAACCCGAGCTGAGTCCGCCCTGGGCCCAGCCGCGCGCCCGATGCTTCGGGTATGCAGTACGCTCAACGGCAACGTCGCGCGAAGCGGTTTTCAGACCGCTTCGCGCATTTTGTTGAAGTACCTTCACAATCCCGCCAAATGCACCGCGTGCCGATCCGCTTTTGCGCGCGCACGTTGGTAGAATGGCCTGCTCTTTACGAACATCCCGCACGCGCGCACAGCCCTTCAATCTGCGCGCCGCTTCACTTTTTTGAGCAATGAGCACGAACAACAAGGCAACGCTAGACAAACTCCGCCAGATCCTCCCGTTCATTACGCAGTATTCGAACGGGCCCGATCGTACGCGCGCCATGCAGGAATTCCGACGTCTCTACGCGGAAGATCCTGTCGGTTTCGTCTATGCCTACGAAGCGGCCATGCAGACGCTCGCGCGCACAATCCCGCAGGAAGTCGTCAATCAGATTGAAGACTGCGCCGGGTACGAACTCGACAACATGCCGGTCTCGATCGAGAACAACGGCACGACGAGCACGCTCTACGCACTCGGCCTTTTTGCCTACGGGCTCGCCAATTCGCCGCTGCGCACCGAAAAGATCACGCCGCAGCGCGCCGAAGCGCTGCGCGAGATGCTTTACAAGCACTGGTTCGACGAAAAAGCCTGCGACATCCAGATCTACGAGCAGCTCATGCCGCTCACGCACCGCGTTGTCTCCGATACGCCCGCGGCAATCCGCTTTTTGGAAGCGATGACGGCCGAAGAAGCGCCCTTCGTCAAGCAGATCACTTCGCTCGACATGCCGGGCTACGACTCGGACTACGTAGACGAGGACGCCTCCGACATTGCTTCGCGCTTTCGCCTCATTCTGATTTCGGTCACGACAAAAAAGCGCAGCAAGCGCTTCTGTCTCAAGCAGCCCTATACCACGCCCGGCTTTGCCATGCCGGTGCTCGACGGGATGCGCTACACGCCCGACTACATTCTGACGACGCCCTGGGGGCGGGAATTCAGCCAGTGGGCGCAGGATTTCGCGGGCGAACTTCGCTTTTACGTGACGGACCCCGGCCTTCTTTCGGATACCCTGAGCTGCCTCGACTATGTGGTCGGCATCAAGCGCGTCTCGCTTGCCTATGCCCGCGCCACGCTTGACGAGGGTGTCGCCGAGCGCACGCTCACCGTGAGCTTCGGGATCTTCTCCGACCCCGTGCGCGGCTATTCGGAACTGCGCGTCGCGTTTGCGCGCCCCGATACCCCCGACGAACTCGTCGGCGGCGTGGCGCTGCCGCTGCCCGCCACCTCCCCCGATACGGCAGGCGACGACCTCATTCGCCACATCCGACTCATCATCGGCCTCGAAGGCATCATCACGCCCGATCCGGCAACCTATCACTACAAGGTGCTCGTTGCCGAACCCGAATCGGTCGACCGCCTCTTCAATACGCTTACGGGCAAGCAGGTGCCGATCAAAAAACGCGAGCACTCCTTCATCTCGAGCAATTCGACACTCATCTTCAACTGAGATCGCTAGAGCGCGACCGCTCCCATAAAGAAAACCCGAGACGACTGTTCGTCCCGGGTTGCTCTTTTTTACCTCGAAGGTCTTGAAGCACTGCGCCCGCTTCACCGACGGAGAACGCGGTTCGGCGAAAAGGCGCGCCGCAGACCGCGCTGCGGTTACTTGGCCGTCGTCGGATGGCCTTCCGGCAGCGCCGGGTGACCTTCGGGGAGCGTCTTCGCTTCGGCAGCAGCCTTATCGCCCGTGGGGTTGCCGTCCTTATCGATGCCTTCGGTCTTTTCCTCGCGGATAGGCACCTCCTTTTCACCGAAAAGGAGGTCCGGACGCGCGTCGCGAAGCACCACTTCATCCGGGGCACCCGCCGTCTGCATCGAGCAGAAGATCATCGTCATTTCGCGATACGGCGCAACGTGGAAAGCGCGTTCCGTCTGACCGAATTCCGGATATTCGTAATTGGACGGACGCGTGTAACTCTTCCAGGTGCTGCCCGGTTCGTTCATGCGGACAACGCGATTGGCATGCGCGGACTTGTGATTCATGTCCACGGCCTCCCAGTCGAGCTTGATCGCATCGACAACGGTCTTCCAGTCTTCCTTGATCAGCAGTCCCCAGAAATGCGTGTGCATGTCGGGCATGCCGAAGTAGCGCACGATTTCGTCGTTGACGATGTAGCCCGCGACCGTAAGGTCGTCGACTTCATAGGGCTTCTCGAAGAGCACGACGTCGAGCGGCTGCTTTTCGATCTTCATGTAGGCCATGTCCCCGTCATGCACCTTGTACTTTTCGGGGAAATGCTTGTCCTGAGCGACGGCCTTGAAGAAATCGGCCGAGCAGGCCTGAAGAGCCTTGACGACGGTCGTGTCCGCCGCATGCGCAGGCACCGCAGCTGCCGCGCAGAGGGCGGCCGTAGCCGCCAAAAGCATCTTTTTCACGTTTAGTCTCCTCGAGGGAAATTTGAGTTCTTGTGGGCGAAATCTATTCTTGCGCTTCGGGCTTTCGTCGGGCTTAAGGTCGAAGAATTGCTGCCTGCGGCTTAACGCGCGAAAAAAGCCGCCGCTCGCGTCATCGAAACGACGCGAAATCTTCATCGGCGCTCAACAGCACTGTCATCCCGTACGTGAAGAATCTGCACCGCGACCCGCAACGGTTGCCGCACAAACAACTTTAGGAAGAACCAGATGCAGGACCTTCACCTCGTTACTCGCCGTCATTTCTTTCGCAGCGCCGCACTCGCCGCTGGCGCGCCTTTCGCTGCCGCGATTGCTTCGAATCCGGTGCTCGCCGCAGCAGCGAACCCCGATCGGACGCTGCGCGTCGCGGACGTGCTTTCGATGACGCCTGTCGATATGGCGCGCGAAAGCCGCGTCGTCAGCGCTGCACGCACGTGGCTCGAAGGCTGTGCGAAGCGCTTGAACGACGCGAAGCTGCGCCAAACCGTTCTTGACGTCATGGCCGATCCGGTGCCGACCGTTGCGGTCGGCCTTGACGAAGCGGCCTGTCTTGAGACACTTCGTACCGAAGGACTGATCGACAAATCCCGCACGACGCTTCTGCCGCCGCTTCCGGGCGACAAGCGAAGCGCCCCGCAGCCCTACTGGAGTGCACCGGGCTCGGGGTATTCGAGCCACCACGCCTACCCGGGCGGACTTGTGACGCACTGCGCGCTCAATGCGGCAAGCGCCGAGAAGCTTCTTGAAAACTACGAAGCGGTTTTCGGTCTCAAGCTCGATCGGGACGCGGCCGTCGGCGCCGAACTCCTCCATGACCTCCACAAGCCTTGGGTACTGCAGTGGCTCGAAGACGGCTCGATCCGAGCCGAAGCGCAGCTCGCCAAAACGGGCGAGCACCACGTGCTCTCCATCGCCGAATCGATGAAGCGCGGCGTGGCACCCCATATCTGCGTCGCACAAGCCTGTGCGCACGAACACCCGGGTACGCCCGCCGGTGAAGCCCTCGTAGTGGGCTTCATTCGTGCGGCTGCACGCATTGCCGGCCTCGATCCGATCAAAGCGGGATTCCTTGCCGAGGACGGCAAGACGCTCGCGCTGCCGCGCCGCATGGAAGGCTTCGTCGTGCACCTCGCCGACCACGATTTTGTTGTTGCGGGACCGGCCTGCCAGTGGAGCGCCGCCGCGCTCTCGACGCTCTTTGTCGACAAGTACGGCGTCAAAGAACGCGCCGCGCAGAACAAGCTTCGCAACTACGTCTTGGCCAACCTCACGGCGATGCGTCTCTATGGGACGCTCTCGAGCAAGGGCGAAAAGGCCTTTGCCGACGAAGTAGCGCGCGTGCTCAAAGCGTGACGCTCTCAGCGCGCACGCAGGCGCCCCCAAGTTTGACGCAAGCGCGAAAGAACGCCTCAAGCGATCTTCACGCCTGCGTCACGAATCCGTCATCGGCAGTTCACGCAATCTTCAGCAGCCCGAAACGGCTTAGTCACGCAGGACGCCTAAAGTTCTTCGCGTTTAACCGTAACAGCGCCCGATCCGCTCGAAATGCTCGAAGCCCTCGACGCGCTGCCGCCCATCCACGACCGGATCAACCGCAGTAAGTCTTTGCTTCGCACCGTTTCCGGCCGAACTTGCAACAGGAACAACATCCCATGAATTCCATGAAGCTCATCGCCGCAGCCGCACTTTCCGCCGTCTGCGCGCTTTCCGCCTCGAGTGCCTTCTCAGCCGACACGTCGTCCGCCATGCCCCTCATCGATCGCGCCGCCAAGGGCGACATCACGGCGCCCGGCGGTGCACGCCGCCTCTCGGCCGACCAGACGGAAATGCTTCGCGCATCGTTGAGCAACAAAACGGTGAAGAACGTCATTCTTCTCATCGGCGACGGCATGGGCGACAGCGAAATCACGGCCGCCCGCAACTTCGCCCACGGTGCGGCGGGCGCCTTCCCCGGACTTGATGCGCTTCCCGTCACGGGTCAATACACGCACTACGCGCTCGACGCCAAGACGAAGAAGCCCGACTACGTCACCGATTCGGCCGCCTCGGCGACCGCCTGGAATACAGGCGTCAAGAGCTACAACGGCGCGATCGGCGTCGACGTCTTCGGCAAGCCCCATGCTTCGATCATGGAACTCGCCAAAAAAGCAGGCAAGGCAACGGGCAACGTGTCTACCGCCGAAATTCAAGACGCTACCCCCGCAGCTGTCTTTGCGCACGTTGCCCAGCGCAAGTGCTACGGTCCGAACGTGACGAGCGAACGCTGCCCGAAGGAAGCCGCTGAAAACGGAGGCGCGGGTTCCATCTCCGAGCAGCTCATCAAGGCGCGCGCCGACGTGACGCTCGGCGGGGGCATGGCCTCCTTCAAGGAAACCGCCAAGGGCGGCGAATTTAAGGGCAAAGTTCTCCTTGATGCCGCACGAGAGGCGGGCTACCAAATCGTGACGAATACGAAGGAAATGCAGGCTTTGAAGACGGCAAGCGCCGATCGTCCCGTTCTCGGCCTCTTCTCCGAAGGCAACATGCCCGTTCGCCTGAAGGGCCCGCAGGCCAAGCACTACGGCAACATTGAGCTGCCCGCCGTTGTCTGCGAAAAGAATCCCGCACGCACGGCCGATCATCCGACGCTCGCGCAGATGACCGAAAAAGCGATCGAACTTTTGAAGGACAAGCCCAACGGCTTCTTCCTCCAGGTCGAAGGCGCCTCGATCGACAAGCAGGACCACAAGGCCAATCCGTGCGGTCAGTTCGGCGAAACGGTCGATCTTGACGAGGCCGTACAAGTGGCGCTCGACTTCGCAAAGAAAAACGGCGACACGCTCGTCGTCGTGACCGCCGACCACGCGCATGCCTGCCAGATCGTCGCGCCCGACACGAAGGCGCCCGGCCTCACGCTCGCCGTCATGACGAAGGACGGCGTTCCGATGGCCGTTTCCTACGGCAACAGCGACGATCCTGAAGACCAGGGCCACACGGGTTCGCAGCTTCGCGTTGCGGCCTACGGCCCGCATGCGGCCAATGTCTCGGGCCTCACCGACCAGACGGACCTCTTCTACACGATCACGAACGCGCTCGGTCTCAAGCGAGATGCGAAGTAAGAAGGCTTTCTGTACGCTTTCTGAAACGCCGCTGACGCCTGTGGCGTGCGCCGCAGCTTCTTCGAAAGCGGAGGCTTGCGGCGTACTTTCTCTTCTGAAAAGGCATCGGCAGAAACGATTTCGCCGAAACGAAGCACTCACTTCGTTTCGGCGAATTGTTTTGTAAGCCGCATGACCGCTTCCGGCAGGGCGCCTTCGCGAGTCATTGCGAAGGCGCTCCTAGAGCGGTCAGATCAAGAAGCTCAGCTCGCGAGCGCTCCCTTTTCGACTGCAAAGTCGAAGCGGCCGCCCGCGCCAGCATCCACGCGGACCTTGTCTTCGGGACCGGCCTTGCCTTCGAGAAGAAGGCGGGCGATGCCGTTCTCGATGCGGTCCTGGATCGCGCGCTTGAGCGGTCGAGCACCGAACTGCGGATCGAAGCCGACCTTGGCGATTTCGTCGAGTGCGGCCTCCGATACCTCGAGCCCGATCGTCTGCGCGGCCATGCGTGCGGCGAGCTGCTTCAGCTGAATCTTTGCGATCGCACGCACGTTCTCGGCCGAGAGCGCATTGAAGACCACGATCTCGTCAATGCGGTTGACGAACTCGGGGCGGAAATGCTCACGCACGTCACGCATGACCACCTCTTTGATCTGCTCGTGCGATTCGCCGGCCATCTCCATGATTTCCTGCGCGCCCAAGTTCGACGTCATGACGATCACGGTGTTCTTGAAGTCGACCGTCCTGCCCTGACCGTCGGTCAGTCGCCCGTCATCGAGCACCTGAAGGAGCACGTTGAAGACGTCGGGATGCGCCTTTTCGACTTCGTCGAGCAGAATCACCGAGTAGGGCTTTCTGCGAACGGCTTCCGTGAGGTAGCCGCCTTCTTCGTAGCCGACGTACCCCGGGGGCGCGCCGATCAGACGCGCGACGCTGTGCTTTTCCATGAATTCGCTCATGTCGATGCGTACCATCGCCTCGTCGGAATCGAAGAGGAATTCGGCGAGCGCCTTCGTGAGTTCGGTTTTGCCGACGCCCGTGGGCCCCAAGAAGAGGAAGCTGCCGTAGGGACGGTTCGGATCCGAGAGGCCAGCGCGGCTTCTCAGAATCGTTTCCGTGACGCGCCGAACAGCTTCGTCCTGCCCCACAACACGCTTTTCAAGCGCCTCGCCCATGTGCAGAAGCTTCTGACGTTCGCCTTCCATCATCTTCGAGACGGGAATGCCCGTCGCACGGCTCACCACTTCGGCGATTTCTTCCGCGCCCACAGAGGTGCGAAGGAGCTTGGGCTTTTCGGCCGAGGCTTCGTGCTTTTCGGCCTTGCGAAGCTTCTCTTCGAGCTTCGGGAGCACCGCGTACTGCAGCTCGGCAAGCTTTTCGTACTGAGCGCTTCTGCGGTACTCGTCCATCTGGCGATGGACGCGGTCGATTTCGTCGCGCGCGCTCTTTTCGCCGAGCGCTTCGCTCTTTTCCTTCTTCCAGATCTCTTCGAGGTCGGCATATTCGCGGGAGAACTTCGCGATTTCCTCTTCAAGGGCCTCGAGGCGCTTCTTCGAAGCGTCGTCGGTTTCCTTCTTCATCGCCTCGCGTTCGATCTTGAGCTGAATGAGCTTGCGATCGAGCTTGTCGAGCTCTTCAGGCTTGGAATCGATTTCCATCTTGACGCGTGCGGCTGCTTCGTCGATGAGGTCGATTGCCTTGTCGGGAAGGAAGCGATCCGTGATGTAGCGGTTCGAGAGCTCTGCAGCGGCAACAATCGCAGGGTCGGTGATTTCGACGCCGTGATGCGCCTCGTACTTTTCCTGCAGACCGCGCAGAATCGCGATGGTGTCTTCAACGGTCGGTTCGTCAACGATCACCTTCTGGAAGCGGCGCTCGAGCGCGGCATCCTTTTCGACGTACTTGCGATACTCGTCGAGCGTCGTCGCACCGATCACGTGCAACTCCCCGCGGGCCAGGGCGGGCTTCAACATATTGCCCGCGTCCATGCTCCCTTCGGTCTTGCCGGCGCCCACCACCGTATGCAATTCGTCGATAAAGAGGATGATGTTGCCCTCGGAAGCCACCACTTCCTGCAGGAGCTTCTTCAAGCGCTCTTCGAATTCGCCGCGGTACTTCGCGCCCGCGATAAGGCCGGCCATATCGAGCGAAAGAATGCGCTTGCCGCGAAGCGTGTCGGGCACTTCGTTGTTGACGATGCGCTGCGCCAAGCCTTCGACGACGGCCGTCTTGCCGACGCCGGGTTCGCCGATAAGCACCGGATTGTTCTTCGTGCGGCGCTGCAGAATCTGCATCGTGCGGCGGATTTCATCGTCGCGGCCGATCACGGGGTCGAGCTTGCCTTCACGCGCGCGGGCCGTGAGGTCGATCGTGTACTTTTTGAGGGCTTCGCGCTGGTTCTCCGCATCCGGATTGTCTGCCTTGTCAGAACCGCGAACGGCGCGAATTGCCTCTTCCATAGGCTTGCGCGAGAGGCCGGCTTCTTTGGCAAGACGCCCGGCCTCCGAGCGATCCTCGCAGAGCGCGAGCAACAGCATTTCGGTCGAAATGTACTCGTCGCCCGCCTTCATCGCCTCTTTTTCCGTGAGGTTGAGCAGGTTCATGAGTTCGCGCGAAACCTGAACGTCGCCGCCCGTGCCGCTCACCTTGGCAAGTCGGTCGATCGCGGCATTCGTTTCACGCTCAAGGCGCCCAACGTTCACCCCCGCACGCTCGAGAAGGCTGCGCGAAGCGCCGTCCCGATCGGCAAGAACGGCCGCGAGCAGATGCAGCGGCTCCATGATCTGGTTGTCGTGCTCGAGCGCAAGCGACTGCGCGGCACCGAGCGCTTCCTGGAACTTGGTCGTCAGTTTGTCCTGGCGCATCTTTCTTTCCACTCCATATCGGTCGGGATGCCGAAGTCCCTGCAGCCGCCGCTCTGTCGACCGGCAGACTGCTTTCATCGCATCGGCAAAAAGCTCTTTTTCTTAGCCCTCAACCTGCAGTCAATTTTCCTGCAGGGAATTCAAAGGACTTCCATCCCGCTTGTTGCTCATAATGACTATATGGGGACGATGCGAGGAAAGTTCAAGAGTGCGAAAAAAAAGAAAGCAGAAAACGACGGCCGCCAACGAAAACGGGCCGCACCGTGCAGCCCGTGATCGGAAAAATGCTCGGACTTCAGCCGGCACGCCGCAGGACTTCTTCGATCGCGTGCCAGGAGAACATGCCGAGCGCCGTGAGAAGAAAGCTGCCGCCGCCATGCAGCAATACGTGCAGCGCCGCTCTCCCATAGTGCGCACCCGAAAGAAGTGCTACCGCTTCACTCGAAAAAGTCGAAAAAGTGGTGAGTCCCCCGAGAAATCCCGTCACAACGAAAAGCCGAACGGCGGGCGGCACTGCCGGGTGCGAAGCAAAGGCCGCCGCCGCAAGCCCGATGAGATAAGCGCCGATGAGATTGGCCGAGAGCGTGCCGAGCGGCAGCGTCGCCCACTTGGGATTGAGCGCATAAGAGAGCGCCCACCGAAGAACGGCGCCGATAGCGGCGCCGCTGCCGACAGAAAGAGCGACGAGCCAGAAAGGACCGTCTTTCATCGGCCGTTCGTCCAGCGGGCTTTGGCCGCTTCGTCGCTCTCACGCGCATCGACCCAGCGCGCGCCCGAGGGCGTCGTTTCCTTCTTCCAGAAAGGCGCTTCGGTCTTGAGCCAGTCCATGATGAATTCGCACGCTTCGAAGGCTTCGCGCCGATGCTCCGCACAAACGAGACAAAGCACGATCTGATCGCCGAGCTTCAAGTCGCCCACGCGGTGAATCACCGTGACGTCCTCGAGCGGCCAGCGCGAACGTGCCTTTTCAACGATTTCCGCGAGCGCTTTTTCGGTCATCCCCGGGTAGTGCTCGAGCGACATGGCGGAAACGGCTTCGCCGTCATTGCGGTTGCGCACAACACCGACAAAGGAGGCGATGCCGCCCGCAGCGGGCGAACGGGCTGCGGCAAGGCGAATTTCTTCCCCCGCATCGAAGTCCTCGGTCGTGACACAGATTTTCGTCGTCTTCATGATGCGCCCTTCGAATCAGCCGCCCGTCACAGGCGGAAAAAAGGCCACTTCGTCGCCGTCGGCAACGGGTTCGTCATCGTCGGCCATCGTCTGATTAACGGCGCCGCGCACGCGCTTGAGGTTGGCAAAGGCACCCGCCCAAGGATCACCCTGCGCGACGAGCGCTTCGCGAACGGCGGCAAGCGTCGTGCGCTCGCCGTCGAGTTCGAGCGTATCCGATGCACGACCGACGGCGTCGCGCAGCGCGGCAAAGTAAAGAATGCGGATCTTCATGCTCAAATTCCCTCAAAAAACCGCCGCGCGAATCGTTTCGGACAGATAGCCCGTTGGGATCTTCACGCGGCGTTTTGTTTGTTTTTCTTCGTTTTGTTCGGTGTCGGCGTCAGGCAAAGAACTGACAGAAGGGGTAATAAGCAACGATGTCGCCCTTTTGAATCTTGGCCCCCGCCGGAATGTCGACAAGACCGTCGGCCCATGCGCAGCTCGAAAGAACCTGCGAGTTCTGCGTTCTGTAGATGTCAAGGCCGCCCGCGTCATTGCGGCGCACGCGAACGAACTCTTCGCGCTCGCCAACCTTCGTCCATTCGAAGTCCGCGCGCACGTGCTGCGCGCGCATGTCGACATCGACAAGCCCCGAACGGCGCAGGAGGTAGGGGCGCGCAAGCATGAGGAAGACGACAAAGCCCGAAACGGGATTGCCGGGAAGACCCACAAAGGGGACGCCCTTGACTTCGCCGAAGGCAAGGGGCTTGCCGGGCTTGAGGCTCACGCGCCAGACGTCAAGGCGACCGAGCCGCTCAACGGCGGGCTTGATGTGATCTTCTTCGCCCACGGACATGCCGCCCGTCGAAATGATCACGTCGGCCGACTCGGCCGCGTGCTCGAAAGCGCGCACGGTCGCCTCCAGACTGTCGGGAACGTTTCCGAGGTCGATCGCTTCAAAGCCGAGCGTCACAAGAAGGCTTCGAAGCATGAAGCGGTTCGAGTTGTAAATCCCGCCCGGCGGCAGCGGTTCGCCCGGCTGCACGAGCTCGTTGCCTGAAAAGAAGATCCCGACGCGCAGCTTTCGGTAGACCGTTACGTACGCGCGGCCGATCGAAGCGACCATGCCGATCGAAGCGGGCGTGAGACGCTCGCCTTTACGCATGACGATGCTTCCGGCAGCGACGTCGGAGCCGCGTACGCGCACCCACTTGCCTCGGGCGCTCGGCCGCTTAAAGCACACCGTGTCGCCGGCGCGCTCCGTCTCTTCCTGCGGCACGACGGAATCGGCCCCTTCGGGCATGGGGGCGCCCGTAAAAATCCGGGCAGCCGTCCCGACTGCAAGCGGCTCGCCGACGTCGCCCGCCGTAATGCGTTCGCTCACGGGGAGTGCAACGGGATGCGCTTCGCTCGCCTGCGCAAGGTCGGCCGCACGAACGGCATAGCCGTCCATTTGCGAATTGTTCCAGCAGGGCACGTCGATCGGGCTCGCGATGTCCTCGGCGAGCACTCTGCCCGTGGAGTACATAAGCGGAATCGTTTCCGTCTCGGCGATGGGCCGGGCCTGCGCAAGGATGCGCTCGAGCGCTTCTTGATAAGTGATCATGAAAGGTTGTCCCGAAGGTCCACGATGAAGTCGGCCGCTTCGGCGGGGTGCGCAAGCGAGAGCCGCGGGAGCGACGGCGCAAAGGCCGGCTCTTCAAAATCCGTGGCAACAGCAGCCAGCACACCGACGGCGTTGCCCAAAGGCGGCTCGCTCGAAGCACCCGAGCGGCGAACCTCTATTTTAGGGAAGCCGCCCTCGTACTTGAAACCTTCAACAATGACAAAATCGAACCCCTCAAACTGCTTCAGAAGCGATTCGACGGGCTCGCGCTCGGGCGTTTCACGCAACAGCGCCCAGCGCCGATCGGATCGCACGAGCACGGCGCGCGCACCTGCCTCTCTGTAGCGCCAGCTGTCCTTGCCGGGCCGATCCATATCGAACCCGTGGTGGGCATCCTTCAAAACGCCCACCGAGAAGCCGCGCGAAGCGAGCTCGGCAACCACCTGTTCGGCAAACGTCGTTTTGCCGACGCCCGAGCGCCCGATGAAGCCGACGACAAAGGGCGTCGTCGGCGCTTTCCTGTGCGCTGCGGCAAAGGGCTCGGCACCGCGCGCTTTTTCTTCGCTCATCGAGTCACTCTCCGTTAGCAAAACGGTCGATCGCTTCGCGCACGGCCGCTTCGTCGCAGGCAAGCGAAAGCTTCTTCGGCTGCGACGCAAACGGATCGGCAAAACCCTCGGGTAAGCCCACCTCGACGCCGCACGCCTCGCGGATCATGCGAGGCGACTTCGCGGGCTGTACCGTTTCAAAGCAGATCGTCTTCACGCCCACCGGATGCAGATAAATGCCGCAGTAGAGACAGTCGGCCGTATGCGGATCAATGAGCGTGTCGTACTCAAACTGCAACGTGCTCATCATCTCGAGACGGTTGACGTGCGAGGACATCCCGGAAACGAATCCCGAGCGGCGCAGCTTGGCGAACTCATCCGCCGCAAGGGTGAATTCACCCTTTTCGTCGATCTCGGCCATGAGCGCCTTGACGCGCTCGGCATTGCGATCGAGAAGTTCAAAGAGGAAACGCTCGAAATTGGCCGCACGCGAGATGTCCATCGAGGGCGACGAGGTCGCGAGCGTCTCGTTCGAGGGTCTCGGGCAATAGGTCCCCGTGCGAAAGAAACGATCCATCGCGTCGTTTTCGTTTGTCGCCACAATGATGCGCATGATCGGCAACCCCATGCGCTTGGCGACCCAGCCCGCGAAGGCGTTGCCGAAATTGCCCGCAGGCACCGTAAAGACCACTTCTTCGCCGACGGCGTCGACCGCCTGCGCATACGCGTAGAAGTACGCGGCCACCTGCGTCACAATGCGCGCCCAAAGCACCGTGTTGATGGCGGCAAGTCGACCCTTGGCGCGGAAGGCCTCATCCTGCAGAAGGCGCGTCACGAGCGCCTGGCAGTCGTCGAACGTGCCGTCAATCTCGATATTGAGAACGTTCTTGTCGCGGTTGGCATAGAGCTGCGCAGCCTGAAACCGCGTCATGCGCCCCTTGGGCGCGAGCATCACGACCTTGACGTCGTCGCGCCCGCCGAAATGCGCCTCGCAGGACGCTCCCATGTCGCCCGTCGTGGCGCCGAGGAAAGTGAGCGGCGGCTTAAAGGGCGCGAGTTTGCGCTCGTAGGCAAGCGACAGAAATCGCATGCTGTGGTCGTCAAACGAGAGGCTCGCGCCGTTGGCGAGCTCCATAAGCGCAACACCGTCGCGCAGCCACGAGAGCGGCGCACAGTCGAAATTGTCGATCTGGTCACGCCCGTACGGAAAGTGTTTCGGCTGAAAGGCATCGCGGCAAAGCAGCCACAGCGACTCCTCGGAGAGCTCCGGCCAGAAGAGACGGAAGGTGCTGTAGACGATGCCTGGGTATTCTTCGCCGAGCAGGCCCTTGAGTTCGTGCTTGTCGAGCTTCGGATAGGATTCGGGCAGATACAGACCGCCGTCGGCGGCGTAGCCTTCGAAAAGAATGTCCGCGAAGGTTTTTCCGGCAGCGTCGCCGCGCGTCGAAATGTAATGCATCGTGGAGAGCCTCCGTTTCGAGGGGTTGCATTTTTGTAGCGGGCTCGCGGCGCAGCTGCCGCAGGGGCGAGCTCGGCACGAAAACCCGATTCGTATTGCCTATGCTACTCGAACTCCTCCGGCCGAAGAGAGGCGCTTTCCACGGAAAAAGGAAGTAGCCGCGAAGGCCTAGGCTTTAGGTCTTACTGGAAACCGAGCGCCGATCGCACGCGCTCGAAAAAAACGAGCGTACGCGCGCGCCACGAGCGACATACGAACGTCATCCGCGCCGAATAGAATGAAACGCGAAAGGTGCGCCGCTATCCTTCGGGATTGCGGCGCGCAGCCCGCTCGTTTCTTTTCGGCCTCTGCGCCGCTTATTTTCGACATGCCGCTTCCGAAAGCTCCCAGCAAACTCGCAGACATTCTTGAAGACTACGGTGCTCCCGCCGACCCCGAAGACGTTCGACTGAAGCATCAGGCGCCGAAACGCCGTAAAAAGGCGGCAGATGCTGCCGCAACGCCCGCAGCTGATACAACTGATACGACTGAAGCCCCCGCAGCGGCTGCGACCCGCGACACTGAAGCTGCACCGAAAGCGGCAGCCAAAGCGCGCGCTTCGAAGGGTACGAAGACCGCGGCCCAAACCGCTGCCAAGACGAACACCGCCACCGCCAAGGGCACCCAGGCCCGAGCAAAGACGGTGAAAGCCTCGACGAAAACGGCTGACAAGGCGCCCGCAGAACAGGCAGTTAAGCAAACGGTCAAACGAACGGTCAAAGCGTCGGCAAAGCGCGGTCGGAAAGCCGTCGAAGCACTCGAATCCACTATGCTGGCCTCGAGCGCCGAAATCGTCACGAGCGCATCGTCGCAGCCTGCCGCTCCCGCTTTCGCCGCAGCACTCGCACCGAAGAGCGGCGCGCGCGATCGGCGTGGGCGCGCCCCGACGCCGCAAAACTTAAAGAAGCTCTTCGTGCTCGACACGAATGTCCTCATGCACGATCCGCTTTCGCTCTTCAAGTTCGATGAGCATGACGTGTTTCTGCCGATGACGACGCTCGAAGAGCTCGACAACCACAAAAAGGGCCTCACGGATGTCGCGCGCAACGCGCGCTCGGTGAGTCGCACGCTCGACGCGCTCATTGAAGCCAACGACGGTCAGATTCGCGAAGGCGTGCCCTTGGCGCTTCTCGGCAACGCCGAAGCGCGCGGGCGCCTCTGGTTCGAAACCGAACCCCTTGAAGCGGAGCTCCCTGCGATGCTGCCAACCTTCAAGGGCGACAATTCGATTCTCGCAACCGTCAAGGGCGTGCAGGAAGCGTTCCCCGAGCGCGCCGCCGTACTCGTCTCCAAAGACATCAATATGCGCATCAAGGCGACGACGCTCGGCATTCCCGCGGAAGACTACTTCAGCGACAAAGCGCTCGACGACACCGACATGCTCTACACGGGGCGACTTCTTCTCGAAGCCGACTTCTGGGAAAAGACCGCACCGACGCTTCGCTCCTGGCAGGATGCGGGCGCAACGCACTACGAATTCGAAGCCGAGGATCCCTCGCGCTTCATCGTGAACGAGTGTCTCGCCATCGATGGCGACGAAGGCTTCATGGCAATCGTCACCGACGTTTCGGGCAAGAAAGTCACGATGCGGCTTTTGCGGGACTACCGTGCCAAGGGCCGCTTCAAGGTCTGGGGCATTCACGCGCGCAACCGCGAGCAGAACATGGCGCTCAACCTCCTCATGGATCCGGAAATCGACTTTGTCGCGATTCTCGGCCAGGCGGGCACGGGCAAGACCCTCATGACGCTCGCTGCCGCGCTCGCACAGACGATCGACGAGCGGCGCTTCTCCGAAATCATCGTCACGCGCGCCACCGTGAGCGTCGGCGAGGACATCGGTTTTCTGCCCGGCACAGAAGAGGAAAAGATGGCGCCCTGGATGGGAGCGCTCGAAGACAACCTCGAGGTGCTGCACCGCACCGATTCGGGCGGCGAGTGGGGCCGCCAGGCTTCGCTCGACCTCATCAAGAGCCGCATCCGCATCAAGTCGATGAGCTTCATGCGCGGGCGCACGTTCCTGCAGAAATTCGTCATCATCGACGAAGCGCAGAACCTATCGCCCAAGCAGATGAAGACGCTCATTACGCGCGCGGGCCCGGGTACGAAGATCGTGTGCCTCGGCAACATCGCGCAGATCGACACGCCCTATCTCACGGAAGGAAGCTCCGGCCTCACGTACGTCGTCGAACGCTTCCAGGGCTGGCCGCATGCAGCGACGATCACGCTCACCCGCGGCGAACGCTCGCGTCTTGCCGAATTCGCAGCCGAAGCGCTCTGACGTGCAAAATTGGCTGCTAGGAGCCGCTCAGAATGCCATGTTCGGGCGGCTCTTCTTTTTGTAGCAGTCCGAATCAGTTCGTCAAGCGCTTTTTCGTGCCTTTTTCGCTTTCTTAAGGCCGCTCGCAAGCCGCTCGGCAAGGCCGCCCTCGCGGCTTGTCGGCGTCTCGACGGCACGCCTGAGCGCCGCGTCGCTACCGAAGACCGCCACGCTTCGCTTCGTTCGCGTTACGCCCGTATAGAGCAGTTCTCGCGTAGCGAGCCCCGACATCGGATTGACGGGCAGAAACACCGCAACGTCCTCGAACTCCGAGCCCTGCGACTGATGAATCGTCATGGCGAAAGCCGTATCGGCGGGTGGCAAGAGCGCGGGCGGAAGTCGGCGCCCGACTTCACCGAAGCGCACGACGTGCGCAAACTTGCCGTCCTTTCCGCGCTCGGGCACGACAATGCCGATGTCGCCGTTGAAAACGCCGAGCATGTCGTCGTTGCGCCGAACGATCACAACGCGCCCCGGCCAATTTTCGAGGTCGAGCCGCTCGTCGAGCCAGCCCTCGGAAAGCAGTTGATCGCGAAGCTTCGCCTCGAAGTAAGCGTTCACCGCCTCAACGCTCATCGGGCCGCGTCGCTGTGCGGTAAGTGCTCGGAAGCTTTCGAGCGTCGACCAGAGCGAGCGCCATTGAAGTTCGATCGTCTCCGGCCGTGCGTTTCGACGAACGGCCTCAAGGTACCCAGAAAGTGCGCCGCAGTAGCACTCGAACTTTTCGTCGAGCCAAAGGGCGGCACTTTTGCTCAACCCGGAAGCGCCGTCAAAGGGCTCGTCGTAGCGCGTCACGCTGTAGCGACCGTCGGCAGGCGTCGCAAAAAGACGCTTCACGGCCTCGAAGACGTCGCCCTCGCGCTCCCCTTCGTCAAAGAGCGAGGGCTCTTCGGGCACATCGGCCGCTGCGCCCGAACGCGGCGCTGGGATTTCCTCAAGCTCGTGATTGATGGCTTTGGCGAGTCGCCCGATCACCGTATCTTCGGGGAAGCGCCGGCTCGTTTTGAGCGTCACGACGGCTGCACCGAGCGCCCCCCCTTCGTCGGAAATATCGGCAAAAACCGCACCCGGCCCCACGGCTGCGAGCTGGTGCTTGTCACCCAAAATAATGAGGCGCGTCTCGAGTGAGACGGCGCGAAGCAGTCTTGCGGCAAGGTGAATGTCCACCATAGAGGCTTCGTCAATGATGAGAACATCGGCCTCAAGCGGATTGTCCTCGCTGGGACGGCGGCCGTTCGACGTGCGCGAGACGAGCCACTTGTGAATCGTGCGTTCGCGAATCGCTTGATGCTCGGGCTCTCGCGTGGCGTCAGCCGCTACAACGGCCGCCACGTGCGGCAGATTCGCAGCCAGTTTGGGCGAAGCGAGGCTCTGCATGATCGACTGACGCATGCGGCTTGCAGCCTTGCCGGTGGGTGCCGCGAGCGCGACGCGCAGCTCGGGCTTTTCGGCAAAAAGGCACTCGAGAATCTGCACGACCGTTGTTGTCTTCCCGGTCCCGGGCCCGCCCGAAATGACGGCAAAACGACGCTTGAGCGCAAGTTCGAGCGCCTTGCGTTGCAGCTCGTCAGCGCCGAGCGACTGCGCGAGCGCATTGACGCGCTCGAGCGACTCGGCGCGCAGCCGTCGCTGCGGCAGCAAATAAAACTGCAGGAGCCGGCGTGCGAGCTCGAGCTCTTCGAGCGCCTCTCGCGCAAGATAGAGGCGCGAAGCTTCGAATTCTCGATCCGAGATGCGCCCCTTGCGAAGCACGGCTTCGCCGATGTCGCCGCGCCGCTTGATGCGCCCGCCGCGCGCGGCATCGATAACAAAGGGAGCAGCGGCCGACGAGGCAGCCGCTCTAATGGCTGCGCGCTCGAGCTGTGCGTGCGCACCTGCGGCACCGGCCTTCGCCGCTGAAAGCGCTTCGAGCGCCGACAATTCGCCCGCGAGCGAGAGCGTCTTCAGAACACGCAGTCCCGCTTCAACGGTCGGTCGCTTGATGCGGCGAAGCGCCGCCGGGAAACTTTCGAGCGAACCGCCTTCGAAGTAGGTCTCTACCAGTGCGGCCGCGTCTAAGGGCGCACTTTGCGCTTCACCGTCGCGATCTGCTTCGTCGCGTGCTTCGGCCGTTTCCCGAGAAAGCGCATCCGCGAGCAAAAGCGCGCCTTCGAGCGCGCCGAAGCGCACGCAGACGCTGCCCGCCTGCGCGGCTTCGTCAAACGCCAGAGCGAGCGCCGTCATGAAGCGCTCGAACTCGGTGCTCTCCGTCAAAAGGAGCGCCGCTTGCACCTCTGGGCGCTCGTCGGCTGCGGCGCGGCGGCGCGCCGCGCGTAGAAGCGCCGAAAAAACACCCGAAAACCCGCCGACGCAAAGTGTGCCGCCGCCAAGCGCCGATTGAATGTCGTTCTTATGCATGGCCGCTCTCCTTGCCGTTCACCGCTGCGTACGCTTCGGTCTTCGCAGCATTCAGTACGCCCGTCTGAAGCGCCGCAAGCCGGCGAGCAGAGACGCCCGAATCGAAAAATTCATCGAGCGCCGCTATCACCTCAGGTTTCACCGGATCGAAAACGATGCCCTGCGGATTCGCCGCCGTTGTCGTCTCGGCGCGAACGCCGCGCAGGAACACGTAAATCGCGCCCCCGATCATGGATTCGCGGAATTTCTCGCCCAAGCGCGCCTTGAGGAAGCGACGCAGCGCCACGAGATAGATGAGGTACTGCAGCCGATAGCAGTGCTTTCTCATCTCGTCGCTCATCGCGTTTTCGTCGTAGCCCTCGGGCGTATCCGCGACAGCGTTGCTTTTCCAGTCGATCACCCAGAACTTGCCGTCGACAGCGATGACCAGGTCGATGAACCCCGTGAGAAAGCCTGTGAGCCGCTCGCGCGTGAGTCCGGGCACGGCATACTTCGGATCGATCGCACCGAGGGCTTCCCCAAGAATGTCGGCCGTGAGCGCCGAGCGCATGCTCAGAAGAAATTCAAGTTCGGCAAACCGCATCCCGGCGGGCACGTTTTTGAGCCGCAGTCCCGGTGCAATTTCCGCATTGAGAACGTCGCAGAGCATGCGCGCAGCACCGCGCACGGCGTCCGTCTTTGCCGCTTCACTCGGGAAGGAAAGGTGCCGCTCGACAATGCGCCGAACAAAGGCTTCGCGCGCCTCGCACGCATCGGGCTCAGCGAAGTGCGCGAAGTCCGCCTCTTCGAGCATGGCGTGCAGGCATGTCCCCGCCTGAGCGCCTCGCGGAAACGCGAGGATGTCGCCGCTCGGCAGCCGCCGCTTCTTCGCTCCGAAGAAGGGCTTGGCACCCGCCCCCTCAGCTTCGTCCTCGAGCATGCGGGAAATCGCCGTAAAACTCGAAATGCGCCACTGCGCCCGGCGGTCTTTCGCGGGTGCTGCCGTAAGCGCTGCCGTTTCGCTTGCAAGCGCGCGCACGGGCGCGACCTTGCGCGAACGCACCTCGTTGATGTCGCGCAGCACAATTGTTCGCTCGTCCGAGAGCGTTTCGAGGACCTTAAGCACCGCTTCGCCGCTCGCAGGCGACTCCTCTCCCGTGAGAATTCGGAAAAACGCGTTTTTGAGTGTCTGTCCGTGCCAGAGCGTGTTGTTCTTTGGAGAGCGCGGCCGCTGCGGCACGGTGATGACAAGCCGTTTGGCGGCGCGCGTCATCGCAACGTACGCAAGACGCAGGAGTTCCTGACGGGCTTCAGCGACTTCCGCTTCGGGACACGCCGTTTTTTCGTGCGAAAGCTGCAGCACCATGCCGCAGGGCGACACGCCCGCATCAACACGCGCACGCCGAACGGCGCTCGGGCTGCCGCTCGTATCGAACTGCTCGGCATTCGGAACATAAACGATCGGGTACTGCAGCCCCTTGCTCGAATGAATCGTTTCGCCCGTGACGACGTTCGCGTCGCTTTCGAGCCGAAGCTTGCGCGCTTCGCTGCCCGCCTCGTCATCGGCACCGGCGACCGCAGACTCGAACCATGCGATGAGACCCGCAGGCGTCGGGTGCCGTCGGCCCGCTTCGTGGAGTACTTCGACGAGATGCGTGTAATTGGCGAGCATGCGCTCGCCGTTATGCACGCGCAGCAGCCGCTGCGCGAGCCCCGTCTCTTCCATAAGCCCCGCAAAGGCCGACGCAACGCCGTAGCGGCGCCACTTCGCCGCACAGTTCTCAAAGAGCGCGCGCAGCGCAACGCGGCCGGCTTCGTCATCAGCTGCAATTTGCGAAAGCGGCTCCCCGAAAAAGCGCGTGGCGCGAGCGGCGCGAACGACCCGTTCGTCACCCGGCGCATTAAAGGCACGCAGCACAAGGAGAAGGTCCGCCGCTTCGGGCGTTGCGCAGACGTCGGCCTTGCTGTTCATGCGAAGGCGTACGCCGTACTTCAAGAGCGCCGCACGAATGGGCGCTATCTCGTCGCGCGTTCGAACGAGAATCGCAATATCGCGCGCTTCAACCGCACGAAGAGGCACGCGGCGCTCGCCGAGCAGGACCTCGCCGATTTGAGGCGACGCGTCGCCCTCTTCAAGGGCAACGGCAGCTTTGCCCGCCTTGCCCGCGCCGATCAACGCCGCAATATCACCCGCGATCGCCTGGGCGGTCGCGTCGACGCGATCGCTCTTCGCCATGGGAAGCGACGTCACCGTCCCCCAGATTTCGAGCGGCACGACCGCCTTCCAGCTGCCGCGCGTCAAGCGAAAGAGCCCTGTATTCGAGTCGCTTGCCTTCACCTGCGTGTAGCGGAGCTCCTCGCGCAGGAAAGGCCCGCGCGAGTCGGCCGGCGCGGCCGCAAAGAAACGGTTGAACGCCTCAACGAGGGGCGGACTCGAGCGAAAGTTCTTCTGCAGCTCCGCGCAGATGCCGATACGGGCAATGAGGCGGCGCGCATCGAGATACGTGTTGAGGTCCGCCGAACGGAATCGATAGATCGCCTGTTTGGGGTCGCCCACGAAAAAGAGCGCGCGCGAAGGTTTATCGCTCGCCGCTGCCGATTCGGCCGCCTGAACCGGCGAGGCCGGATGCACGGCATCGATGAAGAGACGCTTGAAAATCGCGAACTGCAGCGGATCCGTATCCTGAAATTCGTCAACAAGCACCCCTCGATAGGCCGAGCGCAGGCTCCCGGCAAAATCGCCCGAGCGATCCGCTTCAAGACGCGCCCAAAGCTCCACGAGAAGGTCGTCAAAGGTGGCAACGCCCGCCGCGCGCTTCTTTTCGCGAAGCGCTGCGGGCGCTTCCTCAATAAAGCGCGCGAGGACCGCCGTCATCGGGTCGTTCTCCGAGGGCGTCTCAGCCGAAAGTTCGGAAACGATCTCTCGCGGCATCAGCGAGGCCGGGTGCCCCGCGAGGGCATGAAGCTTCTCAGACCAAGCCGCACCGAGCGCGAGACGCTCGCGCACGTCCGGCGCGTCGCGATACTGGTCGAGCTCTCTGCGCAGGAAGTCTTCGACCACGTCTTCACGAAGCGCGGCGTCATCGTCTTCGAGCGTCCAGTCGAGTGCGGCGCCCGACGAAAAGGCGAATGCCGTCAGCGACTTCTGTGCGAAGCTGTGAATCGTGTAGATCGCCGCCTTATCAAAGCGCGTGAGTGAGCGCTTGATGCGAGCAGCAATTGCCGAGCGTTCGTAAAAAGCGGCCACTTTCTCTGCTTTCTCACCGCTTCCCGCAAGGGCTGCCGTCCGACGCTTCTTCCAGAGCTCGAGCTGCTCGACGAGAAGCCTGTCGACTTCGTCCGCACCGAGCGTCCCCGTGAGGAACCCGTGCATGTCTGAGAGGTGATGCTTAATGCGAGCCGAGAGCTCGGCCGTCGCCGCTCGCGTGAAACTCATAATAAGGAGCGTATCGATCGGCATATCCTCTTCAACGACGAGGCGCAGCACCAGATGCTTGATCGAAAAGGTCTTCCCTGTTCCTGCCGATGCCTCAAGGAGCGTCGGCACCGTCAGAGGCGCCGTGCACACGTCAAAGGCAACGGGATTGGTCGCAGTGCCCGAGGCAACTGCGGCAACTGCAGCCTCCGAAGGCTCGCTCGGGAGCACGGCCGCCGTTTCGCTGCCCGCTTCGGAAAATACGTCGAGCGCTTTCGCTTCGAGCCCCTCGGCCAATGCCGCCTTTGCGGGTGCTGCGGCGGGTTCGAGCAGATGGGACTCCCGCGGCGCAGGCGCAGCGGGCACCGCCCGAGCGGGCGGCGTTCGATGAAGGAGCAGCTCCTGCACCCAGTCGGCTTCGATGGCATCGCTTTCCGTCCAGGCGTCCTCACCGTCGTTTGCCAGACAGTCGAGCGGAATATCGTCGTCGCTCGCCGCAGGCGGTACGTCGTCGAAAAACGAGGGCATTGCACCCGACGAAAATTCGTCCTCGAGCACGTCGTAATTCTTCTTTTTCATGTCATTCCTGCGAACGCCGACTGCGGGCGGCAACCGTCTTCTGGGCACGCACAAAGTCTTCAATCCGCGCCTCGCATTCGGGGGTGCCGCACGCCTTCATCATGCCGGCAAGCGCGTCTTCGAGTTCGCCGCGTGCGCGACGCGCCGCATCGAGATCCGCACCGCGGAAAAGGAGTTCGTCGGCACGCTCTTCGGTCACGTCGCCCGCTCTCGAGCGGTCGGGGAGCTGTGCCGCACGCTCGAATGCACACGAATAGAGTGCGTAGAGCGCCGCAGCAAAACGCTTGGCGGCCTTCGCAGAGACGAACGGAAATTGAGTGCACTCGACGGGAACCGCCTCTCCCGTCTTTGACGAGCCCTTCTTCGTCTCGCCCCGATGGAAGACTTCCGTTGCGACCGGCCGACCGGCCGCACAAGCAAAAAGATGCTCGACAAAACGCCGCTCGATTGTGGAGCCGCTCTCGCTCGAGACGCTCGCGCAAACACGAAGACGCTCGGAGGCATCGAGCGGTGCCTTCGCCTTGCTGGCTTTTTCCGTCTTTTGCAGAGAAGGCTCTGTGGTTTCAAACTCAAGAGCGTGCACCGCAGCAAAGAGGCTCGTGAGGCGCACCGCAATGCGCACCGGCCGCTTTTCAGGCGTTGCGGCAGCAGGGAGCTTCACGACGATGCGTTCGTCTTCAAGGGGCGTCAGTTCCGCTTCCCGAGCGGCAACCCGCTCGGCGAGCTGCTCGGCAAAATCGATTTCGTCTTTGAGCGCCCACTCCCGAACGCCCGCCGTCCCCTTCGTCGGATCGCACCCCCAGCGCCGCTCGATCTCTTCTCGCGAGCGGCCTTCTCGCAGGTACTCGTAGGCAAAATGCTTGCGCTTCCAAGCGTCGAGCGGCTCGCGCGAAGGCATGAGCGAAACCGAGTCGGTCGCGCCCGACTCGGGCAGCACAATGCCGCTCTCTTTCAAAGCCCAATCGGCCGAACGGCGCCAGAAGCGCCAGAGGTCGTCAAAGTCCACAACCTCGACCGGACGTGCGCGCGCAATGCCTGCGTCGGCAAAACACGCTTCGCTCGCAGCATAAGCCGCAGCCTCAGCGTCCGCTACGGCTGCCAGCAGCGCTTTGTCGGTGCTTTGCCAGTCGCCGCTTGCGCTGCTGAAATTCGCTTTTGAAAAGCTGTTGAGCGATAGCCTCGTCGTGAGCTGCGCCTGCGCGGCACGGCGCGCTTCGCGTCCATGCGCAAACGACAGGAGCCAATCGCGCAATTCCGCTGCAACGATCGAGGGTTCCTTCTGATCGGCTTCGTTCGTGCCGCTCACATACGAAACAAGGAACGTCTTGCGTGCGGCGAGCAACAGGTCGAGGAACACATTGCGGTTGTCGACGCGGCTGTCGCGGTCGCCGCGACGCGGCGCGGCACCCATGAGGTCGAATTCCTCGAATCGCATCGTGCCGGGGAAACTGCAGTCGTGATTGAGTCCTATCACGGCGAGCACCTTGTAGGGCAGCCCGCGCATCGCGGACATACCGGCGAAAGTCACGGCGTTGCCCGGCCGCCCCGAAACGGTCTCTTCGCCGAGCCGCTCGAGAAACACTTTCATAAAAAGCGAGAACGGCACGGGAAGCCCCGCTTCGAGCGCCCCCGCCGTTGCGGCCGCTTCGATTTCGGCACGCACGCTGTCGGCGGCGGCTCGAATGGGGCCGTAGCTGTTTTCGGGCGTTTCAGGCGCAAAAAGCGCTTCGAGCGCATCGGCAATCCAAGCACTCCACTGCGCGGGTTCGACTGCGCATTGGGTCGCTTCAAGTCGAGCAGCTTCGCGAAGTTTTTCGAGCTTGCCCGCAATTTCGCAGAGCGTCTCGAGGAGCGCTGGTCGATCGGCGACGCGCACCCAAGAAGACTCGCCCTCGCGCACCGGCAGGATGTCGCCCCACGGCGCGTCAATTGCGTCGGGAAGCGCCAGTCCGAACGAGAGGCGCTCGAGCGCGCGCGCGAGCGTTGTATCTCGCACGTTCGCAAACGTAACGGGGTCGATCGCTTCGAGGTGCGCATCCGAAAGCCCGAAACGGTAGCCCGCCGCGGCGAGCCAAGCGGAAATCGTGCCGATATCTTCGACGGAGAGTCCGAAGCGCTCGGCCACGGGCGGCAGCGCAAGCCACGAAGTGAAGGCTTCACGCCGCGCACGCCCGCTCACGAGCGCAATCAAGTCCGAGAGCGCCTGCGCCGGCGCATCGGCAGCGGCGCTCTGTGCGCCTGTGATGCGGAATTCGATGCGCGCGCCTTCGGCGAGGCTGCCGAAAACCTTTTCAATCAAGGGGCTCGTCGCCGTAATGTCGGGCGTCACAACGAGTACATCGTCGGGCCGCAGCGTCGGATCGGCTTCGAATTGTGCCTGCAGCCAGTCGGCGAGCGCCTCGAGTTCGCGCGTGGCCGTAGGTGCCGCGACAAAGTGAATCGATCGGTCGTCCTTTTGAAAGAGCGGCGCCGATTCACTGGCGAGCTTCTCGAGATCGGGCTCGAGAAGCAGAATCGAATCCTGTACGCGGCGCAAAAGCGTCGGCTCCCGCGCCTCGAGGTAATAGCTTTGCGCGGCAGCTTCGGTTTGCGCATGCATATTGCGGAAATCGCCGAAAAGGCGCCGAGCAAACGCTTCATAGGTTTCGATGCGGCGAGCGAACGGCACACTCGGTTCGCCGGGCGAAGGTGGATCGAGTTCGCTCAGCCGCAGCTCGGGCGTCTCGAGCCCCGTATCCGCACCCTGCGTGAAGCGCCAGAGACGGTCGATATTCGCACGCACGCTCAGACCGTTGTCGGCAAGAATCGGGTGGCCGACCTCGCGGTGATCGTCGCCCGTCCCTTCGCCATCGGCCCTTCGCCAGTCGAAGAGACGCTGCGGCACGAGGTCGAACCAGTATTCGGAACAAGGATTGAGAAGATAGAACCAAACGTCCCGTCCGGCATGCGCATAGGCCTTGATGATCGGCAGCATGAGAGGCGGCACGACAAAAGGCGCAAAGATGTGAAGCGCGTCGGGCAAAGGCGCCCAGCGTCCCGGCCCCACCTCGAGATGTTTCAAATGTTTGGGCGCCTGCGCGAGCGCAGCGAGCGACTGCGGCAACGCCGAAAGGAAAGCCTTGCCCTGCCAGTTCGGCTCCTGCGCCAAACGCACCCAAAGCATGCGCTGCCACAAGTAATCGGGATGGGTTTCCAGCCGACGGCGCTCATCGAGTGCTTCGGCCCCCTGCGGCACAAGTTCTCGGTGAATGCCGAGCCAGTCGAAAAGCCAGTCGACACGGTACGTCGCATAGGCGACGAATACGCTCGAAATGTGTCTCGCGAGCGCAAAGATCTCTTCGCTCGAACGCCCCTCCAAATAACGCTCGAGACGGCTCGACGGATCGGCCTCGCGCACCGCCGCGCGAAAGCTCCCCGGTCCCTCTTCGCAAAGAATGCGCCAAATCATCCAGTCGGCTTCGTTGCCGACGACGTTCGCGAGCGGCTCCTTCGAAAAGAACCCCATCCACTGCGATAGATACATGAAATCCATCGCTGCGCAGACAGCGTTTTGCTTGGCGATGGCGCGCTCAAGATCGGTTTGAACGGCTCGGCTCGGAATGATGACGGGTACCCGCTCGAAAACCTTCGCGCAGAGTGCGTCAAAGTCGGACGCATCGCGCTGCGCTGCCTGCCCGCCGAAGCCAAGGTGCTCGATATTGGAAAGCAGCACCGCACGAAGCACCTCATAGCTGTTGCTGTAGACCGTATGAATCATTTGACGAGCGCGCCTCCTTTTCGCCTCAAGACCCGGTCCGCCGCCCGAGCCCCTGCACCATTGCTACCGAAGCCTTTCTCAAGCCGTGAAATAGACGAAAAGGAGAATCCCCGTCATGGCGAACGCAAGCGCCACCTTGACGGCCGTGCCGACGATCATGCCGATCCAGGTCGCGATGCCGACGCGCCCGGCGTGGTAAAGATTGCGCTTTGCGTAAAACTCGCCCACCGCCGCGCCGATAAGCGGCATAAAGAGAAGCCCGAAAAGCCCCAGGAACATTCCGATCACGGTGCCTACGAGCGAGCCGATGATCCCGGCCTTTGAGGCCCCCGCTTTCTGCGCGCCCGCCGTCTGTGCGACCGTGTCAACGACGACCCCGATCGCGGCGAGCACGGCGAGAAAGACGATCGTCTTCCAGCCGACCTTTTCAAAGTCGTCCGCCCAGCCGATGAGCCAGGCGCCGCCCGCAATCATCGGCAGTCCCGGAATCGCAGGCACGATCGTACCCGCAAAGCCCAAGGCAATGAGAACGAATGCGCCGAGCCAGCAAAGAAGCGCCGCCCAGTCGAACGCAGCAAGAGTTTCCATAAATCGGTCCGTTGTGGAAGCAGTCGAAAATTTGCGCCCTGTGGCGGCATCCGTCAGTGCGGCGCCCGCCGAGCGCTATTCGGAAATGATGACATGTTTGCCGACTTTCTACCGCAGCCTGCGCCGCAGAGCGTCGCACCGTCCACGGATTAATTCGCAAAAACCGCAAAAAATTCGCGTAAAAAAACGGGCGGCCCGAATCGCTTCGAGCCGCCCGTTGTGCTCTCGGACGCTTTTTCAGGTTGTCACTCTTCGATCCCGCCCCAGTAGCCTTCGTCCGTGTAGGCCTCAAAGCGGGTATTGCCGCCCAAGAACGTCATTCGAAGCGTGCCGATAGGACCGTTTCTCTGCTTGGCAATGATGATTTCGGCCAGATTCTTTTCGGGCGTGTCTTTGTTGTAGACAACATCGCGGTAAATGAACATGATCACGTCGGCGTCCTGTTCGATTGCGCCCGATTCTCGCAAGTCCGACATCACGGGACGACGGTCCGAGCGGCTGTCGACGCTTCGGTTGAGCTGCGAGAGCGCAATGACGGGCACGGAAAGCTCCTTGGCGAGCGACTTGAGGCCGCGGGAAATCTCCGAGAGTTCCTGCGAACGGTTGTCGGTCGCACGGCTGGCGCCCGACATGAGCTGCAGGTAGTCGACAACGATGAGTCCAAGCGGTCCCGCCTGATTAACGAGGCGGCGTGCGCGGCTCGAGAGCTCCGTAATCGAGAGCCCGGGCGTGTCGTCGATGAAAATCGGCTTGTCTTCAAGGCGATGCATCGCCGCCGTGAAGTTGTCCCAGTCTTCGTCGTCCAGGCGTCCTTTTCGCAGCTTTTGCGCATCGATTCTGCCGACGGCGGACACCATACGCTGAGCGAGCTGCTCGGCGCCCATTTCCATCGAGAAGACGGCAACGGGAAGCTCCTGATCGACGCCGATGTTTTCAGCGATGTTGAGCGCAAGCGAGGTCTTGCCCATCGAGGGGCGTCCGGCAATGATGATGAGGTCGCCGCGCTGCAGGCCCGCCGTCACGTTGTCGAGATTGCGGTACCCGGTCGAGACGCCCGTCACGTCGCCCGAGTCACGGCTTTCATAGAGCTCGATGATGCGCTGGCTCACATCGCGAATGAGTGTTGCCATCGGCTGGAAGCCACGCTGGCCGCGCGAATTGCGCTCGTTGATCGCAAGCACTTCGCGCTCGGCATCGTCGAGAATTTCGCGCACTTCGCGCCCCTCGGGCGCGAGCGCGTTCGTCACAATCCGGTCCCCAACGGCGATCAGCTGGCGCAGCACCGACGTGTCGCGCACGATTTCGGCGTAGCGGCGGATATTTGCTGCCGAAGGCGTATTCGAGATGAGCTGCGTCAGATACGCAATGCCGCCTGTCTGTGCTTCACGCCCCTTGTTGCGAAGGGCCTCGGCAAGCGTGACGGGGTCGGCGGGCTTGCCGCTCTGAATGATCTGCGCGATCTGTTCGTAGATCTCTCGATGATCGAGCCGGCAGAAATCGTCGGGCTTGATAACGTCCACGACGCTGTCGAGCGCCGAGTTGTCCGTTAGGAGCCCGCCGAGAATGGCCTGTTCGCTGTGCACGCTTTGCGGCGGCTGGCGCACCGGCGCCGATAGCGCATCGGGCGGCGCCATCGTCGGATCGTGCGGCGCGGGGGTCTGTGTCGTGTCTCTGTCGGTCATCTTCTACCTTTCACGCTGGCGCGGCAGGCGCAGCGAGCATCGTCATCGGGCGGGTCTTTCGAGCGCCGTCGAGAAAAACGCTCGCGTTTCACCCGAAAAAGAAAATCGTCCTTAGCTTAACGAAGAAAGGGCCTCCTTTCGGAGACCCCTTCGTCATTTCAAGCACTTTTTGCTTCGGAAACAGATTCCGAGCGTCGGTGCGCGAAATTAGGCTTCAGCGACAACCTTCACCGTGATGTCGGCGGTGATGTCGGTCATGAGGCCAATCGTGATCACGTAGTCGCCCGTGGCCTTGATGGCGCCGAGCGGCGTGCGGACCTGCGACTTCTTGATCTGGAAGCCGAGAGCGTCGACAGCTTCAGCGATGTCGGCGTTCGTGACGGAACCGAAGAGACGGCCGTCGACGCCGCACTTCGAAGCGATCGTGACTTCCTTGCCGTTAAGCTGAGCGGCAAGTTCCTGGGCAGCAGCAACGCGTTCGGCCTGGGCCTTTTCGAGCTCGGCACGGCGAGCTTCGAATTCGGCGATGGCGGCCTTCGTGGCGCGCTTGGCGTGGCCCTGGGGGATGAGGAAGTTGCGGCCGTAGCCGTCCTTCACCTTGACGATGTCGCCGAGTTCGCCGAGATGCGCGATCTTTTCGAGCAGAATGACTTGCATTTGGATACTCCTCTCAGCGATTACTGGTTGTCCGTGTAGGGGAGAAGGGCGAGGAAGCGAGCGCGCTTGATCGCGGTGTCGAGCTGACGCTGATAGTGCGCCTTCGTACCCGTGAGGCGAGCCGGCATGATCTTGCCGTTTTCCTGGATGAAGTCGCGAAGCGTTTCGACATCCTTGTAGTCGATCTGTTCGACGTGTTCAGCCGTGAAGCGGCAGAACTTCTTGCGCTTGAAAAGCGAATTTTGCTGGTTCGAACGGCGGGGCTTGCCCTTGCCCTTAGCACCAAAAGCCATGTTGATGACTCCTTAATTGAATTCCGTGATGTGTACGATGAGGCGCCGGCTCTTCATGGACCGCGGCGCGAGAAAGCCTTTGAGGCTGATCTGCGCGCCGAGCGCAAGTCCGTTGAGCGCTTTGGCTGTTTCCGCGTAGGAAACGGCAGGAAAATCGAATTCAAGCGTTCGGGTTCTACCCGCTTCGACAAGCTGCGCACGATGGTGAAAGGTGCCTTCGAAAACTTCGAGGCCCGCGGGCGTATACCGCACCGCTTCCTTGCCCGTGAGCGTGCCGACGAGCTCTACCGAATTAATGCCTGACACGTTTTCCCTCGCTGCCGGACCGCCGCGGCGGTCTCAAGCCGAGCGCGTCTCTGTCGAATTAAGCGTTGGCGGCTTCCTGAGCGGCAGCAGCGGCAGCTTCGGCGGCGACCTTCTTCGCTTCTTCCTTCTCGACGACCTTCATCATCGGGGAAGCGCCCGTTTCGGCATGCTTCGTCTTGACCGTGAGGTGACGAAGAACGGCATCGTTGAAGCGGAAGCCGTTTTCGATTTCAGCGAGAGTGTCGTGGCCGCATTCGATGTTGAGCAGCACGTAGTGAGCCTTCACAAGCTTTTCGATCGGGTAGGCGAGCTGACGGCGACCCCAGTCTTCAATACGGTGGATCTTGCCGCCCTGTTCGGCGACCAAAGTCTTGTAGCGTTCGATCATCGCGGGGACCTGTTCGCTCTGGTCGGGGTGCACGATGATGCAGATTTCGTAGTGACGCATTTAGCCTCCTTGCGGAAAAAGCTGCCCAAAGCGTCTTTTGGTGCAGCAAGGACAGGAAAGGACGCGATTCTACCTGGAATTCGCGTCCCGTGTGTGTAAATCGGGCCGATTTTTTTCGTCCGATCGATTTTTCGTCGTTTTTCAGATGCGCTCGGCTGCGGCAATGCCCTTGGGCGCCACTCCTTTGGCGATGCGCTGTCGGAGCGACTCGAAAAGGCAGATGCCCGAAGCGACCGACACGTTGAGGCTCTCGACGGTCCCGACCATCGGAATGGCCGCGAGGTCGTCGCAGCGCCGGCGCGTGAGCTGACGCAACCCCTCGCCTTCGGCGCCGAGCACCCAGGCAAAGGCGCGCGTCTGCTCGAAGTCGTAGATCGACTTTTCCGTGTCGCCCGAAGTCCCGACAACCAGCACGCCCGCGTCGCGCAGTTCGACGATCGCCGAAGCGAGGTTCGTCACCTCAACGACAGGCACCGTTTCCGCAGCACCAGCGGCGGCCTTTGCAGCGGCGGGCGTCATGCGAGCCGAGCGGTCGCGCGGCACGATCACGGCCTGTACGCCTGCAGCATCGGCCACACGCAGACAAGCGCCGAAATTGCGCGGATCCGTCACGCCGTCCAAAATGAGAAGGAGCGTTTCGGGTGTGATTTCGTCGAGCAGATCGGCAAAATCCAGTTCGCAGCGTTTTTCATGCGCGAGCGCCACGATCCCCTGATGCGGCACGTCGGGCGAAAGCCCCTCGAGACGGCGCGCGTCGCCATTCATCACGCGAACGCCCGCAGCCATGAGCTTCTCGCGCATTTCACGCATGCGCTTGTCACGGCGCTCGGGATCGACATACACCGCTTCGATCGAAGCGGCATCGAGCTTGAGCCGCGCAGCCACGGCATGAAAGCCCGCGAGCACAACACGGTCGCTTTTATTCGTCTTGTCCGATTTGTTTTTGGTCACGGCTTGATTCAGCAATAAAAGAATTAAACGGCTGACGCCCGCGGGGCGTCCCGACGGGCGAGAGCATAACAGTTCGTCCGATGTGCTGCGCCGGGAAGCGCCGCCCCGGCATCAGAACCAGTCGTCGCGGGAGCGCTGTCGCTTGGCGCGGCCGCCCTTGACGACATGCCGGCTCGAATTCGTTACGAGCTGGAAGTTGATGCGCCGCGTCTCAAGCTCCACGGCATCGAGCCGAACGACGACGCGGTCGCCGATGCGCACCTGCGTCATTTCGTCGTAGGAGGTCATCGTCATCTGCGATTCGTCATAGTCGTAGTAGCCCCAGCCGAGGTTCGAGATATGTACGAACCCTTCGATCGGCATCTCGTCGAGCGAGACGAAGACACCCGCAGCACACATGCCCGTCACGGTGCCCTTGAACTTGCGTCCGACGCGGCTTCTTAAGTAGTCGCACTTCAAAAACTGCATGACGTCGCGCGAAGCATCGTCGGCGCGCCGTTCGGCCGCACTCGTCAAAATGCCGAGGCGCGCCCATGCCTGTGCACGTCCGGCAGCGGTTCTGTTCGAAGCGGGCTTTTCTTCGCGTTCGGGCTTCGCGCCGAGCGAGCGCGCATGATAGCCCGACATGACGGCTGCGTCGTCAAAGACGACCGAGGGCACATAGCGGCGCTTCGTGAGAATGCCCCGAATGGTGCGGTGCAGCAACAGATCGGGATAGCGGCGAATGGGTGAGGTGAAATGCGCGTAGGCCTGGTACTGCAAACCGAAATGACCGACATTTTCCGGCTGATAGCACGCTCTTGACATGGTGCGCAGAATCGCCGTCTGTAGGAAGGGCATCGCCTTCGTCGCTTCGATGAGCGCCTGAAGCGACTTTGCCGCCCCGTCCCCGGCGCTGAGTTTGAAGGGTGCAAGCACGGATTTGAGCGTGGCGAGCCGATCCGCACTCGGCTTTTCGTGCACACGGAAAAGCGTGAGCTCCTTGTTGGCAAGCACGAATTCGGCCGCGCAGACATTGGCGACGAGCATGCACTCTTCAATGAGTCGGTGCGCATCGTTGTGCTCGCGAACGCGAAAGCCGGCAATCCCCCCTTTTTCGTCAAAGATCACCTGCGACTCCTGCGTTTCGAAGTCGAGCGCCGAGCGAGCCTTGCGCGCCCGGCGCAGCGCGCCGTAAAGCGCATGCAGGCGTCGGACCTCTTCGATGCGCTCGCCTACTGCTTCGAGACCGGCAGCTTCGCCTGAGAGCGCTGACCACACCTGCGTATAGGTGAGGCGTGCGTGCGAGTGAATAACCGCCGGATAGAACTGGTAGGCGGTCGTCTCGCCTTCGGACGAAACGAGCGCGTCGCAAACCATGACGAGACGATCGACATGCGGGTTGAGCGAGCAGAGGCCATTCGAGAGCTTCTCGGGCAGCATCGGCACAACAGAAGCCGGAAAGTAGACGGATGTGCCTCGCATCTGCGCATCGCGATCGAGGGCCGACCCCGGCCGCACGTAGTGACTCACATCGGCAATCGCGACAAGCAGACGCCAGCCCGAATCCGTCTCTTCGCAGTAAACCGCGTCGTCGAAGTCGCGCGCGTCCTCGCCGTCGATCGTTACGAATGGCAGGTCCGTTAAATTGACTCGATGCGCAAGACTCCTGCGGTCGACCTTGTCGGGCAGTGCGAGCGCTTCGTCGAGCGCCTCGGCGGAAAATTCGATCGGCACGCCGTGCTCAGCCGAAGCGATCGCCATTTCGCCGAGCGGATCGTCCGTGCGGCCGACACGGCGCACGAAGTGCGCTTCTAGCGCATTCCAGTCCGGACCCTCCCAATTAAAGGGCATTTTTCTCGGCGAGAGTTCCGTCTCGTCAAGCTCCACCTCGATCGCGTCGCGCTTGAGATCGACCTCAGCCGGAATTTCTTCACGCGGCACGCTGAGCTCGAAAGGCGCGAAAGCCGAGACGGGTGTCACCGAAATGCTTCGGCTTCCCGAATAGGTGATGCGGCACACCCAGCGCTTCTGACCGCGAGAAATAAAGCGGCCGATACGCCAGCCGTGTTCTGCGCGGCGCAGCTCAACAACGTCCCCAGGCAGATAGGATGCTTCGCCGTTGAGTTCGAGTTCGACCGAAGGGTCATCCTGCGACATCACGCTCATGCGCTCGAGCTGGCGTGCACCGCGAACCACACCGTTGACACACTGCGCGTCCGGGTGCTCGAACCAGTTTTTGCTCTCGCCGCCAAATCCGCTTTGGTGCAGCGCCACAATGATTGCATTGGCGACGCTGCGCGCCACGCCAAGCTTTTTGATGAGGAGACTCTTCGCTTTCGCGTAGCTCACGTCCGCGCCGACTTCGAGAATCGCCGCCTTCGCGTCTTCAATCTGACGCGGCGTCAGTTCAAGGATCGTCTCTTCGACAGGGGCCTTTTTTTTCTTTTTAGCCATATCGTCTTCTTCCGGTGCCGGAAAACCGGCGAAATCTCGGCGCCGCTTTCCCGACTGTGCATCTCGTCGCCGAGCTTAATCGAATCGCCGAACGTACGCCGCTTCAATTTGCCCGCGCTTTTGCCGCAAAGCAGGCCTCGCTCGGCGCCGCAGGCGGAAAAGCTTTTACGAGACTCTTAGTCAATTGTTTTCTATCGTTAGCTACTCAACAAAATTAAGCAATAAGGATCATAGTATGAGGCGCAAAATCAGCCGCCGTTTTCTTTCACGCCTCTGCCCGACTCTCGTCCCGCATGCGACGTAGTGCCCACCGACGATGCAGCACGCTTCTCTGCGAAAGTCGCGGCAATGTCTGCCACCCGAGAGGCCACCACGCAGCAGCCGAGCGTTTTTTTGAAGATTTTTACTTTCCACCCTTGACAAAAAAGGGACGCTCAGGCAAAATTCATTTCCTCGGTTGCCCGGGTGGCGAAATTGGTAGACGCACCAGCTTCAGGTGCTGGCGGCTTCACGGCCGTGAAGGTTCGAGTCCTTTCCCGGGCACCAGCCGAATTTATGAGCCCGCAGATCTAACGGTCTGCGGGCTTTCTGCTTTTTCGCCAATCGGTTTTTTCTCGCCCCAAACAATTGCCGCTTCGATGCGCTCATATCAACCGAACGCACACGAAGCGGCGGCGCGCGGCGCGCCCGATGGCGCGCCCTTTTTGCAGCCGATCGACCGAGGCAGTAGCCCGACCGACAGATCGAGACTTAGCGACGGCGAACCGGCGGCACCTCACACTTGAGGACAAACGTGAGGAAGGCATAGAGGAACCCGCCCGCAAGCATCGCGGCAACAAGCCCGATGTTGGCGACGGCAAAGACGCTCTTTTCAACGCCTTCGGGCAAGAGGAAGCTCACCACATGCGCAATGTAGGGGTCCGAGGACGTGATGGTGCCCAAACCGATCAGCGTTGCAACGCCGAGCGAAAGGAGCGCCGTCCAGCGCCAGTTGCGGCCACCCTCGCCGTAGGGCTGCGCCATGTCGACGTCCCAGCCAAGTCGGCGCTGACGGATGAGGTCCACCATTTCAATGGCGCCCCAAGAGCCCATGATCACGGAAATGGCAGCAAGGAACGACTGGAAGGTCGAGACAAAGGAGTCGGAAATAAAGAGCAGGTAGAACGAACCGAGCGCAATGATCACGGCGTTCACAAGAGTCGTCGCCCAGCGCGAGAGCGGCACGCCCATCGCGAGAAGCGCAAGACCCGAGCTGTAGACGCCGGTCATCCCCGCGGAAATGAGCGAGACGATGATGACGATTGAGAAAGGCACGTAGAACCAGAAAGGCAGAATCCCCGTAAGCGCAGCGAGCGGCTCGTGGTTGGCCTTCTCAAGAAGCGCAGGATTGCCCACGGCAAGCATGACGCCGAGGATAAGGAGCACCGAAACGGGGAGCGCAATGCCCGTCATTGTCCAGAAGACGACGCCGCCCGCCGGGGTCTTTCTCGGGAGATAGCGCGAGTAGTCGCCGCCATAGTTGAGAAAGCCGAGCCCAACCATCGTCATGGCGAGCACGATGCCGCCCAAGAACGTACCGAAGCTGCCCGAGGGGGCCGAATCGAGCGCGCCGAAATCGATCTGCGGGATGAAGAAGAAAAGATAGACGAGCGTCATTAGGCCCGTGATCCAGGCGATGGGCTTTTCAACCTTCAAGATGAGCTGATGCCCGTAAATGGCGCCCGACATCGTGAGAACGATCACGACGACGAAGGAGAGCAGCGTGCAGAGTTCGGTCGGGCCGCCAGAGCCGTTCGAAAAAACGGGCAGAAGATGAGCAACGAGGTCGGCGAGCGTTGACGTAGCCATCGAGAGCATCGTCACCTTCCAGCCCATATTGGCCACATACCCGAAGAAGGTCGGGATCTTGTTGCCGTGATAGCCGAAAGCGAAACGCGACTGCACGAGTGTGGGGAGCCCCGTGCGGACGCTGCCGACCGCAAGAATGCCCACGAGCGCACAGGAGGCGAAGTAGCCGATCACACCCGCGGCCATTGCCTGCCAAACCGAAAGGCCGAGACCGAAGACGTAAATGCCGCAGGTAATGCCGAAAATGGAAATGTTCCAAGAGAACCAGACCGGGAACAGGTCGGCGGGCTTGCCGTAGCGTTCGTTGTCGGGCACGGGATTGACGCCGTTGCGCTCGATTTTGGGAGCTTCAGACATATTGAATTGCTGCTTTGAGTTGAAAAAATCGTTTCGTAGTTGTTTTCGCGAAAAGCGGGAGCTTTCAGCCGTGAAGCGCGAGGAGTTCGGCAACGGTGGGTGCGGTGGCTGCGCCTTCACGCCCCGTCACGACGCTCGCAACAGCGTTGGCAAGCCGCACGCTTTCGTCAAGGGGCAGACCGCACATGCGCCCTGCAATGAAGCCGCCCGTGTGTGAGTCGCCCGAACCGATCGTGTCGACGACATCGACGGGGAAGCCCTCGATCAGGCGCACGACGTCGCCCTCGGCAAGCACCGCACCGCGCGCGCCGTCGGTAACGACAGCAGGGCGGCCCGTACGGTGCGAAAGTATGCGCGCGGCGGCTTCGGCCGAGGGCTCGGCCGTCATGGCGCGGGCTTCCTGCGCGTTGATCGTAAGAATCGTGCCGAGCGACAGGAGCACCTTCATGCGTTCGGCCGGAATTTCAAGCGCACGCGGACCCGGATCGAAAATGAGATCCGCATCCGGACGCTTGCGGCGCAACGCTTCGAGCACCACGGCACCGTTTTCCCCCTCGGCCTGATAGCCCGAGAGGTAGATCAGATCGAATTCGGCCATATCGAAGTCGTCGAACCAGTCGAGCGACATGCGCCGCTCAATCCCGAACATCGAGACGAACGTACGCTCGCCATGCGGCTCGACCAATGAGAGGCACCAGCCGTTGTCGCCGCGGTCCGAATAGCGGCGAACGGGATATCCGCGCTCGCGAAACGCCTTCTCGACAATGTCGGCGATCATGCCTTCGCCGACGGGCATGAGTGCTTCGAACGGCAGTGCGAACTTCGAGAGTACGTCGGCAACATTGAAGGAGCACCCGCCAACCGTCGTCGTGCGGCACTCGCCCTCGAGGTCTCCGCCCGACTGCGGCATCTGCGGCACGCGCACGACCACGTCGACGAAGGCGCTCCCGAGGATGAAGACTTTCTTTTCGGGCGCGAGCGAACGAAGGATCTCAGGCACGCTTCGCATCTCAGTCCCCAATCGTGAAGTTCGCGCGTGCTTCGAGAATCCGCTTGGCGAGTGCGCGGAAGTCGATTCCATTCATCGTTTCTAGGTACTTCACAACCGATTCGTCCATACCCGAAATGCCGCACTTGGCGCCGCAGATCGCGCACGCCATTGCGCCCATCGTGTCGGTGTCGCCGCCCATGTTGGCACACATCACGGCCGCCAGCCATGGATCGCGGCACCAGAGTGCAACGGCAAGCGCCGCTGCGACGGATTCGCTCGTCATCGTGCCCGTGCCGATCGCGCGGTAAACAAGAAGACTCACGTCTTCTTCCGAGGGGGCGTCGCCAAGCTTCTCAACCATGGCTTCGAATGCTTCGAGACGCGCAAGCACGGAAGCCGCCCAGGTTGGCTCACCCTTGACAAGCGCGATCGGATGGATCGCGGCGATATCGGTGCGGATCTCGTCCCAGCTGCGGCCCGCAACCGCCGACGCGACGGCCTGCGCCACCATGGCGGCGCCCGAAATCGCGACGTCGGTCGAATGTGTCACACGGCTCACGCGCGCAACCGTTTCGGCAAGCTTTTCGTGCTCGTTTGCCTCAACCAAGCAACCGACGGGGGCAATGCGCATCGCCGCACCGTTCGTGAGCGAAAGCTTCGTGACGGCTTCGGCATCTTCGCCCTTACTCCAGGCAAGGAGCGACGCCTTCGACGAAGGACCGAGCAGATTGATCTCAAAGCCGTTCATCGAGCGCACCCACTCGAGCAGATCGTCGGCAAGCGTCTTCGCGGGAGGCACCGTGCCCGCCTTGAGCAACGCCTCAAGCACCACAAAGGCCTGCGCCGAATCGTCGGTGTAGTGTCCGGCCTTGAAATAGCAGGCAACGATGTTGTCGGCCGGACCGTCGAGAAATTCTTCAATGCGGCCGAAGCGGCTGCGAACTTTTTCACGCGGCCACAGTTCGCCCGGCACGCCGAGCGCGTCGCCAAGCACCATGCCGGCGAGCGCGCCGGCAATTCGGTCTAAGGTTGCATCGGTCATAAGTGAAAACCCTCTCGATTCACCTGGATTCAAAAAAAAAGAAGTTACGCATTGTAAGAAAAAACGACTGCGTGTTTGTTCGGAACTTTGCTCCTAGAATGACCTCAAGTGCGTTTTTTACTTGACGAGCCCGCCGCCCATGACCGCCATCACCGCTCAAACGCTCAATTACGCCGAAGTGTTCCGCTACCACGTCGAGCGTCTTCCGTCGGAAACGTATCGCTTTCACCTGCCGCAGCTCGAAGAGGCCGCCTACGAGGCGCCCTCCTTTGCCGTCGGACGCGCCGTTCTTGAGGAACGCATTATTGCGGCGCTCGAAGCGCGTATTCGCGCGCACAAGCCCCTGCCCGCACCGTCGCGCCCGCACGCGGGGGAAGGCTGCATTGAACTCTCGCCGACGTCGCGCGCAAAGCTCCTACTCATCGTGACGGCCAATCGCACGAACGTCTACCCGGCCGAACTTGCCAGACGACTTGACATCAAGCCGCAGGAAGTTCAGCGCATCCTGCGCCTCTCGCACGCGACAAAGCTCGACACGATCGGCGAGGCGCTTCGTGCCATGGGGCACAAGCTCCTCATTGCGCTCGAGCCGCTCGACGAGCGACTCGAACGCAGCGCAGACTGAGACGAGAAAGCGCACTCGCCCGCGTTAATCCACCCAGATGTCGTAATGGACCGTCGCCTTGAAGTCGCCTGCGGTCACGGCGGACTCCATCTGGCAGACGCCCCATTCGACAAAGCCTTCCGCGCCCTGACGCAACGACGTGCGCTGCTCGAGCGAGAGAAACGCCGTGTCCTCGGCAAGCCAGCTTCTCGCCTCCTCCCGACCGCAGCCCGCCGCTGCGTTGTAGCGGTGCACAAGCGCAAGACTCGGGTGTGACGTTCTCGCGTACCGGTCCGACGACGCAAACGTGCCGCTTGCGGGCGTCAAGCGCATGCGAACGGTCCCCGGCGACGTGCCGCGGTGACAGACGACTTCAATGTCGGTGCGAGCCGCGGCAAGCCGATCGCCCTCGCGCCGGGGCCGGATCGTACCGAAATCGATCTGCACGGGCGAAAGCGAAAAACGACAGTCGGCCCTGAGCGTGGCGCGCTTGCCCGTGAGAATTTCCTTCGCGTGCACGACTCCTTTTTCCGTTGCGACGGCTGTCGACAGCGAAGGAATATGCACGGTGCCGGGTTCGAGCCGGCAAGGCTCGCTCGCGCAAACAAGAACGGGGCGCAATTCACCGCGCAGCCGCCACGATTCGAGCGAGCCTTGCGCTTCGGTCGCCGTCTGCCCCCCTTTGCCGAGAACGCCGAAAACGGGCGCCGTCCGCTCCCCGTAAGCAACGGTGCGCGTCGCTGCCGCCGTCGGGTCGGCGCTCTCCCAAACGATTCTCCCCGCAGGGCCAGCGAGTTCCAGGCGACCGACAAAGGTCACTAAGAGCCCCGCACCGATCGAAGCGGGCAGCGTCGTCGCGCCCGATGCGGCGCCGGTCGTCGTGGCGAAAAGCGCCACATGCTTTGCGAGTGCGTCGACCGAAACCACTTCGTCCACGCGCTCGACCGAAGGACTCTCCCAGACAACGCGAGAGGCCTCCTTCAGTTCACCGAGCGAAAGATCGGGCGCCAAAACGGCTCCCTCGACCCCCATTGCCGCGAAGCCCATGAGAAATCCCGCGGCATCTTTACACCATCTTTTTCCAGCCTTACGTTCATCAGTCCTGTGAATCATCATTGAATTTCCGAGTCCCATTCCCGAACTTCCGGCCCTTCGCCTTCAATCCACAAACAAGGAACGCGCTTGCGCAACACGGGCGAACCGTCGTCGGCAGACGCATCGTCCAAAATGGCGTAACAGGCTTCTTCGCCGTGCTCGCCCATCCAGCGAACCTCCGCAATACCGGCGGGCGGCGCCGCCGAAATAAAGGCCCAGCCTTCTTCATCCACAACCGATACGGGCAACTGCGCTCGATCCGTCAGAATTCGCACTTCCGAGCCATAAGGCGCCGACGTGCCGTCCGGACGCGTGACGTCCAAAAAGAGCTCGGTTCCCAAAAATGTTTCAAAATCGAGCCGCACGAGGCCGTTGTCCGCCGGTACCGCACGCCCGTAGAGACTATTGATCGTGAGATTGGGCGGCAGCGAATTCGGATCGATGCGCAGCACATTCAGCTGATAGTTCGTGAGACCCGAGGCGAGAATCCTGTCGCCCGAACGCACGCCGCCCTGAAAGTCAAGAAGCTGCGCACCCTCGCCGTCCGGAATCTTCACGACCGCTAGACCGCCTTGAAGCGAGCGCGCGAATATGACGCCGTCGTCATAAAGCAGCACCCCGCCGCTCGCCGCTCCCGTGAACTGCGTGTAGCTTTCGCCGCGACGTACGCCGATGCTGCCCTGCACGTGCTCGCCCGTGTAGGCATAAGCCGCTTGAAGCGACTGCGTGTGCGCAGCGTCGCCCTCGGCCGCATCAAACTGCAGGCGGTAAGCATGTGTGCCCTCTTCGTCAAAGGCCCCCGAGAGCGACGTCATCGCACTTTGCGACGTTTTCGAACGCGTGCCGCCGAGCGTGAGAAGCGCATCGTCGACGCCGCCCCCGTATGCGCGTCCGAACAGTACGGAAAGCGGCACGGAAACGTTGAGTGAAAGCACCGTTTCGGCGGTTGCGCCGCGACCTGAGACATGCTGCAGCGTGACATTCCAGAGCATGCGCTTTGCCGAAAGACTCCAAGAGCCCGAAAGGCTGCGTGCGGCGTCGCCCGAGACGCTCCGCGTCCAGAGTCCGGTCAGATTCGCCTGCCCGAACGCACCCAAAGGCTGCGAAAGTGAAAACTCCGTTCTGTCGCGGGTGTGCGTGTCAAGGCCCGAGACCGTTACGGACTTGCGAAGCGCGTCAGAGAACGTTGCAATACGTCCCGAGAGCGCACGTTCGTAAGCGACATTCGCATACGTACCGGTGAAGCCGAAGGTCTTTCGCCAAACAAGCTCAAGTTCGGCGCCGCTTTCCCGTTCAGATTTGCCTGCCGGCGTCATGCGTGCCGCACGAACCTGCGCGGTCAAGGCACCCGCACGCCCGACGTCGGCAGCGAGCCCCAAGCCCGCCTTTTGCAGCACGCCGCTCGCGAGTATCGAACCGAAAGCCGTAAAGCCCGACTCAAACCCGTAACCCAAGGAGCCTGCCGCGAGCCACGGGTGTGAACCCTCGGCGCCGTCGTAGGCTCCCGCCGCAAAGTCCCAGGAAAAGCGTCCGGTCTTGAGCTGCTCTGGCGCCGTCATGAAGGGCACCATATAGACTTGCGGCGGCCCCACGGTTTCTTCAACTGTAACTTCAATATCGCCGCCGTAACCGATCCCCTCGATCTGTTCGATGCGAAACGGCCCCGGTTCAACCGTATCGCGCCAGAGAATACGGCCGGCCTGCCGAACAACGACGCGTGCGGCCGAACGCGCCGTTCCCGTTATGACGGGAAGGTAGGAGCGCTCGCGCGCGTCGCGCTGCTCGTCATCGTCTCCAAGCGCAATGCCGCGGATCGAAAGACCGTCGGCAAAACGGCTCGACGTCGAGAGCTCGCCGATCGAAAGCCGTGCGGTCATATCGGGCACAATGCGTGTTGCGTAACCCTGCAGCCACGTCCAGCGCATGTCCGAACCGCCGTGAGCACTCTCGTCATACTGCGCCGTGCCGCGCGCATAAAAGCGCCATGCGCCGACGTGAATGCGCGAAGAGAGCGACGAGAAGGCCGACGTACTAGAGCCGGATTCACGCCGCTCGTGTGCGGCGTTGACGCCGTACTGCAGGGCTGCCATCGGCACCCCCCAATTCCAGCGGCGCCTGTCGACGATGCGGCTTTCTCGCTGCGTCTTGAAGTGAACCTGCGGGATGCTGATGCGGATTTCCTGCGCACTCGTGTCAACGACGACAACCGCGCCTGGAATGTCGCGCTCGATCGAGTCTGTCTTCTCCATGGGACGCTTCTTGGCGAATGCCGGAAGCGTCTCCCAGCGCAGCGGCAGTACGAGCACGGCCAGATACGGCAGCGTCGCACGGGGTTCGCCTTCAGGCGTAAACGAAATGTCGACCCCGAGTCGCTGCATGAAGACCCCGTTCACAACGATGTCGTACGTGTGATGACCTGCGAGCGAAGCCTGCGTGAGACGCTCGACATCGGCGCTCGTAAGCGTCACGCCGAGTTCGCTGCTAAGGAGCTCCAGATCGAACTCGTAGCTCGGCTCCTCCCCCCGCACCAAGCTGCTCAGGAGGGAGGCCGCAAGGGCGATCGATCCGAGAACGGCGCGGGAGGCGTTTGTCATTTAATCCTTGCGCCCCCTGCCGAGCGCGTCTTTTCGCTGCGCGTGCACCGCGTCCGCACGTCTCGCGATATTGAGCGTGCGCGTTTCTGTTGCAAAGCCGTACTCGTCGATCAGGCTGAAGCTCACGCGCTTGGGACAGCCTTCGCTCGCTTCGTAAAGCCGCTCTTCGTGCGGCGACACCATTTGTCGGCGTACATCGTTGGGTACGGCAATGCCGTCCCATTCGAAACGGCCGAAGGTGAGCCAATAGCCGGAAGGATTCGCGACCAATAGATGCGCGAGACCGTCGTCATCCACGATGCAGTAGGCGTCGAGCGCCTCTGCCGCTTCGCGCACGCCCGTATCGTTTACGAGCATGGTTGGACGATAAAAGAGCTTGAGCGTCGTTGTGATGACGGCGCGAACAACGGGTTTTTGATGTGCGTTCTTTTCCTGTGCGGGCACCATCTTGAAGCGAATAAGACGTGCGGATTCCACAACTGCGTTCCCGTCCTCGGCGCGCGACACGTCGTCGCCCGCGCCTTCGCGAGACGCAAGACCCGTCTTGACGATTCGTACGGTGAGCGTTTCGCCCGGCATCAGGAGCCGCACGGGCGGCACGGCGGAAAAAGCTCGGTCGTTGCGCGTTGTCTGTCGATCGACACTCACGAGCCGAACGGACGTAGCAAGCATGTAGGGCGTTTCGCTCTTATTCGTGACATCGATCGACGCAGACTTGGCCCCTTCGTTGAAGACAACGCGCGTCTGCGAAAACGTGATCGGCGCGCTCGGCGCTTTCGCCGCGCCCGTCTGTCCGATCGTCGCGAGAAGGCTCAGAGCGAGTGCGGCGAAAGTCCGGGGGAAAAGCTTGTGCATCAGTTTCTCCCTCTGGCAACGTCGGCTTCACCCGTGCGGATGCCGCCCAAATCGCTCACGGCACGCCAGACGACTTCGGTCTTCTCGTTCGTCTTGCCCTTGGGAAGCCACGCGGCATCGAAAGTCATCGACGTAAAGGGCGCGATCACGTCCGACACTTCATGCGAAACGCCGTTGACCGTGAGGGAAGCGAGCGAGATGTGAAAGGGCGACGCGTTCTTCGCCACGAGCCCGCCGTCGGTCCACGACCACTCGAGCCCCTCGATCGCTTCGCGCATCGTGCCCTTCATGCCCTTCGGGCGATAGAAGACCTTGAGACGCATGACGAAATTGATATTGAGCCGATTTTCGCGGTCGTTCACCTTCGAAGGAATTGCTCGCGTGTAGAGCCAGAACATCGACTCGCGGTCCTGCGGCAGGCTTGCCGGATCCGTCACCGTGACGCGCACGCGCGTGTTCTTGCCCGGCAGAAGCTTCGCGAGAGGCGGCGTGACGAGGAAATCCTTTCGCCGCTCGCCGTGGTCGGCCGTCTCGATGTAGCTCTGTACGAGAAAAGCGAATTCGGACGTGTTTTTGAGAATAAGACTGCCGTCGTGCCGTCCCTTTTCAATCACGACGCGCGTTTCGTTGTAGCCGATACCGCGAACGAGCCGCTCGAGTGCAGCCTGTTGGGCGTGCGCGTCGGCTTCCTCTAAGGCAAGAAGCGCCGTGTTCTCCGCGTGCGCTGCACCCAAAAGTCCAAGCGCAACAGCGACCACAAGGCAGGACCTCTCAGACGTGAGCGCGCAGCCGATCCGACGCAAAAAAGCTCGAGCAGCGTACAACGCAGACAAAGAAAAGGACGGCAAAAATCCCGAGCCCCGGATCGGGCTCGACAGCAAAATGAGTGGCAACGGCATGAAAATTAAATGACTCGGCCGGAGCGCCTCGAGACGAGCGGCGGCGCTCCGCCGCTCAAGCGAACGGCCGGGAGTGGAGAATGCACGTGCGAAGTCTGCCGATGCACGAGCCTCGGCTCGCGTCGGAAGAGTCGCCGCAGGGCGTGCCCGGCACGCTGTCCAAAGACGTAGCAGCCGGGCGTGAATCGAGCGAAGGTCGCCGCTTACTTGTATTCGATCTGGAACGTCATCTGGCCGTTGACCGTGCCGGGGGTAACATCCTGAATCTGATGCGCGGCAATGGCGGCCTGGAAATTGAACTCGTAGGCCGAAGAAGAAATGCCGTTGCCGAAATTAGGTTTTACAACGACAGGGGTGCTTTGCGCGAACTTCAGCTCCTGCTCGCCCTCTTTGTTCCAAACGCGAATGCCGACCCCGCGCGCAGCGTTACCGCCGTCCTCTGTGATGCCGAGCATGCCCGTGTCGTTCGGGTTGGCGTCAACGAGAGAAAGCGTGGCGAGAACTGCGCTGCCCTGAACGACGGCGCAGTCCGTCAATTTGATCGAGAAGCTCTTTCGTTCGGCCGTGTGGTCGTAGCTGCTCTTCAGCGCAGAGGTATGGACGTCGCCGAGCTGGACGGAAATCTGCTTGCTCTCGGCGGCAAGCGTACAGGCCGACTGCACGACGCGGCCGGAGAAATCGATCCGACCGCTGTTATCGGCGGCAAAGGAAGGAAGCGCGGCCACAAGAAGAGAGGCGGTGAAGACGAATTGACGCATAGCTGACTCCAGAAAACGGAAGTGAATCGAAGATGTGCATGACTTCTCAAGCTGCACATCGCGACTGCGCAATTCGATAGGCCTACAGATCGGTCTCACTTTTATTATTAAGGGTTATTCCCCGAAAAACGATAAGACCCGTCGATCTTATCAGAAAGCCAAACGGGAATGTCAAGGCGGTCGAACACCTTTTTTAGGAAACACACTCGGGGAAAAACTTAGATCAAACCTCGTATATCGATCGACCACCAAGCGGACCTCCTGTCACTATCAGATCGATAGAGGCGGGGAATCAAGTACTCTTTTTGCGACTACAAACAGCATCGGGTCCGCTGACGGTTGGTTGCGGACCCGATGGACTTTTTTGCTCAGGCTGCGCTTTACTGCGCGGCGTCGATATTCGCCGAGGCGATCTTCACCTGATCGACCTGCACGTTGAGCGGCGCCTGTGCGTAGCGCAGATCAAGTTCAAGTCGGTTGTAAGGCACCTCGATCCCTTCGGCGACGAATCGATCGTAGATCGCGAGCGAAATTTCCGTCCTGAGCGCAGCCGTACCGTTCTTCGGATCCGCGCACCAGAAAGCGAGCTTCAGGTCGATACCCGAAGCGCCGAACCCTTCGACGTAGGCCCAGGGCTTGCGGTCCTTGGCAATGCGCTTGCGCTCGCGCATGCCTTCTTCGAGCATGATTTCGAGTGCGCGCCTCACGTCCGCGTCGTAGGCCACAGAAATCGCCACGTACACCGTGCTCGCCTCGTCCGTGTAGGAGTAGTTCTTCACGGTGCTCGTCACGAAATTTTCGTTCGGCACGATGCACTCGATGCCGTCGGAACTCCGAACAACCGTGTAGCGGGTATTGATCTGCGTAATGCGTCCCTTGAAACCGCCCACCTCAACCATGTCGTCAATCTTGAGGGAGCGATCAAGCAAAATGATGAACCCCGAAATGTAGTTCGAGGCAATCTTCTGCAGCCCGAAGCCCAAGCCAACGCCCAAGGCACCGGAAAAGACGGAGAGCACCGTCAGGTCGATGCCGACACTCGAGAGCGCAATGATGATCGCGAGCACGAAAAGCGCGATTCGAATGACGCGACCGAGCACGATCTTGAGGTTCGAATCAAGTTTCGTTCGACCGAGCAACGTATCGGAGATGCCCGAGAGCCACTCCGCAATCGCCAGCGTCACGAGCACGTTGAGAACCGCAATGAGGCAGGCCCAAAGCGTCACGTTGCCGCTGCCGATCGGCAGCTTCGTCGTCTCGAGGAACATGACGATCGCATCGAGAATACCGAAGAAGTGCAGGATGACGAGCACCCAGAAGAAGACGGCAACAATCTTGCGGAAATTGCGCGAGAGACGCTTCCCCGTCACAAATTCGTCGAAGAACCCAGTGCAGAAGGAAAGAACGGCAAACGCAAAGAAGACGTGCATGAAGATTCGGCAGAGCACGAGCGAATTGTCCGTGTAGCCGAAGCCTTCGACAAGCGTATACGAGCCAAGCTGCACCGCGAGCCAACCGGTCGCCGAAAAGGTTACGTGCCGCGCAATCGAAAGCAGGAAGCGCTTGAAATGCAGAAGCTGCAGCTCGAGAATCGGGTGCGCCCCGGCAGCGGCCTTGGCTTCGGCTTCAGCCGCTTGCGGACTTTCCTTGCCGTAGTAGTGAGCAATTACAAACGCATTGATGCGCCAGGAAACAAGCCACCCCAATCCGAGCGCGACAGCGACGACTGCCACCTGAAGGGCAATATTCTCAAACGAGAGGTAGTCGAGCATCACGTCGACAATCGAACGGCTTGCGGTCGCGCCGTCGATCGTCAGATCGCCCGCTGCTGCAAGGGCCTCTTCTGCCGCCTGGTTGACGGCGGCTACGTCGGGGGTCTCTGCCATGATTTGGCTCTCCTAAGGACTGGCGGAAGGACGCCACAAAAAAAGCCCCGCCTGCATTGCTCTGCAAGTCGGGGCGCCGGAACTTGTCTCTGGCTTACTGGGCTCGAGGCGCCCGTTCAAAATTCAAGCCTTGAGTTCGGGATGCTTGGCTTCAACGCGCTCGATAAGCTTGTCGGCACCGAGGGCATCGTAGCACTCAAACGGTTGGTGAATCCAGGGATTGTCGGCGAGATACTCAACATACCAATCGGGCTTGAGGACCGAGTGAGCTTTGTACCAAAGAACGGCGACGCGGATTTCGGTAATGGCCGGATAGCGCGTCTTCAGATGCGCGATGACTTCGCGGATGGTCTTCCCGGAATCGACCATGTCGTCGACGAGAAGCACCTTGCCCTTGAGGTCGCTCACGCCCGTGATGCAGTCGGCGATGTCAAGGTCGCTCTGAACCGTCCCCTTGGCTTCGCGGTAGGAGCTCGTCGCCAGAATGGCGAGCGGCATGTCGTAGACACGGCTGAAGAAATCGCCCGGGCGCATACCGCCGCGGGAAAGGCAGAGGATCGAATCGAACTGCCAGCCGCTCTTGGCGACGGCATGCACAAGACGTTCGTTGAGGTCGATGTAGTCGTCCCAGGAATAGTGCTTGTCGGACATGGGTGAAACGCGAGTTGTGTTGCTCTGAATAAAAACGAAGCGGGCGGCAGGCAGATGCTGTGCGCCTGTCGCCCGTCTGAGCTTCGTTAAAGTGCCGTTATTTTAATTCGCGAACGGATCCGTGTGCAAAATCGTCTGTTCGCGGTCCGGACCGGTCGAAACGAGTGCGATCGGCGCACCAGCGACCTCAGCAAGACGCGTCAGATAGCGGCGAGCGGACTCGGGGAGCTTGTCCCAGTCCGTGCAACCGAAGGTGCTTTCCTTCCAGCCCGGGAACTCTTCATAGATCGGCTCGCACTTGGCGACGGCATCCGCCCCCGCAGGCATCACGGAGAGCGTTTCGCCTTCGTACTTGTAGCCGACACCGAGCTTTACTACATCCAGTCCGTCGAGCACATCGAGCTTCATGACCGCGAGGCCCGTGATGCCGTTGATCTGAACGGCACGGCGCAGCGCAGCGCCGTCGAACCAGCCGCAACGACGGGGACGCCCCGTCACGGCGCCGAATTCGTTGCCCTTCTGGCGCAGCAGATCACCCGTTTCGTCGTGCAGTTCCGTCGGGAAGGGACCTTCGCCGACGCGCGTGCAATAGGCCTTCGTGATGCCGAGCACGTAGCTGATCTTGTCGGGACCGACGCCCGCACCTGCACAGGCCGAGCCCGCAACGGTGTTCGAGGACGTCACGTACGGGTACGTACCGTGGTCGATGTCGAGCATCGAGCCCTGAGCGCCTTCAAAGAGGTAGCTCTTGCCCGCGGCGATATCGGCGTTAAGACGCTCAGAGACATCGCAAACCATCGGACGCAGACGTTCGGCGTAGGCGAGCGTCTCTTCAATCACCTTTTCCGGATTGAGCGGCTCGGCGCCCAGGAACTTTTCAAGGATGAAGTTGTGCAGCGTCATCACGGCGCGGACCTGTTCGGCGAAGCGCTCCGGATGGAAAAGGTCGGCCACGCGCACGGTGCGGCGGGCGATCTTGTCTTCGTAGGCCGGACCGATGCCGCGGCCCGTCGTGCCGATCTTCTTGTTGCCGAGCGCAGCTTCGCGCGCATGGTCGAGCGCGATGTGGTACGGCATGATGAGCGGGCAATTGGCCGAGACGTGCAGACGCTTCTCGACATTGGGCACGCCGACGGCGATCAGTTCATCTACTTCACGGAAGAAAGCCTCAAGCGACACGACGGCGCCGTTTCCGATGAAGCATTCGCTCGTAGCATGCATGATGCCCGAGGGGATAAGACGCAGGATGGTCTTCTTGCCGTTGATGACAAGGGTGTGACCGGCATTGTGGCCGCCATTGAAGCGAACGACGCCCGCGGCCTTTTCCGTCAGCCAGTCAACGATCTTGCCTTTGCCTTCGTCGCCCCATTGAGCGCCGATCACGACAACATTCTTGCCCATTTAGGTTTCCTTCGAGTGAATAAAAAATCGAGCGGCGTTCCGCCTATTCCGGCGGCTGCGAACGGCCGGCGCAAAGCCGAGATCTCCGCAAAGAGAGCTCGGCTTTTCGGACGACCGACTGCGTGCGTTCAACGCAGCGGCAGCGTTTTCTCCGGGCACGCCGCGGCAGCGGCGCATCCGCCGTCGCGAAAAGAGTCCTTTTAAAAGACTTTCAAATGACCTTCACGCTGCGGGCGCACGACCGCTTCAACTTCCAAGTGTGACGATAGCACGGCCGCAAGACGAAATGGGCGCGCGAAGCCGCGCGCCGTGGGAGGTAGTGCGCTCGTTTTGACCGACAGAATCAGTCAAGAACGAACCAGACAACGGCGAGCCCGAAGAGAACGACCGTCGCAGCAACCGAGCGAATCCGCTCGGGCGGCACCTCAGCGAGGTGCGCGAGCATGCGCTGCCAGCCGACAGGATTGATGAGGGGCGAAAGCCCCTCGATCACGAAAATCCAGCCGAGCACGAGCAGGAAAAGGTCCGTGCCCGTCATTGCGCCGTGCCCTTGACGCGATGCGCGTCACGTGCAGCATCGGGCTTGTCGGACTTCAGGTAGTCGAAGAAGTCGGCCGACGGATCGACCACCATCACGTCGTTCTTCTGCGCAAAACTCTTGCGATAGGCTTCAAGCGAGCGATAAAAGCGCGCGAATTCCGGATCCTTGCCGAAAGCATCCGCATAGATACGAGCGGCCTCGGCGTCACCCTCACCCTTCGTCTTCTGCGCATCGCGATAGGCCTGCGCGAGAATGACTTCGCTCTGGCGATCGGCGTTGGCGCGAATGCGTTCAGCTTCGGCAGCACCCTTCGAGCGCTCTTCGCTCGCGACGCGCTTGCGTTCTGCCTCCATGCGGCGGTAAACCGATTCGGAAATTTCGGGCGTAAAGTCGACGCGCTTCATGCGCACGTCAACGATATCGATGCCGACGTCGCGAACACGCGCCTGGAGAAGCTCGGAAATTTCCGACATGGCCTTTTCACGCTCCGAAGAGGTGATCTGATTGACGGTGCGCTTGTTGACGGCAATGTTGAGCACGTCGCGCAAAAGCGCCGAAAGCCGGTCGCTCGCCGCGCGTTCGCTTCCCTGGAACGACACCCAGTAAAGGCGCGGATCACCGATGCGCCACTTCACGAACGTGTCGATCATGAGGTTTTTCTTTTCGCTCGTCTGAACGAGGTCGGCCCCCGAAGCGTCGAGCGTGAGAATGCGCTTGTCGAGATAGACAACATTCTGCAGAGGCGGCGGGAGCTTGACATGAATGCCCGGCTCGTCGACAACCGTCTTCAGTTCGCCGAGCGCAAAGACCATGGCGTACTCGCGCTCGTTGACGGTGTAAAGGCAAAGCTCGCCGAGCCCCGCGATGACGGCGAGACCCACAATGGCGGAAGTAAGTCGCTTCATTTTTTCGGGACCTCTCAGTATCAGCGGATGCGCGCGCGCATGCCGGAACGAATGTCGTCAAGGGGTTCAGTCGAGTAGACCGCGCCGTTGGTGTTGGACGTGCCGGCGGGCTGGCCCGCCGCGCCCGAAGAGGCGCCTGCCGTTGTCTGGGCAGAACCGCCCTGCGCCGCAGCTGCGCTCTGGGCGGCTTCGCTCTCCTCAGCAGCGGTCTTGGCTGCCGCCTGCGTAGAGGCGACGATCTTGTCGAGCGGCAGATAGAGCAGGCTTGAGCCGCTCTGCTGATCGACGTACACCTTAGACACATTCGAGAAAACGTCGCGCATCGCGTCGACATAGAGTCGGTCGCGCGTGACGACAGGCGCTTTTTCGTATTCGGTGAGAACGCTTGCGAAACGGTCGGCATCGCCTCGCGCCACCTCGGTCACGCGGCTCTTATAGCCTTCGGCTTCTTCCTTGAGGCGCGCAGCCGTACCCTGCGCCTTCGGAATCACCGCGTTCATGTAAGCTTCGCCCAAATTGATGGAACGCTCGCGATCCTGACCGGCCTTGACCGCATCGTTGAAGGCGGCCTGCACCTGCTGCGGCGGCTGCGCGTTCTGAATCGCAACGCTCATCACTTCGATGCCCGTACCATAGCGATCGAGCATCTGCTGCATCGAGGTCTTCACGGCTTCGGCGATTTCGGCCTTCGACTCGAAGAGTACGCTGTCCATCGCCTTGCGGCCCACCACTTCGCGCATGGCCGATTCCGCGGCCTGCGTCACCGACATGTCGGGTGCACGGGTGTTGAAAAGATAGTCTCGTGCGCCTTCGCCCGTCTTAATGCGGTACTGCACGGCAAACTGCACGTCGACGATGTTTTCGTCGTCGGTGAGCATGAGCGCTTCGCGCAGACGATCATTCGACGCGCGCGCGCCGATTGCGGCCGTACGCACGCTGCTCACGTCAACGAGCTGCATGTCCTGAATGGGCGCAGGGAAGCGCCAGTGAAAGCCCGGCATCGTCGAATCCGTATAACGCCCGAACGTCGTTTCAACACCCGTCTGCCCTTCGGGAACGATGTAAAAACCGCTCGCGGCCCAGCCGAGCACCACGCAGAGCGCGAGGATGCCGAGACCGAAATTCTGGCCTTTGCCGCCGCGGGGCGCCTGCGGGAATCGCATCGTAAAGCGCGGACGACCGCCGCCGGCGCCGCCTCCACTGCCGCCCGAGCGACCGCCATCGCGGTCGTCGTACCGGCTGAAACGCTCGTCGGCTTCATCGTCGTGGCGCGGCTGCGCGTAGCGTTCATGCACGCTGCGATCGCTGGCACGACGTTCGTCACGCTCGTCGTCGCGACCGCGCTGCGGCTCGTCGTCGAGCGAAAAATCGTCGCGGCTTTTGAGCTTGCTGCGGGCGTCGTCGTTCGCACGGCCCGCGCCGCGCGAGCGCGAGCCATTCAGAACATCCGACCAGAGATTGCGGAAATCATCCCAGAGCTGATCGATATCGGGCTCCTGCGAGCGACCGTCGACATTGCGGCGGTCCTCGCGGCGCTCGCCGCGATCGGACGGACGACCTTCGTCCTCTGCCGGACGACGGTTCGCACCTTCGGCCTCATCGGCGTTCTCGGAACGATCGTTGGCGCTGCGGCGCTTTTCGTCTTCGGACGAATCGCTTTCACGGCCCCAGCGGGGGTCATTGAGTGACATCTTGCTAACCGATTCCAGTGAGCCGCTTCTTAACGACCAGCAGCAGTCCCGAGGGCGCATACCGGCAAAGCGGCAGGTTCTTACGTGTGTTTGATCGATTCTATCGAATGCTTCCGGGCGCTAGGCGAATTAAAAGGCCTTTGTATTGCTTTGCAACCATTTTGAACGCCGAAAGCCGAACTGCGGAGTGTTTCGATGGAGAAAAAAAAAGCGGCCGCCCGACACCTCGAGCGACCGCCGGAATAAAGCGATCGATGCGCACGCGCCTAGAATCGAGGCGCGCCGCCGCTGTCGCTTGACGCCTCGGACTCGAGGCTTCGATCAGAGCAGCGTGAAGAAGCGCGTAATCATGCGAATGCGTTCTTCGACCGTATCGAGGCGCAGGAATTCCTTGTCGCAATGGAAGCCCCCGCCCGCCGGCGCGCAACCGTCGATCACGGGCACACGCATTTCAGCAATGTGGTTGCCGTCCGAGCCGCCGCCCGCGTCAATCCACGAAGCTTCGAAGCCTTCGAGTTCGGCAGCCTTCGTGATCTTGGCGACGAGTTCCTTCGTATCCTGCGAGAGCGGCATCGCGGGCGAGTGGTTGAGGTTCTCGATCGTCTGCGTGACACCCGGAGCCCAGGTGACGCCCGCGAGCGCGCGGATTTCGCGGTCGAGATCTTCGTAGTGTTCGTCAAACCAGTAGCGCGTATCGATTTCAACGACGCAGTTGTCGGAAATGACGTTCGAAACCGTGCCGCCCTTGATGACGCCCGGATTCACCGTCGTGCCGCGCTTGATGTCGGCGAGACCGACAGCAGCGAGCGCAAAGCGCATTGCAGCGACGTTGGCGTTGGCGCCGTCCTGCGGGTTGTTGCCGGCGTGCGCGGAGACACCCTTGAATTCGACGCGGTAGCTCGTGACGCCCTTGCGCGAGCGAACGAGTTCGCCGCCGGCGCGGGCGGCTTCAAAAATCAGCACGTTCTTCGCACGCTTGCCGTGTTCGCAAAGCCATGCGGTAGAGGCCTTAGAACCCGTTTCTTCATCGGGATTGAAGGCGCAGCAAATCGAGAGGCGCTCGAGGTCTTCAGGACGGGCGAGCTTGCAGGCATAGTACGTCGCGAGGACGCCGCCCTTGCAGTCCGAGCACCCAGGGCCGTAGGCACGGTCGCCTTCAATGCGAAGCGGACGCGCCGCGGCAGTGCCGTCGGGGAAGACCGTGTCGAGGTGCGCGTTCATCATGACGTCGTAGTACTCGGCCTCGGGCTTGTTGCGCGCGAGCAGCCCCTTGCCGACCGTCGGCCCGAGGTCGACGAGTTCGCACGTGAAGCCGATCGACTCGAAAAGGCCCTTCATGATTTCGGCCGCGCGCGTAACGCCCGCGGTGTTTGCCGTGCCGCAGTCGAGATTGACGAGCGGTTCGAGGTCCTTCAGATAATCGTTGAGAAATGTCATGATGCATCTCCAAAATTTGTTGAATGGACGGTGTGCCGCCTGCGAGTGCGTCCGGCCGCACGAAGCGGCACGAGTGCGAAGACCGCAGGCCAATCTAAAACGAAAGCGACGGTTCCGTCGGAACAGCGTCGCTTTCGCATTTTGTCATTGTTGAAAAACCGGCGATCGATCTCTCGCAATTAGGAGCCCATCACCACGATGCGCATCACGAAGAGGGAGATGAAGGCGGTGATGATCGGCATCGCCATGATGAGGGGAATGCTCTTGCCCTTGATGCCGATAACGCCGAGGCAGCGGCCCATGTACTGGACCTGCGAGCCCATGAGGTAGATCGCGGGCGCGCAGATGGCGATGTGCGTACCGTTGATCGCGCCGTTATCAAAGAGCGCGACCGCGACGCCGACACCGCCGCCCATCGACATCCAGCCGCCGAGGAGCACCGTGGCAGCTTCGCCGGGGAGACCGAAGACGCCCATGAGCGGGCCGAAGGCCGAACCGATCAGAGCGAGGAGCCCCGAGTGCTCGAGGATCTTGATGATCACGAACGCCATCAGAACGTTCGGAATCGTCGAACTCGCAGCAATGTTCCAACCCTGAACCGCGCCCTTGACAAAGACGTCGGTAATCATCGGCTTAGCATTTTCATGTCCGGACATTTTGAAATCCTTCTGTATGTGATTGTTGTCTCGATGGAGTCGTTGCGACGTCCGGCCCGATTAAGCGGCCGCCTTGCGGTCGGAACGGATGAGAATGAGGCGCATCAGGTTGGCGGCGAACACCTTGCCGATGAGCATGACACCAAGGCACAGGCCGAGGCTCACGGGAACCGCAGGCGTGCCGTCGGCGGCGACGAGGGTGAAGAGAACGGCGCCCGAAGAGAAGAAGTTCGTAATGCAGGCGTCGGCCGTCATCTGGAAGGAGGCAAAGATGTTGACTTCGCGTTCGGTGAGTTCACCGGCATCCTTGAGCTGGCGGGTAAGCGCAGCGCCGCCGTCCGTCGACTGCAGCGAAGCGATGAGTGCGAGGGTGGCGCCGCCCGGAATGCCGAGGAGCGGACGAAGGACCGGCGTGAGCATCTTGCGCGCGGCGCGCAGAGCACCGTAGTGGTCGAAGATCGTGATCATCGCGAGCGCAAACATCACGGTCGGCACAAGCGTCAGGGCAAACATGAAGCCGTCGATTGCGCCCGAGCCGCCCTTGCCGCGGAACGAGGTCATCGCCGTCTTGATGGCGCCGTCAGCTTCGGTCACGCTGCTCACGAGCTGGCCGAAGGAGCCGTTCATCGTCGTGAAGTCGAAGATGCCCCACCATTCCTTGCTCGCGCACAAGCCCGAGAAGAAAACGATGGCGAAAATGAGTGAGATGTAGCCGCCGATGCCGACTTTGTCCTGGTCCGCGACGGGGGTGTTGGTGTTGTCTGACATACGAGTTCCCTTTTTCTCTTATGTTTTACTCGGTCGCCCCGCCGGACCGACAGGCGGTACATCTTCTTGATTGAGATGCTTGCGTGGAGAATCCTTTCGGCCCAATGCAAATCTGATCTCCGGGCGCCGATTGAGCGATAAATTTTAGCGGATGCAGGGCGACGGTAACATTCGGAAATAACTTAAAGCCTTCGAATACGGGCAAATCCATCTAAGCAAAACACCGAAGACGGCTTGATCCGACTTCGGTGTTTCGGGAAAGCTTGCAAAAATCGTGTGCGTTTTCAGTCGTTTAACTGTGCTTAAAGCAACGCCTCGAGCTCGGCGAGCTCCTCCTGCGGCGTCTTGCGGCGATGCTCGGCGTCGTCTTCGATTTCGAGTTCCCAGGGCTCCAGCTCGCGCGGTGTCGAGGGATTTTCTTCGCGCCAGTTGGCAGCAAATTCCGCCACGGCAGAGCGCAGCAGATCGAGCCCCTCCCCCGTGAGTGCGCTGACGAAAACAGCCTTCGGGCGACCCGTTTCGTCCCGAACGATTTCGGGCGTGTTGCCGCTCAGGTCGATTTTGTTGTAGACGAGAAGCACAGGCACATTATCAGCCTCGATATCGGCGAGAACGGCATTGACTTCGTGAATCTGCTCTTCCCGCACGGGCGAAGCGGAATCGACGACATGCAAAAGCAGATCGGCGTGCACCGTTTCATCGAGCGTCGACTTGAATGCTTCGATAAGTTGATGCGGCAGCCCGCGAATGAAGCCGACCGTGTCGCTTGCGACAACCGTTTCTTCATCGTTGAGCCAAAAGCGACGTGCGGTCGTATCGAGCGTTGCGAAAAGCTGGTCGGCCGCGTACGAATTCGCTCGCGTGAGCTTATTGAAAAGCGTCGACTTCCCCGCATTCGTATAGCCCACAAAAGAAACGCTCAGCGTGTCGCCGCGCGAGCGAGCACGGCGCTGCGTACCACGCTGTCGAGCGAGACGCTTGAGCTGGTCTCGGAGCTGCTTCATGCGAACGCCGATCATTCGGCGGTCGAGTTCGATCTGCTTTTCGCCGGGGCCGCCGGTTTTACCCAAACCGCCGCGTTGGCGCTCCAAGTGGGTCCAGCCGCGTACGAGGCGCGTCGAGAGATGTTCGAGTCGTGCTAGCTCGACCTGCAGACGCCCTTCGCGACTCTTGGCGCGCGCGCGGAAAATCTCGAGAATGAGCTCCGTACGGTCCATGACGGGCATCTCGAGACGACGCGCAATGTTGCGCTCCTGCGCAGCTGAAAGCGCGATATCAAAAACAATGACGTCGGCGCCGGCACTCTTGGCGTGTTCACCCAACTCGTCGATCTTTCCCGAACCGAGAAAAGTCGCCGGATCGGGCTTATCGCGCTTGGCCTGCATGATGCCGCAAGGCTCGAGCCCGTCGGACAAAACCAAAAGCCGCAGCTCTTCGGCCGAATCCTGATAAAAGGTTCGACCGACGGCTACAGTCACGAGAAAAGCGCGCGAAGCCTTAACTTCGCGCGTCTCATCAATTTGAAAGACAGTCAGATTAGTTCTCCGAAGCGACGGCGGGCATGTTCACGGCGCGAGCGGGAACGACCGTGCTGATGGCGTGCTTGTAAACCATCTGCGTCACGGTATTGCGAAGCAGAACGACGTACTGGTCGAAGGACTCGATCTGCCCCTGAAGCTTGATGCCGTTGACGAGATAGATGGAAACGGGGATATGTTCCTTTCTGAGCGTATTGAGGAACGGATCCTGCAGAAGCTGTCCCTTGTTGTTGGCCATTTTGTTCTTATCTCCAGCCCGCATCCGATGCCGCACCTGACGCGGGCGCTTTCTTATTCTTTTATTTTTCGTGCGCCAATGCCGACCCGGTGCGCTCGGTCGGCCAGATGGAAACACGCGAGGTGCGCTTCATCCGAAAACCGGGCAAACCGCCGCTCGAAGCAAATACTCGGGTGGCAGCCGTCGAAGCGCAATTCAGTCGTATCTTAGCACTGAGTTTCAAGTTCTCTTTGAGCGGCCAACATTTTTCTTGCCACACTCAAGCCCACTTTGTCTCAAAGCTTTTCTTGAAGTACCGATAGCCGAATAAAAGCCCGCCGCCTCGAGAATATGTCGAAGCGACGGGCAAATGCTTTGTGTCTATGATTTCAGGCTCGAAAGACGAAGCGCATCGTCAGTGCTTTTCTTCCTTCACGTAGGGATTGTCCTTCGTGCGGAATTCGATTCGAAGGGGCGTCCCGGCAAGATTGAATTTTTCGCGGAAGAACGCCTCGAGGTAGCGGCGATACGATTCGCCGATATCTTCGAGTGCATTGCCGTGCACAACGATGACGGGCGGGTTGCTGCCGCCCTGGTGTGCGTAGCGGGGCTTGGGTCGTCCGCCGCGGGCGCGCGGCGGCTGCTGACGCTGAACGGCTTCAAGGAGCGCACGCGTGAGCTTGGGCGTCGGGATCTTCGCGTAGGCGGCGGCATGCGCTTCGTCGACGGCGCGCATCAGGTGGTTGAGCCCGTTGCGCTTAAGGGCCGAAATGCGAATCATGCGCGCCCAGCGCAGGAAGTGGAGCTTCTGCTCAAGATCGAGCGCAGCGCGTTCACGCTCGTAGCTGTCCAAGAGGTCCCACTTGTTGACGGCAACGACGAGTGCTCGCCCCGTTTCAAGCACGTACCCAGCAATGTGCGCGTCGGATTCGGCCACACCGTTCTTCGCATCAATGACGAGAATGACGACGTTGGCGTCCTGAATCGCCTGCAGTGTCTTAACAACGGAGAATTTTTCGACTGCTTCAAAGACCTTGCCCTTGCGACGAAGCCCCGCAGTGTCGACGAGCTCGTAGGGACGGCCGCCGTACTCGAAGTCGACCTTGATCGCGTCGCGAGTCGTGCCGGGCATGTCATAGGCAATGAGGCGCTCTTCGCCCAAAAGGGCATTGATGAGGGTCGATTTACCGGCGTTGGGTCGCCCGGCAACGGTCACCTTGATCGCGCGCGGTGCGTTTTCGTCGAGCACCTCTTCTTCGTCTTCCTCTTTTTCGGGGAAGTCGGCAAGCGCAGCCTCAACGGCATCACGCACGCCCTGACCGTGAGCGGCAGAAATGAGAAGCGGCTCGCCCAAACCGAGCTCATAGAACTCGGCCTTGGCAATGTCGGAAAGTCCTTCGGCCTTGTTGACGCAAAGAATCACCTTGCGCCCGCAACGACGCAGAAAGTCGGCGATGCGGCTGTCCTGCGGCGTGAGACCCGCGCGCGCGTCGCACACGAAAATAACGGCGTCGCACTCTTCAATGGCAAGTTCGGCCTGATTGGCCATGGCCTTGACGATCCCTTCCGTGCGAATCGGTTCAAAGCCGCCCGTATCGATTACAAGGTACGGACGCGGTCCGACGCGGCCCTGCCCGTACTGTCGGTCGCGGGTCAGACCGGCAAAGTCCGCCACGATCGCATCGCGGCTTCGCGTGAGGCGGTTGAAGAGCGTCGACTTGCCAACATTCGGGCGGCCCACAAGGGCAATGACTGGAAGCATGGTTCTTTAGGAATTGCAATGCCGCGCAGCACACGAGAGTCGTGCGCGGGCGCGGCGTCGTAGAAGTTGATCGGGGTGCGCGGCCGAGCGCTCGTCGGCGCGCCGCACACGGAAAGGAAGCAAAGCGTGAAAAGCCGTTGAGGTTTAGTCCTGCAGCTCTTCCTGAACGATGTAGGCAACCTCGCCGTCGACCGTCTGGAAGACGGCGCCGTAGCCGAACTGCGCCGCCGGCGCACGAACGGCATCCGAAAGCGAGGTGCGGGCGATAATCTCGCCGTTGGCCGGATTAAGGAACGTGATCACGCCCTCATAGTCACCCACGGCAAGCGCGGCGCCAACACGGATCGGCGCAGAAACGTCGCGGTAGAGAAGCTCTTCGTTCACCCAAGCCTCTCGACCGTTCTGACGATTGAACGCATGAATGCGGCTCTGCGAGTCGACTTCGTAGACAAAACGCGCGTCTGCAACGGGCCCCGTCACCGCATCGACCTTGGCATTCCAGATAAGACGACCGTTCATCGAGTTCATGCAAACAACGTTGCCCTGGAAAGCCGCGGCGCACATCATCTCCTGGTCGACCCAAGGGCGGCCCACAACGTCAATGAGACGCTCGACTTCGGTGATGCCGCGCGCCTGACCGATCACGGCGTCAAAAATGACGTTGCCCTTTTCCGGATTGAGCGCCAAAAGACGACCATTGGCCTGACCAATCAGAATCCCAGCGGGCGCCCAAGCCATCTGAGAGAAGACCTGCAGCGACAGCGCCGGGGCCTGGCTCTGATAGTGCCAAGCACGCTCGCCCGTAATGAGGTCGAACCCGGTGATGCGCGTATCGGTCGTCTTCACGACGACACGGCCCGCACCGACGAGCGGCGGCACGGCGATATCGGCAGTCAGTCGTGCTTTCCAAACGGTTTTGCCTTCCGCATCGAAGACCTGCACTTCGCCGCGGTCGGTGCCGACGGCCACATAGCTGCCGTCCGTACCCACACCCGCGGTGATGTTGCCGTCGGCTTCAGCGCGCCAGACAACGTCGCCCGTCTGACGGTCGAGTCGGACAACCTGGTTCTCGCCGGCCGCATAGACGGCGTTGTCCGTCACGACCGGAGTCAGGTTCTTCGAAACGGCCTCGCCCACATTCGTCGACCACACGGTGCGCACGGCGACGCGCGGCGTGAAATCCGTGAGTTCGTTCGGTTCATGCGGATCCGAAGAAGAGAAGATCCCGCAGCCGGCGAGCGGCAGCACAGCAAGCATTGCCGCAATGCGGCCAAACTTTTTCTGAATGGTCATGATGGGTTGGTGGACCTGGATTTTTTCGTTCTTTCCTAAGCGCAGAAGCTTCAATTCGACTCCGTCGAAGCGCTTTGCAAACATTCTCGGAGTCGCGCGGGAACGCCAAACCGGCTGCGCGTTTCTGCGCCGATGTCGGCTCGATTCTATAAGCTCGTCCGACGCCCGTCAGCAGAAAGGGGCGTCTTTTCGAAACGCCCCCTTTCTTTACGGGTCCGTCCGCAGTCGGCCGGACCGGCGGATGCGTCCCCCAAAAGGACGCAGCGAGCGATCAGTCCGCGGCGGGCAGGCTGCCGAGCTTATATTCGACAACGCGAAGGATCGGATCCGTGCGGAACTCCTTCGCACCGCGATCGAGCACTTCCTGCCAGCTCTTGCGCGCCCCCTCGATATCGCCCTTGGCGGCGAGGATGTCGCCCTTGCGGTCGAGCACGAGCGAAACCTGGCGCGGTTCGGGCTTGGCTTCGTCAACGAGCTTCAGGGCTTCGTCGAGCTTGCCCGCATCAAAGTAGACACCAGCGAGACGAACGCGCGCGAGCGTTTCGTATTCGGGTCGCTTCGAGGATTCGATCACCCACTTCAGGCGAGACTCCGCCGCAGTGAAGTCACCCGCATCGAGCGAGGCCTGCGCGGCGGCAAGCGCCCCCATAGGCGCGTAGATCGTGGTGCCGTAAGAATCGATGAGCCCCGTCGAGAGCGAGCTCACGTTCTTGGCATCGTTGTGGACAAGGGCCTGCTGCAGCTGCGCATACGCAACGGCGGCCTTGCCCGCCTCATTGCGCTGGTACCACTGCCAGCCGTTCCAAGCGGCAAAGCCGAGGCAGACGACGCAGACGGCGGCGGTGATCGGGGTGCCCCACTGATCCCACCAAGCCTTCATTTGGTCGATGCTTTCCTGCTCTTGCAAGTCGTATGCCATTTTCTCTCCGCGCCTCCGTGGCGTCGCAAAAGCGACCGATCGAGCGGCCGATCGCCCTGGTGTTGGTTGCTGAAATTTCCGATTTTACCTGCGAAAGCCGCTTTCCGCGCAGAGATATCGCACGGAAAGCGAGCGAAAGTTCGAGAGCGCTCTCGATCAACGGAGCGCCGCGAGCGCCTCGGCGATCGTGCGGGCCGCCTCGCTCACAGCCACCTTCTGCTGCTGAGCAAAGGCGACCGTACGGTCGGTGTGCTCGCGCAGGGCCTTCACCGAAACGCAGCCTTCGGCCATTTCGTCTTCGGTCGCAAAAACCACAAATTCCGCGCCCGAGCCGTCGGCCTTCTTCATCTGACTCTTGATGCTCGCCGTGCCTGGGTGCACGATCACGCGCACGCCGAGATCTCGCAGGCTCTCGCCGAGGAGAAGCGCCGCCTTTTGCGTCTCGCCGCCATGATGCACGACGTAGACGTCGGTCTGCGTGCGAACGGGCACGTTGCCGACTTCACGCATGAGTTCGATCACGCGCTCGAGCCCCATCGCGAAGCCCACGCCCGGAGCGGGCTTGCCACCGAGCATCTCGACGAGCGGGTCGTAGCGACCGCCGCCGCAGATCGTGCCCTGGGCGCCGAGCTTGTCGGTAATCCACTCGAAAACCGTGTGGTTGTAATAGTCCAAGCCGCGAACAAGGCGCGGATTGATCTCGTACTCGATGCCCGCGGCGCTCACGAGTTCCTCAAGGCGATTGAGGAACGCGCGGCTTTCGTCGCCGAGGAAATCAAGAAGCTTGGGCGCCGCTTCAACGAGCGCCTGCATATCCGGATTCTTCGTGTCGAGAATACGAAGCGGATTCGTGTAGAGGCGGCGCTTGGCGTCGTCGTCAAGCACGTCCTTGTTGGCTTCGAAGTAAGCGATCAGCGCTTCGCGGTGCTTGGCGCGTTCTTCCTGCGCGCCGAGCGTATTCATCTCGAGCTTCACGGGACCGACGCCGAGCGCCTTCCACATGCGAGCGAGCATCATGATGATTTCGGCGTCGACGTCCGGGCCTTCCATACCGAGCGCTTCGGCGCCGAGCTGATGGAACTGGCGGTAGCGGCCGCGCTGCGGACGTTCGTGACGGAACATCGGCCCCCAGTACCAGAGGCGCTGCGTGGTGCCGTAGAGCAGATTGTGTTCGTTAACGGCACGCACGACCGCGGATGTGCATTCCGGGCGGAGCGTAAGCTGGTCACCGTTCATCGAGTCGGTGAAGGAATACATTTCCTTTTCAACGATGTCGGTTACTTCGCCCACGCCGCGCGTGAAAACGCGCGTATTTTCAAGAATAGGCGTGCGAATTTCCTGATAGCCGTAGCGCTCGAGCACCTCGACGGCCGTCGAGACGACGTGCTGCCAAATCGGCGCATCCTGCGGGAGCATGTCGTTCATGCCCTTGACGCCGGTGAATTTTTCCTTAGCCATTTTCTACCTGTTGTTCTGTTGTCACGAGACGCCTCCCGCAAGGCCTCAGCCGCGGGTTCCGTAGGTCTCGAGCACGAATTTTTCAATCATATCCCGAAAGCTCTCCTGCATGTCGGCCCCCTTCAGAGCGGCAACCTTCTCACCGCGCACGAAGACGGGCGCAACGGGGCTTTCACCCGCACCCGGCAGGCTGATGCCGATGTCGGCATGACGACTTTCGCCCGGACCATTGACAACGCAGCCCATCACGGCGACCTTCATGTTTTCAGCGCCGGGCGCAATTTCTCGCCAAACGGGCGCTCGTTGGCGCAGGTACGCCTGCGTCGAAGCGGCAAGCCGCTGAAAGAGGTCCGAGCTCGTGCGCCCGCAACCCGGGCAGCTCGTTACGGTCGGAACAAACTTGCGGATATCGAGCGACTGCAGAATTTCCTGCGCAACGACGACCTCTTCGGTACGCGCGCTCCCCGGTGCGGGCGTGAGCGAAACACGAATCGTGTCGCCAATCCCCTCTTCGAGAAGGACAGCGAGCGCAGCGCTCGAAGCGACAATCCCTTTGGAGCCGATGCCGGCTTCTGTGAGTCCCAAATGCAGCGCATAGTTCGAGCGAGCGGCAAGCTTGCGGTAGAGCGCGATCAAGGGCTTCACTTCCGAAACCTTGCACGAGAGCACGAGCCGATCGGCACCAAGCCCGAGGCTTTCGGCGCGGCGGGCGCTCGCGAGCGCGCTCTCGATAAGCGCCTCTTCGAGCACTTCTTCGGGCGCAAGCGGCACGTCCCTCGCCGCATTTTCGTCCATCATCCGCGCCAGAAGCGCCTGGTCGAGCGAGCCCCAGTTGACGCCGATGCGAACGGCCGCGCCCGTCGCCTTGGCAATCTCGATCATGGTGGCGAAATTCTCTTCGCCCTTCGTGCCCTTGCCGACATTGCCCGGATTGATGCGGTACTTCGAAAGCGCCTGCGCGCAAAGCGGCACTTCCTTCAAGAGCTTGTGACCGTTGTAGTGAAAGTCGCCGACGAGCGGAACGCTGCAGCCCGCGCGATCGAGCGCTTCGCGAATTTCGACGACCGCTCGCGCCGCCTCGGGCGTGTTGACCGTCAAGCGAACGAGCTCGGAGCCCGCACGCGCAAGCGCGAGCACCTGTGCCGTCGTTTCGGCAACGTCGGCTGTAGCCGTGTTCGTCATCGACTGCACGACAACGGGGCGTCCCCCGCCGATAACGACCTCACGGTCGCCCCAGGACACGCGAACCGCGTGCGTGCGGTGCCGCTTCAACTCTTCGGTGCTGATGATTGTCTGCATGTCGTTCTCTTCCGATGTCTGGGCACTGTCGGCCCGGCAGAGATCAAAAGAGGCGCACGCGGCGCCTCCTTTTTTTGTCGTTCGATTGCCTTTCGGGCGTGCACGGCCGCGCAAAACCGCGCACGGCCGCCGTCGTTCTTATTCGACGGAGAAGCGGGAAATGCCGTTTCGAATCGTTCCGTCAAGACTGAAGGGCTTGCCGTCGATCGTGAGCTTCACTGCGTCGGCATTGCCGATCGTAAAGCGCGAGCCGGCGGGAATTTCCGTTCCGAAGCGGTCGCCCGGATGCATTTCACGCGCCACGAGGTTTCGCCCCTGCGGGGAAATGACCTGAACCCAGACGGGAGCGGATATTTCGAATTCGACGCGGTGCACGTTCGCGGCCGGCTGTTGCTGCGGCTGCGTCGTCGGCGCCGGCGTCGCAGCGGGTGCCGCAGCAGCAGGCGAAGCTCCGGCGGCGGGTGCGGCGGGCGCCGCGCTCTGTGCAGGCGCCGCCGGGAGCTGCTGCACCGCGGGCGGCTGCACAGCCTCGTTAGCTGGCGCGCCCTTAGGCGCTTCGCTCTTTTGGGGTTCGGTCGGCGCAACCTCAGCAACCGGAGCTTCGGTCGCCGCAGCAGGCGCCGCAGGCTGCGATGCTGCTTCGGGCTCGGCCGTGCCGCGCTCGATCTTCTGCGCTTCACTCTCGCCGCTCGCCCAACCGAACTGGTCGGAGTAGACGGTCCAGATGCCAGCGGCAACCGCAGCGACAAGGAGCGCAATCAGCGCAACTTTGAGTGTGCGGTGTCGCGGCGCACCGCCGATCACGAGCTCGTCGGCCGGATCTGAATCCGGCACCTGACCGCGAGCCACATGGGCTGCGCCGCGGCTGTAGCGCGAAACATAGTCATTCACGAGCGCCTGCGCGTCAAGGCCGAGCGACTGGGCGCAGCCGCGGATAAAGGCGCGCACATAAACGGGTTCGGGAAGCTTTTCAACTTCTTCGTTCTCAAGCGCGCGCAGCTGCGCCACCGACAAGCGGCTTCGCACGGCCATATCACCGAGCGAAATGCCCTGCTCTTCGCGCGCGCGGCGAAGTTCGGCGCCAAAGCCCGTCGCGCGAGCGCTCGTCTGAGCTGCGTCAAGCGCGTCGTCTTCGGTCGTGTTCTTGTCGATCACTGGTTCGTATCTGTTGCCGTGCTGCACGACGTCGACCTCAATCTTTGTTGTGCCGATGAAGAATGACCGCCGCCTCTTTCTTCTGCTGCGCGAGGCGTTCGGCTCGGCGCGTGCGGTCGCGCACTTCACCGGCAAGTTGTCCGCACGCGGCGTCGATGTCGTCGCCACGTGTTTTGCGCACCGTCGCTACGTAGCCCGCTTCATTGAGGCGGTAGCAGAAGGCGAGCACCTTCTCACGCGTCGGCTTTTCGAGGTCGGACTGCGGGAAGGGATTGAAGGGTATGAGATTGAATTTGCAGGGCACGCGCTCGCGCCGGACAAGCTCGACCAAACGGTCGGCGTCTTCAAGGCTGTCGTTGATGCCGCCGAGCATCACGTATTCAAACGTGATGAAGTCGCGCGGCGCCACGCGCAGATACCGCCGGCAGGCGGCCATCAGCTGCGAGACGGGGTGCTTTTTGTTGACGGGCATGAGCTTGTCGCGAAGCTCGTCCGTCGCAGCATGGAGACTCACGGCGAGCGCGACGGGCGCGGCTTCGGCAAGCTTATCGATCTGATTGACAAGCCCCGAGGTCGAGACCGTGACGCGGCGGCGGGAAAGACCGTAGCCGTTGTCGTCCAGGAAAATTCTGAGTGCGCGAATGACGTTGTCGAGGTTCTGAAGCGGCTCGCCCATCCCCATGAGAACGACATTGCTGATCACGCGATCGTTGGGATCGGTGATGCCCTGATCGCGGCAGAGCTCGCGCTCGGCCCACCAGAGCTGTCCGACGATTTCGCTTGTCGAGAGATTGCGATTGAACCCCTGCTTGCCCGTCGAACAGAAGAGGCATCCCATCGCGCAGCCGGCCTGCGAGGAGATGCACAAGGTGCCGCGGTCGTCTTCAGGGATGAAGACGGCCTCGACGGCGTTGCCGCCCCCGACATCAAAGAGCCATTTGCGCGTCCCGTCGCTCGACTTCTTTTCGGCGATGGGCACGGGCGGCTCAATGACCGCAAGCTTCCTGAGCTTCTCGCGAAAGCTCTTGGCAAGATCGGTCATTTGGTCGAAGTCCGAAACCTGCCGGCGGTGAATCCAGCGGGTGAGCTGCGTGGCTCGGAACGGCTTTTCGCCGATCGAGGCGCACCACTCTCTGAGCCCCTCGGCATCAAAGTCGAGCAGGTTCACAAGTTCGGTCGTTTCTTTGGCGGTGATGTCGGTCACGGGCGGCACCTGTCAATCCCGATTAGCGGCTGTGAATGGCGAGCGTCGGGAAGAAGTAGGCGATTTCGACGGCGGCCGTTTCCGGAGCATCGGAACCGTGGACGGCGTTGGCGTCGATGCTTTCAGCGAAGTCGGCGCGGATCGTGCCCGGCTCTGCCTTCTTCGGGTCGGTAGCACCCATCAGCTGACGGTTCTTGGCGATGGCGTCTTCGCCTTCGAGCACCTGAATCATCACGGGGCCGGACGTCATGAACTTGACGAGGTCGGCAAAGAAGGGACGTTCGCGATGCACGGCGTAGAAGCCTTCGGCTTCAGCCTGCGAAAGCTGACGCATCTGAGCGGCGACGATCTTGAGGCCGTTCGTTTCGAAACGGGAATAGATCTTGCCGATAACGTTCTTGGCAACGGCGTCCGGCTTGATGATGGAGAGGGTGCGCTGAATAGCCATTTTGTTCTCTCTGAAATCCTAAAAAAGTGGAAAACTCGCGATAAAGCCGCATGCAAGGCGCAGTCCCCCGCCTCAGCGGGAAAATGCGGCATGCGCTTCTTCATCAAACGACGGATTTTATCACGGTGCTCAAGTCGCCCAAATACGGCGACCCGTACTTTTACCGACCGTAACGCGGTGTACTGCCTGTAGAATGCCCTTGCCCGAAAAAACCACAAAGGAGAACTCTCATGGCGCAGCGGCGAATCGACAAAGTCTTCGCTGAAAATCTCGGACTCACCTTCGGCGGATGCGTCCGCGACCAGATTCTCACGGTCTTTACGCGCGACATTCCGCAAGCCGCGGGCGTCAGGTGGCCGCTCGTGCCCTTTGTGGGCACAGAAGAAAAGCGACTCTTCAAACTTCGCTGGGCCGCCCTTTTGCAGGGCGTAGGCATCTGGGCTGCGCGCGACGCGTTTCCCGAAATCCGCGTCGACGAAAAACTTACGCGCAAGGTTCTTTTTGCAATGAAGACCTACGCCGACCAGGCCATGCAAAAGAAGCTCCTCGGTACGTTTTCCGAAGAGGCGCTCAAGGGCTACAACGAGCTGCGCCAGCGCTTCGAGCGTCTTGCGCTGACGGGCGAACCCGAGAAGGAAGCGTTTGCGCGAGCCTTCCTCTCGGCCGTTTGGGACAAGCCTGCGGAAAGCTTTGAGGGCGATCGCGTCGCGCAGACGGCCACGATGGTGGGCCTCGCCTTCGGTCTCTTTGTGAAGGTCGGCAACGTTACCCGCAACCAAGACTCCTCCTACGAGCGCGGCTCGCTCACGAAGCCCCAAAAGAAAGACTGACCGGCACCGCTTGTCCAAGGACCGGTACTGATCCGAAACGCTCATAAAAACGCCTCCGCCCGGCATCGACCGAACGGAGGCGTTTTCGTCTTAGGCGCAAGAAACTTGCTTCAGGCCTCAGGCACCCATCACTTCGGCATCGCCTTGGGCAATCTTCGCTTCAATCGCTTCGGCAGCCTCGTCCTTCTTTTCGGGCTTGGGCCCAGGCTCGAGCACGGCCATCGACTCGACATGCCCCGTGTGCGGGAACATGTTCATGATGCCTGCGGCACGGATGTGCCAGCCGCCTTCGTGGTGCAGAATCGCGCAGTCGCGAGCGAGCGTCGCCGGATTGCACGAGACGTAGACGACGCGCGCCGGGCGCAGATCCGTTTCGGCGAGGACACGCGAGAGTGCGAGCGCCCCTTCGCGCGGCGGGTCAATGAGGACGCGGTCGATCCCGCCCATGCGCTTCCAGAGTTTCTGCCAGTCGTCTTCGCACCAAGTGAAGAGGTTGCGCGCGACGAATTCGGTCTTTTCGGCAACGCCGTTTTCAGCGGCGCCCTGACGCGCACGCGCGACAAGCCCCTCGGAGCCTTCGATGCCGATTACACGGGCGCTGCGCGTCGCGAGCGGCATCGTGAAGTTGCCGAGCCCGCAGAAGAAGTCCGCCACCTTGTGCTCGGGCTGCACGTCAAGCAGGCGCACGGCGCGGGAGACCATCGTTTCGTTCAACGCATGATTGACCTGCGTGAAGTCCGTGGGCTTGAAACTGATACGAACGCCGAATTCGGAAAGCGAAAGTCCGAGCGCATTTTCGTTTTCAGGCAGCACCGCATGCGCGCTTTCCGGTCCCTTCGGCTGAAGCCAGATATCCGCGTTGTGGTCCCTGCCGAATTCGAGCAGAAGCGCCATATCCGCTTCGCTCGGCGCTTCAAGCGTACGGAAGACGAGCGCCGTACGGCCGTCGCCGCCCACGGCGACTTCGATCTGCGGCATGCGCTGGCGGATCGAAAGCTTAGAGACGAGTTCGCGCATCGGCACGAGCATCTCGTCGACATTCTTCGTGAGAATCTTGCAGTGCTTCATGTCGGCGACATAGGATGAAGCCTTCTCATGGAAGCCCACCAATACGCCGCCCTTTTTGGGCACGTCACGTACGGTGAGGCGCGCACGATGACGGTAGTGCCAGGTAGGCCCGAAGATCGGCACAAGCACCGATTCGGGCTTGACCTTGCCGATGTGCCAGAGCGTATCGAGAAGCACCTTTTCCTTGAACGCGACCTGCGCAGCAGGCTCTAGATGCTGCATCGCGCAGCCGCCGCAGCTGCCCGGGCCGATGCCGAAATTCGGGCACTTGGGCTTCGTTCGGTAAGGACTCTCGCGAAACACCTGCGCGACGCGTCCGATGTCGTAGCTCGACTTGCTGCGGATACGTTCGTAGCGAACGAGTTCCCCGGGCAGCGCCCCCTGAATAAAGACAACCTTGCCGTCCAGGTGAGCGATGCCTCTGCCCTCCTGATCCAAACGCTCCACCTCTGCGGTGAAGAACTCGGGTACTCGTTCCTTATTGCTGCGGCGCCCCATGGCGAACTCCCTCAAAAAATCGAACGGGCCCCTTCCGTTCGCATCTCGAACGGACGAGGCCCCCAGAAAGCGCACCGACTTCAACCGGCGCGCGCGGACAAACGGTCATTTTCGACTGCCTCGCGGCGCGCATCCAGCGCTAACAGCACGGGCGCACCACGGCGGCGGAGCCGAACTTTAACCTAAAACAACAGCTTACTGGCGTTTGGGCGCGAGATATTTCATCGGATCGACGGGCTTGCCCTTGTCGCGAACTTCAAAGCGAAGCATCGTCTGATCCGCATCGGTGCTGCCCATTTCGGCGATTTTCTGCCCCGCCTTCACCTTGTCGTTCAACTTCACGACAACCTTCGAGTTGTGGCCGTAAGCCGTTACGAGCGTCGGCGAATGCTTGACGATCACGAGATTGCCGTAGCCCTTGACGCCGTCGCCCACAAAGAGCACCGTCCCGTCGGCCGCCGCCACGACGACGCTGCCCGCAGTGCCGCCGATGTCAAGCCCCTTGCCGTTCTTGGCATAGTCGGCAATGATGTTGCCGCGCGCAGGCCAAAGCATGCGCGTGCCGGGCACCACGACGGGCGCCTGTGCTTCGGTTTTAGCGGGCGTCTGCGCCGAAGCACCGCCGGCGGCTGTCTCGGCCGCCTTCTCGGCGGGCACCGCTCCCGTTGAAGTGCTTGCCGCCGTCTCTTCGGCGGGCTTGGACGCGGTCGACGTCTGCGACGTATCCCCCGTCGTCACACGGCTGACACGCACCCCGCCTGCAACGACGGGCGTGCGCGGCTCACGCACGCTTTCGGGCAAGTGGAGCACCTGCCCCAGACGCAGCTGCGTAGGATCCGAGACAGCGTTGAGTCGCGCGAGTTCGCCGCTGTCGAGCCCGTAGCGAACGGAAATGTTGTAGAGCGTGTCGCCCGGCGCCACAACGTGCGTTCGTCCCGAATCACGAATGAGGCTCGTACCCGTTGTCGAGCCCGCGCGCGAGCTCGCTTCGGAATAATCCGAACGATCAACGATCGGCACCGGCGCGGGCTCCAGACTCGAGCACCCCGAGAGGAGCGCCGCAGCCGCAGCGCCTGCAAAAAGCGCGGCGCGCGCTCGGTCGAGCGCAAAGGCCAAGCGGATAGGCATTTGAAGAGTTTGCTTATTCATTTTTTGAGTTCCGCGATCTGGGATCGATCGAATCGGTTGCGGACCGGTCAAGACAATCAAGGCTCGCGACGAGCGCAAGCTTCGACGAGACCGCCTCCCACCCAATGTTCCGCAGCGGAGACCTGCTGGTGATTCGTGAGGTCAACCTGCAGAGGCGAAACCGACACGAAACCGTGCGCGGTCGCCCAGAAGTCGGTTCCTTCAGCCGCATCGGCTGGCTTGCCTGCAGCGCCGAGCCAGTAAATCGGAAAGCCGCGCGGACTCATTTCGGGAATGACGGGCTCGGCGCTTTGGCGGCGCCCGAGGCGCGTGGCGCGAATCCCGGCAAGTGCTTCATAGGGCATATTCGGGATGTTCACGTTAAGCAGCACGGGACCGTTCTGCGTACGGCGCTCGAGAAAGCGCTCGACCACGGTTTCCGCGACACGGGCTGCCGACTCAAGTTCGGCCCAGCCTTTGTCAATCTGCGAGAACGCAATCGCAGGCACACCGAAAAGATAGCCTTCGATGGCAGCGGCAACCGTGCCCGAATACATCGTGTCGTCGCCCATGTTGGCGCCGCAGTTGATGCCAGAAACAACCAGATCGGGCTTCTCGTCGAGCAGCCCCGTCATCGCAACATGCACGCAGTCGGAGGGCGTCCCCGAGAGCACGTAAAGATCTGCCCCCGGCATGTGTTCGACCGTGAGCGGTCGATTGAGCGTGAGCGAATTGGAAGCGCCGGAATGGTTGTGGTCGGGCGCGACGATCGTCACGCGGCCGAAGCGGCGCATCGCCTGTGCGAGCGCATTGATCCCCGGTGCGCGATAGCCGTCGTCGTTCGAAATGAGAATATGCATTTTTCTTTTGAGTGAGCCGGCCGCAAGCGTTCGGCGTGAAAGCGTTCGGGCGGCGAATTGATCTTTTTTTGATTCTAGCCGAGGGAGATCGCGCAACGGTCGAGCCGCGCACCACGGGACATGCCTCGAAACATTTCCGCTACGCTTCTTTAGCGTTCTTTCGCCGTCAACAAATCCACATCACAAAGCTTCTGCACGCTTTGTCCAAGTGCATGAGCCAATCCGTCTCGAAACACAAACGAAGCGAGCCGGCCCAACATCGCGTTGCTGCCGGCTCGCATTGCCTGCGGTCTCTGAAGCGCCCGAAAGCACTTCAGACCAACACCGTCCTCTTAGAGGTCGACTCCCAAGAAGTCGAGCGCAACCTGCGCGTAAACAGCCGCGCCCTTGACGAGAACGCTTTCATCGACCGTGTACTTCTCGTGGTGCTGCGGCCAGCAGGCGCCGCATGCCGCGTTCTGGATGCCGAAGAAGGCCATAACGCCGGGCACGTGTTCCTGATAGTTGCCGAAGTCTTCGCCGCCCATCGTGGGTTCGGGCTCAACGACGTGTTCGTCACCGAGAAGCTTTCGGCCCGAAGCGCGAACAAGTTCGGCCATCTTGGCGTCGTTGATCGTGACCGGCACGAGTTCGGTGTACGTGAGCTTGGCTTCGCCGCCCAAAGCTCCCGCCGTCATTGATGCGATGCGCTCGATCTGTTCGGGCAGGCGATTGCGCACTTCACGGCTGTAGGCGCGGGTCGTACCCGTGAGCTTCGCGCGACCGGAAATGACATTCCAGCGGGAACCCGATTCAAACGTGCCGACCGTCACCACGGCCGTGTCGATCGGATTGACTTCGCGGCTCAAAATCGTCTGCAGGTTCTGCACGATCGCTGCGCCCATGACGGTCGCGTCGCGCGCAGACTGCGGTTCCGCCCCGTGGCCGCTCTTGCCAATCACGTCGATCTCGAAGCGGTCGCCCGAAGCGAACGCCGCACCCGTGCAAACGCCGAGCGTGCCCGCGGGAAGCGACCACCAGACGTGCTGACCGAAGCAGGCATCAACACCTTCGAGCAGGCCGTCGCGAATCATCGCGGGCGCGCCGGCACCGACCTCTTCTGCCGGCTGGAAAGCGAGAACGACGCGGCCCTTCAGGCGGTCCTTGACGTCGTTGAGGATCTTCGCCGCGGTGAGAAGCATCGAGATGTGGCAATCGTGGCCGCAGGCGTGCATCATCCCGGGCTTTTCCGACGCAAAGGGCAGTCCCGTATCTTCCGTAACGGAAAGACCGTCGATATCGCCGCGCAGCATGATCGTGCGACCGGGTTCGGCCCCTTCGATCACGGCCATCGTGCCGGTCTCCATGCCGCACTTGCGCCACTTGATGCCCATCTTGTCAAGTTCTTCGCGAATCTTGGCAGCCGTTTCGAATTCCTGTTCGCTCGGTTCCGGATGACGATGGAACCAGCGGCGCATTTCGATCTGATAGTCGCCGTATTGCTGCACGAGCGCTTCGATGTTCATAGGATATTCCTCATTTGCGGTTGTTCGAACGGGCGGCACACACCTCGCCGCCCGCATTTTTCTTGTTCAGTTCAATAGTGAGCCGAGACTCTTAAAAGAGCTTGACGAAGATGCCGGCCATGATGACCGAAGTGATCGTGACGGTCACAAAGCCGCCAACGATCATCGACGGGAAGATGCGGCTCATCAGGAACTCTTCTTCTTCGGGCGTCTTCGCTTCCGTGTGGCAGAGCTGCTCGGTGATGATCGCGTTGAACGGGAACCCGTAGAGCGCGGTGAGTGCGTTGCCGATGGCAAGGTAGGGCGAGACCTTGAGGATCTTGGCGGTGAGTGCGGCAAAGACGGCAAGCCCGCTCACGCCGAAGACAATGAGAGCAACGATCGGCACCCAGATATCGCCGAGCATCTGCGGCGTGCAGTCCTTGAGGCCGTCATAAACGAACATCATGAGAGCGAACATGAGGAGCTCGAGCGTGCCCGTTCGCTTGAGGGCATTGGGTTCCAGGAACCCGAGGCGGCAGAGAACGACGCCCACAAAAAGCGCCCAAATAGCCCCCGAAATCCCCGTGTACTTGCCAAGCAGGAAGGCGATGAGCGCACCGACGGCCACCTTCATCAGCAGGAAAAGGGGCGAATCGAGACTCGCAGGGGTCGAGAGAATGCCGCGCGCGGGTTCGGGGCCCTTGACGGCGTCTTCGATTTCTTCCTTTTCGGCCTCTTCGTTCACGACGTACTTGCCCGAACGATAGCCTTCGAGAAGGAGTTTGGCTTCCTTCTTAAGCACGACGGCCGTGAGCGGATAACCCGCAAATCCCTGAATGCAGTACATCGAAATGGCGAACACCGATGCCGTGAGATAGCCCGCCTTGGCGGCCGCATCCTGCATCATCGTCGCAGCAACAATGCCGCCAGCGAGCGGCGGCAGACCCGCGATCACCATCACGCGATCCATGAAGAGCGGGCAGAGGAACCACGCAAAAAGCGTCATCCCGACAAGCCCCATCAGGCAGATCGTCACGGTCTTCCACTGCGCCATCAGTTCCTTGGGCGAAATCATCGTACCCATGTGGGTGATGATGAGGAAGATCGAAATCGTCGCGCCCATCGGGATGAGGTAGGCATCCGAGACGAGCGTCTTCGGCAGTACAGTCCAGTAACCGATCAGAATCAGAACGGCCGAAACAAAGACGGACGGCAGCCACCCCTTTGTCATTCGGCTGACCCAGTCGCCGATCAAAACGATCAGCGTGCAGGCCAGGAAGGCGGTCATAAAGTTATACATGGCGTTTTTCTCCTGAATCCGCGCCCCCGGGCCGCCCGAGCGAGCGTTCCGTTCCGAACCGATCGGTTGCCTGCTTCGTTAAGAACGAGAGGGTTGCCGCAGGCACTCGGGCGCATTCTGAAGAAAAATTTTATGTTTCTCCGATGACACATCTTCGTCGATCGTCTAAGCGGTAAACCCAAGCTCGCGTGACGCAAAGCCTGTGAAACGCTCTTTTCTCGAAAACAAAAAAAGGAGCCCTGCAAGAGCTCCTTATTGATATTTATAGAAAAATTCAAACAAAAATTGCGCGAACGCAATTTACTCAGCCGATAGGTCGGAAAATGCGCGACTCAGGGAACCGCATCGAGAAGGTCGAGCCTTTGCCGAGCTCGGATTCGATGCCGAGTTCGCCGCCGTTGCGGCGCAAAATGTGCTTGACGATCGCAAGCCCCAAGCCCGTGCCGCCCGTGGCGCGCGAGCGACCTTTGTCGACGCGGAAGAACCGCTCGGTGAGGCGCGGGATGTGCTTGGCCGCAATACCGATGCCTGTATCGCGAACGCTGAAGATCGCGCCCGTGCCCTGGCGGCGCCAGACGACGTGAATCGAACCGCCGTCGGGCGTGTAGCGTACTGCATTCGAAACGAGGTTCATCGCCGCGCTACGAATTTCCTCAGGTTGGCCGATCAGCGAAACGTCTTCCACTTCCATCGTGATCTCGTGTCGCCCGTTCGAGAGAGCCTTGCCCTCGCGCACGACGTCTTCGACAAGCTTGGGCATGGCAATCACGGCGGGCTCGTCCGAGCCGGGTTCGTCCGCATTTTCCAGCCCCGAGAGCATGAGAAGGTCTTCGAGAAGCCGCTTCATGCGGCGCGTCTGCTCCACCATGAGCTGACGGTGATGCATGAGAAGCGCCGAGGGAGCCCCCGGCTGCTCGACCTCCGTTTCAAGAAAGCCGCTGATAACGGTCAAGGGCGTGCGCAGTTCGTGCGAGACATTGGCAACAAAATCTCGACGCATGTCGTCGATGCGGCGCCGCTCCGTCACGTCGTGCGTCACGATAAGCGTATGGCGCGCGTCGGGTGCGACAACCGCCACCTCGAAGATGCGGCTGCCGCCCGGCTGCTCGAGCATGAAGCGGCTCGCGAAGTCCCCTTCGGAGAGCCAGCGCTCGAAATCCCGGTCCGTCACGACGTCAAAGAAGGGCTTGCCGGCATCTTCCTGACGAACGCCCATGTGCACGGTCGCCTGCTCGTTCACCCATTCGATGCGCCGGCCCTCGCCGAGAATCACAACACCCTCGGGCAAAAGCGCAAGCGTCTGGCGGTAGCGCGCATCGCGGTCGCGAATGCGCTTGGCTTTTTTGGAGTCTTCGCGAAGCAGATCCTGAAAAAGGAACATCGCTGCGGCAAAAAGTGCCATGGCGCCGAGCATGAGGACAATGAGCGCAGACTCGGCGCCTGCCATGTACCAAATGACGGCCGCGCAAAAGAAGAGTGCGATGAACCCTGCACCGACAATGCGGGCGCGAAGCCGAATGTTCGCGAGACGCTCGTCGGGTCCCGGATCGCTTGGCGCGAGCCAGGGTGAAGCACCTGCGGCGCCGTTCCTGCCGTTGTAGCCGTTGCTGCCGCCATTCGTGCCGCTGCCGTTCGTGCCGGCAGCGCGCTTCGAAGCGTTTTCGTTCGTCATGTTCGCCTCGGCGCGCCGCAGCCCACCGCGAGCGGAATGCGGGCGCGCCCTTCGATCCGTCAATTTTCCGCGCGGCACCGGTAGCCGACGCCGCGAACCGTTTCGATAAGGTTTTCAGCCGCCGTTCCCGCCAGTGCCTTTCTCAAGCGCAGCATATGCACATCGACCGTGCGCTCATCGACAAAAGCGCTCTGCCAAACGGCAGCAAGGAGATTTTCGCGAGAAAAAACGCGTCCGGGCTTGGACGCAAAAAGGTAGAGAAGCTTGAACTCCTTGGCCGAAAGCTTCAGGGGCTTGCCTTCAACCGTCGCCTCAAAGCGCGCCTCATTCATCATTAGGGGACCGCAGCGCACGATGCGCTCGGCCTCGTCGGCGTCGGCCGACTCCCCCGTGCTCTCGACGGGCGCTTCCGTTCTCGGTGCACTGTGGCGGCGCAGCACGGCGCGGATGCGCGCCGTGAGTTCTCGCGGCAAAAAAGGCTTCACGATATAGTCATCTGCCCCTGCGTCGAGTCCGGCAACGCGATCCATCTCGTCGCCTCGCGCCGTCAGCATGATGACGGGGACGCCCGCAGCGTCGGGTTCCTCCGGCAAACCCTTGAGCCACTCAAGCCCCGACATGTCGGGCAGCATCAAGTCGAGCAGAATGAGATCGGGCCGCACTTTGGCGAGCGCGGCTCGCGCCTCGGCAATGCTGCCGACGCGGATCGTTTTGTAGCCGTCCGTTTCGCAGACAAACGCAACAAGCTCCCTAATGGCAACTTCGTCCTCAACAATCAGGATGACGGGCGGCTCTGACATCGATGAATCCTTTTGGTTCGGCTGTGTGGCTGAATGAGTGGGATTATTTCAGATGTTCGTGACGAATGTCGCGTCCCTCAAGCATGAAGACCACCGTTTCGCCGACGTTCTGCAGGTGCGCGGCAACGCGCTCGAGCGCGCGCGCAATGCGGATCATCTCAAGCCCGTCGGCCACTTCAAGGCTCGAAGCCTTGAGCCCCTCGGCGGTACTTGCCACGAGCGTCTTCATTTCGCTGCGAATGACGTCGCGCCGGCGGATGAGGGCGTAGGCACGAGCGGAATCGGGCGAACGAAGCAGTTCGAGCGCATCGTCAGTCATGCTTTCGACGAGCGCATGGACCTTTACGAGCGAGTGCCAAATCGTCTCAGAGGTCTCGGCAATCCGGCCGCGCTGATTCCGAACCCCTTTGGCGGCGCTTTCCACTTCGTCGCCCGCACGTTCGAGATCGACCGAGATGCGAAGCACGCCCATCAGAAAGCGCAAATCGCTTGCGAGCGGCTGACGGCGCGAGAGCAGAAACTGCACGTACGCGTCGAGCTCAACCTCCCAACTGTTGAGGACGGCGTCGCGCTCGACGACGCGGCGCGCTGCTTCTTCATCGATCGTCAAAAGGGCGTCTCCCACGGCGTTCACTTGGCGTCGCAGGGCTTCGCCCATGTTGATGGTGCGGTTTTTGAGGTCGGCGAGCTCCGCGTCGTAGCTCTTGACGATGTGATTGTTTTCCTGAGTCATTTCCGAATTCTCCGTTTCGTTGGCGCAAAGCGTCCGTTAGCCGAAGCGGCCCGTGATGTAATCCTCGGTCGCCTTCTTCTCGGGCTGCAGGAAGATCTTCTGCGTCGATCCGAATTCAATGAGTTCGCCGAGATACATGAAGGCGGTGTAGTCGGAAATGCGCGCCGCCTGCTGCATGCTATGCGTGACAATCACAACCGTATAGTCCTTCTTGAGCTCGTCAATGAGGTCCTCGATACGAGCGGTTGAAATCGGGTCGAGCGCCGAGCACGGTTCGTCAAGGAGGAGTACTTCGGGTTTGACGGCGATGCCGCGCGCGATGCAAAGGCGCTGCTGCTGACCACCCGAGAGCGACGTACCAGGCTGCTCGAGCTTGTCCTTGACGTCGTCCCAGAGCGCGGACTTCTTGAGCGCCCATTCAACGCGGTCGTTGAGCTCGCTCTTTGAGAGCTTCTCACGCAGGCGCACGCCGTAGGCAATGTTGTCGTAAATCGACATCGGGAACGGCGTCGGACGCTGGAAGACCATCCCGACGCGAGAGCGCAAGAGCGTTACGTCCGTGTCTTTCGCGAGGATGTCCGTGCCGTCGTCCAAACGAATCGTGCCCACCGCACGCTGTTCGGGATAGAGGTCCTGCATGCGGTTGAGCGAACGCAGCAGCGTCGACTTGCCGCAGCCCGACGGTCCGATGAAGGCCGTCACGCACCCCGTCGGAATCGTGAGCGTGATGTCCTTCAGGGCGCGGAAATTCCCGTAATAAACGTCAAGATGCTCGATGGCGATTTTCGCGGGCGGCATGACTGCGGGAGCCACGTGTTCGTCAAGGCCCTGCGGGTGGATCGTATTCATTTCCATTTTGAATTCTGCTCGGTGTGTGTTTTGTCCGCTCCCCGGGCGCTCCTTTCAATCCGAGCGCCCAAGTGCGTTTCGTAATCGTTGCGGCTCGTCAGCGGCTGCGCTTTCTTTCGCGGATCACAATCGCCGCGGAACTCATGACGAGAACGAGGAAGAGAAGAACAAGTGCCGTGCCGTACTGCAGCGGTCGAGTCGCCTCGATGTTCGTGCCCGACGTCGCAAGCACGTAGATGTGATAGGGAAGCGCCATCACGGGTTCGAAGGGCGAGATCCCGTCCTTGGGCGTAAAGAAGACGCTGCCCGTGTACATGATGGCGGCCGTTTCGCCCGCGGCACGCGCGAGTGCCAGAATCGCCCCCGTGAGGATGCCCGGCATCGCGTTCGGCAGCACCACCTTCATCGTGGTTTCGCGCTTTGAAGCGCCGAGCGCGAGACTCGCTTCGCGCCAGTCCTGCGGCACCTGCTGCAGAGCTGCCTCGGTCGTATTGATGATGATCGGCAACGAGAGCACTGCGAGTGTGAGAATGCCCGAAAGCAGACTCACCCCCAGACCGCAGAAAACAACAAAAAACGTGAGGCCGAAGAGCCCGAAAACGATCGAGGGCACGCCCGCGAGATTCGCAATCGAAAGGCGCGTGAGCGTCGTCCAAACCGAAGCGCTGTTGCTGTACTCGTTAAGATAGACGGCGCTCGCCACGCCCAGAGGGAGCGCAATCACCAGCGCACCCGCAGCGAGAAAGAAGGTGCCGACAATGCAGGGCCAGATGCCGCCTTCGGTCATCATGGACTTCGGCGGCTCGGTGAGAAATTCCCACGTGAGCGCTGGCCAAGCGTTATAGGTAATGAGAACGATGATCGCCAAAAGCGCGCCGATATTGATGACGGCCGCCGCGCGCATGAGTGAAAAGCCCGAAAGCTCCGCGAGCGTTCTGCTCAGTTTCGACTTCATTTCTTAAGCCCCAGACGGCGCGATGCGTACCATGCGCAGAAGTTGAAGATGAACGTAATGAGAAAGAGCACGAAGCCCGTGGCGTAGAGCGCGTAGTAGTGCTCGCCGCCGACGGCCGCTTCGGCCATTTCAGCCGCAATCGATGCGGTCATCGGACGCACCGGATCGAAGATAGACTCGGGGATGATGGCGGCACCCCCCGCCACCATGAGAACCACCATCGTTTCGCCGATCACGCGCGAGATGCCGAGCATCACGGCCGTACCGATGCCACCCATGGCCCAGCGCAGCTCAACCTTGACAAGCGTCTCCCAACGGGTCGCGCCGAGTGCCAGACTCGCCTCGCGCATGCCGCCCGGCACGTTGCGCAGCGCATCTTCGGAAATCGACGCAATGGTCGGAATGCACATGAAGGCAAGCATGATCGAAGCGTTCAGCAAGTTGAGGCCCGAAGCGATGCCGAAGGTTTCCTGCATCCAGGGCGCGAGCACCACCATGCCGACAAAGCCGATCACGACCGAGGGCAGCGCCGCCATGAGTTCGATAAGGGGCTTCACAAATCGACGAACCGATTCGGGCATCGCACAATGAATTGCTGCGGCGGTGAGAACGCCGAGCGGCACGGCAATCACGGTCGTCACGAGTGCAACGACGAGCGAGCCCACGATGAGCGCGCCGATGCCGAAGACGGGTTCTTCGTCCGTCGGGTACCACTCTGTGGAAAAGAGGAATTCGGAGAGAGTTGTTTGACCGAGAAGCGGGACGGCTTGGGAGAAAAGAAATACGACAATCGCGGCCAGCGCAAGAACGCTCACGCAGGCCGCGACCCCCAAGCCCATCTGGAAGTTTCGGTCTTGCCGAAGCTTTTTGGGCAAAGCCATTGAAGGCTCCAAGTCGTTTGTTATCGTTGTTGGGCGCACCGAGCGGGTATGCCCCCTGTCGCACCTGCGCCGAATTCGACGCCCGTCAAACAGCGAGCCTCAAACCCGGCGCACTCTGTCGCCACCTGATTACTTGGCACTCGGCACCGGCACAAAACCGGCCTTTTCGACATCCTTCTGGCCTTCGGCCGAGAGCATGAAGTCGATCACCTGCTTGGCGGCACCGGCGGGTTCACCGGCCGTGAATAGGAAGAGATCGCGCGAGATGGGCCAGGTCTTGTTCTTCGCGGCATCAAGCGAAGGCGCAACGCCGTTGATCGTCAGACCGTGCGTCTGGTTGTCAAGGTAGCCGATGCCGATGTAGCCGATCGCGTTCGGGTTGCCGGCCACAGCCTGGACAACGCCGCCGCTCGAGGACTGCAGAAGAGCGCGCGGCGAAACGCGGGTCTTGCCCATAACGAGTTCCTGGAAGCATTCGAACGTGCCCGAGGAAGTGTCGCGGCCGATCACGACGATCGGCGCGGCAGCGCCGCCGACTTCCTTCCAGTCGCGAATCTTGCCTGCGTAAATGTCACGCAACTGCTCGATCGTCAGTTCCTTCACCGCGTTCTTGTTGTTGACGACCGGGATGATGGCGTCATACGCGACCGTGAAGCGAACGGGCTTGTGACCGGCCTTGGCGAGGTCGTCGGCTTCCTTCTTTTTGAGGTCGCGCGAAGACATGGCGATGTCGGTCGTGTTGTCCATCAGCGCCTTGATGCCGTTGCCCGAGCCCGTGCCGGAAATCGTGATCGTGACATTGGGGTTGGCCTTCATGAAGCCTTCGGCCACGAGCTGCATCGCGGGGAGAACGGTGGTCGAGCCGTTGACGGTAACGGTTTCGGCCTGAGCGGCGCCCACAACGCCAGCCATCGCACAGAGAGCGCCGAGCGCAGCAATGTTCTTCATCTGCATTTTCAATTCCAACAAATCAATCGAGAGGGGAAACCTGTGTGCCGCGACGCGCGCTTCACTTGAAGCCACAATCGAATGCGTCTATTCGACACGCAGAGAAGTATGAAAGTTGGAATTGACAGGGCCGTGACCGATTAATGAATATTGGGTGACTTATCACACCCAAGCGCCATTCGGCCGTCATCTTATTGTCACAAAGTTGAGACCAAGGCCATCAGTTTGTGTTGAGGAACCGCGTCTTCTGCACCGACGCCCTGCGGGAGGCAATAAAAAGGCCGCCTACTCGGGCAGCCCGTTTAGTGTGAAGCGGGGAGAGAGTTGGAAGGTTTTTCGCTCCCGTTTCGTCATGTGGCTGGCGACTTTGCGCTTGCTAGATCTATTTCACGCAAAAAAACGAAGAATTTCGGGTTCTATCCACACTTCGTTCGCCAATGTGTGCTTCTGTGCGTGATTCTAGCCGCGCACTAGAGATACGTTACGACACGTTCATTTAAGGCATCTTTCTGCATGTTTTTTTTTTCGCGAGATGCCCTGTGCTGCAAGGATAGATGAGACAAACGGACAACAAAAAAGGCCATCTTTGCAGATGACCTGTTTTGTTATCTGGTCGGGGTGGCGGGATTCGAACTCGCGACCCCTTGCACCCCATGCAAGTGCGCTACCAGGCTGCGCTACACCCCGAACAGAGAAGAGAAGTATATCTACTTGCCTCGTAAAAAGCAAGAGTCTGAACGAAAAAATTTCGCTTATCGTTCGTTGGTGCTCGCTTCTTCCTCTTCGTCACGGATGAGGTTGGCCGTAACACGGGCGTTGAGCGTGCCCGACGGGTGGAAAGACACAACGCGGCGCTCGGAAATAGTCACCGTCTCACCGGTCTTCAAATTGCGGCCGGGACGTGCGACCTTCTGGCGAACGGAGAAATTGCCGAGACCGGGGATCTTCACCGTGTCACCCTGCTCGAGGTGGCGCGCAATCATTTCGAAGAATTCTTCAACGAGCACCTTGGCAGATTGGCGATCGATGTTCTCAACCTTCGAGACCACAGCCTCCGCAAGCGCGGCCTTATTGAGCGTGATGCAATCTTGTCTGTCAGTCATTGGGAAAAATAGTCGGAAATTGAATTCGCTTCGCTTGGAGCGAGTCGACCGGTGCACTCCGACGCCCGCTCTGCACGAGAGAGGTCGGCGCACCGGTCGCCCGGCAATCAGGCGCGCAGCTTCGCGCCCGTCGATTCCAGCGCCTCGAGAATCGCCTTCATCGCGGCTTCGACGTCTTCTTCGGCGAGAGCCTCTTCGCCGCGGGCGTTGAGCTCGACAGCAAAGGCGAGCGACTTTTCGTGCGCTTCGGCTTCTGCTTTGGGACGATAGAGGTCAAAGAGACGGAAGTCCGTGAGGCACATCAGACGCGGATCCTTGCGGGAAGCGCGCTTTACAGCGTCAAAAAGCACTTCGACTTCGGTTTCGGCCGGCACGACGACAGCGATATCGCGGTGCGTCGGCTGGAACTTGCTCACGACGCGGTAGCTCGGCAGCGGCACGGACGTGAGCGCCTCAGCGTCGAGCTCAAAAACGATCGGCGCATGGGGAAGCTCGAATTCATGCGCAACGCGCGGATGAATTTCGCCGATAAACCCGATGCGGCGCTCGCCGAGATAGATGCCCGCACTGCGGCCCGGGTGAAGCGCCGGGATCGTTTCGCGGACGAAGCGCAGCTTGAGGGGCGCCGCCAGGCGTTCGATGTCGCCCTTGACGTCGTAGAAGTCAACCTGGCGGGCAGGCACGCCCCACTGCATGTCGGCAGCGGGCCCGTAGGCGAGGCCGCCGATGTGCATCGGCTGGCGAACGCCCTTGACATCAAAGGGACCGTCGGCTACTTCGGGGTCGCGGAAGAAAACGCGCGCAAGCTCGAAGACGCGCACGCGATCGGCGCGGCGATTAAGATTGTATTTGAGGATGTCGACGAGGCCGCCCACGAGCTGCGTGCGCATCACCGACAGGTCCGAATTGATCGGATTGAGCAGGCGGATCGGGTTTTCGCTCGGCGAGAAAACCTTTTCCCACTTCTCGGGCACGAACGCAAAGTTGATGAGCTCCTGATAGCCGAGCTTGGCCATTTCGATACGAAGCGCGTGCAGACCGCGGCGTTCTTCCGCGGGGCTGCGCATCGCCGAACGCGCCATCGGCGGACGGTCGGGAAGCTTTTCGTAACCGTGCAGGCGAGCCACCTCTTCGATCAGGTCTTCTTCGATCTCGATGTCGAAGCGATAAGCGGGCGGCACCACCGTAAAGACGCCCTTCTCTTCGTCGTAGGCGTATTCAAAGCCAAGACGCGTAAAGGCAGCGTGCATCGCCTCGAGCGGGATATCGATGCCGACAACCTTGCGGCAGCGATCTACGCGCATCGAAACGGGCTTGCGTTCGGGGAGATTGGCAACCACGTCGTCGACAGGCCCCACCTTCGTCTCGGGCGTGCCGCAAATGTCGAGAACGAGCTTCGTGATGTATTCGAGGTGATCGACCGTCGTGGCGAAGTCGACGCCGCGCTCGTAGCGGTACGAGGCATCGGTCGAGAAATTGAGGCGGCGGCAGCGGCCCTGGATGGCCGTCTGATGCCAGAAGGCCGCTTCAATGAAGATATCCTTCGTCGTGTCGGAGATCGCGGTGCGCTCACCGCCCATGATGCCCGCGAGGCACTCCGGACGATCGCCGTCGCAGATGACGCCGAAGTACGGGTCGAGCGCGATTTCGCGACCGTTCAGGGTCGTCGTTTGCTCGCCCTCTCGCGCCCAGCGCACGGTCAGGTGATCGGACTCGATCTTGTCGAGGTCGTAGAAATGCGTCGGGCGACCGAGCTCGAGCATGACGTAGTTCGAAATGTCGACGAGCGCCGAAATCGAACGCTGGCCGGCGCGTTCAAGACGCGACTTCATCCACTCGGGCGTAGGCGCAGCGGTGTTGAGGCCGCGGATGATACGGCTCGAGAAGCGGCCGCAGAGTTCGGGCGCTTCGATGCGAACCGGCAGCTTGCATTCGCACGTGGAGGCAACGGCAGGCATGTCGGGGAGCGTCAGAGGCGCGCCCGTCACGGCGTGAAGGTCGCGCGCAACGCCGATGAGACTCAAGGCGTCGCCGCGGTTCGGCGTGAGCTTCAGTTCGATGCGTGCGTCGTCGAGCTTGGCGTATTCGCGAATGTCGACGCCGATCGGCGCATCGTCGGGCAGGATCCAAATGCCGTTGTGTTCTTCGGTGATGCCGAGCTCGCGCTGCGAGCAAAGCATGCCCATCGAAACAACGCCGCGCAACTTCGACTTCTTGATGCGGAAGTCGCCAGGCAGCACGGCGCCGATCATGGCGCACGCAACCTTGATGCCGGCGCGCACGTTGGGTGCGCCGCAGACGATCTGCAGCACTTCACCCGTGCCCGCGTCAACTTCGCACACGTGCAGGTGATCGGAATTTTCATGGTCGCGGCAGGTAAGCACCTTCGCGACAACGACGCCCGTGAAGGGCGGCGCGACCGTGGTGACCTCTTCGACCTCAAGGCCGTGCATCGTCAGCGCATCGGCGAGCTCTTCGGTATTGAGCTGCGGATTGACATACTGACGCAGCCATTCTTCAGTAAAAAGCATGTTGTGCCTCTGGCGCTTGAATTAGTTGAACTGACGGAGGAAACGCAGATCGCCTTCGAAGAAGAGGCGCAAGTCGTCAATCCCGTAGCGCAGCATCGTGAGACGTTCGAGCCCGGACCCGAACGCAAAGCCGATGTACTTTTCGGGATCGAGCCCGTAGTTGCGCACCACGTTCGGGTGCACTTCCCCTGCGCCGGAAATTTCGAGCCACTTGCCCTTGCGAGGACCGCTCGTGAACATCATGTCGACTTCGACGGACGGCTCCGTGAACGGGAAGTACGACGGACGGAAGCGCACGACGAGGTCGTCCGTTTCAAAGAAGCGGCGCAGGAAGTTGCTGTAGACGCCCTTGAGGTCCGTGAAGCTGATGTTTTCGTCCATCCAGAGGCCTTCGACCTGATGGAACATCGGCGAGTGCGTCGCATCGGAGTCGACGCGATAGGTGCGCCCCGGCGCGATCGTCTTGATCGGCGTCTGGTGCGTACGTGCGTAGCGAACCTGCATGGGCGAGGTGTGCGGACGCAGCGGCAGGGGACGGCCGTCGTCATCGTTGAGGTCCACGTAGAACGTATCCTGCATCGAGCGGGCCGGGTGATTGGGCGGGTTGTTGAGCGCCGTGAAGCTGAACCAGTCGTTTTCGATTTCCGGGCCATCAGCCACGTCAAAGCCGATCGAGCGGAAAATCTCCTCGATGCGCATCCAGGTGCGCATCACCGGATGGATGCCGCCTTCGGAGCGGATGCGGCCGGGCAACGTCACGTCGATCGCTTCGAGCGCAAGCTTGGCGGCGAGCGCCTCTTCGGCGAGCGCTTCGCGGCGCGCGTTGAGCGCAGCCTCAATCTGGGCCTTCGCTCTGTTGATCTCCTGGCCGCGCGCGCGGCGCTCTTCCGGCGCAAGCTTGCCGAGCTCCTTCATGAGCATCGTGATGCGGCCGGTCTTGCCGATGTAGCGCGCTTTGGCGTCTTCGAGTGCGGCGGGCTGCTTCGCTTGCGCGAAGTCATTCTGTGCGGACTCGATCAGTTCGGAAAGTTCCTGCATGTTGAATCTCTGTTCGCTGTTCTTATCGAACGGCAGCCGATCGCCGTCGGCACCCCGCTATCGGGCGCGCGGGCGGCAACTTCGGCCGTCAGTCATTTCGGGAGTCTTGCCTGACATGCTCAAAAAAGCGCAGGTGAAGAACCTGCGCTTTTTTGGGTGGGATCGGCGCCCGATTCGGGCGGCCGCGGCACTCGTGCGGCGATAAACGCGCAACAAGAGGCTGCGGACGTCATAGGATTCGGATTTTACACGAATTTTTTCCCGATTCAGATACAAAAAAAGAGACCCGGCAAAAAACCGAGTCTCTCTTTCGTCAGCATCTCGCGCCCAAAAAAGACGGGCGCGAACGCTTTTTAGGCAATCCCTAACGAATTAGGCTGCCTTAACCTGGGCGACGAGGGCGGCAAAGCCTTCCTTGTCGAACACGGCCATATCGGCGAGCACCTTGCGGTCGAGGGCGATGCCGGCCTTCTTCAGACCGCTCATGAACACCGAGTAGGTCATGCCGTTGGCACGCGTACCGGCGTTGATACGAGCGATCCAGAGGCGACGGAACACGCGCTTCTTGTTGCGGCGGTCACGGTAAGCGTACTGACCGGCACGCATGGCAGCCTGCTTGGCAACGCGGAACACGTTGTTGCGGCGCAGACGGAAACCCTTCGTCAGGGCAAAAATCTTCTTATGACGGGCACGGGCCGTCACACCACGCTTCACACGAGGCATCTTTTATCTCCTAATTAGGCGTAGGGGAGCATGCGCTTCACGGACTTGATATCCGCTTCGTGCACAGTGACCATGCCGCGCAGCTGACGCTTGTTCTTCGTCGTGCGCTTCGTCAGGATGTGACGCTTCGTAGCGTGGGCGCGCTTAATCGAGCCGCTGGCACGCGGCTTGAACCGCTTGGCGGCGGCGCGCTTGGTCTTCATCTTCGGCATTTGGCCGTTTCCTCTTTATTGGATGAACTTCGGGCGTTCCCCTCAGACCGAAGAGACACTTCACTGAGCCGCGAGTTCACTTGTCATGCGAAGCCCGCCCCGAATGAGGGCGGGCATCTGAGAAACCGCGATTTTACGCGATTTAAATTTTGCTTTGCAACCGAATCAGCGCTTCTTTTTCGGCGCGAGCACCATGATCATCTGGCGCCCTTCGAGCTTGGGCTGATTTTCAACCTGCGCGATGTCCTGAAGCTCTTCCTTCACGCGGTCCATGAGGGCCGTGCCGAACTGCTGATGCGCCATTTCGCGGCCGCGGAATCGAAGCGTCACCTTGGCCTTGTCGCCGTCGTTGAGGAAGCGGATGAGGCTGCGAAGCTTCGTCTGGAAGTCGTTTTCGTCCGTGGCGGGACGGAACTTCACTTCCTTCACCTGAACGACCTTCTGCTTGGCCTTGGCTTCCTGGGCCTTCTTCTGTTCCTGATAACGGAACTTGCCGTAGTCCATCAGGCGGCAGACAGGCGGAACCGCCTTAGGGGCGATTTCGACGAGATCGACGTCGGCCTCTTCGGCCATGCGAAGGGCTTCGGCAGTACGAACAATACCGATCTGGGCGCCGTCGACGCCGGTCAGTCGGACCTCGGGAACTCGGATCTCACCATTGATCCGATGCTTGCGATCTTGAGCTATGGCTCTTCTCCGGTTGAATTTTTCCTCCGCTGTCGGTAGCAGCGAAGAAAGAACGGCGTCCGCTCGCGTGCCGACCCTATCGGGCCGCCGGGACCGCCGGAGCGCGCACCCTCACGACGCGCGCGCACAGCGGACGCTTACTATCGAAAAACTCAGGCGATGTCAGCAGCGTGTTCGGCCGCAGCCTTCTGCACCATGGCAATGAAGTCCTCGAGCGGCATGACGCCGAGGTTCTTGTTGCCGCGTCCGCGCACGGACACCATCCCTGCTTCGACTTCCTTTTCGCCGACAACGGCGATGTACGGAATCTTCTGCAGACTGAGCTCGCGAATTTTATAGTTGATTTTTTCGCTGCGCAAATCGGTCTGCACGCGAATGCCGGCCTGATGCAGCTTAAGGGCAACTTCCTTGACGTAGTCCGTCTGCGCATCGGTAATAGGCGCAACCGCCACCTGAACCGGCGCGAGCCAAACCGGGAAAGCGCCCGCATACTCTTCGATGAGCATGCCGATCCAACGTTCGAGCGAACCGAGCATGGCGCGGTGAAGCATCACAGGCACCTTGCGCGTATTGTCTTCGGCGACGTATTCCGCGCCGAGACGCCCCGGCATCTGGAAGTCGACCTGAACCGTACCGCACTGCCACGAACGGCCGAGGCAGTCCTTCAGGTGATACTCGATCTTGGGACCGTAGAAGGCGCCTTCGCCTTCGAGGATTTCGTACTTGATGCCGAGCGCATCAAGGCTCGCCATCAGAGCGTGTTCGGCCTTGTCCCACACTTCGTCCTCACCGATACGCATTTCCGGACGCGTGGCGACCTTGTAAGCGATTTCCGTGAAACCGAAGTCGCGGTAGACCTGCTGAACGAGGCGCGTATAGGCTTCGCACTCCGGCAGGATCTGATCTTCCGTGCAGAAGATATGACCGTCGTCCTGCGTGAAGCCGCGAACGCGCATCAGGCCGTGCAGCGATCCGGACGGTTCGTTGCGGTGGCACTGACCGAATTCGCCGATGCGAAGCGGCAGATCGCGATAGGAGCGCAGCTTCGAATTGAAGATCTGGATGTGACCCGGGCAGTTCATCGGCTTAAGCGCAAAGTAGCGATTTTCCGATTCGGTCGTGAACATATTTTCACGATACTTGGCCCAGTGGCCGGAGCGCTCCCAGAGCGAACGGTCAAGCAGCTGCGGCGCCTTGACTTCTTCGTAGCCGTTGTCCTGATAGACGCGGCGCATGTACTGTTCGACCACCTGCCAGAGCGCCCAGCCCTTGGCGTGCCAGAAGATCATGCCCGGGGCTTCGTCCTGCAGATGGAAGAGGTCGAGCTCCTTGCCGAGACGGCGATGGTCGCGCTTTTCGGCTTCGGCGAGCATGTCGAGATAGTTCTTCTGCTCTTCCTTCGTCGACCAGGCGGTACCGTAGATGCGCTGCAGCATTTCGTTCTTGCTGTCGCCGCGCCAGTAGGCGCCTGCAACCTTCATGAGGCGATGCACCTTAAGGCGGCCCGTCGACGGGACGTGAGGACCGCGGCAAAGGTCGATGAAGTCGCCCTGGCGGTAGAGCGAAATCGTTTCGCCCTCGGGAATCGATTCGATGATTTCAGCCTTGTACTTTTCGCCGAGCGAGAGGAAGAACTCGATCGCAGCCTCGCGCTTCATCTCTTCGCGCACGACCGGAATATCCTTCTTCACGAGTTCGTCCATGCGCGCTTCGATCGCTTCAAGGTCTTCGGGCGTGAAGGGGCGCTTGTAGGAGAAGTCGTAATAGAACCCGTTCTCGATGGCGGGCCCAATCGTGACCTGAGCGTCCGGATAAAGTTCTTTGACGGCCTGCGCCATCAGGTGCGCCGTCGAGTGACGGATGATCTCAAGGCCTTCGGCGTCCTTGCCCGTGACAATCGAAACGGCCGCATCAGCGTCGACCACGTGGGAGAGGTCCACGAGCTTGCCGTCCACCTTGCCCGCAAGCGCAGCCTTGAAAAGACCGGCGCCAATCGAAGCCGCGATGTCGCCGACCGTTACCGGGGCATCGAACTCGCGTTTACTGCCATCGGGAAGAGTAATCGCTACCATTTTGAGATCCTTGGAAAAGTTACAGGCATAAAAAAAGTGCGGACATGAGCCGCACTTTTTCTGTCTGGCAAACTGTCGACAACGCTTCGCCCACGCCCACGTTTATTCATAGACGGGGTGTTGTTGTACGAAGAGCAGTCGTAAAAGACATCGTCAACAGTTCCCAAAAAAATCTTGGTAGGCACGATTGGATTCGAACCAACGACCCCCACCATGTCAAGGTGATGCTCTAACCAACTGAGCTACGTGCCTGTCAAGGTTTTGATTTTACGCGCGACTCCTCTCGGAGTCCATACCGTCGAAACGGTAGCGTGCACAGGACCTTGGCCTGCGCCGCACTGCTCATCCGCAACATCGCTCCTTTGAGAAGGAACTGGTAGGCACGATTGGATTCGAACCAACGACCCCCACCATGTCAAGGTGATGCTC
>ERZ1090868.15-NODE-15-length-107773-cov-9.712026_pt1 | contig 107773 bp, 77 predicted proteins | sample MGYA00478475_ERZ1090868 | MGnify/ENA primary metagenome ERZ1090868 (study PRJEB33644, sample SAMEA5815747) | chicken gut metagenome | biome: Chicken; feature: Gastrointestinal Tract; material: Caecum | place: Ireland | collected 2019-01-01 | study: A study of the...
CCGTGCGCTACGCGGCTGCAGTTTGTTAACTTTTATACCTTCTCGTTAATAGGCACTGTTCGCTTGCTGCATTGAAAAGAGGACGTGTCAAGTCGCGGTGAAGCTCTTCGATCGTGAAGCCCGCGAGCGTGCCGTATGCCGAATCGAGCGAAATATCGGTCAAACTGCCGAATCCGTCAAACACGCGTGCATTGGCGGGTTTGACCGTCCCCGTGACAAAAAGAAAACGCAAAACATCCTCGTTGCAGTGCAGCACCGCAAAGAATTCGCGAAGTAGAGAGGCGACTGCTTCAAAAGTCGACGGCGAGCCCATAGCAGCAAGAAGCGGCGCATCATAGTCGTCAACGAGGACGACAAGACTGTCGGGCGGCAAGCCGTTGAACCACCGAGAGAGTCGAAAACCAAGCGAACCGTCCGGTTGCTCGCATTCAAAACCGGCTTCCGAAAAACTGAATGCAATGAAATCGCGGAACTTCCTTTCGAATTCAACCGCGTCGGCAAAGAAAGCAAGCTGTGAAAAGTCCAGTCGAACGACAGGATACGTGCGGTCCGTCCAGCGGCCGTCAATCGCAAGTCCATCGAAGTGTCGCAGACCTTCCGCAAAGAGCGACTCGAATGTGGACAACAAAAGCGTTTTCCCGAAGCGGCGAGGCCGCGTGAAAAGCACCTTCGCGCTGCGCCCCTCCGCAAGGCGTAGGAGCATCGACGTCTTGTCCACATAAATCTGTCCGCGTGAGCGCAGTGCTTTAAAGTCGGACGTTCCGAGAGGCAAATTTTTGAACATGCTGAGCATGAGCGTTTCCTTTTCGATCCAGACAGACGATCGTAGCGAAATATCGAGCGACTGCCGCTGTTCGGATTCCGCCATGGACGTGGCGTAAACGCAAGACGCACGAGAAAAGACGCAGGACTCCTGTCCGATTGAAGAGAACAAACAGAGATTTTCCGTGCCCTCTGAAGATGAGCAAGCTTCGTCAAAACCCTTCGTTATTTGGCTTGAGTCAAAGAAGAATCACTCTGTTACATTCTTTAACAGGCGTAAAACAACGAACGCGGTTGGTTCTCAGTTCCCTTGCAGGAAAAGGAAAGACGTGAAAACAACGAAGAGCAGTATCGGTCGGTGACCCGCAGATGAGAACGATCGCTCGTTTCACACGAAGCTAACTCAATGGAAAACGGGAAAAATTTGAACGTATTGTTTAATTCAGTCGTCTGAAATTTGACTCGAAGAGGGGGGAGCGGTACACCTTGAGGTCTGGAAATAGACAGCCGCATTTCCCTGCAGTACAGCCAAAACCGCCGATGTAGGCCGCGGCAAAGAGTCTTACGGTTTGGTTATTTCTTAGGTATAGTAGGAGCCGAATTCTAAACGTGCTTGCGCATGCTCTAGCCGGAAGCACGATTGATTGAGCAAGGAGCAAATTCCATGAACAAGACTGAACTTACCGCCGCCGTTGCCGAAAAGGCCGGCCTTTCCAAGGTTGATGCCGCCAAGGCCGTTTCCGCTTTCTGCGACACGATCGAAGCCGCGCTCGCCAAGGGTGAATCGGTTCAGATCATCGGCTTCGGCACGTTTGAAGTGGGTACGTATGCCGCTCGCACCGGCCGCAACCCCCAGACGGGCGAAACGCTCGAAATCCCGGCCGGCAAGCGTCCGAAGTTCACGCCGGGCACCGCGCTCAAGAAGGCCGTGAACGGCTAATGGGAGCAATGCGGAAAGGAGAGTCATCGCGGTCTCTCCTTTCCAAGCCAAAGAAAAAGCGCCTTCGGGCGCTTTTTGTGTTCCTAAGGTCGTTCTCAGCGCCAGTAGACGTCGTGGCGTTCGAGAACGTCCTTCGGCGCAAAAACGGCGCCATCGACGACACGGCAAACGCTCCGCATGTCGCGCGGTACCCAGATGAGGTCATCGACCGGCGCATCCGTGTCTTCAAAGACGAGCTTCGCTTCGCCTTCGAGACAATCGTCATCGACGCGGCCGACAAATCCCGGTGTTCTCACATCTTCAAAATCGTCGTCGATGTCGGTCTTGAAAAGGCCGACTTTCTGAAGGATCTTCGTGAGGAGATACGGGTCATCGGTCTTCAGTTCGATTTTCGCGAGCTGCTTCTGGGTGATCTCTACCGGTTCGAGCACGCGGGGCTTTTCAAAGCACTTGCGCCGCCAGGAAACGGGAAACGAAGCAAGAAAAATTCCCCAGGGCGTACGCAGTTCGTTGCGCATGAGGCCGAACACCGTATCGCCTTCATTCAAAAGCGGCAAGGGCAGCACGAGTTGCTGCTTCACGGGAAGGTGCTCAACAGCCTTCCAGAATTCGTAAGGTTGAAGAACGAGGATCTCGGGATCGCGTTTTTTCATGGTGCCGCCCAAAAAATGATTCGATCCTCAAATGATAGGCGCCTGCGAGGATTCTTGCGCGATTTGCCTGAAGGATGAATCAATCGACTTTTCTCGGCAGCGAGGAATGAACCGGGAACGCAGTATTGAAAAAATGACGGGGCCGCATCCTTTGCGCCGGACGCGGCCCCGTCTTTTGACCAAGCAACTCGGACGGTCTGCCTTCCGTCCGCGTGTTGGGAGAAATACTAATCGATGAATCAGTCTTGAAAGCTTAAGAGCGTCGATTTCTTTGAAACGCTTTGCAAGGATTTATTTCAGAATTTTCAGTTTGTTGGAAATTATCCGAACATACCGTTCGGTTTTTCATAACGCGTTCGACACCATAAAACCAAGGATTAACCCGAAGAGGAAACGCATTATTTGACAAATGCCCATTGCCACATTATTGACGCGCGTTAATATGAATACGAGGGGACAAGAAACGCTGTCCCAGTCGATGTGAGCGCTTCTTCCCCGCCATAAAAACGAAAAACCGCAATCCTGCAGTTGCTGCAGAAAGGAGGCGTTCATGCTAAAGCGGATCCTTATTCCCGTCGACGGCAGCGACAGCGCGCGAGAAGCATTCGATTTCGTCGCAAGTCGCAAGAGTTGGCTCGAATCCGATGCGCCCGTACTGACGCTTCTCAATGTCGAGCCGACCATTCCGGCGCATCTCGCTTCGGCGTTCTCCATCTTCGATCGTGAAGCCTACGCTGCCGCCCAAGCGGCGGCGGTCTTCAAAAAGCTGGGAATTGACAAGGCGGAACTCCCGGCAGAGCCCGAAAAGAAGGTCGTTTCATCAAACGATGCGGGTGAGGCCATCGCGAAATATGCTGCGCAGTCCGAAGCCGAAATGATCGTTATGGGCGCGCGCGGAAACTCGATGATCGAGGGCGTGTTCCTCGGCTCCGTTTCGCAGAGCGTCATCGTGAAATCGAAGACGCCGCTCATGATCGTTCATCCGCAGAGTGCACCCAAAAAGGCGAGTCTCAAGGTCGGCATTGCCGTTGACGGCTCCGACTACGGGATGGCTGCGGTGGACTTTATCATTCGCGCGAAGAACTTCTTCGGCGCCAATGCGGAATTCGTCGTCATCACGGTCGTGCCGGACTATGCGGGTCTCATTGCGAACTACATGAGTGCGATGGCTTCGAAGATCGTCCCGAACGTGCCCGACATGGAAGCGGAGGAGTACGAGAAGATCGTGAAGCCCGTGGTCGATAAGCTCAACGCTGCGGGACTCAAGGCTTCGGGCGTGCAGCTAAAGGGGCGTCCGGGCAAGATGCTCGCCGACTATACGGCCGAACACCTCGACATGATCGTCGCCGGTTCGCACGGCAAGGGCAACCTCAAGGCACTCGTCATCGGCACGACGGCGCGCGACCTTGCAGCGAACCTCCGGAAGCCTCTCATTCTCATTCGCATCTGACAAGAGAGCGAAGAGACCGCTTCGGCTGAGGCTCCCTGCATAAAACACCGCATTTGAAGCGAAAGCCCCGGGATCTTTCGATCTCGGGGCTTTGGACTTTGTGAGCGTCCGGGACGACTATCCCATCCCGGACATTGGTTTCATGCGAACGTGTTCTTGGCTTACTTGTTCGCGTAGATGGGAATTACCTTCGGACCCTTTGCGGCATCACGCTTGGCAAAGGAACGCATCCAGAAATACATCCCGACAAGTGCAGCTGCGCAGCCACCAATCGCTATGATCGAGTAGGTCGGATTTTCGGCAAAGGTGGCCACCCGATAGAAGATCGTCGCCGCACTGTAACCGAGAACGCTCGTCCAAGCAGCAGCAAAGATCGTCCATGCAGCACCGACTTCGCGGTAAATCGCGGCGATGGCAGCACAGCAGGGGAGGTAGAGCAAAACCATCAGCAGATAGGCGAAAGCAGCAGTGCTCGAGCCGAAGAGGACCTTGATGGTATCGATCGTACCCGTCGAAACTCCTTGTTCCTCAGCCGCAGAGGCCTCTTCGGAGAGATCGCCCACGGTAATGCCCAAGGGGTCGGTAAGGGCGCCGGCAAGACCGGCGAAGTTTTCAGAGATCGTACCGACAGCTTCGGAGAATACGGCAGAGAAGGACCACGGTTCGGCCGCTTCTTCCGGGGCTGCTTCTTCTGAAGCGCCGCCTGCAGCGGCATCCTCAACCTTCTTCGCTTTGTTCACTGTCATGGTGTCGTAAAGCGAATTGAGCGTGCCGACAACGGCTTCCTTAGCAAGCACGCCCGTAAAGATGCCGACTGCAGCGGGCCAGTTTTCTTCCTGAACACCCATTGGCTCGAAAATCGGCACGATCGTTTTGCCGATCGATGAGAGAACAGCCTTATCGGAATCTTCGTTGCCGAACGTACCGTCAGTGCCGAGCGAATTGAGGAATGCAATGCAGGCGACAATCATAACGATCACCTTGCCCGCACGGAACATGAAGGTCTTCACGCGATCCCACGTGCGAAGCATCACGCCCTTGAAGGTCGGGATGTGGTACGGAGGAATTTCCATCACGAATGCCGAAGCTGCCCCCGGCAGCGCGGTGCGCTTCAAGAGGAACCCGGTGAGAATAGCAGCGAGAATGCCGATCAAATAGAGTCCGAAAACAAGGTTCTGACCGTTTGTCGGCCAGAAAGCCGTTGCAAAGAGAACATAGACGGGCAGACGCGCGCCGCAGCTCATGAACGGAGCCATCATGACCGTAATGATACGGTCGCTTGCGCGGTCCATCGTTCTGGTCGCCATAATGGCGGGCACGCCGCAGCCGAAGCCGACCAGAAGCGGTACGAAGGCCTTCCCCGGCAGACCGAGCGCGCGCATCAGACGGTCCATAACGAAGGCGGCGCGGGCCATGTAGCCCGAGTCTTCAAGGAACGCGAGGAAAAGGAAGAGGAAGAAGACGACCGGAATAAAGGTCGAAATCGTCTGCAGGCCGCCGCCGATGCCGTCAGCCAAGAAGACCTTGAGCCACTCGGGCGTACCGATAGACTCAAGAAGCTGCCCGAAGCCGTCCACCATGACGCCGCCCACAAGAACATCGAAGAAGTCGATGAAAACCGCCCCGAGATTCTGCGTGAAGAGGAACATCACGTACATGATGAGAAGGAAGATCGGCAGCCCGAGCCAGCGGTTGAGCACAATTCGGTCGATCTTGTCGGTCATCGTCGCCGACATCTCTCCTTCACGGACGAGGGACTTTTCGGCAACTTTGGCAACGAATTCGTAACGGGCATTCGCGATCGCAATATCGAGGTCGCCGTCGTACTCTTCGTCGAGCTTCGAGACGATCTCGCGAGCCTTTGAAAGATCAACCCCCGGGAGCTTTTCTTCAATGCCCGGCGCCTTCTCGAGAAGCTGGCCGGCAAACCAGTCCGCATGCGAAACGGCTGCATCACTCAAAATTGCCGTGACAGACTTCTGCGCAACCTCGATTTTCTCTTCAAACCCAACGCGAAGCGGCGGCACGGCTGGCTTCGCGAGAAAGTCGATTAGAACGTCTTTCATTTCGTCGACGCCCGACTCGCGGTTGGCGATGACGCCGACGACCGGGCAGCCAAGCTCGTGCGAAAGCTCCTCAAGATTGAGCTTGAGCTTATGCTGCTTGGCGATATCGAGCATGTTGACGACAACGATCATCGGAACGCGCATCTCGATCAGCTGAGCCGTCAAGTAAAGATTGCGCTCGAGATTCGACGCATCAACGATGTTGATGATTGCCTCCGCCTCGCCCGTAAGAATGTAATCGCGAGCGACGCGCTCATCTTCGCCGGAAGCGGACGAAGGCGTGATTGAATAAATGCCCGGAAGGTCGACAAGCTCAATCTCTTCAGATTTGTGGGAGAAGAACCCCGTTTTTTTGTCGACGGTCACGCCCGGCCAGTTGCCGACGCGCTGCTTGGAGCCGGTGAGGGCGTTGAAAAGCGTCGTTTTGCCGCAATTGGGATTGCCGACGACGCCAACGATGTGCTTGGCCATGTCTTAATCTGCCTTTTTGTCGGTTTCTTGTCGATTGTTGAAACAGAGCGACGTCAGTCGATGCGCTCAACCTGCATAAGTTCGGCTTCGTCTCGCCGCACGCTGATGAAGCTGCCGCGAACGCGGATTTCGATCGGATCGCCCAAGGGCGCGATACGGACTACGTCAAACGGCGTGCCCGGCGTTGCACCGAGCATCACGAGGCGTCGCCTGTATTCGGGATGGTCCTTGCCGAAGCTCACGATCCGGCCTTTGCTGCCAACGGGAAGATCTTTGAGAAACATGCGGGGTTACCTCTCTTGTCTAATTCTGAGAATGGGGATTGGTTTCCGTTTCGCCGAGTCGAAATGGCGCAGAGGCCGGGCTTTTTAAAGCACCGACCTCGCTTATTGGAAATCTCAATACACGTAGATGCGTTTGGCGATGTCGTAGTTGACTGCGATGCGTGCGTCGAGCACGGCAACGAGCAGCGGCGCCTCCGGGGCAGACTGCAGGACACGCACTTCGGCGCCCAAGCGCATACCGAGATCGGCAAGCCGATCAATATCTTTCTGGTCGAGCTTCATGCGCGCCACCGTCGCCGGGGAATTCGGACCGAGCTCCGTCAAAGTCCGAATGCGCTTTGTGCCGTTCATCATTTCCGACCTTCGTAGTGCTTGTTGAAGAAAAAGGAGCGCCGGCCGCTGGCCTGCGCACGGGAACACCGAAATACTAACGAGAACGTTTCTCATATGCAAACCGGAATGCGACCGAGAGCTATTTGCAATCAGCCAACTATTGTCGGTAGCAAATATCAATGAGGATGCGGATGAGACGCTTTCGTACGTAGTAATTCATCTCTGAGAAGCGTCGAAAGAAGGTGAAAGATGCTCAAGAAACGCGAATGGTTTTCAGTTGCGTTGCTTTAAAGCAACGGGATCAACAGAGGCAAACTGAAAGAAACAATACTTCATCTTCCTGTTAATTAAGCAAATATTCATTGCACATACCTCGAAAGATTTAAAGCAACTTCGCAGTCTTCCTACCGTTTTCCGATCGATTGCTCTTGACGGGAGTGAGAATCGTTTGCATAAAATTGCGGAACGTAACGAACGCGAACCGTTCTCATTTCCTCAACTTTCCTGGTCGTACGCTCGCGGAAACAGCGTGCGGCCTCCTTGATCGGAGAACCACATGTTTCAAAAATCCATAGTTGCCGCCGCTGTGATGACGGCCATCTCGGGCGGCGCTTTTGCTGCCGACGTCACTCTCTACGGCACGATCGATACGGGTCTTGTCTACACGCATGAAGACGTCACCGGAGAAGAGAAGCAGGACAACTTCGCCATGAGCTCCGGCTTCAACACCGCATCGATCTTCGGTTTGCGCGGCACTGAAGAGATCGGCGGCATGTCCGTAAGCTTCGTGCTCGAAAATTCATTCAATTCCGACGACGGCACCTTTGCCGATGAAGACAGCCGCCTCTTCGACAAAGAAGCACAGGTGTCGATCTCAGGGCGTTTGGGTACGCTCTCGCTCGGCCGCATGGGGTCGCTCACGGGCGGCGACGGCACGTACGACATCTTCATGCTTCACGCCGACTCGATGGACGGCGGCTACGGCGACTACGTCGGCACGGGTTTTTGGCTCGATCGCGGCATCTACGACAACATGGCGACCTATCAGTCGCCTGAATTTGGGGGCTTCACGGCCTTTGCGCAGTACTCCTTCGGCACGAATGCCGACGATGCGAATCACTCCCGCAGCAAGGACCGTTATGCCGCTTTGGGCGCAACCTTTACGGCCGGGAACCTCAATGCCGTACTTGTTGTCGACTCGGTGCTAGCAAATCGCTCGATTGATGAAAACCACTACGCCAAAGATCGAGACGATGCTCTCGGCGTGAGCTTTGGCGTCAACTACGACTTCGGCGTCGTCAAACCCTTCTTGGGCCTTCAATACGGCAAGCACGAAAACACGATCGCTGGCTTTGACACCGATGGCAGCGACTATGCGGATCTTGACGGCTACGCTGTTCATCTCGGGGCGGTTGTGCCGAACTCTCTCGGCGAAACACAGCTTTCGGCCTTCTGGTCTGACGGCGACGGCGACGTCTATACGGGCGGCGCCTCAAACCCCGTGAAAACGAAGACGGACGTCTCGGTCTGGGGCGTAGCGTTCTTCCACAACTATGAGCTGAGCAGCCGCACAAGCCTTTACCTCGGTATGGGCTACTACGACCAGGAAACGGAGCCGGATGGCGGAGAAAAGCTTGAGACCAAGGCCTTCCAGGGCGGGTTGGGTCTCGTGCATTCGTTCTGAGGCGCGCCAGCTTCAAACAATTGACTGCCTGCTGCGAGGACGTTCGGCCATGCGAGCAAGGAGCGGACGACCCGCATGCGGCGAAGGCCGTGCGAAAGTACGCTTCCGGAATATTGCTCAAGGGCGGCGCCGGCATCGTTGCCGGGTCGCCCGCTTTTGTGTTTTTGAAGTCTTACTGCGCTTCGCTGGATGCAATCGAGACTTTATCTGAGTTTGTTTCGGGAACGCCTACCGGCAAGTCGCCGAAAACCGTCCGAAGCACCGCTTTCTGCACGCTGTCGGCGTCTTCTCGCGAGAGAACGAGAATGCCCATCTTTGAAGCGTTGAAGAAGCCGTCGAAAGCCATCATGGCAGCAAAGGCAGCCGTGCGCTCGAGCCCCGAGCTCGAAAGCCTCGCATAGAGCTCGCGGTACCACGCACGAATGGGTTCAATGAGGGCCGCGTCATGTCGGGCAAGCCCGATCAGAGCGGCGCCCACTTCAATCCAGCCTTCGCGGTTCGCGCTGAAGCTCCCGAACCAGCTCCGCATCGCGGGAAGAATTGCGCGATCGGGCGCGAGACCGGCACGAACGAAGGGCGCGCAATGCCGATCGAGCTCTGCCTCGAGGTGCTCGACATACTCGACGATCAGCGCCTCCCAGAGGGCGCGCTTTGTTGGGAAGTGCCAGATCACGGCGCTCTTGCTCATTCCGAGAGCGGACGCCACCGTGTTGTGCGAGAGCGTTTCGATGCCGTTTTCGACGATGAGCCGTCTCGCAGCCGTAAGCATGGCCTTCCGACTCATTTCACCCTTGCGGTTTTCCTTGATTCCCTGACGGCCGCGTTTCGGAGCAGGTGACTTCGCTTCAGCCCTTTCCCGAATGTGTTCGGCATCGCGATTAGCGAGGGCGCGCGCGCTCTTTCTCATGATGTTCTCCCGTCGTCATTGAATCCGAGTCCAATTGTAGGCACGAGAAATCGGATCGTCGTTATGCAGAGGCATGAGACCTAGCGGTTAGCCTCGTCGGACGCGGCGAGGCAGGACAAGAAGATGCCGCCGCGACGTTGGCAGCCGAGGCGGCGGAAACGAACGAACCGCGAAGCGCGACTACGCCCGAGCAGGGACATCCGCCCCCCTCCGGCTGATCATCACGGCTCCGCAAGCCTCATCATTCATGGCTGGTTCGAGACGCCGCGAGGGTCATGCGTCATGCCCCCGACATGGAATATCGTTACGGATTCTTCGTCGAAAGCATAGACCAATCGGTGCTCTTGATTGATGCGACGACTCCAAAAACCGGACAAATCCTTTTTGAGCGGCTCCGGTTTGCCAAGTCCCTCGGTCGGATCCCTGAGAGTATCCTCGATATCGCTTCTCGACCGAACTTTCTGCGGAAATGAAGATGCGCAAGCTCTTCGTCGTCGGCTTTGACTTCTAAATCTGGACGGGATCGACGGTTCTTCGCAGAGAAGACTTTCGTCTCGGAGAAAACGGCCAATTGCCGCCGGACGATCTGGTCGAGAACCTCGGCTGCAAGAAGCTCATCGACACGAAGCAGCAAAAGCGTGCCCGCCGATGCGTCGACGGAAAGTTCTGCACGGCTTCGGACATTACACCGGCATGCATATGGCACTCTGTCTCATATCGGAGCGCTTCGTCGCTGAGAATTCCGACGTCATCGCGAAGTACACCGAATACACGCGAAGCGCGGATGCGACGAACGATACGTTCGCTCGGTAACAGTCTGAGCGGCGCCCGCCGGCATCATGAGGGCATTCTCGAGCACCGTCAAAAAACGATCGGCGCCCGAGGGCGCCGATCGAGAGGCTCAAAATTCAAAGGTATTTGGGTTCAAAGCTTCTGCGCTGCTGCGCCTCACTTGGCTGCCGCCGCTTCTGCGCCAGCAATGCGACCGAAGACGATGATGTCGGCATAGGCGTTCGAACCGAGACGGTTCGTGCCGTGCGTGCTCCCCGTCACTTCGCCGGCGGCCCAGAGGCCCGGAATCGGCTTGTCGTTCTTGTCGAGCACTTGCGCCTTCGGATTGATCTTGAGGCCGCCCATCGTGTGGTGGCACGACGGCACGCCGCGATAGATCCAATAGGGGCCGGTTGAAAGATCGACAAAACGCGCACGATAGTTGAAGTCGAGGTCCTTGCCGGTCTTGGCGAATTCGTTCACGCGCGCAACCGTGGCTTTGAGGTTCTCAACAGGAATCTTGAAGAATTCGGCCGCTTCTTCGATCGTATCGGCCTTGTGAAGAATCCCGGCCTTCGTGAAGACCTCCACTTCGTCTTGGTGATGGGTGATCGCGTGAGACTTCTTTTCGATCGCATCGTTAAAGAGCGCGTAGCAGTACTGCCCGGTCTGCTCGAGAATAGCTTTACTCATGACGTCGCGACGCTCGAGCTCTTCAACGAAGCGCTTCCCTTCCTGATTGACAAGAATGGCGCCCTCAAAGCGTGCGTCGTCGATGAGTTCAATCGCCCCCGTGATCGGGTCGCACATGGGATAGGTCTGGATGAGGTCCATATTGACCACCTGAGCACCTGCCTTTTCGCCCATCACGATGCCGTCGCCCGTCGCGCCTGGCGCATTCGTCGTCTTGAAACCCGCACCGTAGAATGGATTCGCCTTGGCGCGCATTTCGACGTTCGCAGCAAAGCCGCCCGAAGCGATAATCACGCCGTTCTTCGCGTTAAAGGTGTAGGTCTTGCCGTCCATCTTCGCTTTGACGCCCACGATGCGGCCTTCGGGCGACTTCACGAGTTCTTCGGCCTTCATGCCCGTGATGATCGGGATGTCGCGCTTCTTTGCAGCAGCCATGAACTTCTGAATGAATTCCATGCCGGTCGCGCCCTTCGGAATGAGGGAGCGTTTGCGCGAGTGACCGCCGAAAAAGAAGAGGTTGTCTTCCTGGAATTCAACGCCGATCACGTCGCGGCACCAGAGCGCGGCAGGAAGAGCGTTTTCGACCATCGTGCGCACGACCGCAGGATCGCCCTTGTAGTCGCCGCCCTTCATCGTATCTTCGAAGTGCCGTTCCACCGAATCGTCGAGAATACCGAGCTTACGCTGAACCCAGTTGTTGGCGGCAGCCATCTCGGCGCCCGAAATAAGGGAGTTGCCGCCGACCGTCGGCATCTTTTCGAGCACGACGACGCTGGCACCCGCATCCTTCGCGGTGATGGCAGCCGAGAAACCCGCGCCGCCCGCACCGATGACGACAACGTCGTAGACGCTCGATTCGGGCACCTTCGCTGCACGCTTCATGAGAACGACGGGCCCGGCCAAGGTTACCCCGGCTTTCTCGGCAGCGGCCTTGACGGCGTCCTGGAGCGCCTTCGAGGACATCGTCGCGCCCGAAACGAGATCGACATCGGCCGTGTTGTGCTCGATCATCGCGTTTTTCAAGTCGGTGAAGACCTTCTCGGCAAGAATCTTGTTTTCGTTCGACTTCTTGATGTCGATCGCCTGAATCTTGCCGTTATCGAAAGTGACAGCGGCGACCAAGTCGCCGTGCTTGCCCGTACCCGTACCTTCCGTCGTGACGGGAGCAGCTTGAGCGACCGAAAAGGCGCCGAGCGCACCGAAAGCGAGCGAAAGCGAAAGCGCGAAAAGTTTGCCGTTCGTCATGTGAACTCCCTTGGCAAAGAACTCGGCGCGGCGCATCGCTTCTGCTGCCGGCAAAGGCGACGCAAGCGCGCCGTTCGTGAGGTTATGCAGAGAGCCTAAACCGAAATCCCGACCTTGAGATCGGTTTTTATACCAAGTTGACTTCTCGTTCTCGTGAGCGGCGAGTGCAAAAAGAGAATGCTTGCTGCGAAAAGCGAACTTTTAGCGCGGCACGACGCGGTAGAGTTTGTCGCCCGGGCGCACGCGCGAGGGAAGCGCAAAGGTGATTTCGTCGCCTTTCTTGGCGGCAGCCTCGTCCGCTGCCGGCAAGTCGTTGATGCGAAGCCCAGTGACACGGGTTTCCACAATACCCGTCGTTGGACCGATCACCATGATTTCATCGCCTTCGGCAAGCGTGCCCGCTTCAACCGAAAAGTGCCCGATGCCGGCCTTCGCAAAGAAGTTGATGCACTTCCCGGCATGGACTTTCTTCACTGTCGCGCTCGAGCCGTAATCGTCGGTGCGCTCAAGCGTATCCGCACCCATGTACCAGCCTTCCCAGAAGCCGCGATTGAAGACGCGCGCAAGGCGGTTCTCGAGTGCTTGGGCAAGTGTCGGGGTAAAAGTCTCGGTCAAAACCGCATCGAGCGCTTCGCCGTAGCTTCGCACGGTCGCGCTCACGTACTCGGGACCGCGAGCACGGCCTTCAATCTTGAAAATGCGAACACCCGCCGCGACAAGTCTGTCGAAGATGCGAATCGTGCTCAAATCTTTGGGCGAGAGAAACCGCGTACCTTCAACGTCGATCTCGGTACCGCGTTCGGGATCGGTCAAGCGGTAGCGGCGTCGGCAGGTCTGCAGACACTCGCCGCGATTGGCACTTTTGCCGCGAGTGTGCAGACTCAAATAGCAACGGCCGCTCACGGCCATGCAGAGCGCGCCGTGGGCAAAACACTCGATGCGAACGCGTCGGCCGGAAGGACCGACGATTTGTTCGCGCTCAATCGCTTCGGCAATGCAGGCGACTTTCTCAAGCGTGAGCTCGCGAGCGAGCACCACCGTGTCGGCAAACTGCGCGTAAAAGCGCAGCGCTTCGACATTCGAGACGGAAAGCTGCGTTGAGAGATGCACCGAAAGTCCGATCGATCGGGCGTAAAGCATCACAGCAACGTCGGCCGCAATAACGGCATTGATGCCGGCCGCCTTTGCCGCTTCAAGGAGCTGCTTCGCAGCTTCAAGGTCCGAATCATAGAGAACGGTGTTCACGGTAAGGTACGAGCGAACACCCGCAGCACGACACTTCTGCGCGAGTCGAGGAAGATCGTTCACCGTGAAGTCGCCCGTTGCGTGCGCGCGCATATTGAGCTCACCGACACCGAAATAGACCGCATTCGCGCCTGCCGCAATGGCAGCGGAGAGCGCCGCATCGCTGCCTGCAGGCGCAAGGATTTCGAAGTCGCCGCGGCAAGCGGGTGCGGTTTGAGAAGGTCGAAAGGTCGGCACCGTCGAATGGGTCATGGCATTGAGCGTTCGTTAAAGAGAGCGGGCGAGTCAAGAAGCCAAGCATACGCAAAGATGAGGCCTCGCGTGCGGCCCGTATCGTTTGCGTCGTTAAGCGACGCAGCGTCGGCGATATTCTGCTCGAGAGGTCAGAACGAAACGTGCATTCGTCTCGACCCCCAACGCGAGAGCAGATGAAGAGCCGGTCACAGCCGACGGACAGCCTGAGCAAAAAGATGCCGCCCGGTTCCTAGAGAGACCGGGCGGGATCTAAAAAAAAGAGCATCTCCGAGAAAGATCAAGGGGGAGATGCTCGAAGTTGCGGCATGCCTAAGGCACGTCGCAGGCTGAAGTGCCTACTATAGCAGGTTTTATTTGAATACGGGCCGAATAATTTCAGTATTGGTCGACAAATATCGGTTGTGTTTTTTTGCGACTATTTATTGGCCGGGGCGTTCGGTTTAGCCGCATCAGAAGCCGCGGGCGGCTCAGACCGCTCGGCAGGGACGATAGCCGCCGCTTCGGGAAGCGGCGCTTTGTCGCAAGCCCTTTGCCGCGGCTTATCATCTGACGCTTGCACTGACGCCTCCGTACCGGATTTACCGGCTGAAGACGCATTCACAGCGTCCCCATCCGCGGGCGCCTGCGCTGCGTGCTTCCCGAGAAGCGTGAGCATCGTTTCCCCGGCAGACGCAACAATGCGCTCAAAATCCGCGATCCACTTCGAAATGGCCCCCATGAGGTCTCGGATAAGGGTTTTGGCGTCCGCAGGCGCACCGATCAGTACGCCGGCCGCGACGAGTCCGAGAACCGCCGCTACGCCAAGGAGCGTCGCAAAAGCGAAAACGAGGAGTGCGACGGCGGCGGCTGCAAGGAGCAGGGCGACTACACCGGCAACGCCGTTCTTAAGGAGCTTCTTCATAGCGGCAGCGACTGCAAGAGGAAGAGAAAAGGGCGTTTATTCAAAATAATTCGACACCTGAAACGGCGCTGCGGATGCGCTTTCCGGAAACGCATCCGCAGCTTTGTGCACTATAGCCAAGAAAGGCGATCCGTCAGAGGACGCGGCGGTGCTGATAGAGGTGCACCCCGAGGAGCGCCGTAAAGCCCGTTCCTATCACCCAGTGCAGACGCTTTGCACCGAAGCCGAGTATCCCGATGCTTGCAAGATAGGCAAGCAGCATCAGGCGGTTCTGCGTTACGCGACGCTTTCGGCCGCCCTTATGCTGATCGGGTGCAAGGACAGGCGCAAAGAGGTCGAGCGCTGCGCCGCCCGTGCGGTGAATGGCACCCTCAACGGCGCGGATCGCACCTCGCGCCGATTCGCAGCATCGGCACGAATCGGCGTGCGAAGCCGTCTGCGATGCGGATTCGGCCGAGTCGCAATCGCCGCAACAGGGCTCGGACCCGCACGCATCGTGAGGCGCGTCCTCATCGTCGCCAAGGAAGGCCATGAAAAACTGCGCCGACTCGAGAAGCGTTTCGGCATTCGTCACCGATTCGTCCCACGTGAGAAGAAGACTCCCCACGCGCGGATTGATCGCGGCGCTTGTTACGCCTTCGAGCCCCATGAGAAACGATTCGGCCGTTGCGATCGTTTGCGCGTCAAGCCCGGAAAGCCTCTCGTGACGAAGCCGAGCACGCCCGCGCGTCAACGATCGAACGCAGGTTTTGATGTCGGTCATTTCCATGATGAAAACCTCTCAATTCTTCATGAAGCGGCAGCAACGGGGGAATCAGCCGCTGCGTCGCCGCGTATGTGCTCGAGCGTACCTTGCAGGTTTTCGGCGATGTCGCTCATGCGGTCGGCAAAAGTACGATGTCCTTCCGGAGCAAGCGTCGGCTGCATGGCATTGAGGCAAACGCCGATCGTCGTCGCGTTGTGCAGGAGCGCGCCGGCCGCGGGCTGCAGGAGCCCCGTCAAGCCGCCCGCGAGGAACCCCGTATTGAGACCCACCGAGATCGCGAAGTTCTGCTTGATGCGTCGCATGGCTGCGCGGCCGAGGTCGATAGCAACCGGGAGACCGAGGAGGTTGTTCCCCGTGAGGACGACGTCGGCCACTTCCTGCGCGATATCGGTGCCGTCGCGAAGCGTGACGCCGACGTTTGCCGCGGAGAGCGCAGGCGAATCGTTGATGCCGTCGCCCACCATGAGCACCTTGGCGCCCGCACGAACAAGCGCCTCAACGTGCGCCGCCTTTTCTTCCGGAAGAACCTGCGCGCGGAAGTCGTCGAGACCGAGCTTCGCCGCGACGGTTGCAGCCGTCCGCTCGTCGTCGCCCGTGAGCATCACGATGCGCTTGATGCCGCGGCTGCGAAGCGCGCGAACCGTTTCGGCCGCCTCTTCGCGAAGCGGGTCTTCGATACCGAGTACGCCCACGAGTTTGCCGCCCACGGCGAAATAGAGAATCGACTTGCCATCGGCCGCGAGCGTTTCGACCACAGGCTGCGCGAGCGCGAGGTCGACCCCTTCGTCGTCGCCGACGAAATGTCGGCTGCCGAGCACGCACTTCAAACCGTCCACCGACGAGCAGATGCCGTGCGCGACGATGTAGCGCACTTCGGTATCGTGCTTTTCGTCGTCGTGGAAGACCGCTTCCTCGTCGGCTGCGCGTACGATGGCGCGGGAAACGGGATGCGGGAAGTGCTCTTCGAGACACGCCGCGAGCTTCAAAAGCGCCTTGCGGTCGTATGCGGGATCAAGCGAAACGACGTCGGAAAGAACGGGCGACGCCTGCGTGAGGGTCCCCGTCTTGTCGAAAACGACCGTATCGGTTTCCGCGAGCGCCTCGAGGTATCGACCGCCCTTCACGAGGACGCCGCGGCCCGTGCCGACGCGCATCGCCGTAAGAATGGCGAGCGGCGTTGCCAAACGAAGCGCACACGAATAGTCGACAAGGAGCACAGAAGCCGTGCGGGTGAGGTCGCGGGTAAAGAGCCAAACGAGACCAGCCAAAAGGAAGTTGTAGGGCACAATCGCGTCGGCCAAGTGTTCGGCCTTCCCCTGGATGCCCGCTTTGGCCGCTTCGCTCGTTTCGATGAAGCGAACGATCTTCGAGAGGCGCGATTTGTCGCCGAGCGCCGTCGGGCGCACGTCGATCTCGCCGTCTTCGACAACGGTGCCCGCGAAAACGCTCCCGCCCGCCGTTCTGTGGACAGGGAGGGGCTCGCCCGTCATCGTCGCCTGGTTGACGGAGGCGTCGCCCGAGACAACGATGCCGTCCGCTGGAATAACGGACCCCGCACGCACGACAACGGTGTCTTCGAGCGTGAGGTCCGAGAGCGGAATCGACTCGACGCGCTCACCCGTCTCGCCGCGGCGCACCCACACCTTGTCGACCTTGAGAGCAAGCTCGTCGGCAAGGGAATCGAGGGACTTCTTGCGCGTGTAGTTTTCGAGCATTTCGCCAAGCCCCAAGAGCACGACGAGAAGCCCCACGGTCTTGAAGTCGCGCCGCAAGAGCGACACGATCAGCGCGGCGGCATCGAGCACCGGGACGTTGAGCTTGCCCTTAAAGAGATTCTTGAGGCCCTCTGCAATGATCGGCAGTGCGCCGAGAACGGCGTTGCCGATATTGACAATCATCGGAAGAACCGGACGCAGAAAAACGTAGCGCGCGAGGCTCGAAAAATCGAGCTCGGCACCGTCTTCCGGCTTCACGGGCAAAAGCGCCGACGAAGCGGCTGCGCGCGTCAGTGCATTCTTGCCGCGCTTGACGCCCGAAAGCGCCTCGGTGACCATCTCGCGAATGCGGCCGAGCACCGCAAGAAGCGGCATACGGGTGAAACCGCGGCCGATTTCGTTCACGGTGCCTTCGATGATGTTGCCAGCAGAAATAAAGCCCTGCGAAGCCGCACTCCGGGCGGCACCCGAGCGCGCTTCGAGCGCGGGGAGATCGTTGCGTAGAGCACGATCTCGCGGCAGCTTCGGGCACGCGGCGGACGCAGCCGGCCTCTCAGGGCATGCGCTCTTCTTGCGAGCAACTCTGTAGTAAAGAGGATTCTTCGCAAGCGAGGCGAAGTAAGCGGCCGTGCGGCGCTTCGCCTCGAGCGAATCGACCGTCAGAACGACCGAGCCCGTACGAACGTTGACGGAAACGCCCGTGACCCCGTCAACCGAAGCCACTTCGTCGGCGAGCACCTCGGCACTCGCGGCCGTCAAGGGCGTCGTCGTACGCCAGCGCTCGCGGTTGCCGACGGCGTGCTTCAAAGTAAAAATCATGCTGCCTCCCTGGTGACGGCGAAAGCGCCCGTTCCGTCTTCAACGAGGAACGGACGCGATTGCGTCAGTCGATTGAAGAAAGCGAATGGTGCGCATGGGCAAAACGCCGGACGAGGGTAACGTCCGGGCGGCGGCGGATGCGCACGACTTCTTCGTTCAAATCAGCAGGCAGGCTGCGCAGCGGGCGTTTCAGCCTTGGGCGCCTCGGCGGGCTTTTCTTCCGACTGAGCGGCCGTCGCGGCAGCAGCGGCGGCTTCGGCCGCTTCGCGCTTTTCCTGCGACTTCACCTGCGCTTCGGCAACGACGTCGGCGATGTCTTCCTTCACGGATTCGACGGCGGCGAGCGCCTTTTCGCGCAGGTCGATGCCGCCCGAAATGAGATTCGTCGCGAGCGGCTTCACATCAAGCTTGCCGCGGGTAACAACAACGGCGCCGAGCGCACCGAGGGCAACCCCTCCGAGGAAAAAGAGTCCGTATTTGACGTTCTGATTCATTTTTCTGTTACTCCAACGACGGAAACGCCCGATCATTGATTAATGGTTATCGATCGGTCTAACGCTTCCGCAATTCACGCTTCACTGAACCGTTTGCGGGGGTATACGGGGGGCTTGCAGTCATGCGCGGTCCATTGGGATCCGACCCCACTAATTGTATGCCGCCTGCCGGTGAAAGCAAATCCGCAGTTCAGGCTGTCAATTTTCAACGAAATAGGAACGAATGTAAATCGTTCGCATCCGCATAAAATGTTTTGGTTTGATCGACGTCAGTTTGCAAAAGTGCCGACGACACAACCAAATCGCTTTCCCATTATTCGCGTACGAATAGCAACGACAAAATTCACTTTTCAGACAATTCGCTTCCCGCTTCATGATGTGCGGCTACGAGAGAGCGCACCCACTGATGCAGCGGATCGCCATCCGAGCGCGTGTTCCAGATGAGCTTCGGACTGAAGGCGTAAGCAAGCTCAGGCGGCAAGTCGCGTACGGCATAGCCGCCTCGAGCGAGCCAATATTCGGCGGTTCTCGAAGGAATCCACATGATGAAGTCGGTGTCCAAGACGAGAAACGGTGCCGTATTGAAATAGGGAATGACGATCGACGGCTGGCCTTCATCACGAAGGGTCGTCCAGGGACGAATCGGTCGACTGCCCGGCATCAGCTGCGTGTAGGGCCGCAGCGTGACCGCATTTATCGGAATCCGTTGGTCTGACAGCGGGTGGTTTTGCCGCATCAACAGCCGGTAATGCTGTGCATCGAGGTCGATCGCAATCATGTCGGAACGTTTGGGCGGCACAGGAAAGATCGCAAGATCGGCTTCGCCGCGGCGAAGCTCGTCGATAAGCTGCTCGGTCGTTGCAACAAAGCCGAACTCGAGATTGAGCTCGGGCGCTTTACACCGTATGGTCGGCAGCGCAGGAAATATGTAAAGGAGCAGAGCGTTGTCGTAAGTGAGGATTCGGAAAGTGCCGGTTGCGCGTTCGGGCGAGAAAACATCGTCGTTTGCTAGCGCCTCCACGTTCTGAAGAATCTGGCGAACAATCGGCCGAAGCGTAAGCATGCGTGCGGTAGGCACGAGCCCTTTGCCGTTACGCACGAAAAGTTCGTCGCAGAGCGCCGAGCGCAAGTCGTTAAGCTGCCGGCTTGCCGTCGCCACATTCATTAGAAGCGCCTCGGCGGCAGCGGAAAGCTGCCCGGTACGCAAAATTTCTTCGAGTAGTCTGAGCGACTGGAGATTGTCGAGCGGCGATTTCGGCATAGACAGAGCCTCAAGGCGTAAAAGGATGCCCCTCTCGGGAGAGAAGAACGTTGCTTTTGACGAGTCTACGGAAAAATTACATTGAAAACATTTTGACGAAAATGCGAATTCGCCGAGGGGAAAGATCAATTTTCATCAAATTACTTGCTCATTAAAGTCTCTCAGCATGATTGACAGTCTTTGCGCTCGGTCGCCGCGCGAGCCTAGACCGCGCAAAAGCTTCGTTAAAAGGAGAGAAAACCATGTCTGGTATTTCACGCCGCGATTTTGCACGCCTCACTGTCTTTGCTGCCGCCGCAGCCGCAGTCCCGATGGCCGCTCACGCCTTCGGCGGCCCGTCCGGACCTTCGACGATCTACAAAAAGCAGAAGATCGGCGAAGTGATCATGAATCCTTATAAGATCGCACCGCTCACGGCCATCATCCGCAACGGCGGCTATGAGCTCAGGAACGCAAGCGTTCGCATCGTCCCGAAAGAGGGCGGCCAGGAAATCGCCTATAAAGTCTCGGATTCGCAGCTCCTCACGCACGGCGGCATTCCGGTCTTCGGTCTTTATCCCGACTACCGCAATAAGGTCGAAGTGACGTACGACCGGATCTTCTACGGCAAGACCGAGCGCATCACGGAGACTTACACGATGGCAACGAACGATATCTTCGGTCTTCATCCGTTCCCGAAGGCCGTCGTTCGCAAAGCCGCGCCTGCAAAATTCGCAGACCGCCTCTATTACATCAACAACATCGGCGGCAACAACAACACGCGCCATGCCGTCTGGAACAACCCCGAGGGCGGTGCGCTGCAGTGGTCGTCTTATCCGCTCAACATGATTATCGACACGAAAGGCGACGTTCGTTGGTACCTCTATCCGATCGGCATCTACGACGTCGACTCGCTCTATGACGGCGGCATCATGATGGGCCTGCGCCAGAACGAAGACGGCGCGATTACTTGGGGTTACGGCCAGCACTACGTCAAGTACGACATCATGGGGCGCGAAATCTGGAATCGGCGACTTCCCTACGGGTACAACGACTTCTCGCACACGATGGACGCCGCGCAAAACGGCCACTACTTCCTGCGCGTTGCCTCCTCAAACCTGAAGCGCAGCGACGGACGCAACGTGCGTACAGTGCGCGACATGATCGTTGAAGTCGATCAGAACGGCAACGTCGTTGAAGAATGGCGTCTTTGGGAAATCCTCGACCCGTACCGCGACACGGCTATCAAGGCGCTCGACCAGGGGGCGGTGTGCCTCAACATCGATCCGAAGCTCGCCGGCAAGACGCTTTCGAGTGAAGACCTCCAGAAGCTCGACAAAGAGGCGCACTTCGGCGACATTGTCGGTACGGGACCGGGGCGCAACTGGGCGCACGTCAACTCGGTCGATTACGATCCGACGGACGACTCGATCATTATTTCGTCGCGCCACCAGTGCGCGGTGATCAAGATCGGGCGCGACAAGAAGGTGAAATGGATCCTCGGTGCGCCGCGCGGCTGGAAGAAGCCTTGGTCGGACGCGCTGCTGACGCCGGTTGACGCAAACGGAAAGCCACTCGCCTGCGGAGATGCCGCCTGCGAAAACACGAACTTCGATTGGACCTGGACGCAGCACACGGCATTCCGAATTGATTCGAAGTCCGATAAGAAAACGATCTTCATTTCGGTCTTCGACAACGGCGACGGCCGCGGATTTGATCAGCCGCCGCTTCCCGACATGAAGTACAGCCGTGCGGTCATCTACAAGATCGATCAGGAAAAGCGAACGGTTGAACAGATCTGGGAATACGGCAAGGAAATGGGCCACGAATGGTTCAGCCCCGTGACGAGCCTGGTCGAATACATGCCCGACAAGGACTCCATCATCGCTTATGCCGCCACGGCAGGTGCCAATTACGACCTCAAGACGGGCGGTCTCACTTCGGCACCGAACCCGTACCTTGACGAGTTCGAATGGGGTTCGACCACACCTGCTGTCGAAATCCAGTTGAAGAATACGACGGGTTATCAGGCGTTTGCCTTCGACGTGAACAAAGCCTTCAACGGCAAAATCATGTAATCGAAGTTTGAAAGAGATCGATTGAGTGAAAGCGGTCCGACATCGAAATGATTCGGACCGCTTCGTCATTGATGGAAAGTTTTATCGACTCAAATACGGCACACCTGACGGCTGTGAAATGAGGCAGAGAAACGAACGCACAAAACTCAATTGAATTCTCCGCAACGACTTCAACACAAAAGACGAAGAGCCTCCGCGAGGTCAAACGGAAGCTCTTCGCCTTGAGGGGCAATGTTTGCTTTTCGTCGGCCGGTCTCAAGAGAGACCGACCGATTGTGCAATTACTTGCCTTCGCGGATGGCCTTCGCCATCGCATCGGCAGCCACGCGACCAGAGGTGAGCGCCCAGCCGACGTTGGCGCCCGCAGGCGAGTCGTCGCCCATCACGCCCCCGACGATTTCACCCGCACCGTAAAGGTTGGGGATGACCTTGCCGTCGGTCTTCACGATGTTGAGGTTGTCGTCCGTGCAGACGCCGCCCATCGTCGTCGCAAAGCGCGGCTTCTGTTCGACGATGTAGTAGGGGCCTTCGGCTGCGATTTCAGCCTTCATGTATTCGACCGGACGACCGAAGTCGGCATCCTTCTTGGCCTTCACGAAGTCGTTGTACTTCTTGACGGTGGCCTTGAGCGCTTCGGCGTTGATGCCCGCCTTCTTGGCGACTTCCTCAATCGTCGCGCCCTTCACGAAGAGCGGAGCGCTCTTGCCGTCGTTGGCGAGGTACTTGTCCATGTCGGCCTGCGAGACACCCGTTTCCGGCGCACGCTTATAGAAGTCTTCCCAGGACTTCTGGTCCATGAAGACGTAGGCCTGGCCGTTCTTGTTCTTGAGCATCGGCTCGAGGATGTGACGGTTCGAAGCCTTTTCATTCACAAAGCGAACACCGTCGACGTTGACGAGGATGCCCGCCTGGTCGAACGCGCCGACATTGGCGTAAATCGTGGACTTGGCGATGCCGGGCGCAACTTCAATGCCGTTCGGATAGCGCTTCCCGTACTGCAGAAGCTGCGTCTTGGCATCGAGCCCCTGCGCCATGCGAAGGCCGTCGCCCGTCGAGGAGACCGGACCGTAGTAGAGGACCTTCTGCATTTCAGGCGTCAGCATGGCCTTGTTGTTGCCGTAGCCGCCCGTCGAAAGGAGGGTCTTCTTCGCGCGAATCGTGTACTTCGTGCCGGAAGCCGTGTCGACGGCATTCACGCCCATCACCTTGCCGTCCTCGACGATGAGGGACTCGACCTTCGTGTTGTAGAGAACATGCGCGCCGTTATTGGCGATCACGTCGCGAAGGTGCTGCGCCATCGTGCCGGCGCCGCCCTGGAATTCAAGGGCGCGGCGGTGCGAATATTCGGCTAGGAAGGGCAGGTCGTTCGGGATGAACTTCACGCCCACTTCTTCGTGCAGCCAGTCGATCGTGGGGCCGACGTTCTTTGCATAGAGCGTGAGCTTCGAGAGGTCGTTCAAGTTGTTGCCGTTGGCGAGGAAGTCCTTCACCATCGAATCGACGGAGTCGTCCGTCGAGCCGAAGGCCTTCTGGAGCTTCGAGCCCTGAGCAACGACCTGGCCGCCCGAAATCGAAGCGGCGCCGCCGATGAAGGGCATCTTTTCGACGAGAACGGCATCGAGACCGTTCATGCGGGTGCGAATCGTCGCGGACATGCCCGCGCCGCCGCCGCCCACAATCACGACGTCGGTCGTCAGTTCCTTCGTAGCGGCAGCCTTCTTAACGACAACGGGGACAAGCGTCGCGGGATCGACACCGGCCTGACGGATGCAGTCGTCAACGGCCGTCTGAATGGCCTTCGACGTGATCGTTGCGCCCGAGAGCGTGTCGACCTTCGTCGACTGCGCGTCAACGATGCGGCCGGGGAGCATGTCGACGGCCTTCGTGCCGATGCCCTGTGTTTCGGTTTGCTTCACAACCTTCACGGACTCGATGCGGTCCTTCGAGAAGGACGTTTCGACAACAACGTCGCCGTGGATGCCGGGGGCCTTGGCTTGGTAGGTCCCGGCCTTAAACTGCGGAGAGGCCCAGGCAGCGCCGGCCGAGAACGCTGCAACGGCAGCGAATGCGATCAACTTGGTTTTCATGGTTCTTGACTCCAAAAAATCGTTTCGGGTCCGCATTCATTATGAGTAGCGGACCTTGGTTCTAACTTAGCTCCCCAGCGATCAGGCGCCGGGATTCATCGCTTCGTGAAGGATGCGCAGCACGGCTTCGCAGTCTTCTGCAGGAATCTGACCGGGGGCGCTTGCCTTGCCGCCGACGCTCGCAAAGGTGAGGTCGCTGCCGAACGCTTCGCCCGTGATGCGGGTAAGCACGCCCCACTTGCCCATCGCCATCGTCAGCATGGGCTTATTGGAGTAGTAGCGGCGCACCTTGGCGGTCGCACTCATGATGGCGAGCGCGTCCTCAACGGTGTGCGCCATGACGGCGAGCTTCAGAATGTCGGCGCCGAATTCTTCCTCGAGGAGGAGGCGACGGATCAGTTCGGCTTCGTCGGGCATGAATTTGAATTCATGGTCGGAGATGATGACCTTCGTGCCCGCAGCATGGGCCTGCTTCACGAGGCGGCGAATCATGTCGGCATTGCGGAAGAGCTCGAAGTCGATGACGTCGGGACGGCCCATTTCGACAATCGCGGCATTGGCCTTTTCGTAGAAGGCGTCGTCAGCGACGAAGCCGCCGCCGTCCGTGCCGTTTCGAAGCGTAACGAGCACGATCTTGTCGCCTGCCGCTGCCTTCGCGTCCGCGGCGGCCTTGCCGTAGGCGGCCGGTTCAAGCTTACCGAGGTAGTCGAGGCGAACCTCGATCATGTCGAGTTCCTTCATGCCGGCAAAGGTGCGAACATTCTCGATCAGGCCCTTGACGTCCTTCGCGGTCGTCGGGGCAATCATCTTCGGGCGACCCACGCCGATTTCGCGCCCCTTGAGAACCAAGGGCTTCACCGTGCCGTGATCCCAGCCTTCGACGTGGTTCATCGTGTCGACGGGACGGATCTTGTCGCCGAACTTGTCGACGACGCTCGCGTGCGCTGCACCGGCGAGCGCTGCACCGCTCGCAGCGGCAAAGAGGAATTGACGGCGTTTCATCTTCGAATCCTTTCTGATCTGTATGTGGTTCTCCGCGTCTCGACGGACGGCCGAGTCGCAAGGTTGGGCTAGAGACGCTCATAAGAGACAGACGGTCGGCCGGGGTGCCCGAATGACGTTTCCGCAATGCTGCACGCACACGCAAAAACCGCCGCGGGCGCGGTCGGAGAACGACCGGCCGTCGACTTCGAGAGGCATTCTCTCGGAATTGGGCAAAAAGACATACCCCTCGACGGGGGTATCGGCACCGCTGCACCGCAGGCAAGCTCGCAAACGTACCTTGGAGAAGCACTTCTGGGAATTGCGCGAATGGCCGCTCCCTATAATGAAGCGCAAGGCCGCATCGTGAGAACGCTCCTCGACGCGTTTGCCCATTCGCCAGACGACCATCCGACCGAACACCGATCCGCCACATGCCGACAAGGAACGCACCGAACGAAGAAGCCGCTTGGGACGCACGCCGCGCCGGCCGGGCGTATGTGCGGGCGACTGTGCGCCGAACAAAGCGGGCAATGCTTTGGCTCTCGATCGGTCTCGCGATGCTTTGGGGACACCAGGGCACGCAGACACAAGCGTTCGCCGCCGATGCACCGGACGCGCTCTCAGCGGCCACCGCGCACAAAGAGAGCGCAGCAGACGGGGGCCGTGACGCAAAAGCGCTCAACGCGTTTGAAACGAGGCCGCTTCTCACGGTCGCACTTCTCGATACGCTCATCAATCCGCTTGACGCCTTCACGCTTCGCGATACGGTTGCTTCGCTCGAAAGAGCGCTGCCGCAGTACGAGTGGCGAACGATCACGTTGACGACGGCCGAAGCCTACGAGAACATTCGCGCCGCGCAACCGGACTTCATTTTTGCGTCCGCCGGGTTTTCTGCAGAAGCGCAGCTCGAGCGCGGCGTCGGCAGCTTTCGCATCGCGACGCGCAGAACGTCCTTTGCCCGAAGTGCCTCGGCGTCGGTCGGGGCCGCCTTTGTCGTTCGCAAGACCGATACACGCATTACGGATCTCGCGTCCATGCAAGGCATGCGCGCAGGGGCGAGCATTCCGCAGGCGATCGACGGCTGGGTGGCCGCCTCGGGCGAAATTCAAGCCCGCGGGTTTGATCCGGAAAAGTTCTTCAGTGAAGTCGACTTTTCGAACAACGCCTATCCGGACGTCCTGAGTTCGCTTTTAGCCAAGCGTATCGACGTAGCGATTCTGCCCGCGTGCCTGCTTGAGACGGCCGCGCAGATGCGGCTTGTCGACGCATCAAACCTGCGCGTCGTCAACGAAAAGAACGAAGGCCTCGCCTGCCGTCATTCGACGGCGCTCTACCCGGACGTATCGATTCATGCGCTTGCGTCCGCCCCCGAGCAGGCCGTGCGCGACGTCACGGTGGCGCTCTTGACGCTTCCCAAACGGGAAGCCGGTCGAATCGCCATGCAGACAGGCGAAGAATCCGCCCGAGAGCAACGCGACATCGACTATACGAACCCCGACTACGAGTGGGTGACGAACGTCTCGGACATCACGGTGCAGCAGCTGCAGCGCTCCCTTCGAATCGGACCCTACGCGTATTTGCGGGACATGAGTCCGTCGGCGCTCTTTGCGCGTTACCGCACGGAACTCATAACGGCGGCGCTCCTTGTCCTCTTTTTGCTGCTCAACGAATGGCGTCTGCACCGGATCGTTCGCAGACGCACGGCGGACCTTCGGGAGGCGCTCGCCGCCCGGATGCGAACGGAAAAGGAAGCCGCGCAAATCCGCACGCGCTTGGCCGGACTCGAGCGCCGCTCGATCGTGCAGCAAATGTCGGGCATGATCGCGCACGAAATCAACAACCCCGTAGGCGTCGTGCGCAATTACGCGGCGCTCCTGCGCCTGAAGCTCGGCATCCGCACGCAGCCGTCCGCCGATGTTTCCGGTGCGGCGCCGATGCCCCGCATGACGGCCGAAACGCCCAGTGAAGCCGACCGCCGCCTCATCGCGTCCGCCGTTCTCGCCATCGACAAGGAAGCCGTTCGCATCAGCGGCATCATTTCCCGCGTGCGCGCCTACGCAAAATCAACCGCACAGGCGCATGCCCCCTGTGATCTTCGAGCCGTTCTCGCAAAAAGCATCGCTGCGTACCGTGCCGAAGCCGACGGCCGCGGAACGGGCGCGTGCCGAATCATTTGCAGCGAAAAGGATGCGCCCGTCGTTATTCTCGGCAATCCTCTGGAACTCGAAATTCTTTTCCTGAACCTCATTCGAAACGGTGCCAGAGCAGCCGTCGCGGGTATGAATGCGGCCAATCGAATGTCGTGTACGCTTGAAAAACATGCGCCCTTCGTTTCGATTTCCATCGAGAAAACGGTTTTAAGCGGCAACAGATCACATGCGAGCGAAACGGTCGGTGATGCGCCGGCTTCCAATAGCGAAAAGTCAAAGAGATCGCTTTCCGAAGATCGCAAATCGAGCATGGAAATGGGAAAACCTGCTTGGCTCGTCAAAGTGGAAAATTCAGGCGAACCGCTCGGCGAAAGTGCCTTTGAAGCACTCGAGCGACTCGGCGACTCAGTGGCCGTTGCGCCGGCCGGTTTGGGACTCGGACTCACGATCTGCCGAGGCATCGCGGACTCGCACGCAGCGGAACTTCACTTCGAGCGCCGCGCCGCAGGGGGTGTCGCAGCCTTTGCAGTCTTTGCCGCCGAGCCGCAGGAAGCGCTCGTAGAGACGACGAACGATGCCGCTGACGCCGAAGACCCTGCGAAACGCCGATAAGAAAGGATTGAAAACATGGCAACCGAATTTGAACCGCTCATCCGAATCGTTGACGACGATGAAAGCTTTCGAGAAAGCCTGCGGCTCTTTTTGTGCGCACTGAATCTGCCGGTGGCAGACTGGCCCGACGCACAATCCTTTCTCGATGCCTTTGATCCGGAGCGTCCGGGCTGCGTTCTCCTCGATATCCGAATGCCGGGAATGACGGGCATTGAATGTCAACGTCGACTCGAAGATGTCGCTGAACGAATTCCCGTCATTTTTCTGACCGGACACGGCAACGTATCGACTGCGGTCCATGCGATGAAGTCGGGCGCATTCGACTTCATCGAGAAAGAGGGCGACCCGATGGTGCTCGTTGAAACCGTCGAGCGTGCGTGCGAGAAGTCCGTGAGCGCCTTTCACGCACTCAACGCCGACCGCATGCAGCAAGCAAAGTTCGACGCGCTATCCGCACGCGAAAAGGAAGTGCTGCGCATGGCGGCCAACGGCCTCTCGAACAAAGACATGGGCGAACGCCTGGGGTTAAGTCCCGAAACGGTGAAGATGCACCGCGCCAACGCCTTCGGGAAAATCGGCGTCAGAAGCGCGCTCGAAGCCTACCAATGGCTCGAAAACGTTCCGCAACCGCTCTCGGGCAAAGCCGTCAAGGCGCAGAACGAATCGGACGGGAAGGGTAGCGCATGACAACCTATCGATTGGAGAGCCCGTTGAGCCCCGCGCGCCGTCGGCTTCTTGCGGCCGCCACCGAAGGTGCAATCCTGGCAGGTCTAAGTCTCGCTGCAGGACCCCTGCGTGCCCGGCCCCCCGCCCGCACGGCGCCCACCGTGGTCGACGTTCTTGTGATCGGCTCGGGCGCGGCGGGCCTATCGGCGGCCGTTGCCGCACGCGAGGCGGGCGCGCCCAATGTGCTGCTCCTCGAAAAAGGCCCCTTGATCGGCGGACACACGCTTTATTCCTCGGGATCCATAGCGGCCGTTTCCCCGAAACGCACGCGCGCAACCGGGACCGAAGACAGCATCGAACAGTTCGTCGCCGACGCCCTTGTTGTGGGCGGCAACCATGGAAGCGCTGCGCATCTGCGCGAAATCGCACTCGGCTCCGAATCGGCGCTCGACTGGCTCGAAAGCATGGGCGTGCGTTTTGGCGCACCTTTCATTGCGTACTCGGAAGTGCGCCCGCGCTCCTACGCCATGCCGGGAAACGGTGCGGGCCGCAATTACATCCTTGCGCTTGCGCGGCGCGCGGGTGAAATAGGCGTTCGAATCGAAATGAACGCGCGTGCCGTGTCGCTCGAGCGAGCCCGTACGGGCTCGGGCTGGTGCGTGGATGTGGGCGCCACGCAGCTGCAGCCTCAAATGGGCCGCAAGACCGAGGCGCTTCGAAAAATCCGAGCACGAACAGTCGTCATTGCGACGGGCGGTTTTACAGCCAATGTGGCAAGACGCGAACGCATCAATCCGCTCGTCGGCGCCGATGTTCACACGAGCGCCAATCCTTACGGACGCGTTTGGGACGGCGCGGACGGCGACGGCATCGATCTCGCGCTATCCGCTGGCGGGATATTCATGGAGGGCTACGGGCTGCAGCTTTTGCCCTTTTGGGGCGGTCGTCTCCTCGACTACGTGGGCGGCGACATCTATGTGAACCTCGAGGGCAAGCGCTTCGTGAACGAAGCATTGAGCTGGGGACGCATTGCCGAAGCAATTCTGCGGCTTCCCGAAAAACGCTTTTGGGTCATCACGGATGCACAGTCGTATAAGGGGGCGACACTCGGCATCAAGCTATTGAACGGCATCGTGAAGAAATCCGAGACGATCGCAGAGATGGCCGACGGTATGGGGATACCCGCTCAAACACTCGAGCGCACGATCAACGAATACAACCGGTGCGTGCGCGACGGCTTCGACCCGGTCTTCCGAAAGGATGTCTTCGCGCAGGAAATCAAAAAGCCGCCTTTCTACTGGGGTGAAGAACACATCTACGTACACACGAGCTTCGACGGCATCGCGACGGACCCGCGCGGCAGCGTCGTCTACAAGGACGGACGCCCCATCCCTGGACTCTTTGCCGCAGGCGAAGTCGTGGGAGGCATTTTCGGCCGCGACCGTCTCGGCGGCGGATCGCTCGCGAACTGCTTCGTGATCGGCCGTCTCACGGGTGAACGGGCCGCTCAAGCGGCAAGGCTCGTCGCCGCCAAAGAAGAGGCGATGAGAACGCGTCTCGGCGGCTAAATACGTGCAAAAAGCCCGCCGCATTCAGTCGGCAGGCTTTTCGTTCAGTCCTGCTTTCGCTCAGGCATCAACCGAAGAGTTCGGTCAGGTGCTTTTTCCAACGCTCCAGGTCTTCGGGAATCGTGGGATTCTTGAAGACGTCATTGGCCATGAAGGAAGGCAGGCGCTGCATGCCGATAAATTCGAACGTCTTGTGCACGGGCATCCAGACGCCGTCGATGCCCCGGCCTTCGAAGAACTGATCCTGATCCGTGAACGCTTCAAGCGGCGCATTCCAAGTCGAGGAGAGGAGGTAGCGCTTGTTTTTGAGCTGACCACCCGTGCCGTAGCGCTTCGTCGGATCGTGACGGCTGCGCCCGTCGCCCGCGCTGATACCGGGCTGCACGAAGACTTCATCCTCGTACTTCTTGAATTGCCAGGGAGGCGACATCCACCAGCCGGGACTCTGCACGATCACGACGTCGGCAGCAAGAATCTTCTTCACTTCGTCTTCAATGACCCAGCCGTCGTCGAGATTCGTAACGACGACCTCATGACCGAAGCCCTCAAGCGTTTCGCGTGCCGTCTCGACAAAGGTCTTCGAGAGCGTGCCGCCTTGACCGAAATGCCGGCAGCCCGCATTGATGATGAAAAAATTCATCCGGGTTCCTCCTGAATTTCAACTGCCACACTTTCGTTTGGGTGTTAACGAAAGGTGTTTGAGAATCATTATAGGAAAGCAGAAGCACGCCGCCATTCGCCGTTCTTCCTAGTTCTTTGCGGCAATCCGCTGTTTTTCAGGCAGTCTCGAGCGGATAACGGCGTTGGACACCATCAACAGAAAATTCAGGGAAACACTTATGACTTGGGTCGCCGCATAAGTCCGCCAAGAATCTCGGCCTCAAGATCGGCGACAAGGCTTACGCCGTCATCAAGGCTTCGAGCGTCATGGTTGCTGTCGACTGATTGCGACTCGGTAAAGTTGCCGTTTCGTCAAAGGCGCTGCCGGCAACTAACGTCAAAACAAAGGGCACGGCTTTTTGGCGCGTGCCCTTTGTCCATCTAGCTAACGATGGATCAAAACGATCGGCCAACAGGGGTCATGAGGCCGACGTCTTTTTCTTGCGTTCGGGCAATTGCGCGATCACGACGGCCGCCGCCATCACGACGCAGCCGAAGAGTTCGCGCCCGGAGAGCACTTCGTCGAGAAGGAGCCACCCGGCAATCACGGAGACCACGCTCTCGAGCGACATGATGAGGCTCGCAACCGTGTCGTTCATGCCGCGCTGACCGACGATCTGAAGCGTATAGGCGATGCCGTTACTCATAATGCCCGCCCAAAGGATCGGAATGAGCGCCGCGACCCAGCCGTCCCATTCGGGCGATTCAAAAAGAAGCATCGCCGTACAGGCCATGAGCGAACCCACGGCAAACTGCATCATCGAGAGTTCGACCGGATTGACTCGCACCACAAAGTGCGAGATCACCAGAATGTGGCAGGAGAAGACGAAGGCGCAAAGGAGCGTATAGAAGTCGCCGAGCCGAAGCGAAAACGAACCGTCCGCAGGTATGCAGAGGTACCAAAGACCGACACAGGCAGTCGCGACCGCCGCCCAGATGGCCGGGCGGGAGCGCTTGCCGAGAAGGAGCCCCAAAAGCGGGACGAGAACGATGTAGAGCGCCGTGATGAAGCCCGACTTCCCGGCTTCCGTTTCGGCAGCGAGCCCGAACTGCTGCAGCGACTCGGCGCCAAAGAGGCAAAGCCCGCAGGCGGCGCCACCGACAACAAGCGATCGAATGTAGGCCGGGTCCTTGCGCCGCTTCCACTCGTCGGGCTTCGTTTTCTTGAGGCGCGCGCGCATGAAAAGCACCGGTCCCAAAAGAAAGAGGGCGCCCAAGCACATGCGTGAAGCCGTAAATGTAAAGGGGCCCACGTGATCCATGCCGACAGACTGCGCAACAAAGGTGCAGCCCCAAATCGCTGCGGTAATCAAGAGCAGAACGGTCTGTCTCAGTTCGAATAACGTCATCCGGGCCTCCTTCCCGCACCTATGGGTATCGACATGAATTCCGCTCGAAATTTTCGAACGGCGTTGCCGGCGATCGAACATATGCCCACCCTGAAGGTCCTTTGATTACGGGCGAAAGCATTCGAATGCAGTCGGGCGAAACGCCTCTTTCGAGCGGCGAATCTGCACATTTTTGCGCATGCCGTTGCATTTTGCAAAGTTTGTCGGCGAGTCGATACAAAATCCGAACTGCGCTTTACGGTACGGCCCGATAGTATGTCCATAAGGGAACTCAATTAAGAGCACCCTATGACCGAACACCAAAGCAAAGGAGACAATCTATGACGAAACTGTCCGTTCTCGCCGCATCGGCCGCTGCCGTCGTTCTCGCGCTTTCGACCGCCGCTTGCTCTAAGTCCGAAGAATCGGCACCTGCGCCCGCTCCCGCTGCCGAACAGCAGGCGCCCGCACAGCAGCCTGCCGCAGCGCCCGAACAGAAGACTGAGCAGAAGGCTCAGGGAGAGGCGGCACCGGCTGCCGCAGCTGCCGAAGGCGAAGCGAAGAAGTAACCTTCTCGCGATGCCTTCACGAGGCGCCTCTAGAGGGCGAGGCGCCTCACTCGGGCGGCCGCGCGTGCATGCGGCCGGGGAGTCCGGGCGTCTTTTTTATTTGACTGTTGTCTGATTAGGGCGGACTGACGCGAAACAGTCCGCCGTTTTTATTGCCCGCGGCCGGTACCGAAGCGCTTGACAACGACGCCGGGCGCCTTAGAGCGCTCAGTCCGCGTGAAGCTTCCCCGCTGCGCGCAGGCGAGCAAGAACGGGCTCGAGAGGCATCGCACGCACGAACTTGCCGTCGCTGCCCGTAATGTCGTGCGCGAGGAAAAGCGAATTGAGAATGGCTTCTTCGGTTGCCTCAATCGCTGCCATGAAGAGGGGGGTCATGTCGTCGTTTCGCACGAGCTTGCCGCCTTCGAGCGAGAATTCGGGCGCCTTGTGCTTCACGCGCACGCTCTCGGCCGTTGAAAAGGCCACGGCGAAATCTCCCGAACCGTTCGAAGCGACGCCGCCCGTGCGCGTCATCCCCATGAAGGCCCGCTTGGCGAGCCGTTCGAGCCCGCGCGCGTCGAGCGGCGCATCGGTCGCGACAATCATCATGATCGAGCCGTCCGCGTTTTCCATGGCGTTGGCGAGCGCCGCCTCAATCGGCTTCTCGTAGGGGTAGCCGCCGAGCTCGAGCCCGATCGCTTCGCCGTCGATCGTCAAAATGCCGCCGAAATTTGCCTGCACGAGGGCGCCCACGGTCCAGCCGCCGAGCGAATCGGGGAGCTTTCTCGAAGCAGTTCCGATGCCCGCCTTGAAGCCGAAAGCCTTCGTGCCCGTACCAGCGCCTACGGCACCCTCGACGACGGGGCCGGAAGCGGCGTGCTTCAACGCAGAGAGTACGTGCGCCTTCTGCACGAAGCGCGCGCGGATATCGTTCACGCCCGAGTCGTTCGTTTCGCCCACAAAACAGTTGACGCTCATGACGTCTTCGTTTTCTTCATACTCAAACGTCCAATCGATGAGGCCGTCGATCGCCGCGGCAATGCTCATCGTGTTCGTCAGGATGATCGGCGTTTCGAGGTTGCCGAGCTCCTTGACCTGCGCATAGCCCGTCATCTTCCCGAAGCCGTTGCCGAGAAAAACGCCGCAGGGGACCTTCGCCTGAAAAACGTTGCCCGGATGCGGGCGAATGGCCGTGACGCCGGTGTGCATGCCGATGCGTTCGTCGTTCAAAGTCACGTGCCCGACGAGGACGCCTTCGACGTCCGTAATGGCGTTGTTTTCGCCCGTCGGGAGGACGCCGATTCGGATGCCGTATTCACGGGCGCGCTTTCTGCCGTTCGGAGGGAAAGAGGAATTCATGCGCAGTCCTTTTGGTTGTCCGTTGTGTTGGTTTATCCGTTGGGCGTTTCCGCGCGGATTGTCGTTTTACGTTCTTCTTTTTCGCCGTCGGCTCTGATGCCAGAAACGATTAAAAAAAGGATACTCGCTTCGGAACGCCAATCGAGCGCTGCGCACCGCAATAGATATGTTCGGTCTATCCGCGATCGATGCTTAGTTGCGAACCTCGGCCCGTTTCACCCAGGGCACGCCAATAGGCGCGCACTTCCGATCGGCGCTTCAATTCGTCCATGCGAAAGCGAATGGTCAAGAGGATCGCCAGAAACACGCGGTAAAGAAGAAACCAGCCGACCGAGCCTGAAATGGCGTTGAAATCGAGGCCGCGAAGACCGATGTCGCGCCAAAACCCGAATAGCCGCACGAGGGTCGGGATCGGCAACGGGCAGCCGATCAGGCGGGTAGCGGCGCGCGAAGTGCCCGGGGCCGTGCGCTGCAGAAGCGCCCAGCCTTCGTGCGAAAGCGCAACAAGAACGCTGCGTCGGTCCGTGGGCGAAGCAATACGCTCGATGAGCGGGCGGTCTTCGCGAAGCATGCGCTTCACCATCACCGAAACGGTGGCATCCGCAACGCCCAAACGTTCGGCGAGCTCAACCGGCGTCATGGGTGCATTGCGGTCCCGGAGATTCCTGCTGTTTTGATATTTCGTTTATTTGTAAATAAAATTGCTCATTATGAGCAAGATATGTATCGCCGATCATTTATTTTATTAGCCGGCTATTGAAATGAAGATTTGATATCGGCCAAAGAGACGAACTGCACGCCTTGAAACCGAAACAAAAAATTGGGCGGCGAAGAGCGCCTCAACGTTCTTCGCCGCCAATGGGGGCGCCGCCAGCCGTCAAGCGGCATGCCTCGATCGAACGCGGTTATCGCACGATGCCTTTTTCGGCCGTCCAGCCGTCGTTGTCGATACGGCCCGCTTCGATCACATAGGCGTGCCCCTTATAGACGAGCCGCACGATTTCCTGCTCGAAGCGCCCGCAGCCGAGCGTGAGGCGCTCCTTCACAATCGGATCATTCGTGAGCGGACGGAACGCTTCGCCGAGGATGCGGCCCGTCGGCATCGGGGCTGCTGCTTCGTCGTCGAGGAGCCCGAGCATCGTCATCATCGTCATCGCAACGTCGTCGTGAGAAGCCGGCTCCTGGTGTTCGCCGTAGCCCGGGAAGCGCGAGCCCGCAATCGCAAGAAGCGAGTGCGTTTCCTGCGGATTGAGGCCGCCGTGGTTGCCCGCACCGATCGCGAGCTCTTCTGCCATCACAAGCTTCCCTGTCGAGCGCTCGCCTCGGGTGACAAAGCGCAGATCGGGACCGCGTTCGGAATCCGAAAAGACAAGCGCTTCCGAGAACGTGCCGGGTACGCGCCCTTCGACGGGGTCAACGGCGGCGAGATCTTCGTTCGGGCGTGAAAGCGCTGGCTGCGAGAAGACGAGACCGATTTCGGGCGACGCCATCAGCACGTCGCGCACGGCGGCAAGCATCTTGGGGGTCTTGTTGCGCAGCCAAAGCCCCGTCGCATAGGTCCCCACCATCACGATGTCGGCGTGCGAGACGTCGCGCCCCTCGCGAATGTCGTCGCCCGTGGCAACATTAAACCCTGCGCGCTCGAGGATCGCCTTCGGGTCGACGTGACGAACGACTTCGCCGTGACCGTGGTCCGACATGACGACGAGCTGCACGTTGGCGTCGCGCCCGTTTTCTTCCCACCAGGCAAGAATCCGCGCAAAGGTCGCGTCGGCGTGGCGGCGCGCTTCGACGGTACGCGGGTCGTCGAGCCCGAATTCATGCTGCGAGTGGTCGGGCTCGCCGATCCAAAGCACCGTTACGTCCGCAAGACCCGCCGCACCGTTGACGGCTTCACGCTTAAAGAAGAGTTCGGCCAGAAGATCCGTGCCGCGTTTGTCGGGGAACTGCAGCGGCACGCCGTCGCCGTATTCCTTCGCGAGCGCTTTGGCTTCCGAGGTCGGAAGCGTCGAGTGCACCGCATGCACGCAGCAGTTGAGGTGCCCGTCGCATCCTTCGGCATGCACGTGCTGCAGGCGCGTACTCCCCGGCGAATTCGCGCACAGAACGCGCAGGCGCTTGCCGTCGCGTGCGAGCCGTTCACCCAGGTCGGGCACTTGATAGAGGCCCCCCGCCAGCCGGTCGTTCGCCATGACGCTCGCAACGCTCCAGCCGGCGAAAAGCTTTTCGTCAGGCGTTTTCGCTTCGGGCGAGGCGTTGTAGAAGCAATTGGCGATGATGCCGTGTCGATTCGGACGGAAACCCGAGAAGATCGACGGATGGTTCACGTACGTTTCCGTCGGAAAGCAGGCGAGGTAGTCCGTCCAGTGGTGGCTTTCCGAAACAAACTTCGAAAGAGCCGGCATTTCATCCGGCTTCACATAGTCCGGTCGAAGACCGTCAAAACCGACGATGATGAATTTGATCGGTGCTTCACCGTAAGCAGTCGTATTGTTTTTGATCTTTTCAGTCATAACTTTTTTTCACCGAAGCCTTTCGCCGTACGGTTATTTCTTCGTAATTTCCCTACGACGAAGGCGTAAATCGGATGCTCGTCTAGTTTTCAAATCGAATCGATGCACCGGTCGGTCATGAGTGCTTAATCGTTTTGGATCGCCGGATGCACCGAAAACTGCAGTTTTATATCAACGATTCTGCGGCTCGAGTCGCTGCTGAACCCAGTCGCCGAGAATCGACATCGATAGCGTCGAAATCACGATGACCACGCCCGGAATAACGGCAATCCACCAAGCGGTCGTGAGGTAGTCGCGACCGAACCCGAGCATCGTGCCGAGCGAACTCATCGGGGGCTGCACGCCGACACCGAGGAAGGAGAGCGACGTTTCAAGGAGAATCATCCCGGGGAAATTGAGCGTCATGTTGACGACGAGTGCGGAAGCAATATTCGGGAGAATGTGCCCGAGCATGATGCGCCGCGTCGGGATGCCGAGTCCTTCGAGCGCCGCCGCGTACCCTTCGGTATAGGCCGAGCGCGCGAGGTTGCGCGTGAGACGCGCATAGCGGTCCCACCCGTAAACGGCCATGATTACGATGATGACGGTGACGTCGGTGCCGAGGAAGGCGAGGATCGTGAGCGCGAGGATGATGAAGGGAAGCGACGCCGTGAAGTCGATCCCCGTGTTGACGAGGTCGTCAACGATGCCGCCGAAGCGCGCCGCAAGGAACCCGAGCGCCGTCCCGAGAACGGCACCGAGGAGCGTACCCGTCACCGCCAGAATGAAGGAGAGGCGCAGCGAATAGAGGAGGCGCGAAAGCACGTCGCGCCCAAGCTCGTCGGTGCCGAGCGGGTGCGCGAGCGACGTAAAGGGCGCCACAAGGCGGCTCATGAGGTCCATGTCTTCGAGCCCGTAGGGCGCGATCCAGGGCGAAAGAAGCCCGCACACAAAGAAGACCGCGAGAATGCATCCCGAAAGCTTCACAAGGAAGCCCGCCTGGGCGCTCGAAAGCGATCTGAAGAAGTTCTTAAGCATGGTTTGAGATGTCTGACTTGGGTTCTTCAATGCCGATCAGCCCTTGCGAAGGCGCGGGTTGACAACGAGGGCGAGGATGTCCATAAGGAGGTTCGCGGTGACGAGCGAAGCGCCCGTCGCGAGCACGATCATCTGCACGACCGGAATGTCGCGGTTGGCAACGGACTGTACGAGTAGCTTGCCTACGCCCGGCCACGAGAAAACCGATTCCGTGATGACGGCCCCGGCAACGAGGGTGCCGAGGAAGAAGCCCAGAATCGTGAGAATCGAGAGCATTGCGTTCGGAAGCGCATGCAGCCAAATGATTCGCGATTCGGGCAGCCCGCGCATGCGCGCCGCACGAACGCAGGGCAGTCGCATCGCTTCGATCATGGCGCTGCGCGCATAGCGCGAGAAGATCGCCGCTTCGGAAGTAGCCATCGTCACGATCGGCATGATGTAGTGCCAGGGGGTGCTGTTGCCGTATGAGGGGAGCCACCCGAGCCAGATCGAGAAGATGAGAAGAAGAATGACGCCCATGAAGAAGTTCGGAACGGCGTAGCCGAAGACGGAAGCGACCATCATCCCGCGGTCAATCGCCGTATCGCGGTGAAGCGCAGCGATGACGCCCGCAGGAATACCGATCGCAAGCGTCACGATCGCCGTCGGAATCATGAGGTTCAAGGTCGGCCCGAGCGCCGTGAGGAAGACGTCCTTGACGGGCAGCCCCGTCATGTAGCTCATCCCCATATCGAAGTGAACGGCCTTCTGCAGGTAGACCAGGAACTGCTCCCAGAGCGGACGATTGAGCCCCCACTGCTCTCGGAAGGCTTCGATGGCGGCGGGATCCGCATCGGTGCCGAGCATCAGACGCGCGGGATCGCCCGTCATGTGAAGAACAAAGAAGACGCAGGCCGTGAGGAGAAGGAGCGTAAGGAGCGCACGACCCACAATGCGAAGAATAAGTGCGGCCATGGCTTATGCCTCCGGCTGGTTCGCGAGGGTTGACTGAATGGCGCCGTTTTGGGCGAATTCGCTCGTTGCGAGCGCGTCGTATTCGGAGAGTGCAACGAGCTTTTCCAAGGGCGCAAAGCACGCAACGGCGCGCCCTTCACCCATGCCTTCGACGGCAGTGAGCTTCGGCACTTCTTTGAGGCACCGCGACTGTGCGAGCGGGCAGCGGTTCGCAAAAACGCAGCCCGCAGGCCGGTCGATCGGACTCGGCATCGAGCCCTTCGGATAGATGCGGATGACGGAAGCGTCCGCGCCCGGGGTCGACGCCGTGAGGAGCTTTGAATACGGGTGAAGCGGCCGATGGAAGACCTCGTCGACGTCGCCCGTTTCGACCATGCGCCCGAGGTACATCACCGCGACACGGTCGCAGATGTAGCGCACAACGTTGAGATTGTGCGAGACAAAGAGCATCGCCATGCGGGTGGTGCGCTTCAGTTCGTTCAGAAGTTCAAGCACCTGCGCCTGAATCGAGACGTCGAGCGACGCAACAGGTTCGTCGCAGACGAGAAGCGCCGGTCGCAGCGCAATCGCTCGGGCAATCGCCGCGCGCTGCAGCTGCCCGCCCGACATGACGCCGGGGAGTTTCTTAGCGTGGTGTTCGGGAAGCCCCGAAGCGCGCAGCACGGCAAAAGCCTTGGCGAGCGCTTCGTCCTTCGAGAGCCCTCGGTGCACCATGAGGGGTTCGGCCACTTGGTCAACAACCGACATGCGCTCGTCAAAGCACGAGAAGGGGTCCTGGTAGATCATCTGTGCGGCCGGACGCTGCGCGCGCCATTCGCGCGTACGGGGCTCAGGATATTCTTCGCCCTTAAAACGCACGGAGCCTTCCGTCGGACGCGTAAGACCGAGCATGAGCCGCGCGAGCGTCGACTTGCCGCAGCCCGATTCGCCAACGAGCCCCATTACTTCGCCGGTTCGGATTTTGAGATCGACGTCTTCGAGCACGTTCCAGGGGCGGCGGCGCCCGAAAAAGCCCTTGCGGGCGTAGTAGCAGTGGTGCAGAATGCGAGCGTCGACGACGACGGCAAAATCCGTATCCTGCTTGTGCCCGAGGGGATTGCCTTCGGTTTTGGCGACGCCCGAGGCTTCGCGTTCGCGCTCGGCGTCCTCGAGCGCCAGGTCGTCAAGCTCGGCAGCCTTGACGTGCGCCTCCATGCAGCGCGAGGTCCACCCCGGCGCCACTTCGGCCATCTTCGGCAGGAACCCGCGGCAGCGCTCGGTTGCAAGCACGCAGCGGCTTGCAAAGGGGCAGCCGCGGCCGAGCTTTTCAGGGGGCGGAATCTCGCCCTTGATGGGCTTCAGTGTCCCGCGCGTACTCTCCATATCGGGCATCGCGTCAAGGAGCCCTTCGGTATAGGGGTGCGAGGGATTCGGCAGCACCTTCGCCACCGGCCCGTCCTCGAGAATGTAGCCCGCGTACATGACGGAAACGCGGTCGGCGACGTCGTGCGCGAGGTGCAGGTCGTGCGTCACAAGGAGCATCGACATGCCGCGCGCAAGCACGATTTCGCGCATTTCCTGCAGAAGCTCGCGCTGCACGACGACGTCCAAAGCCGTCGTCGGTTCGTCGGCAAGGAGCAGCTTCGGTTCACCGACGAGCGCGAGCGCAATCATGATGCGCTGGCGCATACCGCCCGAGAGCTGGTGCGCGTAGCTCGTCATGCGCTTCTCGGGGGCGGTGATCCCGACCTGCTTCAAGTAAGAAACCGCCATCTCGTTCAATTCCGAGCGGTGACTCGCGGCGAGCGCCGCTTTGTTGCCCTGCGTACGGAACTTCGGATGACGGTAGAGAATCGTTTCGACGAGCTGCTGACCGATCGTTCGCATCGGATTGAGTGCGGCCATCGCGTCCTGAACGATCAGACCGATGTCGGCGCCGCGCAGCTTTTCGTATTCACGCTCGGTGAGACCCGAGATCGTGCGGCCGTCGAATTCGATCGAGCCCGTGAGGCGGCTGCGGTGACCGGCGAGCCCGAGAATGGATCGGGCAAGCACGGACTTTCCGGAGCCCGATTCGCCGATCAGTGCATGGATTTCACCGGGCACGACGTCGAGATCGACGCCGTGCAGGACCTCGACGTCGCCGAAAGCGACGCGCAGGTCCCGGATTTTGAGGAGCGGCGCTTTGACTTTATTTGCCGCTTGGGGAGTGCGCATGGTGGAGGCTTCTTTTTTGAATGGTTGCCGAGGGCTGCGCTTCGGGGTTCGGACCGGACGACTGCCGGCACAAACGAAACACCCTAGCGCTTGATTTCATGAGAAGAAGTACGTCGAAGTGCCGCTGCGGCGCCCGATCCTCGCTTTCGGAATCTCGGGCGTCGAACGGCGCTCGACGCTTCGGGGGGCCGCTCAGCGGCCGCGCATTACTTGAACTTCAGGTTCGCTGCCGAGAAGTCCATCGAACCCTGCGTACCCGGGGTCCACTCGACGTTCTTCTGCTTGGCGTAAATCATCGGGAGCGAATAGAGCGGGCAGGCATAGGGGTTCTCGGCAAAGGCCTTGAGCATCTTCGACCAGGCGGCCTTGCGTTCGGCCGGATCAATCGAGGTTTCGAGAATCTTCCCCTGCGCGACGAATTCCTGATATTCAGGGCTCTCGACGATGAAGCCGTCGGCCTCCCAGAAGGCACCGGGCTTGAGGCGGCGCCAAAGCTGCGCGGCCGGATCCGGGTAATAAGCGGAGAAGGAGGCGTTGTTGATCATGCGGTCGCGCCCGGCAGCTTCAACCTGCGTCCAGTTTTCCTTGACGTCGAGCTTGATGTTGATGCCGACCTGCTTGAGCATCGCGGCAACGGCCTGCGAAACCGTCATTTCGAGCGTGTAGTAGCCGGGCTGAATGCGCCAGACAATCGGTTCGCCCTTATAACCCGAAGCCTTGATGAGGGCCTTGGCCTTGGCCGGATCGTAGAGGTTCTTGTTGAAGTCTTCGATCCAGAGGTCGCCGAAGGTCTTGCTCTGGAAGCTGTAGGCAGGCGTCGTGCGGCCAGCGAAAAGGGCGTTCACGAGCATCTCGCGGTCGATTGCGTGGAGGAACGCTTGGCGGAGCTCCTTGCTCTGCATAATCTTGTTCGACTTCGAGTCGAAGACGAAACCGTAGATGTTGTCGATCGGGCCGCCCACAACGTCAATGCGGCCGTCGGCCGAGAGGGGCTTCACCTGATCGGGCGGCACTTCCGTGATGATGTCGAATTCGCCCGAACGAAGACCCGCCACGCGTGCCGAAAGTTCCGGCACTTCGACGAACGTGAGCTTCGCGGCGGGCGCCTTTTCGCCCCAGTAGCCTTCGAAGCGCTTCAGCGCAAGACGGTTGCCGGTCTTAAATTCGACGATTTCGTAAGGACCCGTTCCGATCGGATGCTTGATCCAGTTGTCCCAGCCACCCGCCTTCTTGTAGCCATCTTCGGAAATGATTTCGGACATGCGTGCGGAGAATCGGCGTTCGATCAACGGATCGGCCGTATTCATCGTAACGCGAACCGTATAGTCGTCGACCTTTTCGACGGACTTGAGGCCACCCAAGAATTCACCCGCAGCAGCTCGGCCCGGCGCATTCTTGCCCATAAAACGTTCTTCTCCGAAGGAGAAAACGACGTCGTCGGCCGTAAAGTCCGTGCCGTCCTGGAACTTCACGCCTTCACGGAGCTTGAATTCAACCGTTTCAGGCGAGATGCGCTTCCAGGAAACGGCAAGCCCCGGATGGAGTTCACCCGTCTTCTGGTCGGCGCGAATGAGCGTTTCGTAAATCGAATAGGCGACGCGGTCGTTGGCGTTGTTGTTGACGCCCTGCGGCTCAACAGTGGGCGGGAGCTGCTGCACAGCGACAACCATGTTGTCGGCGCTCGCTTGAGCGGCAACAGAGAAGGCGCCCGCGAGGGCAAGGACGAGAGCGGAGACGGAATGCTTGGCAAATTTCATTTTTTCGAGCGATCCTCGGGAATCACTCTCAAAGCCATGAATGCTCGATATTCTCGATCGTTACGACAGACATTCAACAAGACTTGCCGATCGGACTCGAGAACATTCAATCGGCTTCGGTACGGATTCCTTCGGAATGGATCGGTAGATACTGTCGATTGAAAATTTCGCGTATTTCGCGATTCCTGCCTCGAGCCTGCCGGTAAGAGCGGTTTTCGAAGAAGCCCCTTGCCGCCATTCGCACCATCGGGTCGTTTCGAAGATTCTGCGAAAGAAGCGGTGCAGGCTCGAAAAGCTGAATTCGGGTCGATTCCGGACTTCCCCTGAAGCACATTCAGACGGCCTCCTTGTCGACAGGGCACATTCTTGCCGTTCGATATGAAGCCGCCGCTAAGGCAAGATGAAGATTGCGTGACGCTATATGACACTTGGCTGAAACGTGCAGAACGGGCAACGCGTCTGTCGCACTCGACGAGGGGAAAAATGGGGCGGGCAGATGCCGCATAAGGTCACTTTCAGCCATCTTCAAAAGAAGAAGCACGTCTTGGGCAGCAAATAATTCTTCGAAAAATCAACGTCCTAAATATCGCTTCATCTTTTTGTTACTTATTTGTGACATTTGGGCTACACAACCGATCAGTCAATCGCCGCGAGGCAGATCTGCAGCTCAAGCACGGTCCTTTCTGGGCCTGCTACAGAGGGATGACCGTTCACCATACGATGGGCGGTCTCTCTTGCAACGTCAAGGCGCAGGTGCTCGACTGGCAAGGAAACGTTATGCCGCGTCTTTACGCTGCCGGCGAAATCACAGGCAGCATCCACGGTACGAACCGTGTCGGCGGCAACGCGCTTCTCGATTGCTTTGTCTACGGGCAAATTGCCGGCACAAATGCCGGGCAGGAACGTGCGGCCTGACCTCGCAGGCGAAACACGACCTTTTGCACCGAATCGAACGCAAAGCACCACGCTTAACCCATCCGGGCTTGGTGAACGATTCGTGAGGTGAAGCAGCATCAAGGCGCTCGGTCATCGTTTCGACCGGGCGCTGTTTTGCGCTTTTGACCTCATTCAGCATTTCGTTTGTTGGCGCTTCGCATCTGTCTACATACACAAGATCGACATTGGCCGAGAGCGTCGGGTCTTCCCCGACCGCTCGGCAGTCTTCGACCGTCGCCGCGAGAATGATGCCGCCCTTATGACGAAAGAGGGCAGCGCCGGCGGGATCGCTCTTGACGGTGCGCGGATCAACGACGACGGCCCGCACCCCCGACGTAAGCGCTTCATGAAAATGACTGACGGCAAGTGCCGGCGTCGTGATGCCCGCTCGCAGCGCCTCGGCGTATTCGGCGTATTCGGCGAGCGTACCCGTCTCCACAATCATGCGCTCCGGGTGCGGGAAGGCCTTTAAGAGGCCCTCGTAGTCATCCGTCTTGTCGACGACAAGGACAAAACCGAGCCCATTCGGATCACCCGAAACGCGTTCGTTCAGATCCGAGAGCAAAAGCGGCGTGTAACGACCATCAATGCGGCGCTCGCGAACCGCTCTTTCGGAGACGGGCGGAATACGCCAGGACCAGCTCGCTCCCGTACGATCGTTCAATTCAAGCACGGAATGCGCCCCGAAAGAGCGGCCGCTCAGCGTTTTCTTGAGGTCGAGCTCGATGTAGCGGTAGCCCGCAGCGAGCGAAGCGTTGAGTGCTTCTTCCGTATTGAGATACTTGTGGCCATCCAATTCGCCGGCAGCGTGCGCAATGAAGCCCGGAGCGCCGTTCTTTGCCGACGCCTCGACAATTTGAAGGACCAAAGGCGAGGCGGGCGTTTGCAAAAGGAGCGCCGAATCCGAACGCTTGGCATGTTCAATTAAGACGCCTGCCGCAAGCGAAATCGCGAGCGACGCACCAACGGCAACGGTCACGATCCTCGGAATCGGCGACAAACGAAACCGATGCACAAAGAGCGGCTGGAGAACTGAAGCGAGTGGTTCGTTCATGTGCCGGCGCGAAGCCAAAGCATCAGCGGATACGTGTTCCGCCGAAGTGGACCGAGCGCACGATCGCGAGTGCGTCTCGTACATCCGACCGAAACATTCGGACCGTTCGGACCGTTGACCGTTCATCTCGCTGCTCCTCCCGTCGTTTTCAGGACACTTGCTGCACGAGAAAACACTATTGCGGACGCGTCAAAGGCGAGCCAAAGCCGCGTAAAGACAGCTTGAAGCTATCACAAACGCAGGCATCGGTCCGAGAGGCGGTAAGGATGAGAAAAGGGCGGACGGTGAATCGAGACTGTGGGTCGGAAGAGACGCGGGCAGCGCAGCTCGATTCGATTTCGCATTCCTCATTGAGCATCGTCAAAGGGCAAGGCGCTCTTTGAAGGCGGTTCGTGCATAGTTGACTCTCGCAGCACGTCGTCTCCATTCGACCGCTCATGACGGCGCTCTGCCACGAAACCGCACAAAGGACATCGCAGAAATGACCGCAGAAGTTTCCAAGAACGGCGCCCCCAAACCCGTCTCGGCAAACGCAAGCGACACGAGTGTCTCGCTTGTTCGCCGGGCGACGATGATCGGCCTCTTTGCGCCGATCTGCTGGGGCATGTCGGTGAGTCTTGTACGCGGCATTGCCGAAGGATTCGGGCTCGCCCAGGGACAGTGTCTTCTTTACTGCGTCGCGGCCGTCTTCCTCTTCTTTCTCGTAGGGCTGCCGGACTTTCGGCGCATGGACAAGCGCTACCTCTGCATCGGCATACCGACGGCAAACCTGAGTTCACTCACGTTCTGCCTGGCGATCTTCTTTTCCGAAGGGGGCGCCCAGACGGTCGAAGTCGGCATGATCAACTACCTCTGGCCCTCGCTCACGATTCTCTTTGCCGTCGTTTTTAACGGCGTTCGCACGCGATGGTGGCTTTTTCCGGGACTCGCCGTCGCCTTTACGGGGATCGTCGTAATTCTGAGCGGCGACCACGGCTTCTCGTTAACGGAATTCGCCGACCGTGTGGCGGCGCATCCTGTCTCTTATGTACTGGCGCTCCTCGCCGCACTCACCTGGGCTGCATTCTCAAGCATGACGCGCGCTTGGTCGAAGGGGATCAATCCGAGTACGTTCGTCTTCATGGTCGACGCCCTGATTTTCGGCTGCCTCTGGGCGGCCGGGATCGGCAGCGGCCCCGACGAAGCGTCTATGCGCGGGATTCTTTCCGTCGTTTTCGGCGGCCTTGCCATGGGCTGCGCCTATGCCGCGTGGACGCACGGGATGAGCAAGGGCAATATCACGATCCTGGCGCTCGCCTCCTACTTCACGCCCGTCCTCTCGTGCGTTTTTGCCGTCTTTTGGATCAACGCCGAGCTCGGAGGCACCTTCTGGGCGGGCGTCGCGATTGTTGTTGCGGGCTCGCTTCTCTGCTGGGACGCTACCGACCGCGGAATGAAAGCGAAGATCGCCCGCGAGAAGGCAGCTGCAGCAGAAAGCGGCAAATAAGCGCGAAAGCGCCGCAGCAACGGCATTGAGCCGCTTCTCGACGCGCCTCAAGCAACGCAGCACTTCGGGATCCGCGGCCATCGGCATTTTTTCTCTGCGCACGCTGCGCTCCGACATTGCCGGCCGAAGTAACACCGGTGAACACGTAAAAAAGGCAGCCCCAAAGAGCTGCCTCATAGGATTACCGAGGACCGCCGGGACGGCCGCCCGGACCCGGACCGGCGCCAGGCCCGGGGCCTGCGCCTCCAGGTCCGCCCGGACCACCCGGACCGGGACGACCCGGGCCGCCGCCCGCCGGAGGACGGTGATGCCAGTGATGGCAGCCCGTGAGGCCGGCGACGAGCGCTGCAGCCGACAGGGCAAAAACCGCTCGGCGAGTCTTTCGTGTCTTTGATTTCGTTCCTTGCATCTCGGGCACCTCGCGAAAATGAGTGAAAGACAATTCATGTGTCCATTATCACTGAAGAGCGCATCCATACCGGCGCCAACAATGAAAAGAAACGAAAAGAATCGTGAACGAACCGTCGTTGCGCAAAAGCGACAGGACGGGCGATACATACCCGTCCTGCACGCCAAATCGTGTCAAAGGAAAGCGGGCCGTGCATAATGAAATCTCGCGCCCGTCAGGGACAGAAGAAGTGACCACGACAACATGAGGAGGATTTGACGTGATCCGCATCCGCACGGCCTCAATGAAGGACGTCGACACGCTGACCGAAATCGAGGCGGAAAGCTTCCCGCCCGCCGAAAAGGCCACGCGCGAGAGTTTTGAAAAGCGCCTCGCCGCCTTTGCCGACTGCTTTCTGATTCTCGAAGAGAACGGCCGGGCCGTCGGCCTCATTGACGGGATGGTGACGAACGAGCCGAAGATTCGCGACGAGATGTTCGCCAATGCCGAGCTGCACGACCCACGCGGCAAATGGCAGAGCATCTTTGGACTCGCCGTCCGCCCGCAGGACCGCAAGAAGGGCTACGCCTCCGCGCTCTTGCGCTCGTTCATTGAAAAAGCGCGTCAGGAAGGCCGTGCGGGCGTCATCCTGACCTGCAAAGCGGAACTCATCGATTTCTACTCGCGCTTCGGGTTTGTTTCGAGCGGCGTCTCGGCTTCCGTTCACGGCGGCGCCGTCTGGTACGACATGACGCTCACGTTCGATCGAAGCGCACAAGCGCAGAACTAAGCTCAACGAGGCTGATCAGCACCTTGGAGAAACGGCGCGAAAAAGCGGCCGCAGCGACGAAAAGCTGCGGCCCTTTCCTTTTCCGAACTCGCAAAAAGCGCCGGCCAAGCTCGTGCCGGCCGGTCGCTTGCGACAGTAACAAGAAAAAACCGTTTTCAGACCGCACCGGTTTTCCAAAATTACTTTGCGACCCATTATTATTCGTATCCTCTTAACGTTAACGTTCGTTGTCTTAAGTTGCAGTTTTCGGCGACAAATGTCGACAATAGGCGCCCGCCGGTCGACCGTTGCGTACGTGCGACATTGCACGGACAGAAGCGAACGAAGCAGACGGAAAGCCGTCCGCTAGAACTCGGCAAATTCGCCTGAAACCACTGAATACGAAGCGAGTAGGCATTAAAATTTTGTGTAAAAACACACAAGAGATCGCCGAAAACTCTTGTAAACTGATCGACGGACCAGTTAAAACGCATTACCCGTCGCCAAAAGAACGGGAAGGCTAGAACATATGTCAGAGACCAAGAACACTCGGCAAGAAGACGCTTTTGCCGAAAACCGACACGATGATGGGGCGGCTGCGGCCGTGGACTCGTCTGCCGACAAGACCGTAAAGCCTGCCAAGAGCACTAGGTCGACAAAAGGCGGCAATCGACGCTCGCGCTCGGCGGGCAAGCACCTTGTCTATCGGACGCGCCACGCCTACATTCGCTCGACCGAAGAACTTGGCGCCCTGATCCGCGTCTTGCGGCTGCGCACCGGCATGACGCAGACCGAAGCCGCCAAGGCATGCGGCGTCGGACGTCGTTGGTTCAACGAACTCGAAAACGGCAAGGAAACGATCCGAATCGGCATGGTGATCGACGTGCTGCATCACTTCGGCGCCTCGCTCACGATCTCGGGCGAGGGCGCTCGCTTTACCGTTGAAGAACTCGAGAACGAAGCCGTGATGAAGCGCGACGGCGAACACGTCTGGGAAGCCGAATTCAAGGGCGAATACGAACCCAATGCCGAAGCCCAGCCCGAAGAACCGCAGACGGTTGTGCGCAAACGCGGCCAAAAGGCAGGCTACATCAGTCCGCGCACCAAAAAGACGAAGAACTCGGTGAAGTTCGTCGAAAAAGACTGAGAAAGTCCGCACCGGGGTAGCGAGAGCGACCATTACCGCGGCCCCGGAGAGAAAAGCGCTTGCGGCTCGCAGGCGCAAAAAACCGGAGCCCGAAACGCAGGACCGCGCGCTTCGGGCTTCGTCGTTTCTATGACGCTCAAGAAGAAGCAAACCGGGCAGCCGAACCGCTTTCAGCCTTCTTCAAAGACAGATGCCATCAGGTCGATCTCGCGGGGATCGGCACCGAAATCGAGCGCGACGCGCTCCCAGTCGGCAAGTGCACGGCGCATCTCGAAGATCGCGGTTTTCGCCTCGCCCATGCTGATCGCAAAATAACGAGCGTAGGCAATGCAGGCTTCGGGCGTTTCAAGGGGCGTGCGCCCGTCGAGCGTTGCGCCCGAACCCGTCGCCCAGTCGCGCGGCAGAATCGAGATCGAGTGCATCGGCAAAAGACGCCAACCGAGCGCATCGAGCGAGGTTCTTGCGAACTGCCAGTCGGACGTCTTCGGCTTGGCGCCAAGCATCACCGAAAACGCCATTCGCCGCCATATCGCAGGCAGATCGGTCTTGGGCGAAGCCCCCGTGCGGTTGAGTATGTCTGCGAGCGCCAAATAGGGGAGCCGCCCCGGCCGCGGCGCGGCAAAACCTCGACCCAGAGGCTTCACGGGAAGAAGCGCTTCCGCGGAAAGCGTCAAAAGCGGTGCCGTACGCAGTTTGGTCGTCGAATCGATCGTCCGGTCAAAGCGGTCCGTCAGCAGTGCGGCGGTACCCATTGCGCTCCGAATGGTGAAGTCGAGCGTCTCGATCCCGGCACGACGGGCCAAGGTGAGCGCCACGGCGCGCCAAACAGGCACGTCGATCGGATCATCGAGCCGGCGAAGCGTCACGGCGCACTCGCTTCGTTTATGCATGACGGATATGCGCGTCCGCCGACCGCCGAGGACCGCATCCGCCGCAAGCCGAAGCCGGTCGTTCGCATGCGCGCGACCGTGCTCGTTGGCGTGGAAAGCGTAGATGAGGGCGTCGAGCGACGTCGACTCTGAAGCCGTACGCGTACGAATGCCGCAGGCGGCTCCGTTCTCAATCAGATCGATGCCGCCCCCATGTCGAAACGCATGCGGAAGTCTTACGCCCGAAAGTTCCTCGGGCGAGTAGAGGCCGCCGGCAAACAGTCGGTCGACGCCGCGCCCGATCTCGAGTCCGAAGTCGGCAGACGAGGGGGCGGCATCGAGCGACGCATCCTCGGCATCGGCGGCGGCAGCACCCCCATCTTTGATGCGCGACTTCAAGCCGAAGCGGGAGAGCGTGCGCCGAGAACGCGCCGACATGCCATCAACATCGCCGGAAGCGTCCGTCAGTGCATCACGCAAAAGGGCAATCGCGACGCGGTCGATGGAACGCTCTTTCAAAAAGGCGAACGTACGCATGCCGTCGGGCGGGCGAATCGGCTCTGCACCGAGCGGCAGATCGGCCCCAATTGCAAAACCCGTTTCGAGCCACTTCTCGTCATATAAAAAAATGGGGCGATTGTCGAAATCGCTTCGAAGATTCAGTGAAGGATTATGACGAGATTGCTGGGAACGATCCGTTTGATATGGTCGACGCTCATTCGAAAAAGTGAAGCTTGATTCAAATTCGTTTCGTCGTTCAAGATTGGAATCGTATTCGTGAACAATTCTGGAATTGTCTCGCCGTCCGCTGGAGCGCTGCCCCGAGGTTTTCCTTTCAGAACCAGTATCGAGAACCGGAAAGAATAGGGTGCCTATTTTGGGCGCGCCGGGAATGGCCGTCGCCACGACTTCGTAAGCACGCTTCATTTTCGACATCAATTTTGCTGATTGCTAGGGTTATTCTGCATACGGATTCTTTTTCGAACGAACGCGTCTCGGCAAGCGCTTCGCCTCCAGAAGAAGCCCGGTATCATCAGTGCCGGCATCCGCGAGCGAGGCGAGGGGGGATTCAAAACCGAGCGCCTGAAGAACAGCTGCGACATTTCCGATCGCAATCCCGGGGTCGCCGTTCTCGAGTTTTGAGAGCGTGTTCACGGAAATCCCGGCGCGCTCTGCCACCAGTGCCTGGGGTAGGCGACGCTTCAAGCGCGCCGTACGGATATTTTCGCCGAGGAGGCGAACGGATTCTTCAACTGCGAACGATGCTCTCATACTTCACGAATCCTATGAATTAATTTGTTTTGTTCATAAGATACGTGAAATTATACGTCGGTCAACAAGCTAGGATCAACTAAGTGTTTACTTGATCTTCTTCTTCGATTATCAGTGAATTCCGAGATATTTAACAAAGCTGAATAATTTCTTTTATTCGCACTATATTTAGAGTTAAAAGGTTTTATTTACCTTATTTTGCGAATTGAGATTATTTCTATAAAGCGGGTTCGTCAGGTAATGACGTTGAGTTCCAGTTATCGATTGGTCAATGCCTGCCGTTTTGAGTGCTGTTTCCAGCTTTTCGCTCGCCTGTAAGTCTTCTTCTGTCGAGTCTTCTCCAAAAACCGAATTCCCGGACACGCGTCCAGTGAGTCACCGTTCAGCCGATATTGAGAACAGCTGCGGGCGGTTTCGATTTTGCCCTCAGTTAAAGACGCACATCACACTTCGATGCGTTCGTCGTGGCCTCACGCTCTCCTCTCGTTGACGGGACCGGTCTGATTTTAGCCTCATCAGCTTTTATGATGTCATTTATGAGGTGACGCGTTTAAAAGGCTTTTCAGAGCACATCTGCAGAAAGAGGACGCCTCAAGGCAAAGGAAATTCGTGCGAAATACGTTCGGCAATGCTTCCGATAGCAGGAATTTGAAGCGAAATCACTGCACTCCCTTTTAATTCGGGAAGGTCACGAAAAGAAGTTGCCTATGGTGCTTCAAGCCGCTTCGGGCAACGGCCTTCAATACTTCGGAAGATTTCTTTTTCGTTCTATTCGACTGTGTCGATTTACTTCGAATGATCGAAATGTTTGTTTGCGAAGTTCCGATGCGTCATTCGATCTTTCAGAATGATCTTGCGACATTCGTCTTCGATGTGCCGCAACGCACTCTTCGAACCGACGCCGTTGCAAGGTCGTTCTCGGGCTGCGCCGTCGATCAAGAGACGCACACTCAGATACAAGCCGGACGGGGTCGCTCGCTGCGACTACCTCGTCACGCTGCGGCCGTACCGCCTATAACCGCCGCGCAACGATCCCGGACAGCGGGCTGCTGCCGTTCGAACGACAAAGGATCGCATGAAGTCGCGTCCTTACCTACGACTTATACCCAGTGATAATCACGTTGATCAGATCATCTCTTCGGATGATTGCAAATCACGCCGGCAGCCTCCAATCCCTTGATTTCGCGCCGACGTCACTTTCGCATGCACGCCGCAGGGGGCTTTATATCGGGATTTACCCGAATTTTAGAACGCGTTCTTCAGGCTTCTCGCTTGCGAATATTCGCCGTGCCTCATCCGCAAGCAGCCCAACCTTTCGGCCCGTCGCCCCGAACACTCGGGGCATGAGGAACAGTCGGGCGGCAGATGCGCCGCTTCGGGTGAGGATCTTCGGTTTCTCCCTTCTATGGAAGGACCGTTGCCGCCGAGCAAAGCCTCCTTTGCGCTCGCTAGAGAGCTCCACACAGGCAGCCGAGGCTCGACTCGACCCGAATTCAACAAGCGCTCGGGACGCGATGCGCATCCGAGACGGTAGTTTTAGGCTGCACAACGTGCTGTGCGGTCCATAAGGAAGTCACGCAAATGGACCTTTCCAACAAGAAAATCGACGACTACGTGCTTAAGCTCGGCGAAAAGACCGTCAAGCCGATCTTCCAGGGCGGCATGGGCGTCAATATCTCCACGAAGGAGCTCGCGCTCGAGGTTGCACGCCTGGGCGGCGTCGGCCACATTTCCGACGCGATGATGCCCGACGTCGCCGACCGTCTCTACAACACGCGCTTCACGTCGTTGAAGGCCCGTCAGTGCAAGTCTATGGCCGGCATCGACCCCAAGCCCGACATGCATTTCGACCCGATCGAAATCGAACGCGCCACGCGCATGTACGTCCAGGACGTCATGAGTGCAAAGAAGGGCGACGGCCTCGTCTTCATCAACTGCATGGAAAAACTCACGATGAACGACGCGGGCGAAACGCTTCGCCACCGTCTCAATGCCGCGCTCGACGGCGGCATCGACGGCATCAGTCTTTCCGCGGGTCTGCACACGTCTTCTTTTGCGATGATGGCCGACCATCCGCGTTTTCGCGATGCCAAGCTCGGCATCGTCGTCTCGAGCGTGCGCGCGCTCAACATCTTTCTGCGCCGCACGGCAAAGACGAACCGTCTGCCCGACTTTGTCGTCGTGGAAGGGCCGCTCGCAGGCGGGCACCTGGGCTTCGGCCTCGAGGACTGGCAGAAGTTCGACCTCGCGACGATTACGGGCGAAGTCATTGCCTTCCTCAAGGAAAAGTCGCTCGACATCCCCGTGATTGCCGGGGGCGGCGTCTTTACCGGTACGGACGGCGTACGCCTGCTTGAAGCGGGCGCCGCCGGCGTGCAGGTTGCCACGCGCTTCACGATTGCCAAGGAATCCGGCATACCCTCGGCTGTGAAGCAGCAGTATTTCAACGCCGAAGCCGGCGACGTCGTCGTGAACGGCATTTCGCCCACGGGCTACCCGATGCGCATGCTTGCGAACTCGCCTGCGATCAACTCCGACGCGAAGCCCCAGTGCGAAGCATACGGCTACATGCTCGACCACGGCGACTGTCAGTACCTCAAGGCCTATCGCGAGGCGCTCGCAGCCGACCCGAGCGTGAAGCGCCCGCACATTGCTTCAAAGACGTGCCTCTGCTTCCAGATGCGCGCCTACAAACTCTGGACGGTGGGCGCTACTGCCGCTCGCTTGAAGGAAACCTCCGTTCGTCTGCCCGACGGCACATGGTACGAACCGCCCGCCGAAGCGATCATGCTCGACTATCTCCAGTCGACGAACGACGAAATTCGTTTGCCCGAAGTCCCGTCTTCGGTTCTCGCAGCGCACGCTACGCCGCAGAATTCGCCGATGACATCCTGCGCAGCGAGTTAACGGCAGGCGCTTGAACGCTCCAACAACGACATCCCAAAAAGACGCGCGCCCGGACGAAAATCCGGGCGCGCCGTCTTTTGACAAACGTGATGGACTTTTCAAGCAGCCGTCAGAATCGCCTTGCAACATCCATGGCAATCTTCGCGAGCCCCGTCTGCGCGCAAATCACGCCGCAAATGATCATCGTCCCGCCCATGATGCCGATGTAGGAAATCGATTCGTTGAGGATGAAAATCCCGCCGAGAATGGTCGCCACGGGCGCAAAGTAGCTCCAGATCCCGGCAGCGGATGCACCGATGTTGCGCGTCACGACGTGCCAAAGCGCCCAGCAGATCGCTAGCGCCCCGACCGAGAGAAAGAGGAGGTTGCCGAGAACGACCGGGTCCGTGAGGAGGAAGGCTTCCGTCTTGAATTCCGTGTAATAAAAGGGGAAGGCCCCGAGAAGGCCGTAACCCATGGATTTGCGCAGCATCAGGAGGGGCGGCAGGTCGCCCGCTGCACGCAAGAGCATCGAATAGAGCGCAAAACCCGCCGCCGCCCCGAGCGACCACCCGATCACGGCAAGCGGCATCTCCTGCATGACGCAGCTGTCAAACCCCAGAAGAACGAGACCCGTTGCCGCCGCACAGGCGCCAAGCCCCATGAGCCAGTGAACGGGCTTGCGAAAGAGCGCCACCGCAACCGCACCGATCAGAATGGGCGCCATGGTCGAAGCGATTGCCACGGTCGACGCGCTGCCGATATCGAGCGCAATGTTTTGAAGACCGTAATAGACGGGTACCAGCGTGAGTCCCAAGAGAACGCAGAGACCTTCGTCGCGGGGAGTGCCCGCGTAAACGATCTTCGGCGATATGAATATCAGAACGCCGTAGGCAAGCACGACGCGAAGCACCAGAACGGCCCACGGACCCATGCCGTGGTCATAGAGCACCTTCGTCGAGATCGGGGTGAGCCCCCAACAGACGATGACAAAAAGGGCGAGGAGGTGAAATCCGAAGCGTTTGACGATGGACATACGGGTCCCGAAGTGTGACAGAATTTTACAATTTTACACTCATCTCCTTGAAATTTCTTCGATTTCCGTCAAAAACACCTGCCCGGACGGTCGCCGCGCTTTCTCAGCAAAAAGAAAACCCGCCGGAGTTGTCGCTCTGACGGGTTCGTTTGTCGGATTGGGCTTTTGCGCCGGCCGGATCAATCCTTCTTGCGCATGAGAATGAAGCGCATCATGTTGGCCGAGAGGAGCTTGCCGAGGAGAATGATGCCGAGGCAGGCACCGATCGTGGTCGGCACGCAGAGCGCACCCGAAGCGTCGGTGAGTGTAAAGATCACGACGCCCGAGGAGAGGAAGTTGCCGATCGCAGCACCTGCCGTCATCTGGAAGGTCGCGAAAATGAGCGTTTCGCGCTCGGTGAGGCGACCTTCATCCTTGAGCGTGCGCGTGAGCGCCGCACCCGCGTCGGTCGACTGCAGCGAAGCAATGATCGAAAGGGCGGTGTAGCCCGGAAGGCCCAAGATCGGGCGAAGGATGACGGTCAAAAGACGCCCGGCAGCCTTGATGGCGCCGTAGTGTTCGAACACGTTCACCATGGCGACCGAGAGCATCACGGAGGGCACAAGCGTCAAGGCGAACATGAAGCCGTCGATGGCACCCGAACCGCCTTTGCCGCGGAAGCTCGCCATCTGCGTCGTGAGTTCGCCGCCCGATTCGGTCACTTTCGAGACGAGCTGGCCGAAGCTGCCGTTCAAGACCGTGTAGTCGAAGATCCCCCACCATCGGTCGGACACCATCAGACCCGAAAAGAAGAGAACGGCGATGATGAGAGAGATGTAGCCGCCGATCGTTACCTTTTCTTCTTCGGGTGCGACGGGCGCTTCTTCTTTGCTGGACATTGTTGTCTCCCAGTCGTTGCGTGCCTTGCAAGCACTATTTTTGTCGTTGTCGGAAGGACGCCGGAATGCCGACTTGGGCAGGCCGTCCGACGCCGCTGGCCCCGGAAATCCTGTGCCGAACTCGTTTGCGAACATGCGCCGGACACAATACCTCCTTGGGGGAGCGTCTCTGCATTTTATAGAAGACGTTCGGTTTTCATATCGGCAATTTTGCTCAGAAGGCGTCCTCTGCAGGAAAATGGATGCGCAGCCGCAACAGAATGCCGCTTCTTTGCATTTCAGAGCGCCAAACGGCAACCGTTTGTCGACTTAACCGAGTCTTTTGTCGCCCGCGGCGCTCACTAAGCTCGACCGGGACGCCTCAAAGCGTCAGTTCCATTTTGATTTCCATAACGGTGCCTCCGTCCGTGCGCCAGGACGTGTTTTCGGCCGTTTCCACCACACGAAAACCGATGCGCTCATACTGACGGATCGCGTCCTCAAGCTACGCCGCCGTCCAGAGCACGAGCCGCTCGAAGCCGACAGAGCGCGTTTTTTCAAGAAGTGCCCCCATGAGCTTCCCGCCGATCCCTTGTCGGCGGCAGGTCTCTTCGACCGCAAAGAGCCGCAGCTGGCCGACCTTCGGGTCGTCGGTTGCGCAAAGCATGATCGAGCCGACCGGCCGGTCACGCTCGTCCGTGGCGACCCAAAGTTCATCGGTATCGGGGGATCGGCGCTTCGGGAATTCGAGCGCAATCTTCCGTGCATAGTCGATGAAGCCGGGGCCCCAGGCATATTCGCCGCTATAGAGCCGCTCGAGCAGATCCGCGACGTACTGTTCTTCACTCGGCTTGAATGCTCGTACCACGTAGTTCATGCTTCACCTCGCTCGGTTTCTCTGCGCTGACAGTACGTTCGGTGAAATGCACTCAATGCGCAGCGCCGCTTCGAAACAGAATCCGTAAACGACGCCCTTGGGCGGCTCGTCGTATCATCCATACTGTTGCACGGAATTTATGGATGAGTCTAATGCTTCTCGATCAGCTTCACCTCAAGCTCCAAATGGGCGCCCACCCGCATTACTACGACACCGCGGGCGCGATGCTTCCGGGCGTCGCCAACCGCATGGGCGTACCGATGAGCGTTGTACGAGAAGCTGCGCGAGACATCATTCGGCTCGGTGAAACCCGCGCGCTCCTCACGGAGGCCGCTTCCGTGAAGCTCGTAACCCACGAGGTCATTCTCGTCGTCGGTCTTGTGCTCGCAGGCGACTGGCGAATGACTTTTGAAGAGAAGCTCGAAGCGACGCGGCATTACCTTCCGTTTCTCACCAACTGGGCCACGTGCGACACCTTTGCGCAGGCCTTTCGCGACTTTGAGCAAAACCGAGCGGCGGGCAGGGCCTTTATCGAATCGCTGCTCGTGAGCGAGTCGCCTTGGTACGTGCGTACGGGTCTCGTTCTCATGCTCCACCACTACATCGACCGCAACGAACTCGATTGGGTTCTCGAGGGTTTTTCCAATCAAAACGTCCGGGCACACGCACGCCGCTACTACTACGTCTCCATGGCGCTCGCTTGGGCGGCATCGATTTTCTTCATCCGTTTCCCCGACGAAATCGCAACGTGGCTGCGCGAATCCGCAGAAACCCAGTCGGTCGACATCGTCACGATACGGCGAGCCGTGCAGAAGGTGCGCGACAGCTATCGTGTTTCCGACGATGCGAAGAAGTCGCTCACGCTCGCCATCAAAACAATCGCAGCGAGCCTGCCGCCCTGCACGGTCTATGCCTCAAAACCCAAAGACGGGCTCGACGTCCCGAGCGGGGCAGTCGAAACGCCCGCTGGCAGCCGATAGCCGCCCGGCGGCGACTGCCGCACGGCTTGAAAACGAGGGCAGTGCGGGCACAGATTCAAGAAAACCCGAAGACTAGTGACACACGCCTGCTACAATCGTGGCGTGCGCGCCCAGAGCGGCATCTGCCGCAGCGGCCGACGAAGATAAGCGAGCTCGCCCCTGTAGTCTCATTCGGACGCAGGACCGAAGCCGCGCGCAGCTTTCGCACTCAGCGAGTCGTCCGCCGACCGCCCAAACACTCTCCCTCGGAACCCCAAAAATGAGAAAGTTTCTCAGTGAATTTCAGGCCTTCATTTCCCGCGGCAACGTGCTCGACCTCGCCGTTGCGGTCATCATCGGCGCGGCGTTTTCGAAGATTGTCGACAGTCTTGTGAAGGACATCGTCAACCCGATCCTCGGCGTGCTCGTCGGTCGCCCCGACTTTACGAACCTCTTTATCGTGCTCAAGCCCGTTGAGGGGTACACGGGCCCCAATACCTACGAGGCACTCGTCAAGGCGGGCGCCACGGTCTTCGGCTACGGCGCGTTCCTCACGGCCGTCATCCAGTTCCTGCTCCTCGCCTTCGCGGTCTTCTGGCTCATCAAGATCGTGATGACGGCACGCGCGAAAATTGCCGAAACGGCCGAAAAGCTGCTTTCGGACGAAAAGACGGCTGCGCTTGAAGCCGAGACGGCAAAGGCCGAAGAAAAGGCCAAAGAGAAGGCGGCCGAAGCCGAAAAGAAAGCAAAGGAAGACGCCGCACAGGCCGCGATCCAGGCCGCGGCAAAGAAGTCCGACGCCGAAACGGTGGCGCTTCTCACCGAAATCCGCGACCTTCTCAAAAAGACCGCGTGATCGACTCAGGCGCTGCGTCGCGCATTCAAAAAACAAAACGCCCGCACTTCGTTTGAACGCACGATGCGGGCGTTTTTGTCGGGCGTCTTGCGCCGAGAGCGAACCCCGGCCGAAAGGCCGACCGGGTCGCTCGAACGATGTTTCCAGCCGATTAGGCCTTGAAAGCGGCTTCAAGGGCAGGGACAACCTGCTTCTTGCGGCTCATGACGCCGGGCAGCCAAATCTTATCAGCAAGTTCGGCGCCGAAAGCAGCGGCGATCTTCGCGGGATCGTCCGAAGCCATCAGGAGGCGCGAACCTTCCTTCATGATGTCGGTGAGGAGCAGCATTGCCGTGTGACGGCCTTCGCCCTTCATGACGGCGAGCTCTTCGAGGAGTTCGGGGATGCGGTCTTCGATGATCGCGAGGTCAACGAGTTCGAGCTGACCGACGCCGACTTTGGCGCCCGACATGTTGAAGTCCTTGAAATCGCGGCAGATCAGCGCGCGCGGCGCGACGCCCGCAACGGCGGACTTCGCGGTGAAGAGTTCCATGCCGAGAGCCTGGAGATCTTCAATGCCGGCGATCTTCGCGAGCTCTTCGGCAGCACGGCGGTCGGCGGGCGTGCAGGTCGGCGACTTGAAGATCACCGTATCCGAAAGGATCGCGCAGAGCATCGCGCCCGCGATGTTGGCGGGGATTTCGATGCCGAGGAAGTCGTACATGCCCTTCAGAATCGTGTTCGTGCAGCCAACGGGCATGATCACGCATTCGACGGGCGAGGAGGAGGTGACGTCGCCGAGCTTGTGGTGGTCGACGATGCCCTTCAGATTCGCCTGCGCGAAGTCCTCGGGCGCCTGGCCGAGGTCGGAGTAGTCGACGAGGTAGACGTCTTCGCCGGCAACGGACGTGATCACTTCGGGGGCCTTGAGACCGAAGCGCTCGAGCACGAACGCGGTTTCGGGCGCGGGCTCGCCCTGCGCGCGCGCGACGACGTCAAGGCCGCGGGCCTTGTAAAGGTGCTCGCAGGCAATGGCGGAAATGATGCTGTCGGTGTCGGGGTTCTTATGACCGAGAATGATGGCGGACACTTGCTTCTACCTTCTCAAAAATGTTGTGCCGCGCGGGCGGGCGCCTGCGCGGGCGTGGGTTCTTGTTGATTGCGTTGTTCCGTTTCGGGCTCAAAAGGGCGGGGCCGCGGGGTCGCTTCGCCCGGGCCCGTCCTCGAGCGAATCCGATCATTTTAGGAAGGTTCTCGCTTTCGTGCACTCTCGCGCATGTCATTTCCACGCGGGCAGTCGACAAAACCGCCCGCAGCAGCCTCGCATTTCTTCGTCTCAAGACTGCCGTTCGGCTTAGCTAAACGCTTTTCTCTTTAGCAATAGCTTGTACCTAACAAACCGATCGCTTCGGACATCCTCTCAACTCGCCATGCGCAAAAGGCAGATCAAGCTCCCAACCATGCTTAGAAGTATTTCCTCGTAAGATCGATCCGATTTGTTTTCAGTGTCTTCGGGTTATTTTCCATAAAAATCTCGATTAAAGCGCACGGTTATTCCTAAAGCTACATAACGATACTTGCGCTATGTTCCTACATGGAAATTACTAAGTCTTAAGTTCTAAGTAATCCTTAGGATTAGCCCGTTTGAGGTGCAACGACCGACGCCGTCGGCCGGAAAGCAGTCGCGACAAAGAACTGCACGCGCCTCGCCAAAAGACCTCGAGCGGGTCGCGCATGCCTACTTTTTCCGCGCCATGCCTGCCGATGTCGTAAGGAGAGACAAAAAGATGAATCATCAGATCGGCGCGGGCTCGGGCCCGCAGCTCTCGCGGCGCACTTTCTTGGGCGCCGCAGCGGGCGCTGCCGGTGCGGCCTTCGCACCGGGCGCCTCCGTGGCGGAGCTCGTTCGTGAAATCGAAGCCCTGAAGAAGAACGGCTGGGAACCCCACCCGTGTGCCTGCAATATGTGCGGCGGCTACTGCGGACTGCTTGCCATGCATAAGAAAGGCACGAAGCCCTCACCCGAAACCGTGCGCATCATGCCCAATCCCACGCACCCGCAGCGCGGCTGCTGCGCGCGCGGCGCGTCGGCCATGTGGGTCTGGAACCACCCGATGCGTCTTCGCAAGCCCATGAAGCGCGTGGGCGAGCGCGGCAGCGGCGAATTCAAGGAAATTTCCTGGGACGAAGCGTTTGACGAAATCGCCGCCCGCGTCAAGGACATCGTTTCGCACTACGGCGAACGCGCCGTGACGATGACGAGTCACAACTTCTCGGGCTTCCAGCAGTGGTTCGGCGCCGCGCTCGGCACGCCCAACATCGTGAGCCACTCGTCGACCTGTAATTCCGCCTCGGTCGCCGGCCGCCGCGCAGTCTTCGGCAAGGGCTTTGACGGTGCGGGGAAGGTCGAACCCGACTATGCACGCTGCCGCTATCTGCTCCTCATCGGCCGCACGCTCAACTGCGCCATGGGCGTCGCGTCGGTATTCGCCAAGGCCAAAGAAAACGGTGCGCGCGTTGTTTTTGTCGATCCGCGCATGCCCGAAGGCGCGCTCTCGGCCGCTGAATGGGTGCCGATTCGACCGGGTACGGACTCGGCGTTTCTGCAGGCGTTGATTGCCGTGGGCGTACGCGAAAACCTCGTCGACCTCGCATTCCTCGCCAAGCATTCGAATGCACCGTACCTTATCGAAAAGAACACTCGCCGCCCCGTTTATGCCAAAGCCTGCGGGCTTGCCGAAAACGGCTACGTCGTCATGGACGAGGCGTCGGGCGGTTTTGCCGCGATGGGGCTCCACTGCGACGAAAAGGGCGCCGTGAAGGGCTTCAACGAACCCGCAGGCATCAAGCCCGTCCTTGACTTCGAGGGTGAAATCGAAGTGAACGGCACGCGCATGGCCGTTGAAACGGCTTTTGCCGCCTTCATGCGCGAAGCGAACGCCTGGACGCCCGAAAGAGCCGCCGCCGAGACAGGCATTCCCGCCGAGACGATCGTTCGCATTGCACGCGAATTCTTTACGCTCGAAGGCGTTTGCGACGACGGCTGGTATTCCGCGCGCAACGGCAACGACACGCCCGCCTACCAGCTGATGAGCCTCATCAACGTCTTTGCGGGCAACATCGACCGCGAAGGCGGCTTCGTCGTCACGCAGGGCGGCGGCTACTCCGCCCCGGGCGTCAAGGCCGGCAAGGGCCCCGACGGCCAGAAGTGGGCGGCGCCGAAGGAAAAGGCGCTCGACAAGAAGTACTACCCGGAAGGTTCGGGCACGTTCTCGGCGCTCTTTAACGCCATGACGAAGAGCGACCCGTACCCGATCCGCGCCGCTTTCGTGACGGGGACGACGATGTTCCATCGCGAAGCGAACTCCGCGCGACTCGAAGAAGCCATGAAGGCGCTCGATCTTCTCGTCGTTCAGGACATCTTCCCGCACGAAATCATCGATTACGCGGATTTTGTACTCCCGACGACGTTCTTCCTAGAGTGGCACGAGTACGCCGGCCTCAAGTGGTGCCTCGACGGGTGCGTGCAGAAGAACGACGCCGGTCTCGTGCCGCCCGAAGGGTGCGACGCACGCGAAGAAATCTGGCAGTTCTGCGAAATTCTGCGCCGCGCCTATCCCGAGCGCGCCGCCGAGCGCTTGGGCTACGACCACGAAATGAAGACGCGGGAAGAATTCCGCGCCTGGCTCGACGCCAAGCACGACAAGGCCTGGGCGAAGTTCATCGCGAAGAAGAACGCCGAAAAAGCGGGCGAGGGCGACCGCATCGCACGCGACGTTGAAAAGAACGGCTGGGCGCTCGCCGCGAAGAAAAAGTTCGGCCAGTATCCGACGAAGAAATGCTTCGGCACGCCCACGGGCAAACCCGAGCTCGTGAGCTTCCTTTGCGCGGAAAAGTACGAAACGAAGGGCTGGAAGGCCGTGCCGACCCACGAGGCGGAACTCGCCTACACGGAACCGAAGCCGCGCTCAAACGAATTCGTGCTCGTTTCCGGCAAGGACAGCGCGTCGTGCTCGGGCGTGACGCTCTTCACGTGGCCGACGAAGTTCTTGGGGGACCGCACCCTCTGGATCAATCCCGTCGACGCCGAACGCCTCGGCATCCGGACGGGCGACACGATCGAAGTCGAAGGGCTCGACAACGGCGTCAAGGGGACGACCAAGGTGACGGTGACGAACCGTGTGATGCCGGGCGTTCTCTTCTCGCACGGGTTCTCCGGAGGCGTTCGCACGAAGAAGCTCCACCCGGCCTATGCCTGGACGCGCGAAGGCGTCAATTCGCATTGGTTTGCCACGGGCTACCGCGAACCCGTCACGGGATCCCTTGCCAACAATTCCTCGGTACGCATCAAGCGCATCTGACGGAGGTAGCAGTACATGTCTACGAAAGAACAAAAGAAGCTCGCGCACCTCTTTGACGCGACCCAGTGCGTCGGATGCTCGGCGTGCATCATCGCGTGCGCGCAGACGAATTATCCCGACCTTCTGGAAGGTGAAAACACGGGCTGGGGGTCGCTGCCGGCGAACATCCGCCGCGCAACGGTCGAACAGAGCCGCCGCCCGGTGCAGATTCTCGTGCAGTGCCAGCAGTGCGAAGACGCGCCCTGCGTAAAGGTCTGCCCCTTCGGCGCCAACGTCGTCGACCCCGAAACGGGCATGGTGAAGACGGATCCGAGCCGGTGCGTCGGCTGCGGCTACTGCGTCACCGCCTGCCCCTACGACGTACGCTGGATGCACCCGGTCTCAGGGCTGCCGGTCAAGTGCATGGGCGAAGGCTGCGAAGAGCTCGTGCGCAGGGGCGAGGCGCCCGCGTGCGTCTCGGTGTGCCCCGTGCACGCCCGAAGCTTCGGCGACATCAACAACGCCGACTCGGAAATTTCCCGCCGCATTGCTTCGTCGCGGTGTGAAAAGATCCTGCCTCAGAAAGGCACGAAGCCCAACTTCTTCGTGGTGGTATCGAAATGACGGCTGACATGCTCAATCTCACCCAACAGGTTGCGACGAGCCACTGGGGCTGGACGATCGCGCTCTTCCTCTGGCTCGTGGGGCTCTCCGGCATGAGCCTCACGCTCAACTTCTGGCTGCGCTCGAAGAAGGTGCTCCTTCTCTCGACGGTCGCCGGTGTCGCGGGGACGCTTCTCGTGGTTTCCCACTTGACGCGGCTCCTCAACCTCCCGTTTGCGGCGATCAACGCCCTTATGGAAGGGAGTCTCAACTTCGGCAGCTGGATGTTCATCGGCATCTGCATCCTTGCGGTCCTCTGCATCGTGACGGTGATCGAGTCGCTCCTCGTCATCGCCGCGCAGAAGAAGGAACCCGGAAACGAATACGAAACGTTCCTTGAGAGCGACATCGTCGCTTGGCTCAATGCCATTCTTGGCGTCGCCGCGACCGCGTACTCGGGCTTTCTTCTCACGCAGGCGGAGGGCGTTGCGCTCTGGAACACCGCGGCGCTTCCGGTTCTCTGGCTCCTTTCGGGCCTTGCCTGCGCCTTCGGTCTCGTTGAGATGCTCGAAAGCGGCAAGCAGCTCGACGTGCATGCGCCGCACGGCCTCACGACCGCCGCCGACGTCGCGCACATTGCCGAAGCGCTCGTGCTCTTTGCGTTCGTGCAGTCGGCTTTCTCGGGAACGCCGGGTGCCGCTGCGGGCGCGGAAGCACTCGTTGCGGGCGCGCAGGCCACGCTCTTCTGGGGCGGCGCCGTCTTTGTCGGCATCGTGGTGCCGCTCGTCATGAACCGCATCGGCAAGAGCCTCCCGAACCTCGGCCTCATCACGGGCGTTGCGTCGATCGTGGGTGCGCTTGCGCTTCGCGCGGCGATCCTCTTTGCGGGCTACTTCGATCCGGTTCTGCTCTAAAAGCACATCAGCCGATCGACTGATCGCCTGAAAAACTCGGGGCGTACGGCTTGAGCACCGTGCGCCCCGATTGTTTTTCACGCTTGCACCGCACTTTTTCTTTGGCGTGCGTCTTCGACTGTCTGCCATCAAGAGGAGCAGCACCCCTTGCAGTCGCGCGCCGAACGCAGCGTCGCCTCGTTGCCGTAAGCGCGCGACCAGCGGCAGATGCTTTTGAGAATCGGCAGCACCGAGCGGCCTTTCTCGGTGAGCGTGTACTCGACGCGCGGCGGAATCTCTGCGTACTGACGACGCTCGACAATGCCTTCGTCGACGAGGGACTTGAGCGCCTGCGCGAGCACCGTGTCGGAGACGTTTGCCATCTCGCGGCGCAGCGCCGAGTAGCGCATCGTTTCGCTTGTACCGAGGAGGCAGAGAATCCGCGGCTTCCACTTGCCGCAGAAAATTTCAAAGCCGTATTCGAGCGGGCAGCGCTCTTCGTCGCCCGCAAGACCTTCGGTCTGTTCCTCCCGGCGAATCAGACACTTTCGGCGATCTTCGCCCATTTCGCTCACTCCTTTGCCTGCGCGGCCGTCTCTTCTTGCGGCGTCGGCACGCGCACGCGTCTTTCTTTTGCACCGAGCACGGTTCGACCGCCGCTACGGGGGGCGAATTCATCTTGTTTTTTGCCCCGATCATGCTCGAATAGCTCCCGGAAGAGTATAGAGGAGGCAATAGGAACAGAGCTTAGCAGAGCGCGCCCGCGCATTCGATTTCTTCAATCTTCTTATTCGATTTATCGAAACGACAGTGCCTTTTTCAAGGCTTTTCAAGCAACTTCCGTTTTTCGGATATAGCCAATTCCAATTCAGTCGATCGAATAGGGCTATTTACTACGTATTTTGTGAGCGACTCAGACGGCCGTCATCGCAGTTGTTCCGCAATAACCTGATTTCCTTGGAAACACCGTCAAAAGATTTTTTCGTCAACGAAAGCGGTTGAATTTTCTAAAAGTTCATGATTCCTTTCATGAATAGCGCATGTTCGTTTTCTAAGGGTCAACCCCCATTAGCGAGATGAAAGCCTCCTCCTAATGTACGAGCGTCAGGTCCCGACACCGAGCGTTTCGACTGTCGAGACCGGGTGACAAAAGACCCGCATGCGCGGTGCCGCTGCGGACGGCGCGAACACAAAGAGGTCGAGGACCCTCCGAGCGCTCGCGCCGCCGATCGCCGGACCCGAAGCCTCCCGCCGAAGGTCCCGTATCGGGGGAGCGGTGCGGCGCGACAAGGAGGACTCAATATGGAAAAGCAAACCCGAGAACAGACCGCCAACGCCGGCCTGAAGCTCTCGCGGCGAACGTTCGTGGGCGGCGCCGCCATGGCCGCTGCTGCGGGCGGCTTCGGCGCTTCTGCCTGGGCTTCGGCCAAGGAAGAGGTCGAGCGTCTCAAGGCCGAGGGCTGGGAAGCACACCCGGTGGCCTGCTGCATGTGCGGTGCGCGCTGCGGCATGCTCGCGATGAAGAAGAAGGGCGAAAAGCCCTCGATGCAGACCGTGCGCATCTTCCCGAATCCGGACCATCCGCAGCGCGGCTATTGCGGCCGCGGCGCACAGGCGATCTGGGCATGGGACCATCCGCTGCGCATCAAGAAGCCCCTGAAGCGCGTGGGCGAGCGCGGCGAAGGGAAATTCGAAGAAATCTCCTGGGATCAGGCGCTCGACGAAATCGCCGGCAAGATCAAGGAACTCGCCGCCAAGCACGGCGAACGCTCGATCTGCCTCACGTCCCATAATTTCACGGGCTATCAGAATTGGTTTGCGGCGCCCTTCGGCACTCCCAACGTCATCAACCATTCGGCCACCTGCAACTCCGCGTCGACGCTCGGTCGCCGCATGATCTTCGGGCCGACGTTCTCGGGCCTCGGCCTTGTCGAACCCGACTATGAAAACGCCCGCTATCTCCTCCTCGTCGGTCGTACCGTGAGCTGCGCCATCGGCGTGCAGACGACGATTGCGCGTGCCCGCGAGCGCGGCTGCAAGATCGTCTTCGTCGACCCGCGCATGCCGGAAACGGCCTGGGCGGACGCACAGTGGATCCCGATCAAGCCCGGTACCGATGCGGCCTTCCTGCACGCGATGATCTACGTCGGCCGCAAGGAAAAACTGGTCGACCTCGAGTGGCTCGCCCGCTGGACGAACGCGGCCTACCTCGTCGGCGAAGACCTGATGCCCGTTACCGAACGCGTCATGAAGGGCGAAGAGAGCGGGGCAAGCAACCGGCGCTTCGCCGTCATCTCGAAGTCGGACGGCTCGATGGTTTTCCAGGGCCCGAAGCTCAATGAAAAGGGCCAGCCCGTCGGCTTTGACGAAGACCCGACGCTTGAGCTTGCGCTCGACTGGACGGGCACGGTGACGACGGCCGACGGCCGCTCGATCAATGCGCAAACCGCCTACCACGCCTTCTGCGCCGTCAACGACAAGTATTCGCCCGAAGAAACCGCGAAGATCACGGGCATTCCCGCCGACACGATCATTGAAGCTGCGCGCGAATTCTTTACGCTCGGCGGCGTCTGCGACGACGGCTGGTACTCGTCGCGCAACGCCAACGACGTCGAAGCCTACGGCATGATGAACGTGCTCAACCTCTTCACGGGCCGGTTCGACCACAAGGGCGGCTGCATCATTACGGTGGGCGGCGGCTACGGCGGTCCGGGCATCAAGGCCGCGGGCAAGACCCGCACGGGTCCGACGGGCGTCAGCTGGGAATACAACGCCGGGAAGCCCCTCGACAAGCAGTTCTTCCCCGAAGGCATCGGCACGCTTTGGACGACCTTCGAAGCGATGAAGACCGGCAAGCCCTATCCGATCCGCGCGCTCATCATGACGGGCTGCTCGATGTTCCACCGCGAAGCCAATTCGCAGCGCCTCATCGACGCCTTCAAGTCGCTCGACCTCATCGTGAGTCAGGACATCCTTCCGCAGGAATCGAACGACTGGGCCGACTACGTGCTGCCGTCGACCTTCTTTATGGAAAATCACGAGTATCTCGGCGTCAACTACGCCCGCGACGGCTGGGTGCAGAAGTCCGATTCGACGCTCGATCCGCCCGAAGGCTGCGAGGCGCGCCACGACATCTGGCAGTTCATGGAACTCCTGCGCCGCATCAATCCGGAATACGCCGCGCGCGTGGGCTATACGAAGGAACTGAAGACCCGCAAGGAATGGCAGGCCTTCTGGGACAAGCAGATTGTCGACAAAGCCTGGGCGGGCTTCATCGCGAAGAAGAATGCCGCCAAGCCCGGCGAAGGCGACCGCATCGCCCTCGAAGTCGAGGAAAAGGGCTACGCGCAGACGGCCTGGAAGGTCTACGACCAGGTGCCTTACAAGCGCCCCTTCACGACGCCCACGGGCAAGGCCGAAATCGTCTCCTTCTACGTCCTCACGATGCCGTCGGCGAAAGGCATTCAACCGATTCCGGAGCACTACACGACGAAGGCCTACACGCAGCCCAAGCCCCTCTCGGACGAATTCATCATCGTGTCCGGCAAGGACGGCGCGACGAACGCGGGCGTGACGCTCTTCACGTGGCCGACGAAGTTCTTGGGGGACCGCACGCTCTGGATCAATCCGGTCGACGCCGAGCGCCTCGGCATCAAGACGGGCGACACGGTTGAAGTAGAAGGGCTCGACAACCATGTCAAGGGCCGCACCAAAGTGACGGTGACGAACCGCGTGATGGCGGGCGTCCTCTTCTCGCACGGCTTCTCCGGGGGCGTTCGCACGAAGAACCTCCCGCCCGAATACGAGTGGGTGCGCGAAGGCATCAACACACACTGGTTCGCGACGGGCTACTCGCAGGTCTCCTGCGGGAACATGGCCAACAACGTTTCCGTGCGCATCAAGCGCGTCTGATGGAGGTCACTCATGAGTCAGAAAAAAGAAAAGCGTCTCGCGCACCTCTTCGACGCGACGCAATGTGTCGGGTGCTCCGCCTGCGTGGTTGCCTGCGCGCAGGTGAACTACCCGGACCTGCTCGAAGGTGAAAACTCGGGCTGGGCATGGCTGCCGGCGAATATCCGCAAGGCCACCGTCGAGCGTGCCCGCCGCCCGGTGCAGATCCTCGTGCAGTGCCAGCAGTGCGAGGATGCGCCCTGCGTGAAGGTCTGTCCCTTCGGCGCCAACGTCGTCGACTCCGAAACGGGCATGGTGAAGACGGACCCGGACCGCTGCGTCGGCTGCGGGTACTGCGTCACCGCCTGCCCCTACGACGTACGCTGGATGCACCCGAAGACGGGGCTCCCGGTCAAGTGCATGGGCGAAGGCTGCGAAGAGCTCGTCAGAAACGGGGAACTCCCCGCCTGCGTGTCGGTTTGCCCCGTGCATGCACGGAGCTTCGGCGACATCAATGACGAGAACTCGGAAATTTCCCGCCGCATTGCTTCGTCGCGGTGTGAAAAGATCCTGCCTCAGAAAGGCACGAAGCCCAACTTCTTCGTGGTGGTATCGAAATGACGGCTGACATGCTCAATCTCACCCAACAGGTTGCGACGAGCCACTGGGGCTGGACGATCGCGCTCTTCCTCTGGTTCGTCGGCCTCTCCGGCATGAGCCTTACGCTCAACTTCTGGCTGCGCTCGAAGAAGGTGCTCCTTCTCGCGACGGTCGCCGGTGTCGCGGGGACGCTTCTCGTCGTCTCCCACTTGACGCGCCTCCTCAACCTCCCGTTTGCGGCGATCAACGCCCTCATGGAAGGGAGTCTCAACTTCGGCAGCTGGATGTTCCTCGGGATCTGCATCCTCGCGGTGCTCTGCATTGCGACCGTGATCGAATCCTTCCTCGTCCTCTCGGCCGAGAAGAAGGGCGCGCCCACGTGCGTCGGCTGCAGCGGCGTCGCCTGGTTCAACGCGATCCTGGGCGTTGCCGCGACAGCCTACTCGGGCTTTCTTCTCACGCAGGCTGCGGGCGTTGCGCTCTGGAACACCGCCGCGCTCCCGGTCCTCTGGATCCTCTCGGGCCTTGCCTGCGCCTTCGGCCTCGTTGAGATGCTCGAAAGCGCGAAGAAGCTTGACGTCCATGCGCCCCGCGGCCTCACGACCGCTGCCGACGTCGCGCACATTGCCGAGGCACTCGTGCTCTTTGCGTTCGTGCAGTCGGCCTTCTCCGGGACGCCGGGTGCCGTTGCTTCTGCCGAAGCGCTCGTCTCGGGCGAACAGGCCACGCTCTTCTGGGGCGGCGCCGTCTTTGTCGGCATCGTGGTGCCGCTCGTGATGAACCGCATCGGCAAGAGCCTCCCGAACCTCGGCCTCATCACCGGCGTCGCGGCGATTGTGGGTGCGCTCGCGCTTCGCGCAGCGATCCTCTTCGCGGGCTACTTCGACCCGGTGCTGATGTAGCGAGCGAGACGCCGTCGATTCGCGCTGGATGAACCGCACGCACCGTGCAGCACGGGAAGCGAATCGACGGCCCTCCGAAAAAAACTTTTCGAAGACTGTTGAAGAGGGCAATAGGGGTCGAGATTCGATAGAAGTCCTTCAATCGAAGTCACCGATTTGGTCCGAAACGGCGGGCCGCACGCGCCCCCGAGCATGTCGGTCCGCCGTTTTTGTGCAGCGCTCTTTCCTCTCAAGGAAAGAGCGCTTTTTTTTTCGCCCGCACGTACCCAAAGGCAGGGCGCAGCATCGATCAGATGTAGCGGCCCGTTCTGCTTTCCTTGCAAGCACGCACCTCTTCGGGCGTGCCGCAGACAACCACGCACCCACCCGCTTCGCCGCCCTCGGGCCCCATGTCGACGATGTAGTCGGCGCTCCGTATGAGATCGAGGTCGTGCTCGATCACGATCACGGTGGCACCGAGCGAAATAAGGCGCTTGAAAACGGCGAGAAGCGTCCTCACGTCCAAAGGGTGCAGCCCGATCGTGGGTTCGTCGAAAACGAAAACCGCGTCGTCCTGAAGCCGCCCCATTTCGGAGGCGAGCTTGAGGCGCTGCGCTTCGCCGCCCGAAAGGTTCGGCGTCGCTTCGCCGAGCGTGAGGTAGCCCAAACCGAGTGCATCAAGCACACGAAGACGCTCCGCAACGAGCTTCATGGCGGGCAGAGGCGCCACACGCGCGATCGCCGTTTTGACGTCGGCATCCATCAGCTCCGGTAGCGTGAAAGAGTCGTCGATGAGATCCGTCCCTTCGACCTTTGTCGCGCCGAAGCGCACGTCGTCCGCGTCTTTCGAATAACGGCTCCCTCTGCAGGCCGGGCAGGGGATGTCGACGTCGGGCAGAAACTGCACGTCGAGACTGATCGACCCCGTGCCGTCGCAAACGGGGCATCGCAGCCGCCCCGTGTTGTATGAGAAATCCCCGGCCTTGAGTCCGAGGCGTTTCGCGTCGGGCGTTTTGGCAAACCGAGCGCGAAGCTCGTCGTGCACGTCCGCGTAAGTTGCAACGGTCGACCGTACGTTGATGCCGATCGGCGTCGCGTCGATGAGCTTCACGGCGCGGATGCCCGGCGCTTCGATCGCGCGGACGTGCTCGGGGAGCTTTTCATGCGCGAGGGATTTCGCAAGTGCCGGCACGAGACTCTCGAGGACGAGCGTCGTCTTGCCCGATCCCGACACCCCTGTCACCACGGAGAGTCGTCCCTTCGGGAAGTCGACGGCGAGGGGCTTCACGGTATGAATCGCGTCGATTGCGAGATGAATGCGGCCTTTCTCAAAGAGCTTCCCTGCGGGCACTTCGCTCGGCGTCCCCGCGGTTTCGCGCCCCGAGAGGAAAGGGCCGATGCGGGAGGCGGGATCGGCTTCGATCGCAGAAAGCGTCCCCTGCGCGACGACACGGCCGCCCCCGGCACCCGCTTCGGGTCCCATTTCGATCAGCCAATCGGCGGCTTTAAGAAGCGCCGTGTCGTGGTCGACCAAAAGAACGGAGTTGCCGTCTTCGACGAGATCGTGCATCACGCCCTTGAGGCCCTCGAGATTGGCCGGGTGAAGTCCGATCGAGGGTTCGTCGAGCACGTAAAGAACGCCCGTCGTGCGGTTTCTCACCGCTCGCGCGAGCTGCATGCGCTGGCGCTCCCCCGTCGAGAGCGTCGCCGAGGCGCGGTCGAGCGTGAGGTAGCCGAGACCGAGGGAGAGAAGGCGCCGCGCGGCGCTGTCAAAAGACGCGCAGATGCGCTCGGCCATGGGACGCATTTCTTCGGGAAGACTTGCCGGTACCGACGCCACCCACTTCATGAGGTCCGAGAGTGTCATTCGAGCGGCTTCGTCGAGGCCGATGCCGAGAATCTTGGGCGCTCGCGCCGCTTCGGACAAGCGCGAACCCCCGCAGTCGGGGCAAGTGGAAACCTTGAGGAAGCGCTCGACGCGCTTCATGCCTTTTTCGTCCTTGACCTTGGCGAGTGAATTCTCCACCGTTCGTACGGCGCTGAAGTAGGTGAAGTCGAGTTCGCCGGCCTGTTCCGTGTTCTTCGAGCGGTAGAAGATGTGCTTCTTCACGGCGGGCCCGTCGTAGACAATCGCCTTTTCTTCGTCCGTGAGGTCTTTGAAGGGCACATCGGTGCGCACGCCCATCGCGCGGCAGACGTCCGTCATGAGAGACCACATCAGGGTCTTCCATGGGAGTACCGCCCCTTCGTCGATCGTCTTCGACTCGTCGGGCACGAGCGTGCTGCGGTCGACTGTGCGCACCTGCCCCGTACCCGAGCAGGTCGGGCAGGCACCGCGGCTGTTGAAGGCGAGATCTTCGGCCCCGGGCGCACGAAAGCGCTCGCCGCAAACGGGACAGACGAGCGGTTCGTCGGCAGCGACGGCGAGCGACGGCGGCACATAGTGGCCGTTCGGGCACCGGTGGCTCGCGAGACGCGAAAACATGAGGCGAAGACTATTGAGGAGCTCCGTCCCGGTGCCGAACGTGCTTCGGATGCCGGGCACGCCCGGCCGCTGGTGAAGCGCAAGCGCCGCCGGTACGTGACAAACCTCGTCGACATCCGCGGCGCTCGCCTGCGTCATGCGCCGGCGCGTATAGGTCGAGAGCGACTCGAGGTACCGGCGCGAGCCTTCGGCATAAAGCACCCCGAGCGCGAGCGACGACTTGCCCGAACCCGAGACGCCCGCCACCGCCACGATTTTCCCGAGCGGAATGTCGACGTCGATGTTTTTGAGATTGTGCACCCGTGCGCCGCGCACCGTGATGTGTGTCGCCATGACTTTCTCCGTTCTCGCTTCCATGAGCCGATCGGACATTATCGCGCGCGCCGGTCCGCCTTGAACGGTCTGCGTATTGTGCGCCTACAATGAACGAACACGCCTCAAGAAAAGCCGCCGATTCGACGAAGCGTTCGATCGTCTCGGGTTCTTGAGTGCACACGAACAACACTGCCAGAAGGAAATCCAACATGCTTCGCTTTGCCTGCGACTACCAGGAAGGGTGCATCCCCGCCATTCTCGACCGCCTGATTGAAACGAACCTCGTGCAGGTCGCGGGTTACGGCGAAGACCCGTTCGCTGAAAACGCCCGCCGCATCATTCGCGAAGCCTGCGGCTGCCCGCAGGCGGACGTGCATTTCTTCGCGGGCGGCACGCAGACGAACGCCGTGACGATCCATGGCCTCCTCACGAGCTACGAGGGCGTTATCGCCGCCGACACGGGCCACGTGAATGGTCATGAGGCGGGCGCCGTCGAAGCGCGCGGCCACAAAGTGATTACGCTCCCCGGCATCGACGGCAAACTCACGGCCGAAGCGGTTCGCACCTGGATGGAAGCGTTTTTGGACGACGACAGCCGCGACCACGTCGTACAGCCCGGGATGGTCTACGTCTCGCAGCCGACCGAACTCGGCACGCTCTACAGCCGCGCCGAACTCGCCGCCATTGCCGAAACCGCACACGCCTTCGGCCTCAAGCTCTTCGTTGACGGTGCACGGTTGGCCTACGGGCTCGCAGCGAAAGAAAACGACGTCACGCTCGAAGACCTCGCAAAACTCTCGGACGCCTTCTATATCGGCGGCACCAAGTGCGGGGGGCTCATCGGCGAAGCACTCGTCGTCCCGAACCCCAAGGTGCTGCCGCACTTCTTTACGACGATGAAGCAGCAGGGTGCAGTGCTTGCCAAGGGGCGCTTGGTCGGCATCACGTTCGAAGTCCTGATGAGCGACAACCGCTACGTTGAAGCCGGCCGCCACGGCGTTGAACTCGCGCAGCGCCTGAAGCGCGCGCTCCTTGAAAAAGGCTACGAACTTTTTGTCGACACGCCCACGAACCAGATCTTCGCGCTCCTCGACCAAGAAACGTGCGATCGCCTGAGCGAAAAGTTCGTCTTCTCGAACTGGCAGCGCGTCGCCGACGGCCGCCGCGTCGTGCGCTTCTGCACCTCCTGGGCCACCGACCCCGCAGCGGTGGACGAACTGATTGCGGCGCTCTGAGGCTGAAATTCGAAGCGGGAAGCGCTGAGATCGACCGAAATCGGCCAATGCGCCTCGCTCGAACCAATGGATCGAGGCCTGGCCATGCTTGGTCCCGCCGGTTGAGAACCGAATAAACAAAGCCCGAACGCTTTTCTGAAGCGTTCGGGCTTCGTATTTCAAAAAGTAGATCGCTCGCAAACGATCAATCGGCAGCGCGATCGCCGACGGCACCGTAGAGCTTCGCACCGAGCTCGACCAAGCGGCGGTCTGTGCCCGCGGCACCCACGAGCGACAGACCGATCGGCGCGCCTTCGATCGTGCCGACGGGAAGCGTGAGCCAGGGCACGCCCGCAAGCCCCCCGATTGCAAAGGAGAGCGACGCGCTCGTGCGGAACATGGCGAGCGTCTGAGCGTCGGCGTCGCGCTTTGGTCCGGGGCCCGCAAGCGTCGGCAGCATCAGGATTGCGCCGCCGCAAAGGAGCCGCTCGATGTGATCGCGAACGGCTTCGATCATCGTTTCTTCATGGGCGAGATCAACCTCGGCCATCGAATGCGCAAAAGCGAATCGCTCCTTCACACCAGGTCCGAAGCACGGACGCTGCGTTTCGATGAAGTCGCCCCAGGTCGCCCAGATGCCTTTGCCTTGCAGGCGCTGGTACGCAGCGAGCGTTTCTTTGAGCGAATAGGGCGAAGCGCGAACGGCAGCGGATTCACCAAAGAGGTCCGCCGCCACATTGAAGGCGTCGTTGAGCGCCTCGCGGCTTTCAGGTCCGAAAGCTTCAAGAATGTCTTCTGGAACGAGAAGCGCCTGCGGCTTCGGGCCGGTTCCCGCGTCGCTCGGCATCGCGCGTTCCTCTTCAGTCTTGAAGAAGACATTCGCCGTACGACGAAACGCGTCGAGCGTCTTCGTCATGAAGCCCGCCGTATCAAAGCGCGGGCAGAGCGGTGCGCAGCCTTTGAGCGAAATGCGCCCGTACGTCGGGCGAATGCCGAAGAGACCGCTCTGGCTCGCGGGACCGCGAACGGAGCCGCCCGAATCGGTCGCGAGCCCGATGTCGCAGAGCCCGCAGGAAACGGCCGAGGCCGCCCCTGAAGAAGAGCCGCCCGAAAGGCGATCAGGGGCAGCACCGTTCACGGGGGTGCCGAAGTGTGCGTTCGAGCCGATGAGCGAAAAAGCGAGCTCGTCGGTGACGGTCTTGCCGTCAAAGCGCGCCCCGGCAGCCAAAAGCATCTCGACCGCAGCTGCCGACTCCGGTTTTTCGCCCGACATCGCGAGAAGCGTCGGGCTCCCCGCGCTCGTCGGATAGCCCTTCACGTCGAACATGTCCTTCGCCGTGAAGGTGAGGCCGGTGAGGGGGCCGAGCGCGGCATTCTCCACCTTGCGCTGCGGATAAGGCATATAGGCGCCCGAAGACGCTTTCGTCCAAGTCATTCTGTTCTGTCCTGATGAAAGATCAGGCGATTGTAGCGACCGCAGACACTTCAGACGCGATCCGGGCAAATCGAATTCGTTCCAAATGACGGGACGCGTCGCACGAAGCGCAACGGCATGCGTCTCGCGACAGGGTAGGTCGGGCGGAGAAACAAAAGGGAGCAAGCAGCAATAGCGCTAGATATTACGTGTCGGCCTTGCGTAAACAAACTGTTCCCTTGTTGGTGTTGCAGCACTGCAACGCATCGCGCAGCACTGGGCCGAAGGGGTGTTCGATACATGTCTAGATTTTGTGAATCCATTGAATTTTCATCTTTAAACATCCTCGAATTACCTGTAGACGTTGCTTGTTTAAGTGTTATTACCCCCCCCCCCATGCAATCAGATTTCTACGATCGAGGGGTGTTCCTAACACAGCGTGCACAACTGTGACTGTGCACGTTCAAGAAATATGTCTTGGAGTTTTAAGAAATGAAGAATTCTAAGTTTGCCATCGGCAGCAAGACAATGATCGCTGCTGCGATCGCCGCGATGATGAGCGGCGCCGCCATGGCAGCCACCTATGAACAACCCAAGGAAGACGTTAAGGTCTTCACGGTGGGGACCACGCAGGAAGCGCTTGACAAGGCCACTGAATCGAATCTTTGGTACGCTCCGACTACTGTGGGTACTCCGTATTTCCTCGAAAACGGCACCCTGGCTCAGGGCAAGACGCTTTATGTAATCAGCACCAGCGCCGAAACGAAAGCGACGGGTCTTTATGCAACCGGCTTTGACAAGATCACGACGAACAACGGCACGATCAAGGTTCAGGCTCAGAGCAAAGCTAATGGCTGGTCCCAGAAAGGTATGATGGCTGACGCTGGCGCCACTGCCGTCAATAACGGCACGATCGAAGCCGACAATGGCTACGGCATGACGGTCGGCTCGACGATGGGTCATGCCGAAGGCAAGGATGTCGGCTCTACGATCATCAACGCCGGCACGATCACCGTTAAGACGCTTGGCGCCGGTATGGAACTCGGCGCAGCCCGTGACGCTACGGCGATCAACAAGGGCACGATCAAGGTTGAAGCGCCCTCTAAAAATTCTTTTGCTATCGGTACCTTGATCAAGGGTTCTGAAGGCACCTTCACGAACGAAGGCACGATCGAAGCTGCCGACGGAGCCTTCGCCATTTCGATTGAAGGGAAGGAAGCCAATAAGGCCACCCAGGTCGATACCGATGCCACCATCGTTCTTGCAAATGGTTCCAAGACGATCGGTAATGTTCAGGTCAAGGAAAAGGGCGGCAATGCCAACGCAGTTGAAGCTCTCTTCCAGATTGAGAAGGGCGCTCAAGTTGAAGGCGACTTCCTCCTTTCGACGGGCAACGTTGGTTTCGAATCCGACGGCGCAACGATTCAGGGCAATATCAATGTCTCCGGCGATGCTGTTGCTGAACTCGACGGCGATCTCGCTGTTGAGGGTGTAACGGTTTCGGCTGGCAAGTTCACAATTGCTGAAGGTTCGCTTTCGTTCGTTCCTGCCAAGACCAAGGCAGCAACCCCCGATATCCTTGTGAAGGGCGGTGAATTCAATATCGCCGAAAAGGGTTCTGTTAGTGCTGAAGATGCACAGATCACAGCGGGTACAGTCAATCTCAACGGTGATCTGACTGTTACGAATTTGAGCATTAATGCCGCACTTACCGCGCCGGTCCAGGTGGCGGGCTCCCTTGATGTCACGAATTTGACTGTTACCGACACATCGAGCACCGCTGGCAGCGCGATTCGTCTCGGAGAAGGTAGCGTTGCCTCGCTCTCGGGCAAACTTGAGACTGCAACTGGTACGCGCGCATTCAACATTACGACGGACAGCACGCTTACGCTCGGCGAAGATGTTGACGTCAGCAAGGCTACGGCAGGTGCGCTTAATCTGCAGGGCGGCACGCTCGAAACTTCCACCGCATTCTTCCGCGATGCCGATGGCAAGATTGTCGGTAACACTGTTGTCGGTTCAACCAACGCCGATAACACTCAGTCGACCATCAGTCTGACCGACAGCAAGATTTCGGTCGAAGATCTCCAGGCCATCAATACGGCGCTCGCAAGTGTAACTGGTACGGATCTTGGTCTTGAAATCCAGGCCGATACGGTTACACAGAATGACAAAGTCATTACTTCTCTCCAGCTTAAGGATTGGGACAAGACTTTCGGCTCCGGCACGGCCGCTAATATTGCTGCTCTGACGACCTCGAACGGCTTCAGCACGGACTTCACGGGTCCGCAGTTCGGTGCCAAGCAGCTTGTTCTCACCGACGCAACCGAACCCACTGCCGACGTTAAGCTGAACGTTGCTGCTGGCAAGACGATGACGCTCGTCGGCGACGCTGCGGGTTCGAATCTCATCGCCTGGCAGGGAGGTTACGACAAGGCTACTTCACTTGAAGTCGCTGGCACCGTCAATTTCGGCCTCGCAACTGGCACGGCTTCGACAAAGGGTGTTCTGGACGGCGGTGTGTCTGTTCTCCAGAACGGCGCTTTCAACGTCCGTAATGGCAGCTTCTCGCTCAACGATACGCTCTCGAACGCCGGTACCGCTACGATTGCCAAGAGCGGCGAACTTACTGTTGGCGATGTGACGGTCAATAAGGTCACGACGAGCTCGATCGTTAACAGCGGTACGCTCAACGTCGCTGGCAAGCTCAATGCCGCAACGATCGAAAACACGGGCACGATCACTGTCACGGGCCTTCTTTCCGGTAAGAACTTCAAGACGGCTGCTGGCACGGCTGCTGGCACGTCAACCGTTAACAAAGGCGGCGTGTTGGTTCTCGCCGGTGAAGCCAGTACCGATCCGAAGGTTACGGCTGTCGGCTTCAACGTTGGCAGCGTGACGCTTGACAGTGTCCAGACCGCCGGCACGACAACCCCCGATACGAAGGATGACGTCTATCAGGGCGGTCTCCTCGTCCTCGGCAACCATGCGCTTGCGTCTGCTCAGGCGTATCAGCAGGCTAATGCTGCCGACAAGATCCTTTGGATCGGTCAGGAAAGCAATATTGCTGGTACTGTTGCCTTTGGCACGACCAATACGGCCTCTGAAAACGTCATCGCCATCGACTTCGAGGGTCTTGCTCAGACGGGCTATGTCGCCGATGAAAAGCTGGCTGATACGAAGCAAGTCGTGACCTACGGTGATAAGACTCTCAACGGCAATATCGTCTTCGCCAACCTCACGAGCATCAATAAGAATATGCTCGTCTACAGCGAAGATGCCAAGGCCTATCAGCTGAAGATCGGTGATGTGACTGGTGCTGTCGACTTCGGCACGCGCTTCTACACGGGTTCTGCTGAAAATGATGTTGTGACGTTCAATGTCAACGAAACCGAGCTTGCCGATTTGGCTGACTATGGCTTCCATTCCTATGGCGCCATGTCGGAATCGCTCCACAACTTCAATTTCAACAATCAGATCGCCAATACGATCATCTTCGGCTTCGACCAGATGGAAGCCGATTACAACAAGGCGCTCTTCGAGCAGGCTAAGGCTGCCGGCATCCTTACGGATACTGCAACGCTCGAAAACTTCACTGACCGTCAGGAAGGCAAGTATACGTACGTTAAGGATGAAGCTGCGTTCATTAAGCTCGATAACGCCCTTGACGAAGCCTTCTGGAACAAGGTTATCGCCGACGAAAACACGGCAACGAACCTCGCTGTTCTTGGCGGCGCGTTCTCGACCGCTGTCGACATCAACAACGAAGTCTGGAAGGCGCTCGATCGCCGTACGTCGCTCGCGAACCTCAACGTTGCACGCAACGAAACGGGTGTTACCCCCTGGGTTGACGTGATCGGCACGTTCAACTCGGCCGACGGCCTTTATGGTTCGTCGGGCTACGAAGCCGACATCTACGGCGCCGTCTTCGGTGCCGACTGGACGGCTTCCTGCGGCGCCATCCTCGGTGCAGCGATCTCCGTCGGCCAGGCCGATGCGAACTCCGTCGACAACAGCACCAAGGTTGACAACGACGTCGACTTCTGGGGCGTGAGCATCTACGGTTCGCACCAGATCGGCAACGTCAACGGCAAGTTCGACCTCGGGTACATCAGCACCTCGAACGACCTCTCCGCCTACGCCGGCTACTTCGGCAAGGTGAAGGAGTCGCTCGATGCCGACATCTTCACGATCGGCCTGGGTGCGGAATACCTCGCCAATGTGGGTTCGCTCAACGTCGTGCCGCACGCCGGCATCCGCTGGTCGTCTCTTGACATGGATGACAGCAAGTACGGAGCCGACTACGACAAGATGAACCTCTTCCAGATGCCGATCGGCGTCACCTTCTCCGGCACGTTCGACATGACGGGCTGGAAGGTCGCTCCGATGTTCGACATCTCGGTGGTTCCGGCCTTCGGCGACAAGGATGCCGTTGCCTCCTACACGGGCGGCATCGAAGACTCCGTGCGCGTTGTCGATACCAACCCGATCCAGGCCACGCTCGGCGTGAACGCTTCGGTCGGCGCTTGGACCTTCGGCGTGAACTACGGCCTCACGGCCGGGTCGGATGAGCGTCTCAACAATTCGCTCAACGCCAACGCCCGCTACACCTTCTAATTTTCGTCTCCCCGATCGCTTGAGCTGATTCTCGGGCGATCGGACCCGAAATTCGAAGGGAAGAAGAGGGGAGGCAGGTCGGTTCATCCGTTCGTCCCTCCCTCTTCAAAGAGAGCACCCGCCCGTTTCTCGCCGCAGCGGGAAGCGGGCGATTTCGTACTCGGTTTTCGATCGCTTCGACGACCGAAGCCGCCTCTCATCCTCACAAAGCCATGCCGATCGGAAAAACACGCTTCACGACGCGCGGCTCCGCAACGCAGGACGACTCGCCGCCCTTGCGCATTCGTCCGGAATTCCCGTCCTCGCAAAAGCGAAGAGCTGCACTCAAGCTTTTCGAAGCCGGAATAGGCTATAAGAGCGCCGCAGCGCTCCTCGGTCTCTCGGCTTACACGGTCCGCGACTGGCACCGCAGCTTCAAAAAGGGCACTTTCAAAGTCGACCTCAACCCCAACCAGTACCGTCACGCCCCCGAAACCAAGGCGCGGGTGATCGCGCTTCGGGCCGAAGACCGCTCGTGGCGCGAAGTGAGTGAAATGACGGGCGTCAACATCTCGACCTGCCGCTGCTGGGTCGTCTCGGGCTGAAGCAATCGTTCGACCGTTTTTCCCTTTTCGGACCTCTCCGAACCATTCGCCTGCCGATCGCCGAGGGCATTTCGCTTTCGCTCAGCACGTTCTTTTCAGACGAATCGAAGCCCGCGAGCCTCATACGACAATTCGCCTACAGCCTTCCACCGGCATCAAAGACCGGATAAAAGCAGGGCACCGGACGCTGAAAACAGGCCTTTTTGCACCCAATCACCCCCTTAGGGCGAACATTGAGCACCTCTTTCGGGAGGCGAGACCGAACCGAAAAGCTTATAGTTCTCGGGCTTTGTTCGTTCGGACAGAACGGACGCACATAGAGCGGGCGTGCGGCGCAGCTTTCTCGGGAAGCGGCAGCGCCGGACGTACAAAAAGACAGTGGAACGTCAACCAAAGGAATTTCCCCGTGAAAACCACATTCAAGCCGTTCTTTCGAATGGCGCGGCCCTTTCTGAAGGCGTCGCTCGTCAAGCAGATTCTCGTCGGCCTCATCCTCGGCGTGATCTTTGCTGCCGTTGCGCCGGAAGCGGCGCACTATGCGGGCTTTTTTGGCTCGATCTTCGTGACGGCCTTGAAGGGCGTCGCCCCGGTACTTGTCTTCGTGCTCGTCATGAGTTCGATCGCCAACAACCGCGTAGCGGACGGCGCCGTTGAAATCAAGCCCATCATCGCGCTTTACTGCATCTCGACCTTCGGCGCCGCCGTGATCGCCGTTGCGGCGAGCTTCATGTGGCCGACCGTCATTTCGCTTGCTACCCCTGAGGACGGCCTTTCGGCACCGGGCGACATCGGCGAAGTGCTCACGGGCCTCGTGCTCAACATCGTCGACAATCCCTTCCGCGCGATGTACAACGCCAACTACATCGGCATCCTCGCCTGGGCGATCGCGATGGGCATCATCTTCCGTCGTGCCCGTCAGGCAACGCGCGAAATGCTCGAAGACGCCGCGGAAGCCGTGCAGCTTATCGTGCACCTCGTGATCCGCTTTGCGCCGCTCGGGATCTTCGGCCTCGTCGCCGACACGTTCGCCTCCGAAGGCTTCTCCGCGCTCATGGGCTACATTCAGCTCCTTGCGGTTCTCCTTGGCGCCATGGCCTTCGTTGCGCTCGTTTGGAATCCGCTTCTCGTGTGGCTCTGCACGCGCGAAAATCCCTATCCGCTCGTTTTCATGGTGCTGCGCGAATCGGGCGTCGCCGCCTTCTTCACGCGCTCGTCGGCCGCCAACATTCCGGTCAACATGGAGATCTGCAATCGCCTCAACATGCCGAAGTCGACCTATTCGGTGTCGATTCCGGTGGGCGCTACGGTGAACATGGCGGGCGCTGCCGTCACGATCACGGTGATCACGCTTTCGGCCGCGTATTCGCTCGGCATCGACGTGGGTCTCGGTACGGCGATCTTCCTTTGCTTTGTCGCGAGCGTGTGCGCTGCGGGCACCTCAGGCGTCCCGGGCGGCTCCCTCATGCTTATTCCGCTTGCCTGCGGTCTTTTCGGCATCGACCAGACGACCGCCATGCAGGTTGTTGCGGTGGGCTTCATCATCAGCGTCCTGCAGGACTCGACGGAAACGGCTTTGAACTCGTCCTCCGACGTGCTCTTCACGATCGCCGCCTGCCGCCGTGCGGAGCGTCTGAAGAAGCAGCGCGGCTTCTGATCGCGCAGTCGGACTAGAAGCGAATCGCTTCATAGCCGCGTCGCCCCGCAGTTTCAACCGACTGCGGGGCGATTTTCATTTCTCGCGCACGCCTGCCCTTAAGTTTGCGTTGAACTATGAGGCGTAACCTCTTTTGCAATCGGCCCGCGGGCCACACAGCCGCGCGTCCCCGACGAACATCAACGCCAAACAAGAGAAAAACACATCATGTCGATTCTGAAGACGCTCCTTCCGGCCATCGTTCTTTCCGTCGGTCTCGCTGCCGGCGCACAAGCCAATCCGTGGGTCTCGAACGGTTCGTCGAGCGGCGCGCAGACGCAGCAGACCGCTTCGCAAAAGGCCGAAAAGCCCAAGGCCCCGTATGTCGGTCACTATTCGGGGAAGCTCTACAGCCAGGGCGGCGAGGTGGTCGACGCCGAGCTCTCGCTCGACAACTACAAGTGCTTCGTCCTCTCCGTCGTGAAGGACCAGGGACTTGAAACCGGCTTTGTCGAAATGAAGGGCAAGGAGATCATTCTCAAGCACACGGACGGCAAGGCCTACCGCGTCTTCACGATGGTTGAAGACGGCAAGCTCGTTCTGAAGTCCGTCGACGGCAAGGACGTGAAGCAAACGGACGCCTGCTGCACGCTCGTGCGCGACTGATCCCATCTTCAGAACCCGAATGTAAAGAAGAGACCCGACCGGCGAATGCCTCGGGTCCCTTGTCTTTTTCTGGCGGCCAGGGAAGGCGAAGCGACAAGCCCCGACTGCCCGAACTGTTCTCGACTCAACCGCTCTTAGTAGCGAGCAAATGCATCGGCCAAACGCTTGCGGCGTTCGCCGGCATCCGCATCCGCGTATTTGGCGAGCACGAGCTGCGCGAGCACGCGCGCCTTCTGCGGGTTGAGCGTCCCCGAAGGAACGAAGCCCGCGCGCTGCCACTCGTCAACGCCAGGCGTCACCGCACCCGAATAGGTGCGCGAAGCGCGCACGATGAGAACGCCTTCTTCCGCTGCCCGCACAAGCGCCTTCTCTGTTTCCTTGTGAATCGAGCCGTTACCCGTCCCCGCATGAACGATCGCGCCCGCACCGGCCGCAACGGCCGCGTCGACAAAGACGCCGTCGTCGTCCGCGTGCGAATAGACGATGTCGACGCGCGGCAGTTTCGTGAGCCCAGAAAGGTCGGCGAGCGAGAATTCGGTCGCCGTCGTATGCGGACGAACCGATGCACCGATGTAGAGAATCGCGTCGCCCGAGATCATGCCGATCATCCCGAGGTCGGGGCCGCGGAAGGTCGCAACATTCGTCGGGTGCATTTTGGTCGCGTCGCGCGCCGTCGCGATGACATCGTTCAGCACCACGAGCACGCCTTTGCCTCGCGATTCGGGATCGGCCGCAACGCGCACGGCGTTGAGCAGATTCAGGGGACCGTCGGCGGAAATCGCGGTCGCAGGCCGCATCGCCCCGGTGATCACGACGGGCTTCTCGGTCTTCAGAACGAGGTTGAGGAACCAAGCCGTTTCTTCCATCGTGTCGGTACCGTGCGTGACAACGATGCCGTCGACATCCTCGCGCGCTGCCGCAGCCTCAATGCCGCGCGCCAAGCGCATCCAGATTTCAGAGGTCATCGACATCGAGTCGATGTTCGCAATCTGTTCGGCTTCGAGCTCGGCCGTGCGCTTCAAGGCGGGCACGCCCGCAATGAGCGACTCGACGCTGAGCCCCTTGATGCGGTAGCCCGTGAGCTGCGTCGGGTCGTCGCCCGATGAAACGATGGTGCCGCCCGTCGCAAAGACGACGATTGTCGGCAGACGCCCGCAGGGGGCCGCGTGATCGATGTTCGCTGTCATAGTGAATAGATTTCCGTCGATGGATGGAGTGCCGAAGCGAGGCGCTCGTTGAAGCAGAGGCATCCTAGCATGCGGCCCGGTCGTTGCAAACGGCTTCCCGCGCCAAATTCACATCTTGGGCGCAGGGGCGAAAAAAAAGGGAGCGCCCACGGCGCCTCGCTCTTATCCGCCGAAGTCCCAAACTCAGTCTTTGACCGACCAAAGCCTGCCAAAGAGAGCCGATATGGAGAAAAGGCTTTCGTTTTCGAGCGGACGCTGCGCTGCGGCCTGTGCCGCCGACACCCCGCCCGGTCTGCGATCGCCCAGCATCGCAATGGCATTCGTGTACTGTCCGATGCCGGGCGACCGAAAGGATGCCAGTCGGTTCTCAAGCGCGCTGCGTGATATTTCCGAGCGAATGTAGACGAAGGACTCTCCGAACTCCTCGAATATTTTGAACTTATTCACCTTCAAATTCATTTCCGATGCAGATGCTGAAACATTTCTGTCGGATCTTTCGAGATATTCGACTCTTATCCTTTCAAATTCGTTTTTAACAAATGCCCGATATCCTTTCGAATCTAAAATTCGACTCAGCAAGAATTCATGAATTTCTCTTATATATACTTGAGTGAACTCAGGTGAAGGAACCCTGCAAATCATATCGTTGTCGAATTTATTCTTCACATAAAACGGTATAACTCGAATTCGATATGCCGGATCGATGGATTCGGCAAACTGCTCGAGCGCTTCGACAAATCGAATGAATCGCTCGAGCGCCTTGGGCGCAGTCACTTCACTTGGCATGCGCATTACGCACCAGACTTCGTCGGGGCGTTTCTTCCGAATCGAAACCACCAATTCGGCGGGAATATCGAGCGGTTCCCTGCCGTCAACGATGGCGCTCTCGGCGGCGGGCAGCACAAGGTCGTCGGCAATGCGATTAGCGATGAGAAAGTGGGAATCCTTCAGAAGCTTCTTCCCCGCAGCGGCGATCATCCGCTGCAGCCGCTGAAGACTCTCGGGCACAATCACGAGCGCCGAACCGATTTTCTTGAGCACAGTCGTTCCGTCGGGCGCTATCGACTCAAACACCGTCGTCTGATCCGAGCGGGTTCGCTCGGGAAGGCGCTCGGCCGCGAGCAGACAGAAATCGGGGCGCAGCCGACTTTGCGCCGCCGCTTCGCCGCTGATGCCGCCCGTATAGCTGCCGGCAAAGGACTCGTAGAGCACGACCTGATTCTTCGTCACGTTTGCAAAACAACGGCGGGCAGCTGTCCGAAGTTCCTCTTCGAGGAAATCCGTGTGCTTGGCTTTTACGCCCACCGTCGACGAATACCTTCTCGGATCCCTTAGGATGCGGCAGTCGATCTCCGCATCTTCGCCGGCGAAGGCTTTGTAGAAATGGAACGCCTTTTCAGCCTTTTGCGTCATAGCATCGCTCTTTGCTTCAAGAATGCCGACGGTGCTCGCGATACGTTCGACAAGACACTCGAGCATTGACAGTACGGCCGGATCCATCTTATCTGTCGAAAAATTCGTAACGTCCTTCAATAATGAATGAATACAATTCAATTTGAGCTTCGATAAATCGACGGGGTCTTCACTTGTAAAATCTGAAGGATTCAATTTGTTTACTTCTTTTTTGATTTCAATACTGCATTCTTTTCGATCGATCGGTGTTTCGCTTGAAGGTTCGTCAAAGGGTTCGCTTAATTTTTCGACGAAGTCTTTCCGAACGGCATCCCATGCGTCGATATTGCGAGCAACTTCTCTTACCCAGGCTTCAAGTCCGGCCTTTTGGCCGCGGCGCACCTTCTCGGGCAATAGAAACTCGAGCGCAATCTGGCGCAGCCGATCTCGCCCGGCCGTCTTCGCCGTATTCGGGAAGCGGTGCGAGATAAGATGAATGAGAAGCGCGGGCAGCCCGCTCCAAATGACATTGCCGAAGAGCGCAGGGCGCTCCGTTTTCGCCATTTCAGCCGCGACGAGAAGCGCGACGGGGAGCCGATGCGCAAAATGTTCGGCGAGCGCCGTCCTGGTCTTTTGATAGCTCGAAGCCGTTTTGAGTTCCTTGAGCCAGTCTTCGGCTTTGAGCAGCCGAAAATGCGTTCGACACCTGCCGATCAACTCGATTCGCCAGCTGCCGCTCGGCTCGGCCGTGATGCGCACGCCCGTCTTGCTTTGCCGAATATTTCCCGTGATCCAAAGATCGGTGCGTTTCAAAAGCACCTCGGGAAAATGAAGCAGGAACCAGGTCTCAATGCAGATGAAAGAGGGAGCGGCATGAACGCCCGGGGTGCTCGCGACTGTCGTGAGCATGGCGTCGAAATCTTCGTGACCGTCTCGGTCGCAGACGATCCAGGCTTCGCCGCAGGCGCGGTTTCTTTCCGCTTCGACGAGTGCACGCTTGAGGAGCCGGCCGGGCGAGCCCGGCACATCGTCGTGCAGTCTTATGTTTTTCGTCGAAATACCGTACACGCGCAGGAAGTCGCGCAAATAGTTCGGCTCCGTCTGTGCGCCTTCGCAGAAAAGGTGAAGCTCGTGCGCTTGAAGCCGAGCGTCATTTGTGCTGCCAAGATCGTAGTATGCAGTCGGATTTACCGAACTCAGGCACGAAGCGGTGCCGCCAGATTCATGAATAAACCCCAGCGTCATGAGGTTGCTCAAGCGGAGCGCGTCGGAATCGCGGCGCATCTTGAGCTTGAGGATTTCGGGATCGCGCCATACGTCGCCCGCACCGAGTATCCAATCGTTCTCGGGCGCGGACAACGCGTCGAAAGTGAAGGACGGCGTCGCGACGAGAGCAGCGGCTTTCGCTTTGCAGGGCGCTTTCCTGGTGTCCGGCTCAGGCCCCGGCCGCAGTCGCTCGGCGACGCGAGACGTGCCGAAGCGAAGCGTTGCACCGAAGCGATCGCCGAGGCGTATCCGAGAATTCTCTTCGGCGCATTTCTCTCTCGACCGCTTGCGCGACTTTGACTTCGACTTCAAAAGAACGAAGGTGCGCGAGTTGGTCGAAGGCGCGTCAATAATAGCCTCAATTTGTTTACGGTATACGGTGAACAACATGACGATTGAAGGTTTCGTATCGATGAATGATCCTTCAATTATTCGTCATCTCTTCTCGATCCGTGTCATTTTTTGATCCGATAGTGCCAAACTGCGTTGATCGTCTCGAAAAAACGACGTTTTCATGCGAAACACGGAGCTTTTGCGGGTATGCGGTTCCCAAAAGCATGAAAGGCGCCGATTGCTCGGCGCCTCCCACACGAAGAAGCTTCTGTCGCGCAAGGCAGAAGCCGCTTCATTTTGACCTCAAAGGGCATGCTACATTTTTTTCCAACTGTCATTACCCGTACTTCCACTTATATGCACAAGCAGTCGTGGTAAAAATTTCCATATACAACATATCCTGTACCAATCAACCGAATACCCCATTCGGAAAATAAATCTTTCAATTCAAGATTCTTTAGGGAATCCCGATCGAACCAAAAGGAGTTTTCAATGGATGCACGACTTCACGGCGCATATGCGCCGAAACGCACGTTCGCCCGGATCCTTCAGCCGCGTCATACGAAAGCAGGGGCGCTCTTCACGACGGCTGCCGCATCTCTTCTGCTTCTCTCGGGCTGCCAGACCGCCCAGTTTTCCGAAACGAAGACGCAAACGTCTCTTCGAGATGCCGCTTACGTGTCAACCCTCGAAACGAAAGCGCTTTCCGGCGTCTACGAGGGCGTCATACCGTGCGCAGACTGCTCGGGGATCCGCACGGCGCTTTACGTCCGAGCGATCGGAAGCTACACGCGCGTTTCGCACTACATGGGCACGAACGGCGCTTTTGAAGAGGGCGGACGCTGGCACGTTGACGATACGCGGCTCGACGGCCGGTTCAACGAAGCGGACGGCACCGTCGTCGTTTTCGAGCCGCTCTCGGCCAAGGACCACAAGTGGTACGGCCTGGTGTCGGGAAAGCAAATGAAGCTTCTCGACCGCGAGGGCAACGTTGTCGAAGGGGCGCTTGCCGACTTTTACGTGCTCGAAAAGAACTGAGAGCTTGGAGCGCGAACGCCGCATGCGGCCGAACGGCGCGCCGCGAACGCATTGAAGCGATTCTCAATCAAGCAAAAGCATCCCGAACGACGGCACCGCTGCGTAAGATTCGCGGAAGTTCGCATGCCTATAATGGTTTCGATTGATACGCTTCAACCGAACGTTTGTTCGGTCGGCTCGAACCCAATATCGCAGAAAAGAGAACACATCGTGAAGAAACTTGCCCTTGTCGCCGCCTCGTCGGCCGTGCTTCTTCTGTCGGCCTGTGCGGGCACCGCGCCGACGGTTGCCGAACCCGAGATGCCCGCGCCCGTGCAAACGGCAAACGTTCTTCTCGTGCGATCGCTCGTGCTGCCGATCGATCCGTCGATCAAGCTCGAACAGGCTTTTGCCGAATTCGGCGCCTGCCGTCCCGGTACGCAGGAATGGGCGGAGACCGATGCGGGCAACGTGCAGTTCAGCTGCTCGTACGACGACGGCACGATCATTCAGTTCGACTTCACGGTGGCGGGCGACAAGTCGGTGAAGCTGCGCCAGTTCACGTTCACCGCCATGAACGACGCGGAATTCGCGGGCGTGAGCCTGCGCGGTCCGGATGCGGAAGACGCCTTGAAGAACGTCTACCGCAATCAGCCGCTCTTCTGAGCGCGCTCTCCGGGCGGGCACCGCAGGATCGCCTGCCGCTCGCACGCCGAGCGAAAACGGCGCCGCTCTCATCGAGTTGGCGCCGTTTGCTTTTCCGTTTGCTTTTGGTCGGTTGCCCGATCAAGCGATCGGGCGGCCGTCCGCTATGTCCGTTGCGCGCGTTGAGCGTCCCGCAGCCGCCGACGTTTTCCGGGCAGCCCCGCCATCCACGGATAGGCCGCTTCGTGCCGCGCTCTAAAGGCTTGAATCGCCGCGGCGTCCGCCAAAGTCGCTTCGAGCATATCGAGGCCTTGAAGGAGCATCGTGCGGTGCCGTTCGCCGATCTCGAAGTTCCAGCTCCGTCCGTCGGGCGACTTGATCGACTGCGCTTCAACCGAAATGGAAAGACGTATGGGAGTTTGGTCCGAGAGACAGGCGAAGATCTCTTCAGAGGCCTTCGGCGACACCTTCGCAGCGAGCAGCCCGTTATTGAAAGCGTTCGAATAGAAGATCTCGCCGAAGCTCGGCGCAATGACGGCACGAATGCCGTACTGCAGAAGTCCCCAGACGGCATGCTCTCGACTCGAGCCGCAGCCGAAGTTGGGGTCGCCGCAAAGGATCTGCGTCGCCTCGAAACCCGGACGATTGAGTACGAAGGTCTCGTTCTTCGCCCCCGCTGCGTCAAAGTGCAAGTTGTAGAGCAGCCCCGCCGCAAGTCCCGACTTGTCGACGCCGCGCAGAAACTGCTTGGGCATCAGCTGATCGGTGTCGAGGTTGTCGGCCGGAATCGGCGCCGCAACGGCAGTGAGTTCGGTCAAAGCTTTCATTGCTGAGCTCCTTCAAGTGCCGAAACCGGCGCCAAATGCCCCAATACGCCGCTCGCCGCAGCCGTTTCGGGACTCACAAGATGCGTTCTCGCACCGCGCCCCTGCCGCCCTTCGAAGTTGCGGTTCGTGGTGGACGCACAGCGTTCGTAAGCGCCAAGCACGTCGTCGTTCATCGCGAGGCAAAGCGAGCAGCCGGATTTTCGCCACTCGAAACCCGCGTCCTTGAAGATCCTGTCCAGCCCGAGCGCTTCGGCTTCGCGACGAACGCGCATGGAGCCGGGCACCACCATGCCGCGCACGCCGGGCGCAAGGTGCCGGCCCTCGAGGACTGCCGCAGCATTTTTGAGGTCTCCCAAGCGTGCATTCGTGCAGGAGCCGATGAAGACAAAGTCGATCGGGTAATCCGCGAGCTTCTTGCCGGACTCGAGCCCCTGATAGGCGAGCGCCCGTTCGGCTGCAGTCCGATCGACGGCGTCGGCAAAAGAGGCGGGCGAGGGAATCGGCTCGTCCAATGCAATCGTCTGATCCGGACTCGTGCCCCACGTAGCGGACGGGCGTACGTCCGAAGCGTCGAAGTCGACCGTGCGGTCGTAGTGCGCGTCCGGATCGGCGCGCAGCGTGCGCCAGAATCGAACGGCCGCTTCGCGCTCGCCGCCCGTGAGTTCCGGCGCGTGCGCGAGCACCCAATCGATCGTCTTCTCGTCGGGCGCAACAATTGCGCCGCGTGCGCCGGCTTCAACGGTGAGGTTGCAAAGCGTCATGCGGCCTTCGATCGAAAGCGCGTCCACGGCTTCGCCTTCGTACTCGACCACCGCGCCGAGCGCACCGCGCGCGGAGATCTTCGCGAGCAGCGAAAGAACCAGGTCCTTGGCGGTCGCCTCTTTGGGAAGCTCTCCGCCGATGCGGATACGCATCGTCTTGGCGAGACGATAGACGAGCGTTTGCGTGGCAAGTATGTGTTCGATCTCGGAAGTTCCGACCCCGAAGCCCAAGGCTCCGAGCGCTCCGTGGGTTGTCGTGTGGCTGTCGCCGCAGATCACGACCATCCCCGGGCGCACAAACCCCTGTTCGGCCATCACCACGTGCTCAATTCCTTGGTCGGGGTCGTTCGCGCCGTAGAAAGCATCGATGCCGAAACGCCTGCAGTTGGCTTCGAGCGTCTCGGCCTGCTTAAGCGAAGCCGCGTCGAGAATGCGCCGCGGCATCTCGTCCTTGGTCGGAATGATGTGGTCGACGACGCAAAGGTGCGCGTCGGGCACCGCGACGGGAAGACCGCGCTCGACCAAGCCTGCAAACGCCTGGGGCGACGTGTATTCGTTCGCGAAATGCACGTCGCAGTAGAGCAGTACGGTCGCTTCGTCAACGGCCTTCACCGTGTGCGCGTCGACGATCTTGCGGTAGAGCGTACGAGGCGCTCGGACACATGCGTCTCTTTCACTCATCATCGGCCTCGTCGCTCGAAACATCCCAGCCGCGCACGTGGAAAAGCTCTTCCTTGACGCGCCCCTCCTTGTCGAGCAGGAGCATCGTGCGATAGGGCGCTGCGGTCGGGCAGGCGTGGTTCGGCAGCACCCGCACGCGCATGCCGATCGGGAAATCTTCGGCCTTCAAGGGTTCGCCCGTCATTGCTTCAAGAATGCCGTGCTCCTGGTTCGTGCCCTTCATGATGACGCGGCCGCCCTCGATCGGCTTGCCGTTGACGTCGCAGACAAGCCCGAAGCCGTAGTCGGTCGGCTGGCGCTGCGTGCTGCGGTCGCGCGACATCGCGAGGAACCCGGCATCCACAATCACCTGGCCCTTGGCTTTCTGGTGACCGATCACGGTGGCGAGAACCGAACCCGCAATGCGGTCAATCGGCGCGACGCCGAGGTTTGCCATAAAGAGGTCGAAGAATGCGTAGACACCCGCGCGGATTTCGGTGACGCCCGTTTCGTCTTCTGCAAAGGCCATCGTCGGGGTGGAACCGACGGAGACAATCGGCACCTCGAAGCCCGCCCGACGCAGCATCTCGGCCGCCGCCACAATGCCGTCGCGCTCGCGGCGTGCGGCTTCGCGAATCGACTCGATCGAGCCGCAGTCGTAACTCCCGCCCGCGTGCGTCAGAACGCCCGCAAGGCGAGCACCGTTTTTGAGCGCTTTCGCGACCTCGACAATGTCGGGGTTTTCAGGCGTGAGTCCCGAGCGGTGACCGTCCACATCGATTTCAATCAAGGCGGGAATCGTTTCTCCCGTGCGCAGGCAATAGTCGGATACAAGCTTTGCGGCTTCCACGCTGTCGAGCAGAATCTTGAGGTCGCACCCTGCGCGGCGGATTTCGGAGACGATGCGAAGCTTCTGCGGCGCAATGCCGACCGCATAGATCATGTCTTTGACGCCGTGCACCGCGAAGTAGCGCGCTTCTGCGAGGGTCGACACAGTCGCAGGGCCTTCGGGCGAAACCATCTGCCGCTCGGCAATCGTCCAGGACTTGTGCGTCTTGAGGTGCGGGCGCAGCGTCACGCCGAGCGCGCAGCAGCGCGTCTTCGCGAACTCGAGATTCGCCTCGAGCTTCTCGTCGTCGATGACGAAGGCCGGGGTTTCAATGCGTTCGTCGTTGAGATCGAGCCCAACGAGCGCGTGCTTGTTCTTCATCATGCCGGTACTCCTTCTTGTAGTCGGTTATACGGTCGGTGATTGTGGAAATTTGAGCCTTATCGGTCTTGGCGGGCTTATCGGTCGTCTCGGCGGCCGGCGTCGAAGGCGTTGAGCCAATGTTCGAGCGGCTCACCGGGGTGCTCGACGTTCGAGCCGATCATCGCAAACCCGGGCTTCACGTCCGCTTCGGGCGCTGCCTTCAGTACTTCTCGTTCGCTCTGGTTGATGCCGCCGCCCTCGTGCGTCGTAAAGGGCCAGACGGCAATCACACCGAACTTGACGGTCTCGAGGAAGGTCATCACGACGCGCGGCATCTTGCCGCACCACATCGGGTAGCCGAGGAAAAGCACGTCGTACTTCGAGGCGTCGGGTACGGGCAGAACGATCCCGGGGCGCGCATCCGCGTCGGTTTCCGCTTCGGCGCGCTTCGTCGTCTCTTCGTACTTGACGCTGTAAGGATCGCTCGCCTTGATTTCGTAGCGATCGACGCGATGTCCGCGCGATTCAAGTTTGTTGGCGATCGTCTCGGCAAGACGCTTCGTGTTGCCGACCTCGATGTAGCGCACGCCGCCCGACACCCAGTTTTCGCCGGCATGCGAAAAGTAGGCGACGAGTACGCGCGGGGTAGCTGCTTCAGACATAAATTCGGTCCTTCTCTTGGTATCGATCCGTCATGAGGCGGTTCTTGTTATTCACTGGCTCAAGCATCGTACCGCGAGAGCCGTACTTCGAGTGAATTCAAGGGCGCCCGTCCCTATAATGGCGGCCGCCTCTCAACGCTGATTTACACACCATGCAGTTCGACTACGAAACCGTCTTTGCCGCCGTCGTCTTTGCAGGCGCGAATCTCTACCTGGGTTTCCAGCTTCTGCGTCTTTTCTGGCCGCTCAAGATGGTGCGGTTCTCGAAGAAAGACGCCATCTCGCCCGAAATGGCCGAAGGTCTCAAGACGCTCGCCGAAACCGATAAACGGGTCCGCCGGGCAGTGCCGATTGGGAAAACGATCGCCATTCTGCACCGAGGCGAGCTCTCCGAAAGCGAAATGCGCTTTCGCAAATTCTGGTTCCGCAGCTGGTTCTATACGATTGCTTCGCTTCTTTTCTTCTACACGCAGCCTTCGATCTTCGGCACCGGCGCAGACACCGGCGCCTTTTCGATCGCCATCATGCTGACCGAGTCGCTCTGTGCATACGCCCAGGCGCTTCTCGTGCAGTCGGTCGCGGACTTCCGCCGCTATCTCATCGACCGCCACCTCAAGGAAACGGCACGCCTCACGGCAGCAAATAACGCTCAGAAGTAAACGTCGGCGGCACAAAGACCGTATAGAGGAGGGCGCGCAAAAACGCGCTTTCCATTGCACACACGCTGCTCAATGCCCAACAAAGCGAACGAATCCGCGCGGATTCGCTCGCTTTTTTTTCGCCGCCTCGTGCCATTTAGGGACGAAGAGAACAAGGAATAGGGCGGGGAAACCCCAATAGAGCCAATTAATCAAAACACATTCCCAATTGGCACACGCTACCAAGAGCCCCTTCCAAAGCACCGAAAGCGGTCAAAAAGGCAGCCTTTCTGGCAAATTGCCGATCGCTCGGCGCTCGAACTTCGGAAACTGTTGCGTTTACGCACTTTGTACTTACCGAAAAATCAACGAGTTGGAAGCTATTGCTCAACCCCATATCGTTTACCGAGAGAATTCTCGTTAACCCGATCATCTATCCTATTGATTTTTATAGAGATAGCCAAACGGATTAACGTTATCCCGTACTCTAGTGGAGCGGTTAATACGTATTGTTAGCGACGAATTGCACGGAACGCAGAAAAAGTTCTAAGAAAAGCGATTCCCTGATCGATGCCGACATCGTGCACATGTTGGCATCCGATCTCCGATACACACGCTGCGGCTCTCGCCGCACCAATTGCGATTACAGGTTCTCAAATGAAAAAGACCCTTGCTGCTCTTGCTGTTCTCAGCACCTTCGCCGGCGCCGCTTTCGCTGCCGACGTCACCCTTTACGGTCAGGTTGACCTCGGCCTGCGCTACACGCACGCCGACGGCGACCAGGCGCACAAGGACGCCGTCAACACGCTCGAAATGGCCTCGGGCAACTACTCGAGCTCGCGCTTCGGCCTCAAGGGCACGGAAGACCTCGGCAACGGCCTTAAGGTGGGCTTTGTGCTCGAAAACGGCCTCAACGCCGATGACGGCTCCTTCAATGTCGACGGCAAGCTCTTCGACCGCGAAGCCATTCTCCGCGTGATGGGCAGCTTCGGTGAACTCGGTTTCGGCCGCACGTCGATTCTGCTTAACGACGCCAACACCTACGGCATCGGCGGCTACTTCTCCGCGCTCGGCACGGGCTGGGGCGAAGTCGGCGGTCAGAACGGCGTCTGGGGTGCAGGCTACGCTTCGCGTCTTGACAACATGATCACGTACGTCACGCCCGATTTCGCCGGCGTGAAGGTCTACGCGCAGTACTCCTTCGGCGCCAACACCTACAAGGACGACGACAAGCTCAACCACGTCGAAGGCAAGTCGTCCGCCGATCGCTACTACGGCCTCGGCATGACGTATGACGTCGGCCAGCTCAGCCTCGCTGCCGTTGTCGACAGCATGAACCGCAGCACGGCCCACGCCGCAGGCGACAAGAAGGACTTTAAGGATGCCCTGCGTGTCGTCGTCGGCGGCTCCTACGACTTCGGCGCCGTCAAGCCCTACCTCTCGGCCGCCTACATTAAGGACGCCGCAGTGGGCGACATCGCCGGCATGATAGCCGAAAACAAGAGCCTCGAGAAGGTCGGCTCCAACTACTTTGACGGCTACGGCGTTGTCGCCGGCGCCAAGGTCCCGGCTTTCGGCGGCAATTTCTACGGCAATGTCGGCTACCTCGATGCCGAAGCGGACCGCAATGCCAACGGCAAGCTCGTTGAAGAAATCGAAGTCACGCGCTGGTTCGCCGGCCTCGGCTACGAGTACAGCCTCTCGAAGCGCACCACGGTCTACGCCGACCTCGGCTACGCCCGCGACAGCTGGGAACAGAAGCGCGCGATCGATGCCGATCCGTCGATGTTCCAGGCCGCTCTTGGCATGATGCACAAGTTCTGATAGTTGCCGTTGCCGGAGAACAACAATCTGCAAGCTCGGTTGATCGGCGCTTTCAATGCTAGCGGGAAGCAAAGATCACGAAGAAAAGGGAAGTAGCTAGCCCTGCCTCTTCAGACCGACTTACGCCGAATCCGTGCTCCTGCGGCCCAACCGGTCATGCGAGCCCTTCCGACTCTCGGGAGGGCTTTTTTTCTTTCTTGCCCCGGATGAAGTAGGGGGCGCATGATGCGAAAAAGCAACAACTTTTCACGCATTCCGTGGTTTCCCGAGGAGAGGTACTGTTTCAAGATGTATCGCTCGTTTACAGTTCAAAATTTAACGAGCTTCTCTGCTGTCATTGTCTGAATAAGTAAGGAACAAGAGCGAGGTCAACTGTTTTTGCCAACAGCAAAACGGAAAAATAACCACTAATAGGCATACCGATTATCAATATGTGTTTGGGTTTTCCCGCGGTTCGAGTTTCCTGCCGCCCCTTATCTTTTCAACTGAATTGCAACGAGCGGAGAAATTGCCCTTTCGACAATCGTGCAATTCCTCCGCGTTTTCGGCGGCGTGCACAGTCGAAAACAAATTGTTTTTCCGCCGCGACCCAAGCAGCCGCGGCAACTTGATCAGAGGATCAAAAATGAAGAAGACTCTTGCTGCTCTTGCTGTTCTCAGCGCTTTTGCCGGTTCCGCCATCGCTGCGGACGTTACGCTTTACGGCCGTATCGATATGGGCCTGAGCTATACGAATCAGGACGCTGACGTTGCTCATGAAGACGACGTCAACTCCTTTGAAATGAGCTCCGGTACCTACACGGGCAACCGTTTCGGCCTGAAGGGCACGGAAGAACTCGGTAACGGCGCCAAGGTTGGTTTCGTTCTTGAAAACGGCTTCAACGGCGACGACGGCACGCTCAATGCCGACGGTTCCATCTTCGACCGTGAAGCCACCCTCAAGCTCATCACGAACTACGGCGAAATCGGTCTCGGCCGCGTCGGCATCCTCGCTCTTGATGCGGGCTCCTACGGTATCGGCGGCGGCTTTACGCCGTTCGGCACGGGCTGGGGCGACGTCGGCAACCAGCACCTCCTCTGGGGGGCCGGCTACTCGAGCCGCTTCAGCAACATGCTGACCCTTGCCACGCCTGAAATGGCCGGCTTCAAGGTCTATGCCCAGTACTCCTTCGGCGACGGCTCCGGCGACGAAAACAAGTCCAGCTCGAACCGCTACTACGGCATCGGCGCCACCTACAACAACGGCGGCCTGAGTCTTGCTGCGGTTGTGGACAGCATCAACAAGAAGAGCAACCCCGAACTCGAAGTCGACGGGAAGGATATGGCCATCCCGGGCGTGGACGTCAAGGACACGGTTCGCGTCATCATCGGCGGTTCCTATGACTTCGGCTTCGTGAAGCCCTACCTGTCCGCTGCTTACTTCAAGGACGGCAACATCAGCACGCTCGGCGACATCTACGACCGCGATGTTAATTCTGGTCTCCATAACAGTGCGGTTCCCGAAGGTACAGGCAAGATCAATGTCGCCGATGCCATGTCCTTCATGTACTTTGATGGCTACGCCATCGCTCTCGGTGCGGACGTGCCCGCCTTCGGCGGCAAGTTCCACGGCATGGTCGGCTATCTCGATGCCGACTCCGATCGCAGTGCGATGGGTGATCACAACGATGTCTTCAACGAATTCGGCACCATCGACTTCACGCGCTGGATGGTTGGCGTCGGTTACGACTACAACCTCTCGAAGCGTACGGTTGTTTACGCCGGCGGCGGCTACATGAAGGACAGCTGGGAATTCTCCGGCAATGCTGACGCCTTTAAGGATAACGATCCGTCGATGTTCCAGTTCAACATCGGTATGGCTCACTACTTCTAATTGCTGAAGTAGAGTCGGCCGACAATATCGGCCCGACATCGGTGGATCCGATCTTTCGATGCTAGCGGGAAGTGAGGATCGCGAAGTTGCAAGGAATTAGCTACTCCGAGGACTTCACCCGATTGATAGGTTGATATCCGGTTGGACCAAATTCGAAGAGCCTTTCCTCGGGCGAGGGAAGGCTCTTTTCTTTTCCTCGTTTTCACGAGGAATGCAGCCACTTGAGACTTACGTCTTAGAGCGCTTCATTTGCCGCAATTTGCTGCGCCCAATCGAATTGCCGCTCATTGCCCGTACCTTTGCCTCGGGCATAAGATCGATGGGTTTCGTCGTTTAACTTCGGAAGATCATTGTCATGTCAGCACTTTTCGCCACCATCGCCGTTGTGCATCTGCTTGCGCTCATGTCGCCTGGCCCAGACTTTCTTTTCGTCACCCGCACGGCCGTGAGCCAGTCGAGAAGCAGGGCGATGCTCGGCGTTCTCGGCATTACGACGGGCGTCGTCTTCTGGGCGGGACTTTCGATTCTGGGCCTGCAGGTCATCTTCCATACCGTGCCGTGGCTGCAAAGCTTCATCACGGTCGCGGGCGGCCTTTACCTCATTTGGATGGGCTATCAGCTCCTTAAAAGCGGCCTCTCGACCCCGGCGCAGACGTCGGGTGCCTCAGCCGAAAAAGGCGCAGCCGGCCAGGAAGAAGCGAAGGGCGTAAAGACCATGCGTCACCCGTTCCTTTTCGGTCTTCTCACGAACCTCGCCAACCCCAAAGTCGTCATTTACTTTGCGAGCATTTTCTCGGGCCTCATCACGCCCGACACGAGCGATGTTGTTCGCACAACGATCTTTGCGATGGTGATTCTTGAAACCTTCCTATGGTTCGGTGTCGTCGCGCTCATCTTTGGTCTTGAGCCCCTTCGCCGCGGCTACCGCCGTCTCTGCCGCTGGATCGACGGACTTGCTGGCGTACTTTTTGTCGGGTTTGGCATTGGCCTTATCTGGTCGGTCGTAAAGCGCTTCGGGACGGAAACCGTCGCGAACTGATCGCTTGACATTCTTCTGATCGGCTCGCGCCGGCACGATCGCCGCCTCGCATGGATTTTCTGCAGTTTTCACGTATCTCTTCGCCTTGAGCTCCGTAAAATGAAAAGGTTTTCACGGAGTCCGAGATGCCCATCGTTGAATCTGCAATGCGTGAAGCCTTTGTCGTCATCGCAATCCTTAAGCGCATTCCCCGAAACCGCTGGATTTCCACGCCCGAGCTCGCAGCGAGCCTTGAGGAGGCCGGAATCGAGATTTCAACGCGTCGGCTGCAGCGGCTTCTCAAGAATATCTGCGAATGGGACGAACTTTGCGTCGAGTGTGATATGCGCTCGAAGCCCTACGGCTATAAGCAGCGCCTGCCGACGCTCGACTTGGCGGCAACGCACTTGCGCCCGCAGGAGAGCCTTTTGCTTCGCCTCTCAGAAGAGCATTTGCGCTATCAGTTGCCCGCGCCTCTCATGCGTTCGCTTTCGCCCCTTTTTGAAACAGCCCGAACGACGCTGAAAGAAAGCGGCTCGACGACCCGCATGAATGCGTGGCTTAAAAAGGTCGCTTTTGTCTCGGGAGCGGTTCCAATGCTGCCGCCCAAGATCCTGCCCCGCATCTTTGACGCCGTAAGCGAAGGCCTTTACCGTGAATCGAAGCTTGAGATCGAATATGTGAACTCGATCGGTCAGAAGACGGTCGGCATCGTTTCGCCGCTTGGCCTCGTGCAGCAGGATCAGCGTCTTTATCTTGTCAGCCAGTTCGACGGATACGACAACATCCGCCACCTTGCGCTTCACCGCATGTTGACTGCGCATGTGCTCGACTTCCCTGCCGTGCGCCCGAAGGACTTCACGCTCGACAAGTACGTCGCCGAACGACACTTCAACTACAGCAACGGCCGCAAAATCCATCTCACGCTCGAATTCACGAACATGACGACGGCGAAAAACATGGCCGAAACGCCGTTCAACAAGACGCAAACCCTCAAGCAGCTTCCTGACGGTGCTTGGCGGCTCGAAGCCGATCTTGATGACACCGTCATGCTCGACGGCTGGATCGCTGCCTGGAAGGACGCCGCCGGCATCCGCAAAGTCGAGAAAACGCCTGTCGACGACGACCTTGAAGCTGAGGAAGCAGAATAGGGCGTTCAATCGCGGGCAGTGAGAAGAGAGGAGGGGACGCGCCGTCTCCTTCCCTTTTTAACCGGCATCGCTCAAAGGCGTTGTTTCCGCCCAGAATCGCTCGCAGCGCGGTCGCTTCGACCGTGCCCGTTTCTTTTCTCTTTTTGCCTGATCCTGCCCTATCGCTCTGCAATAGGGCGCGGCGGGATTTTTCACTCGTAGAATCCTTGCAAGCAGCCGAAGCGAATCCGCGTTGTCTTTGCCTGTACGTATTCGTTCTGCTTGTCCGCATTTGCATCAAGGACTCAACATCATGCAAAAGAGAAAGCTCCGCGATCTTGAAGTCACGCCCGTCGGCATGGGCTGCATGGGCTTTTCGCACGGCTACGGTGCGACACCCGAGCGCAGCTATACCATTGAAGCCATCCGCGTCGCCGCCGACTTTGGCTGCACGTTCTTCGACACAGCAGAAGTGTACGACCGCGAAATGTTCTATCTCGGCCACAACGAAGAGATGGTTGGCGAAGCGCTTGAACCGTTCCGCAAAAATGTCGTGCTCGCGACAAAGTTCTTCCTTCCCGACGACGAAGTTGGCGCCTCGAACGACATCGAGAAGGTGATCCGTAAGCATCTCACCACGTCGCTCAAGCGCCTGCGCACGGACTACGTCGACCTTTACTATCTGCATCGCATCAACGAAAACATTCCTGTTGAAGATGTGGCTGGTGCAATCGGCCGGCTGATCGAGGAGGGCGTTGTTCGCGGCTGGGGGCTCTCACAGGTTTCGCTCGCATTGCTGGAACGGGCACACAACGTTACGCCGGTTACTGCCGTGCAGAGCATCTATTCGATGATTGAGCGCGATCTTGAGAAGGAAATCATCCCGTTCTGCGAAGCCAACAACATCGGCGTTGTGCCTTTTTCGCCGATCGCGAGCGGCTTCTTGTCGGGCAAGGTCACAACCGAGACGAAGTTCGAGGGCGATGATGTGCGCAAATTCGTGCCGCAGCTCTCAAAGGCAAACCTCGTCGCGAACAAGCCGATTCTTGACATGATCGGCGGCTTTGCCGAAGCCAAGCATGCTACGAACGCCCAGATTTCGCTCGCGTGGATGCTCAAGAAGTATCCGCACGTCGTGCCGATCCCGGGGTCGAAGAATCGCGAGCGAATTCTCGAAAACCTCGGTGCTTGGAACGTCGAACTCACGGACGAAGAATTCGCCGAGCTAGAAAAGGCGCTCGCTGCCTGCACGATCTACGGGCACCGCGGGAACGTAGAAACCGCGCAGAACACTTTCAGCAAGCATTGGCTCAAGGCCCGCGAAGCGAAGGCCTGATCGAGAAGCGCACGCAAGCGCGCAATGCATCAATAGCGGCTGACGGCGTTCGACGAACACTTTGCAGCCGCTAACTGTACAGACCTTATCGTCTTTTTATACGAACCTTAGTGTCATCGGACAATGAAGGAAAAATGGCCGTTCGTTTTGCCGAATTCTCAATATTCAACATAACGACTATTATGTTGAGTTATTTTTAAGGCTTTTTTACCCGATTTTCCAGTTGCTATTCTGTTTCCGGCAACAATTGAAATTGCGCGGACTGGAAGCGCTGCATGCAGCACTTCCATACGCAACCCACGCTACCGTTCGTTGTCACAAGGGTCAGCTTCGTTTCGTCAGAATTTCCAATCAAGCCGCATGTTGCCCCAAGCGCCGTGACTGCCGTCACCGAAGTCCGCTCCAAGACCGAGACTCGTTGAGAAGCGCTCGTTCACAAAGCCCGTAAAGGACACCGCTGCCGTTCCCGTATCGCGCGATCCGCTCTCCGCAAGCGAATCGAATTTCGTATCGCGCCAATCCTTGAAGGACGCACGCGTCCTTCCGTAGTCATCCATAAACTCGTGATTCCACCAGAGCGAAGCCGCCGCGCGGGTCTTCATTGCGCCGACCGGCAGCGTCGCCTCGAGTCGAACGCCGAGCGAAGAACGCAGCGAATCGTAGGTCTCTTCTTCCACGTGCAGGGCCGCACCGTGATCGGATGATTCCGTGACGTCCGGCCGATGCGAGAAGCTGTAATCAAGGTAAAGGACGGGGCCGAACGCAATGTTTTCGCTGAGCTTGAAGGCTTGCCCCAGGCCCGCAGCAAGGCTCATGCCCCACGCCGTCCAGTCGGCTTCGGCTCTGTCGGCGTAGCCTTCAAAGCGAACGTTGCGCGTCATATCCGCATTCTCGACGCTCCCCTGCCAGTAACCGAAACCGTAGAGCCCCGGTACGGCAGCGAAGTCGTAGCGCCCGTGCACGCCGAGAAAGAACGTTTCGGATTCGGTTTCGCTGCCGTTGCTCGCACGGAACTTGTCTTTTCGTGTGAGAACGGCCGTGTGTCCGCCGAAAGTGAGCTTACCGCTGCCGAATAACGATGCTTTTTCGACACCCGCAGCGAGCCCCGCATAACGGGAGCGATAGCCCTCGGCACTGCGGCTCGCATAGCCGCCGAGCGGAATCACAAAGGTCCGCCCGTCGCCGTCCGCAAGTGAAGCCCCCTCCTCGGCGTCGATCAAGCCCGACGTTCTCGAAAGAAGTGCCGTCGTCACGGTACGCTGCGCGGCCACCGCCGCAGCCCCCGCACGACCGTAAAGATCCGGCGAAAGTCGCTCAAAAGCCCCCCTCAACGTACTGCCGTCGGGGTTGGAAAAGTCGAGTGCGGCAACCAAGTCCCGCATCTCGCCCGAAGCCGCACCGGCGTGTTTTTCGAATGCAGCGGCAACACCCTCGCCCGCTTTCGTTGCGGCATGCGTGAGGTAAGCACCCGATTGGCGTTCAATTGCAAAGGCAACTTCCCCGTTTTCGCCAACGGTTGCGCCGCCCGAAAGAACGGGCGAGAGCGTCGAAAGATCGACCGCCTCAACCGCCGGCAGCGCAAGATCGGTATCGATCATGTCCTTGAGTGAAAACGACACCGTGCCCGCCGAGTAGTAATCCCTCGCAGGTGCAATCACGAGCTTGCCGTCGAGCTTTTCGCCCTTCAAAGTCGAAAAGCCTGCGGCGTTTTCTTTAAGTAGCAGCTTGTCGGTTTTTCCCTGTGAATCGAATTCCATCCGAAGAATGCCCGAAGCGGACTGTTCGAAGCTGCCTCGAATCGTTATCGAACCGATCCCTTCGCCCCCGGGGGAAAGCGTGCCTTCGTTGAGAAAAACGCCGCCAACGGATTCATTTGCGTTGTTCTCGAGCGCCGTGACAGTGAAGTCACCGTTGCCTGCAAGCGTCGCGCCCTCCTTCACCGTTACGGACAGAACGGACGCGTCGCCTTCGTAGAGAAGCGTTCCGCCCTCGACACTCATCTCAATAGATGCAGGCAACAGCGTTTTGCTTTCCGATGAGGTCGACCCGTGAATATTGCCGTTGTAATAAAGCGAGAACGAACTGTCGGCGGTTTCCAGTGCCGTGCCGTCTTCTCCTGCAGCGAGTCCGAACCGAAGATCCGTTACAAGTTCCGAGAGAGGCGTTTCGCCCGTTGAGAGTTTCGAAAGCGTCGGATCCCAAAGAGAAACGATATCGCCGACAAGCCGCGCACCGTTAAGCACGTTGATTTGACGAACGAGGGCATTGTCGTCGATGAAAATCGCCGCGCGCCCGCCAGCAAGCGTGCTTGAAAGATCGTAGCGATCTACAAGTGCTCCGTTTAGAGCGACGGCTGCAGAATCATACAAATACCCAAACGAGGTGTACAAGAACGAACCTCGTTCTTCATTGGCGTTCCCGCATACGTTGTCGCCGAACGAGAACATGGCCGCAACACCTTGGTCGCCCATCGCTGCGACCGTGCCTTGCTGAACGATCGAATGGTGCGTGCCGTAGGTGACGGCAAAGCCGTAGCCTTCCGTACCATCGGAACGAATCGTAGTGGACGCGGGAATTCTCAGCGTATTGCCGAAGCCGTCCACACGAACGCCTATGGCATAACTGCCTTCACTCAGTATGTCGGCAGCCTGCGTGACGTCGTTGTAGCTGCCGTAAATATGCAGACCTATCCCCCAAGGGTTCGTATTGGCAACACCCTCGAGCCAGCCGGTGCCGCTTTCGTTGCGTGCATAAAAGGGCGTCGTATTTACAACCACATTGGGGGTGCCCGCCTCGCCCGACGCATAGACGGAGTGACCGAACCAGTCCTTGCGGTCGATCTTCAATCCCACGTCCTGCATAACAGCAAGCTCCGCCTCCATCAGCGTCGTCCAATTGCGCCAATTTTGGTGACTGAGCAAACCGTTTTGAAGTTCGATGTGGCTTAGCTCGACAGCAGCATCTGTATACACATTCCCGTTTTCGTCATACAAATAGAGATTTTCGAAACCGAGGACGGGTACGCCCGGAACGAATTTGTCGCTGGCATCGGGAAACTTGATCAGCGCCCCGTCGAGCACCTCTTCTACGTGCTCCCCCGTGAAGTAGACGCCCGCGTAGGATTCGCCGATCATCCCCGGAAAATCGCTGCCTTCGTAATAGCCGCCGAGATCGAAGAAGCCTTCGCTTGTCCCGTTCACTCCAACCGGGATGTTCGGTCTTGCGGATTCTCCCTCAATATCCCGCAAACCGGCTTCCCAAGGCGACAAGTGGCTGCCGAATGCGTTGTCGCCCTCGGAATGACCCAGCATAATGCCCAATGTGTGCGCGAATTCATGGGCGAGGGCAGCGCTAAAATGCGAGTACTCCCCGTTTTGAGGAAGCGTGTGCATGGAACCGAAATACAACGATGCTTCGGTTTCGTCGCTATTTGCATAAATTCGGATCAGAGCCGTTCCTTTGCCGCTTCCACGGTTCTGCGACAAATAGGCGTTGAGCGGCAGGTTATCCAAGTCGGGAATGCCGATCACATCGCCTGTCGCATTGAAAATGGGGGAATCCGTCGCAATCACGTAGATCTCGGCAGGCGCACTATTCGCAAGGCCGCCTTCAAGCATTCGGCCCCAGTAGGACAGAGCGGTTTGAATGGCGCCGAGTTCTTTGTCGGTCAAGGCTCTCGCTTCATAATTTTCCGGCAGCAGCTCTCCGGCTTCACCTGCATCGAGAATACTGAGCTCGACGAAGGGGTGCCCATTCGGCGCATCCACCGCAACGCTTTGGAAAGCCTGTGCGACTTCGGACGCAAGCAGCGTTACCGCTCCGAAAGAAAGTACTGCGCTGGAAAGCTCCTTGCTTCGAGAAAACCGTCTGTGCTTTGAGCGAGGCATTGAAAACCCTTTTGTTATGTCACGACCGCATGCCGCCACTTCGCCAGATCTGCAGTCTTGCGTCTTTTTAGCATCAATTTGCCGCCCAAGGGAGCAGCAGGAAAAAAAATGTCCCCGAACCCGATCATGTCGGCAAGCGCCGCAGATCGGGGTCGAAGACAACCGGCCTGGATGCCGGGAGCGATTGCGGTTCTTCAGAACTTCCAGTCGAGCCGCACGTTGCCCCAAGCGCCGTGACTGCCGTCACCGAAGTCCGCTCCAAGACCGAGACTCGTTGAGAAGCGCTCGTTCACAAAGCCCGTAAAGGACACCGCTGCCGTTCCCGTATCGCGCGATCCGCTCTCCGCAAGCGAATCGAATTTCGTATCGCGCCAATCCTTGAAGGACGCACGCGTCCTTCCGTAGTCATCCATAAACTCGTGATTCCACCAGAGCGAAGCCGCCGCGCGGGTCTTCATTGCGCCGACCGGCAGCGTCGCCTCGAGTCGAACGCCGAGCGAAGAACGCAGCGAATCGTAGGTCTCTTCTTCCACGTGCAGGGCCGCACCGTGATCGGATGATTCCGTGACGTCCGGCCGATGCGAGAAGCTGTAATCAAGGTAAAGGACGGGGCCGAACGCAATGTTTTCGCTGAGCTTGAAGGCTTGCCCCAGGCCCGCAGCAAGGCTCATGCCCCACGCCGTCCAGTCGGCTTCGGCTCTGTCGGCGTAGCCTTCAAAGCGAACGTTGCGCGTCAGATCCGCGTTTTCGACGCTCCCCTGCCAATAGCCGAAGCCGTAGAGGCCGGGCACCGCTGCGAAGTCATAGCGCCCGTGAACGCCGAGGAAGAACGCTTCGCTCTCGGCTTCGCTGCCGCTGCTCGCCCGGAACTTGTCTTTGCGCGTGAGAACGGCCGTGTGCCCGCCGAACGTGAGCCGGCCGCTCTCAAAGTCCGCCGCTTTCTCGACGCCCGCAACGAGCCCCGCATACCGAGAACGGTAGCCTTCGGCACTGCGGCTTGCGTAACCGCCGAGCGGCACCGCAAAGGCCCGTCCGTCCTCAGCGGAAAGCGCCGCCCCCTCCTCGGCACCGAGGAGCCCCGACGCACGCGAAAGAAGCGCCGTCGACACCGTGCGCTGCGCGGCCACCGCCGCGGCTCCCGCCCGGCCGTACAAATCAGGCGCAAGCGCCTCAAAGGCTTCGCTCATGGTGCCGCCGTCGGGACTGGAAAAGTCGAGCGCGGCAACCAGGTCCTGCATGGCGCCGGACGCCTCGCCCGCATGCTTTTCGAACGCGGCAGCAACGCCTGCGCCCTTCTTCGTTGCGGCGTTTGCCAGGTACGCACCCGATTTACGATCGATCGTAAAAGCGACTTCGCCGTTGTCGCTCACTGTTGCGCCGCCCGTGAGAACGGGCGAAAGCGTCGAGAGATCGGCCGTTTCTACTTGAGAAATACCGATGTCGGCGCCCACGAGCATGTCCTCGATCGAGAAGGAAATCGTTCCGGCCGCATAAAAATCTTTCGTAGGCGCAACGACGAGCCTGCCGCCGAGCTTTTCGGCATTTCCATTGGCTCGCGCTGCAGCAAAGAGACTGATGCTGTCTGCAAGCACGAGTTTATCGGTATTGCCCTTCGAATCGAACTCCATGCGAAGCACGCCGGAATCCGATTGCTCGAAAGCTCCCCGAATCGTTATCGTTCCGATGCCGTCGATCCCAGGCGAAATCGTCCCTTCGTTGAGGAAAAAGCCCCCGACGACTTCCTGCGTTCCCTCGCCCGCATCCTTTTCAAGCGCCGTGACAGTGAAGTCCCCGTTGCCGGCAAGCGTTGCGCCCTCCTTCACCGTTACGGACAGAACGGACGCATCGCCCTCGTAGAGAAGCGTTCCGCCCACGACGCTCATCTCAATGGTTGCAGGCAACAGCGCTTTGCTTTCCGAGGTCGACCCGTGAATATTGCCGTTGTAATAAAGCGAGAACGAACTGTCGGCCGTTTCCAGTGCCGTGCCGTCTTCTCCTGCTGCAAGTCCGAAGCGAAGATCCGTTACAAGTTCCGAGAGAGGCGTCTCGCCCGTTCCGAGATACGGATACGTCGGATCCCAAAGGGAAACGATGTCGCCGACAAGCCGCGCACCGTTGAGCACGTTGATTTGACGAACGAGGGCATTGTCGTCAATGAAAATCGCCGCGCGCCCGCCCGCAAGCGTGCCCGAGAGATCGTAGCGATCCACAAGCGCGCCGTCCAACCCGATCGCTGCCGGGTCATAAGGGATCAAATACTCCGTATACCAATATGAACCTCGCTCCGCCGTGATATTCGAGAGCATGTTGTCGCCGAAGGAGAACATCGCCGCAACACCTTGGCCGCCCATCGCCGCGACTGTTCCCTGCTGAACGATCGAATGGTGCGTACCGTAGGTAACGGCAAAACCGTACCCTTCCGTCCCGTCGGAACGAATCGTGGTGGACGCGGGAATTCTCAGCGTATTGCCGAAGCCGTCCACACGAACGCCTATGGCATAACTGCCTTCACTCAGTATGTCGGCAGCCTGCGTGACGTCGTTGTAGCTGCCGTAAATATGCAGACCTATCCCCCAAGGGTTCGTATTGGCAACACCCTCGAGCCAGCCGGTGCCGCTTTCGTTGCGTGCATAAAAGGGCGTCGTATTTACAACCACATTGGGGGTGCCCGCCTCGCCCGACGCATAGACGGAGTGACCGAACCAGTCCTTGCGGTCGATCTTCAACCCCAAGTCCTGCAGGACGGCTATCTCCGCCTCCATCAGCGTCGTCCAGTTGCGCCAACTTTGGTGACTGAGCAACCCGTTTTGAAGTTCGATGTGAACCAATTCCGCGTACACGTAGTACTTGCCCTCCGTTCCCGAACTATCGTCCGGGAACCAGCCGTTGCCGAGACCCATAACAGGTATGCCGGGAACCCATACGTCTGTCGCGTCCGGGAACTTTATTTTCACCCCGTCAAGCAGCTCTTCGACATGCTCGCCCGTAAAATAGACACCGCCATACGGATCGCCCCAAGGCTGCCCCGTGTCCGGATCCTCCACGTAGTTGCCGAGATCGAATAGCCCTTCTGTCGGCTCGCCGACGCCGACCACCATCTCCGGCTCGGCTGCCTCACCCGCGATATCCCGCAAACCGGCCTCCCAAGGAGACAGCTGATTGCCGAACTGACTGCTGCTCCCTTCGGATGACTCCGTGGCCATCCCCAGCGAGTGAACGAATTCGTGCAGGACGCTGCCGAAAAGATTCGTTTGATCGGCGTTGTAGGAAAGCGTGTGAGGGGAGTCGTATTTCCAAAGATCGGCACTCGGATCAGCGTAAAGCTGCAGCATCGCCGTCGCGCGACTCGTGCCGAGGTTTTCTTCCAAATAGGCAACGAGCTGCGAGCGATCCACAAGCGTGGAACCGTCCTGAGTAGGGAAATACACTCCGGACGCATTCGCCACATACATCGACGACGCAAGCACGTAGACCTCTGCGGGCTCGGTATTTTGCAGCCCGGCTTCAAACATTCTGCCGAAGTAGGACAGGGCGCTCTTGATCGTTTCGATTTCGTTATCTGAAACCTCTCGCGGCGCATCTTGTCCGTAATGCAAAAGGTCGTCAGCCTCACCCGGATCAAAAATGGTGAGCTCGATGAAAGGATGACCATTCGGCGCATCAACGGTAATACTCTGCAGAGCCTGGGCAACTCCCGACGCAAGAAGCGTTAGGGTTCCAACCGAGAGCGCGGCGCAGGAAAGCATCTTGCGCCGAGCGGCGTGTCGATTTTGTTGACGAAGCATGGTCATTTCTTTTCTTCATTGTTCGTAATTTCGAGTTTAACGGCGGGGAAACCCGAACTTTTCTGCAAACCTGCCGTTTTGTTCTTTTTCTGAATCGGGCAAACCACGACATCGTTAACGCGACACCTCGCAAAATAAAATCGAAGCAGCATCGCAAACGGAACGTAAGTCACACAAAGTCACCGAAGAGGCGCGGCTGCTTGACGACGACGGACGTTTTCACTAACTTTTCGGGTTGTGCCCTCAATGCTGCAGCCGTCTGTTTGGCGCGTTTCGCTTCGACGGATCTCATCGTCCTTTGGCGCATTCGCCACGTCAGAACGTGTCTGCTGCCCTGTCCCGACGGGACAAAATCAACACGTATCTCATCCGCCTAAATCCTTTGGAGGGCTTTGTTATGCATGCCTGTCGGCTGTCCCGCCGCCGCCTGCTTCAAACCGCTGCCGCCCTGCCGCTGCCGGGACTTTTCTCTGCGGCGAATTCTGCGCATGCCCGCACAGCAGTCCAGCCTGCTGTCACCTCAAAATCCTTTGCTTATGCGCAAACCCCAGTCGGTCGATTCCGAGGCCAGCGCCGAATCGATAACGGCGTTCAGTTCTATAAGGGCATCCGTACTGAATAAATTGTCTATATATACCCAAATATGCCTAAATATCTGAGCA
>ERZ1090868.16-NODE-16-length-105344-cov-11.897900_pt1 | contig 105344 bp, 84 predicted proteins | sample MGYA00478475_ERZ1090868 | MGnify/ENA primary metagenome ERZ1090868 (study PRJEB33644, sample SAMEA5815747) | chicken gut metagenome | biome: Chicken; feature: Gastrointestinal Tract; material: Caecum | place: Ireland | collected 2019-01-01 | study: A study of the...
GGCCGATGATAGTTGGTTGTATTTCCAGTGAAAGTAGGTCATTGCCAGGCTCCCCTATAAAGAAACCCCTCGATGCTCAGCGCTCGAGGGGTTTCGTCTTATTGGCCGCCGGGAAAGCGACAAAATCGAGCGAAAAATTTTCCTTTCGAGTAACCTGCGGCCTTATTGCTCGAGTTTCAATCATGACGGAAGACGATCTTTTCGGCGGCGAGCTCGATGCTGCCGCCCGCCGCAGTGCTGCGCCCCGCCGCGAGGCGGCGCCCCACAGTCCGAAGCCCATGCTTCAGCCGCTCGCCGAGAGAATGCGCCCGCGCACGCTCGACGAAGTCGTCGGGCAGCAGCACTTGATCGGTCCGGGCGCACCGTTGCGCGTGGCATTTGAAAATCGTCGTCCGCACTCGATGATTCTCTGGGGACCGCCCGGCGTCGGGAAAACGACTCTGGCGCGCTTGATGGCCGACGCCTTCGATCTGCCTTTCATTGCCATTTCTGCGGTGCTCGGCGGCGTGAAGGACATCCGCGACGCGGTTGAAGAGGCGCGCGCCACCATGAAGGCGACGGGGCGGCCCACGCTCGTCTTTGTCGATGAAGTGCACCGCTTCAGCAAGAGTCAGCAGGACGCGTTCCTGCCGCACGTTGAGTCGGGGCTCTTCGTCTTTGTCGGGGCTACGACCGAGAATCCCTCCTTCGAAGTGGTGAGCGCGCTCCTTTCGCGCTCGACCGTCTATCAGCTGCAGAGCCTCTCGAAAGCGGAAGCCGAAACGCTGCTCGATCGCGCAATGACGCGCGAATTTGCCGAAATCCGCTTGACGCCGGAAGCACGCGACATTCTCACGGGGCTCGCCGACGGGGATGCGCGCCGGCTGCTCAATGCCGTCGACGTGTGCGCAACGATGGCGCGCGAGCGGCGAATGCCGGAAATCACGGCGGAGTTTCTGAGAAAGACGACGCCCGCGACACTGCGCCGCTTCGACAAAGGGGGTGACAATTTTTACGACCAGATCAGCGCGCTCCATAAATCCATTCGCGGTTCGGACCCGAACGGCGCGCTCTACTGGCTCGCCCGCATGCTCGACGGCGGCTGCGATCCGCGCTACATCGCGCGTCGTCTGATTCGCATGGCGGTCGAGGATATTTCGCTCGCCGACCCAAAGGGCACGCAGCTCGCGATCGAGGCGGCCGAGGCCTACGAGCGGCTCGGCTCCCCCGAGGGCGAACTCGCGCTCGCGCAGGCAGCCGTCTACCTTGCGTGTGCGCCCAAGAGCAATGCGGTTTATAACGCCTACAATGCCGTGCGCGCCTTCGTTAAGACGGACGGTTCACGTCCGGTGCCGATGCATCTGCGAAATGCGCCCACGAAGCTCATGAAGGATTTGGGCTACCACCAGGGCTACCGCTACGCGCACGACGAACCCGGCGCCTTCGCCGCAGGCGAAATTTATCTCCCCGAAGGGCTCGAAGGCATGAAGTGGTACGAACCCACCGATCGCGGTCTTGAAGCGCGCATCCGCACCAAGCTCGAGGGGCTAGAAAAACTCAATGAAGAGGCCCGCGCCAAGGGGCTCGGTCGCAAGCGCGGTCAGCGCTGAGTGGCGCATTCGTTTGCACGCTCGCCCGCAATGGGGCGACAATGTCAGGATGCGTCCGATGCGACGGTGCGGGGTGCTTAGCGGTGCCCGCACCGAAACGTCGGCTTCTCACGAAACAACGTCCGGCGGCCGCAGGGTTCCCCCTTGCCGCACGTAAAGCGGCGGCGCGCCGAACGGCATCTCTCAAAATTTCATCAGTCCCAAAGAAGGATCAGAAACAACATGCTCGACGTCAATCTCCTGAGAAAGTCGCTTCCCGAAGTTGTTGCGCGTCTGAAGACCCGCAATTTCGACTTCCCGGAGGCCCAGTTCAACGATCTTGAAAATCGCCGCAAGGTCGTTCAGACGAAGACCGAAGAGCTGCAGGCGCGCCGCAACGCGCTCTCGAAGGAAATCGGGCGCCTCAAGAAGGCCGGTGAAGATGCTTCCGCCGTTCTCGCCGAAGCCGCCGAAATTCCGGCCGACCTCGCCAAGCTCGAAGCCGAGCTCGACACGATCCGCACCGAGCTCAACGACCTCATGCTCCGCATTCCGAATCTGCCGAGCGAAACGACGCCGATCGGCAAGGACGAAACGGAAAACGTTGAAGTTCGCCGCTGGGGCACGCCCCGCACGTTCGACTTCGAAGTGAAGGACCACGTCGATGTGGGTGCGCCGCTCGGCATGGACTTCGACACCGCCGCGAAGCTTTCGGGCTCGCGCTTTGTCTTCTTGCGCGGCCAGGTTGCCCGTCTGCATCGTGCGCTCGCGCAGTTCATGCTCGACACGCACGTGGCCGAACACGGCTACACCGAGTGCTACACCCCCTACATCGTCACCGCTTCGACGATGCAGGGCACGGGGCAGTTGCCGAAGTTTGAAGAGGATCTCTTCGCCGCGAAGAAGGGCGGCGCTTCGAGCGACCAGGAACAGATGTACCTCGTGCCGACCGCTGAAGTGACGCTCACGAACCAGGTCGCCGGCAAGATCCTTCGCAACGACGAACTCCCGATCAAGGTGACGGCCCACACGCCGTGCTTCCGTTCCGAAGCGGGCGCGTACGGTCGCGACACGCGCGGCATGATCCGCCAGCACCAGTTCGACAAGGTCGAAATGGTCCGCATCGAGCATCCGGATCATTCCTGGGCCGCGCTCGAAGAGCTCACGCACGACGCCGAAGACATCCTGCAGAAGCTCGGTCTTCCCTATCGCGTCATGGCGCTCTCGACGGGCGACATCGGTTTCGGTTCCGCCAAGACCTATGACCTCGAAGTGTGGCTGCCTGCGCAGAACACGTACCGCGAAATCTCCTCGTGCTCGAACTGCGTCGACTTCCAGGCCCGCCGCATGGGCGCGCGCTTCAAGGACGAAAACGGCCGTACGCGCTATGTGCATACGTTGAACGGCTCCGGTCTCGCTGTCGGCCGCACGCTCGTTGCCGTGCTCGAAAACTATCAGAACGCCGACGGTTCGGTGACCGTCCCCGAAGTGCTTCGCAAGTACATGGGCGGCGTTGAAGTGCTTCGCCCCGAAGCCTGATGAACGTTCGCTGAGGTGCCTCTCGTCGGTTGAGAACCTTTGATGGGTGATCGGTCGACGCCTTTGAGGTCGGCAGTTGCTCAATGCGCCGCTCCTATGGGCGGCGCATTGCTTTTGCGGGTCCAAAGGCCGCCTAAAACGCGCACTGAGAAAATAACTTCAAAATAAATTCTCGCAGCTCTTGCTTTTTTTCTCGATCATCTGTAATATTCGTCTTCTCTCGAGACACGGAAGGGTGGCAGAGAGGTCGAATGCGCCGGACTCGAAATCCGGTATACGGTTATACCGTATCGTGGGTTCGAATCCCACCCCTTCCGCCACTTGAGCTTCTCAAGCTGAGAGGCCAAGACGTCGGGGCCAATAAGCGTGAAGCCTGAAATCGTCTGATTTCGGGCTTTTTTGTTGAGTTGCGTCGTGAACGCAGGAGGCGCTTCACGGCAGAGACCCAAACCTCGCGCGCCAGGCGGTCCGGCGTCGCCCGCTCATTTCTCCGATTCGGGCTGCCGTTAGAATCGCGGTTGCCCCGAATGTCGACTCGCACCCGATCATGCTCAAGCCTGAACACGTGATTGAAGCGGCGCTACTCGCTTCGCGCACGCCGCTCGAGCCCCGGACGCTTCGAAAGCTTTTTGACGATGCGCTCTCGGCCAAGACGATCAAGCAGCACCTTGAGGCGCTTCGCGCCGAGTGGCTCGAGCGCGGTCTTGTGCTCGAAGAGCTGCCGGGGGGCGCCTGGCGGTTTCGTACGGCCGAAGCACTCGGTCCCTATCTTGCGCGGCTCGCCGTCGACAAGCCGCAGCGCTTTTCGCGTGCGGCGCTTGAGACGCTTGCCGTAATAGCGTATCGTCAGCCCGTGACGCGCGGCGACATCGAAGCGATTCGCGGCGTTGCTGTGAATCCGGCCATCATTCGCCAGCTTGAAGAACGCGGCTGGATCGAGACGGTGGGCTATCGGGAGACGCCCGGGCGGCCGGCGCTTTTGGCGACCACCAAGACCTTTCTGACCGATCACGGTCTGAAGTGCCTGGCGGATCTGCCGAGCATAGAAACATCCACCGAGGCGGAATTCCCGCTCGGCCTTGAAAATCCTGCGCAGACGGCTCCGGTGGGCGAGCTGCAGACGCAAGAGGAGCTTCACTTTGAAAAAGACACCGAAGACGGGCGCTCGTGAAGGGCGCACCATCCGATCGAGCTTCACGACGCGCGGCGGCGTGAAGAAGCGCACGCCTTTCCGTGCGCCGCAAAAGAAGAACGCGCGAGAGGGCAAAGCGGGCGAACGCAGCTTTGCGCGCGAAATCATCGAGCGCGCCCGCGAAGCGCTGACGGGCGCGGATCTGCCGACCGTGAAGCTGCAGAAAGCTTTGGCCGAAGCCGGTCTCGGATCTCGCCGCGAAATGGAGGCACTCATCCTCTCGGGCGCCGTCACGGTGAACGGCCTGCCTGCGACGCTCGGCGACCGCGTGAGCGCGGCAGACGCCGTGCGCGTTGAGGGGCGTCTTGTGCATCGGCCCGAAGGGGGCGAAGCGCTGCCGCGCGTGCTTATCTATCACAAGCCCGCTGGCGAAATCGTTTCGCGCGACGACCCCGAAGGGCGTCCGAGCGTCTTTGATCATCTGCCGCGCGTTTCAGGCGGCCGCTGGGTGGCTGTCGGCCGTCTCGACTTCAATACCGAGGGGCTTCTCGTCTTTACGACTTCCGGTGCGCTTGCCAACCGTTTGATGCACCCGCGCTACGAAATGGAGCGCGAGTACGCCGTTCGCACGGTCGGTGAAATCGAAGCCGAGGATCTGCTGCGCCTCACGGCCGGGATCGACCTCGAGGACGGCCCGGCGAAGTTCGAGTCCGTGCAGGACGAGGGCGGCACGGGGCTCAACCACTGGTACACCGTGGTTGTGAAGGAAGGGCGCAACCGCGAAGTGCGCCGCCTTTTCGAGGCGATCAACCTCACGGTGTCGCGCCTCATTCGCGTGCGCTACGGTACGCTCCAGCTGCCGAAGACGCTCCCGCGCGGCAAGCGCCTCGAGCTCGCGCCCGAAGACGTGCGCGCGCTTATTGCCGAACTCGACAAGGCCGAAAAGGCGCTTGCGCCTACTGCGGCCAAAAAGGCCGAGGAGAAGAAGGCGCTGCGTGCGGCCTTCCGTTCGGGCGAGCGCACGGGCTTTAAGAGCGCCAAGCGCTACGGGCCCGAAGCCGCGCGTGCCGATCAGACCGAAAAGACGGAGAAATCTGAAAAGAGCGGCAAGGGGCAACGCTTTAAGAAGGGGGTGTCCGACCGCACCGGCGTTCCTTTCGCGCAGGGGCGCGATCTGTCGGACCGTCCGACGCAGCGTCCGCGCAAGCCCGCGGCCGCCGCTGGCGCGAAAAAGCCCGCCGACCGCAAGAGCGGCTCGCGCCGCTAAGCTGCGCCGGCATCGGGCGAACGGGATTCTGCGTGCGCTCGGGCACATCGATGTCGAGTGCTCGCGCCCCGAGTGCGGTCGTTTTGCGTGACGCCGCCGCTTGGGGCGCGCCCGCTGCCACGTGCTTTTCGCCCAAAAACTTGGGGCTTGCGCGTTGCAGGCGCCCGTCCGATCCCCTAAAATCACGCACATTCTTGGAAACCCCGATTCGTTTGTGCGATCGGCCGAGCCTTGGGCTCCCGTTCGCATGTCCGGGTGCGCTTCGTTTGGTCGAGGTGCGACGCCGGCGCGGGGTTCGGGCGTCTCTCGCAGGACGCCCCTTCTCACTGTCCGTACGGGCCGCGGAAAGGCTTTTTATTTTTCCGACGCGCCGGACGTGAGATGTCCGAACGTCGCATTGAGACGATCCGCTCTCGCTTTCGCGGCGAACCCGCTGGTTGGGTTCCCGGCCGCGTGAGGCGTCGGCTTTCGCGGGACCGTTCGGGCGCCCGTGAGGCGCGCCTGAAGAACCCCCAAGAAAAGCGACAGGATCCGGGTCGTCGCCCTCAGGCGCTCGCGGCGAAGCGCGCTTTCCTTTTTGGGAAGGTGCTTCGCTTCAAAAGAAGCGCCCAAAGGGTGGGAAATGGGCATTGCGCCCATTTTTTTTTGGTTTTTCGCTGGACTTGAGGCGTGCCCGAAGCGGCACGCAGCGTAGAGGCGAAGCCGTCCCGGCGCTGCCGCCAGGGGCTCCTTTCGAGCGCCTTCGCGGCTTGGGCCTGATTCGGGACGGTGCGTCCCGCTGTGCGCCTCTGCGGTCCGCCCACCGGACTCGAACGCATCCGAGCATGGCGTTCGGGACCGCTTCTCAACTTTTGGGAGCAGACGACATATGACTCAAACTTCAGCGCTCAACGAACTCGTCGAACGCACGGTCGAAGGCCTCGGCTACGAATTCGTCGAACTCGAGCGTCTTGCGCGCGGACTTTTGCGCGTCACGATCGATACGACGGCCGAGGGCGGCATTTCGCTCGAAGACTGCGAACGTGTGAGCGACCAGCTCACGCACCTCTTCACCGTCGAAGACATTCCCTACGAGCGCCTCGAAGTCTCGTCGCCCGGCGTCGAGCGTCCGCTCAAGCGCGCGCGCGACTGGTCGCGCTTTGCGGGCGAGCTCGCGCACGTCGAACTTTTTGCGCCGATGAAGGCCGAAGGCTTCCCGGAAGCCGGCCGCCGCAAACTCGAGGGCCGCATCGTTTCGATCGATGGCGAGTCCGGGGCCGAGCGCATCACGTTCGACTACTTCGAAGTTGAAATTCCGCGCACGCCGCGTCAGGCGGCGCTTCGCGCACGCAAAAAGACAACGGCCGAATCCGCGCCCGTTCGCGTCGAGTTTGCGCTCGGCGACGTGGATCGCGCCCATCTGATCAGAGCATTGAACTTTAAGGGTTAAGGGGTTAAGGAAATGAACTGCCGCGAAATGCTTGAGCTCGTCGACGTGCTCGCCCGCGAAAAGAACGTGGAAAAGGACGTCGTCTTCGGCGTGCTTGAAATTGCGCTCGCGAGCGCCGTCAAGCGTGCCCGCTTCCCCGGCGAAGACGCCGACATCGTCGTGCGCGTCGACCGTCAGACGGGCGAGTTTACCGCCGTGCGACGCTGGCTCGTCGTCTCCGACGAAGAGGGTCTGCAGGAGCCCGATCGTCAGGAAATGTTCTCCGACATTCATGACGAATATCCGGAGCTCGTCCCGGGCGACTATGTCGAGCGTCCGATCGAAAACGTCGATATCGACGGCGCCGGCCGCCGCTTTGCGCAGGATGCCAAGCAGGTGATCCTGCAGCGTCTGCGCGATGCCGAACGCGAACAGATCCTCAAGGAGTTCCTCGAACGCCAGGAATCGATCGTCACGGGCGTCATCAAGCGCATGGATAAGGGCGACGCCATCGTCGAAATCGGCCGTCTCGAAGCCCGTCTGCCGCGCAATCAGATGATTCCGCGCGAAAACATGCGCACGGGCGACCGCGTTCGCGCCTATGTCGACCATGTCGGCGACACGCCCAAGGGCAAGACCGTTTTCCTCTCGCGCACCTCGCCCGAATTCATCAAGAAGCTCTTTGAACTTGAAGTGCCCGAAATCGAAGAAGGCATCATCGAGATTAAGGCTGCTGCGCGCGATCCCGGCATGCGAGCCAAGATCGCCGTCGTCTCGAATGACCCGCGCGTCGACCCGATCGGCACCTGCATCGGCATGCGCGGCTCGCGCGTGAGCGCCGTGACGACGGAGCTCTCGGGCGAACGCATCGACATCGTGATCTGGAATGCCGACGCCGCGCAGTTCGTGGTGGGCGCGCTCGAACCCGCCAAGGTCCGCTCGATCGTCATGGCCGAAGAAACGCATGCGATGGACGTCGTCGTCGACGAAGACAACCTCGCCATCGCAATCGGCCGCGGCGGCCAGAACGTGCGCCTCGCCTCCGAGCTCACGGGCTGGCAGATCAACATCCTCACCGAAGCCGAAGCGAGCGAAAAGCGCGAAGAAGAAGTCTCGAAGATCCGCGTCGAGTTCATGCAGAGCCTCGACATTGACGAAGCCGCTGCCGACGTGCTGATCGCCGAAGGCTTCTCCTCGATCGAAGAAATCGCTTACGTTCCGGAAAAGGAACTCTTCGCAATCGACGCCTTCGACCGCGAAACGATCGAAGAGCTTCGTCAGCGCGCGCGCAACAAGCTTTTGGCCGACGCGATCACTCGCGAAGAAAATCTTCGCAAGGCCGATCCCGAAATGATGAAGCTCGAAGGCATGACGAACGATCTCGCCAACAAGCTCGTCGCTGCGGGTACGAAGACGCTCGACGACCTGGCCGAACTCTCGACCGACGAAGTGGTTGAACAGACCGGGCTCGATGAAGAAAGCGCGAAGAAGCTCATCATGGCCGCGCGCGAACACTGGGATCTCTAAAGCGAGAGAAGCCTCGAGTTAGACACTGGACCCATGCACTGAATGCGGCGGCATGCCGGAGGGCGCTCCCCCAGGGAGCTCGCAGCAGCGAGCTCGAAGGGAGCCCCGGGCTCAAAAGCCGTGCGGCGCATTTTTCCGGCGCGAGGGCGACGCTTCCGCGGCTTCCGAACGGAAGCCGCGTAGAGGCCCCCGGCGCGATAGAGCGGAAAAAGACAGCAGAACGCACGGCGCTTTAGGCGCCCTCCGACGCAATCGCCTGCATGGCGCGGGTCTTCTTGAAGACCTCGCGGGCGCTATGCTTCCATGGAAAGGGAGCGCGCCGCATTCGAAGGAGTAACGAACATATGACGACGAACACGGTTAAGGATTTCGCACAAGAACTGAAGGTGCCCGCCTCGACCCTTCTCGAGCAGCTTCGCGCTGCCGGGATCCACAAGTCGAGCGAAGCCGACGAACTTTCCGATGCCGACAAGAGCCGTCTGCTCGACAGTCTTCGCGCGGAACGTACGCAGGCTGCCCCGCGAAAGATTACGGTGACGCGCAAGGAGACGAGCGTGATCAAGCAGAACGACGCCTCGGGTCGTGCGCACACGATTCAGGTCGAAGTGCGCCGCAAGCGCGTTTTCATGAAGAACCCGCAGGCTGTGGCCGAAGAAGAAGCGCGCATTGCCGCCGAAGCCAAGGCTGCGGCCGAGCGCCGTGCGGCTGAAGAAGCTGCTGCGGCCGAACGCGCTCGTGCGGAAGAAGAAGCGCGCCGCCGCGCCGAAGAAGAGGCGCGCAAGAAGCGCGAAGCCGAAGAGGCGGCCCGCCGCGAACGCGAAGAGGCCGAACGCCGTGCTGCGGCCGAACGCGCCGAAGCCGCGCGCCGCGCCGCCGAAGAAGCCAAGGCACGCGAAGAAGCCTTGAAGAAGGCCCAGCAGGACGAAGCCGCCATCAAGGCCGCTCGCCGCGAAGCTGAAAAAGCCAAGCTCGAGGCGGAAGTCGCGCAGGCGACCGCTCAGCGCATGGAAGCCGAAGCCAAGCACCGCGACGAAGCGCGCAAAAAGGCCGAAGAAGAGGCGCGCCGCATCCGCGAAATGATGAACCGCAAGCCCGGCGTCCTCACGGCGAAGAAGCCCCAGAAGGAAGAAAAGCCCAAGGCAGCGGAAAAGCCTGCGCAGGCCGAGAAGAAGTCCCAGCAGAAGGGCGCTGCGCAGCGTCCGGCCGCCGGCGCCAATGCCGCCGACAAGAAGGGGGCGCGCACGGCCGACAACGGCAAGAAGAAGGACAAGGGCTCGCGCTCGCAGGGCGGCCGCTGGAATGAAGACGAAGACCGCAGCCGCCGTTCGCTCAAGACCCGCGGCGGCGACGAAGGCCAGAGCGGCTGGCGCACCGCGCGCGGCCGCCGCAGCCAGGACCGTCACCGCCAGAACGAACCGGCGCCGCAGGCGCAGGAACCCGTTGTGCGCGAAGTTCAGGTGCCCGAAACGATTTCGGTCGCCGACCTTGCCCACAAGATGAGCGTGAAGGCGACCGAAGTCATCAAGACCCTGATGCTCATGGGCCAGATGGTGACGATCAACCAGATGCTCGACCAGGATACGGCGATGCTCGTCGTTGAAGAAATGGGCCACAAGGCGATTGCGGCCAAGGCCGACGACCCGGAAGCCTACCTTGGCGAACTCGCCGAGCACCAGGACTATCCGGCCGTGCCGCGTCCCCCGGTCGTCACGATCATGGGCCACGTCGACCACGGCAAGACGTCGCTGCTCGACTTCATCCGCCGCTCCAAGGTTGCGGCGGGCGAAGCGGGCGGCATTACGCAGCATATCGGCGCCTACCACGTGAAGACTCCGCGCGGCATCATCACGTTCCTCGACACACCGGGCCACGAAGCCTTTACGGCGATGCGCGCTCGCGGTGCTCAGGCGACCGACATCGTGATTCTGGTGGTCGCAGCAGACGACGGCGTGATGCCCCAGACGCAGGAAGCCATCTCGCACTCGCGTGCGGCCGGCGTGCCGCTCGTCGTTGCGATCAACAAGATCGACAAGCCCGAAGCCAATCCCGATCGCGTCAAGCAGGAACTCGTCAACGCGGGCGTCATCCCCGAAGAGTACGGCGGCGACGTGCCGTTCTGCCCGGTTTCCGCCAAGACCGGCCAGGGCGTCGACGAACTCCTTGAAAACGTGCTTCTGCAGGCCGAAATGCTGGAGCTGAAGGCTCCGGCCGAGGGTCCCGCCAAGGGGCTTGTTATCGAATCGCGCCTCGACAAGGGGCGCGGTCCGGTCGCGTCCGTCCTCGTGCAGCAGGGCATGCTCCACCGCGGCGACATCGTGCTCGTTGGCGCCGAGTTCGGGCGCGTTCGCGCAATGCTCAACGAATTCGGCAAGGCGCAGCAGTCTGCCGGTCCCTCGATTCCGGTTGAAATTCAGGGTCTCTCGGGCGTGCCGCAGGCGGGCGACGAGGTGTATGTGCTCTCCGACGAACGCAAGGCGCGCGAAATCGCTCTCTTCCGTCAGGGCAAGTACCGTGACGTGAAGCTTGCGAAGGCTCATGCGGTGAATCTTGCGAACCTCTTTACCGACGCCGCCGAAGGCGAAGTGAAGACGCTCGCCCTCATCGTCAAGGCCGACGTTCAGGGTTCGCAGGAAGCGCTCATCCATGCGCTTACGAAGCTCTCGAACGACGAAGTGCGCGTCAACGTCGTGCACGCGGCCGTGGGCGGCATTTCGGAATCCGACGTCAACCTCGCTGCGGCTTCGAAGGGCGTCATCATCGGCTTCAACGTCCGCGCCGATGCGCAGGCGCGCAAGCTCGCCGAAGCCGAGGGCATCGACATCCGCTACTACAACATCATCTACGACGCCGTGGACGATGTGAAGGCGGCGCTCTCGGGTCTTCTCTCGCCCGAACTGCGCGAAACGCAGATCGGCCTTCTCGAAATCCGTCAAATCATCCGCGTGCCGAAGGTCGGCAACATCGCGGGCTGCCGCGTGCTCGAGGGGCTCGTGCGCCGCAACGCGCAGGTGCGTCTGCTGCGCGACAACGTCGTTGTTTGGACGGGCGAACTCGCCTCGCTCAAGCACTTCAAGGACGACGTGCGCGAAGTGAAGGCCGGCAACGAATGCGGTCTCTCGCTCAAGGGCTACGATGACATCCACGAAGGCGATCAGCTCGAAGTCTTCGAGGTGACGGAAATCGCCCGTACGCTCTAACGACCCGAGCCGGGCGGCCCTGAAATCCGGGTAGCCGCCCCGTCGGGCCCGCCGGGGCAATGAACGCGCCGCGTCCGAAGGTGCGCCGCTATCCTTTGAGGCGGCGTGCGTCGGGCGCGGTTTTCGAGTAAGGCGCCCCGAAAACGCTATAGAAAGCAATACATACGATGAAAGCCAAGAAACCCGGTCGCGCTCAGCGCATCGCCGATCAGATCGCCCGCGACCTCGCCAAACTGATTCCGCTCGAAGTGCGCGATCCGCGCGTGGGGCTCGTGACGATCACGGGCTGCGACATCACGCCCGACTACGCGCACGCGAAGGTTTACTTCACGGTGCTCGGCTCCGACCCCGCAGAAACAACCGAGGGTCTCAATGCCGCCGCGGGGATGCTGCGCAACCATCTCTTCCGCGAACTGCACATCCACACCGTGCCGACGCTGCACTTCACGCTCGACGAAAGCGTGATGAAGGGCTTTGAAATGGACGCCCTCATCAAGAAGGCGATCGCGCAGACGGAGGCGAGCGAAGCGCTCGGCGCCGAGAAGAGCGGCGAAGCCGACGAAAAGTACATCGACGAAAAGGACGCCCGATGAAGCGCAGAGGCGACGCCGTCGACGGCGTGATGCTTTTCGACAAGCCCGAAGGGCTTTCGAGCAACGGGGCTATGCAGATCGTGCGCCGCCTTCTGAACGCTCAGAAGGCCGGGCACACGGGTACGCTCGACCCGATGGCGACGGGGCTTCTGCCGCTTTGCTTCGGGAATGCAACGAAGTTTTCCGCCGACCTGCTGCATGCCGATAAGGGCTACGAAGCGCGCGTGATGCTCGGGCGCTCGACCGATACGGGCGACCGAACGGGCGAAATCGTCGAAGAGAAGCCCGTCGTCGGCCTGACCCTGGAAGCGCTCGAGGCGGCGGCGAAGTCGTTCTTGGGCGAAATCGATCAAGTGCCGCCCATGTACTCGGCCTTAAAGCACAAAGGCGAGACGCTCTACAAGCTCGCGCGCCGCGGTGAAACCGTTGAGCGTGCGCCGCGGCGCGTCGTCATTCACGAGATTTCGGTCGAAGACTTTGACGGCGAGAGCTTTACGCTCAAGTGCCTCGTCTCAAAGGGCACCTACATCCGCGTGCTCGCCGAAGACATCGGCAAGCGCCTCGGGTACCCCGCGCACCTCACGGCGCTTCGCCGCACGCGCGTCGGCACTTTGACGGCAGACAAAGCCGTGGGGCTTGAAGCGCTTCGCGCGCTCGGCACGCCTGAGGCCGTGCGCGGTAAACTGACGCCCTCGGATACGCTCATCTCAACGCTTCCCCGAATTGATCTCTCACCCGAGGAGACGGCCCGCTTCATGAACGGCCAGCGTCTCGCTCTGGGCCTTGCCGAACGCGGCCGCGTTCGGGTTTACGGTCACGACGGCGTCCTCCTGGGCACCGCGCTCGTCGGCGAGCGCGGCGTGCTGGCGCCCGAGCGGCTGATTGCACACTAATTACTTGAAACAAATCTAAACGCTATGACTCGAGCCATTCGCAACATCGCGATCATTGCGCACGTCGACCACGGCAAGACCACGCTCGTCGACCGTCTGCTGCAGTGCGCGGGCACTTTCCGTGCCAATCAGCAGGTCGAAGAGCGCGTGATGGATTCGAACGCCATCGAACGCGAACGCGGCATCACGATTCTCGCCAAGAACTGCGCCGTCGAATACGAGGGCGTGCACATCAACATCATCGACACGCCGGGGCATGCGGACTTCGGCGGCGAAGTCGAGCGCGTGCTCTCGATGGTCGACGGCGTGCTGCTTCTCGTTGACGCCGTGGAAGGCCCCATGCCGCAGACGCGCTTCGTGACGCGCAAGGCACTCGCGCAGGGCCTGAAGCCGATCGTCGTCATCAACAAGATCGACCGTCCGGGCGCGCGCCCGGACTGGGTGCTCAATCAGACGTTCGACCTTTTCGACAAGCTCGGCGCCACCGAAGAGCAGCTCGACTTCCCCGTCATCTACGCTTCGGCTCTCAACGGCTTCGCGGGCGAAACCGACGACGTTGAGGAGCTGCGAAAGATCGGCAACATGCGCGCGATCTTCGACACCGTCATCAAGCACGTGCCCGTGCGCGACGACGACCCCGACGGCGGCCTGATGCTGCAGATCTGCTCGCTCGACTACTCGAGCTACGTCGGCAAGATCGGCGTGGGCCGCGTGCACCGCGGCCGCATCCGCGCCGGCCAGGAAGTCGCGATCATGGACGGCCCCGAGGATAAGCCGAAGCGCGCCAAGATCAATCAGATCCTCGTTTTCGAAGGGCTCGAGCGCAAGGAAGTCGACGCCGCAGAAGCGGGCGACATCATTCTTGTCACCGGCATTGAAGACCTCAACATCGGCACGACCATCACGGATATCAACAACCCCGAAGCATTGCCGATGCTTACGGTCGACGAGCCGACCCTCACGATGAATTTCCAGGTGAACACGTCCCCGCTCGCGGGCCGTGAAGGCAAGTTCGTCACCTCGCGCCAGATCCGCGAACGTCTCGAGCGCGAATTGAAGTCGAACGTCGCCATGCGCATGCGTCCGACCAACGACGAAACCGTCTGGGAAATCGCCGGTCGCGGCGAACTGCACCTCACGATTCTTCTTGAAAACATGCGCCGCGAGGGCTATGAACTCGCCGTTTCTCGTCCGCGCGTCGTTATCAAGGAAGTCGACGGCGTCAAGATGGAACCCTATGAACTTCTCACGGTCGACGTCGAAGAAGAACACCAGGGCGCCGTCATGGAAGAGCTCGGCCGCCGCAAGGGCGACCTCCAGGATATGGAACCCGACGGCAAGGGCCGCGTACGTCTCGAGTACCGCATTCCGGCCCGCGGCCTGATCGGCTTCCAGAGCCTCTTCATGACGATGTGCCGCGGCACGGGCATCATGAGCCACGTCTTTGACGACTACGGCCCCATCAAGCAGGGCGAAGTGGGCGAACGCCGTTCGGGCGTGATCATCTCGCAGGACGATGGCGAGGCTGTCGCATACGCGCTCTGGAAGATCCAGGAACGCGGCCGCCTCTTCGTTTCGCCCGGCGACAAGCTCTACGAAGGCATGATCATCGGCGAGCACTCGCGCGAAAACGACATCGTCGTCAATCCGATCCGCGGCAAGCAGCTCACGAACATTCGCGCCTCGGGCACCGACGAAGCCATTCGCCTCGTGCCGCCCGTGAAGCTCACGCTTGAATCGGCCGTTGAATTCATCAACGACGACGAACTCGTCGAAATCACGCCGAAGACGATCCGTCTGCGCAAGCGCTACCTGAAGGATTTCGAGCGCAAGCGTGCCGCGCGCGCCGAAGAAAAGACCTTCGGCTGATCGGGCTCCGGGGACTGATTCGGAAGTCGTTTCATCGAAATGACGAAGAAAAAGAAAAATGCCTCTGCCGCCGCGCTTTGCCCGTGCGGCAGCGGCCTCTGCCTGGCCGAGTGCTGCGGGCGGTATCTCACGGGCGGCGCCGAACACCTCGGCGCGCCCACGCCCGAAGCGCTCATGCGAAGCCGCTACACGGCTTTTGCGCTCGGCGACGAAGCGTATCTCCTTGATACGTGGGAGGAAGCCCATCGCCCCGAGGCAATCTGGGCGCGCGGCGAAGCGCGCGTGAAGTGGCTCTCGCTCAAGGTGCTCGAAGCCCCCGCGCCTGAAGGCAACACGGGGCGCGTGCGGTTTGTCGCGACGGGGCGCACCTCTGCGGGCGCCTTCAAGCAGTCCGAGAATTCGCGCTTTCTGCGCGGCGCCGACGGACGCTGGCGCTACGTCTCGGGCGAAGTCGACGAGCAGAGCTGACGGCACTGGCGCCGCAACGACTTCTCACCCATGACGCTGCAGTACCTTCGGGCGACTGCAGCGTTTTTCATAACAAAGAAACTCCATGACGACGAACGCAACGACGTGCGCCGCGGGCGCACCGAATCCCATCGACTGGCGCTTTACGGTTGCGCCGATGCTCGACTGGACGGACAGACACTGCCGCTTCATGCACCGGCAGCTCACGAAGCGTGCGCGCCTTTACACCGAGATGGTGACGACGGGCGCGATCATCTACGGCGACCGCGATCGGCTTCTCGGCTTCTCGCCCTGCGAGCACCCCGTGGCGCTGCAGCTCGGCGGCGCCGACCCGGAAGCGCTTGCGAAGTCCGTTGAGATCGCCGAAGGCTACGGCTACGACGAATACAACCTCAACTGCGGCTGCCCCTCGGAGCGCGTTCAGAAGGGGAGCTTTGGCGCGGCGCTTATGCTCGAGCCCGCACTCGTTGCCGAGTGCCTTGCCGCCATGCGCTCGGCGACCGCAAAGCCCGTGACGGTGAAGCACCGCATCGGCGTCGACGAGCACACGGCATACGGCTTCGTTCGCGACTTTGTCGGGACGCTCTACGAAGGGGGCTGCCGCGTCTTCATCGTGCACGCACGCTCGGCTTGGCTCAAAGGTCTTTCCCCCAAGGAAAACCGCGAGATTCCGCCACTGAAGCGCGAGGTTGCATTTGAACTGAAGCGTGAATTTCCCGACGCCGTGATCGTGCTCAACGGTGCCATTGCAGATCTGAAAACCGCAAAGGAGCTGATTGAGGCAGGCGTTGACGGCGTGATGCTCGGGCGTGCGGCGTATCAGAATCCTTGGCTGCTCTCGGGGGTCGACGAGCTTCTCTACGGCGAACCGCACGAAGTGACGCGCCGCGAGGTTGTCGAAGCGCTCACGCGCGAATTGGAAGCGCACTGGGCCGATGACGAGCACGCCGTGCGCGCGATGGCGCGCCACGCCAACGGACTCGCGCAGGGGCTTCCCGGTGCGCGCCTCTGGCGCAGAACGCTTTCGGACCCGGCCGCAATCAAGACATACGGTCCGAAGCTTCTCATGCACGCGTGGGAGAGTGCCTTCGGCGAAACGGCCGAATAAACGAGGCAAGCGCGGACGAGCAATCCGATAGAAAAAGCACGTGCGGCGTCGGTTCATAACTGGCGCCGCTTGGGTTTGAATCCGCAATGTTTCTCGACCGGTGAGCCGTTCGGTACACGAGCTCAATGCCGAATCGCCCGAATTCGTCGAAGTTCGGACAAATGGCGATGTACCTGAGCTTCATTGGCGGCCTTCAAGTGGATGGAAGTCGAATCTGAAGCTTGCGGCCGTCAGCGCTTCTTCATGACGTATGCAAAAGAGGCGGACGCCTGAGAAAAGACATCCGCCTCGGTCGGTCAACTAGGACGCCTTCGCCTTCTTAGACTGCGAAGTGCGTTATCAGCCATTACTTCTGTGCACGCTTCGCACTCGAGCGCGTGCTCTTCGCGCTCTTCGCGGGCGCGGCCTTCACGGCTTTTTCGGGTGCCTTTACGCGCGTAGCCGTACCGTGCTTGGCGTCCCATTCGCGGCGCAGGTCCGCGGTTTCGTGGATCGCATCCTGAATGGCGTCGGCAGCACGCTTGTTGAAGCGCCACTGGAAGTCGAGAATCGGCTTGTTCTTAAGCCAGATGCGTGCGGGCAAAAGCTTCGTGCGGTTCTTCGAGCGCTCTTCGGCAAAAGCAACGCGCAATGCGTCACGATGCGACTTCAAAACGCCGAAATTGTCGCTCTTGAGATTTTCGGGGAAGTTGAATTCAAGCACACGCGAGCCGTTCACGTAGCGCAACGTCCAATCGAGTTTGCCGAGAGCCTCGCCCTTTTCGGCCGTCTCGTCCTTGGCGCAGAAAATCGTGCCCGTTTTCACGCGCATGAGCTGCGCTTCACCGGACTGCCCCTTTTCCACGCGCTTGCCCTTGACTTTTTCATACTTCTTTTCGATGGGCTTTTCAAAGAGTACGCCCATCGGCTTGGCGTCCTTGGCCGGAACGAAGCGCAGGCAGTAAGGGATTTCTTTGGAGAAGCGCTTGCTGAAGTCTTCGATCGTGCCAGAACCCGTGAAGGCGGTCTTGGTCGGCACGATCACGACGTCTTCGTCAACCCACATGCGGGCGCGGTAGCCGATGCTGCCTTCGGGGAACGCATACTTGCCGCCGATCAGGAAGCCCGAGGGCGTCGAGCGGTTCATGCGCGTCTTGAGGTAGGGGCCGATCGGCAGCCCCGACATGTCGAAAGCTTCGATCTCAACATTGAGACGCATGGGCTTTTGCGCGGTCTCGCCCTTGTAGTGAAGCACCAGGTGGTGGTCCTTCTCGACCGAGACGCCGATGATCTTTTCGGCGTCGAGCTGCCGGCCGTTTCGCAGAATCGACGCGGCTCCCGCACCCCACGTGAAGCCGTGGGGCGTGCCGAAGCGGAAGTATTCTTCAACGCTGTAGAGTCCGTTTTCGGCAATGGCGTCCGTGATGCGGAAATTTGAGACGGCGTTGTCGTTGAAGTAGTAGATGCCGTCGCCGCGAAGCGCGTATTCCGAAGGCATCGTGATCGGAATGGGCTTGGGCTCTTCTTTTTTCTTTTGCGTGCCGTCGGCCTGTGCAGCGTCAACGCGAACAGCCGTGCCGCTCTCGTAGGGGACGGCGCTGCAGCCCGTGAGCGCGAGCGCAGCAAGCGCGCCCGAGAGGCCGATAAAGGAAAGGCGCCGAAGCGCGGCGTCTGTTTTTTTGAAGCTCGCAAAAGATGCCATGGTCCGCAGCCTCCGCAGGAAAAGTGAACATCCTTCCATCATACGTCGGCCGCGCGTCCGTGCGTCAGCCGCGAGCGGCTGAAATTTCGGCCGCGTTCGCCGTTTTCGCATGCAGTTGAGTTGAACTTTACGCCGCTCTGCTTCGATTGCGTGTTGGCCCGTATACCAGCTGATTGTCGGGACGACGGCGAGCTTTTAATGATGAAAAAAAAAGCCGCCTCAGCCGATAACGGCCTGAAGCGGCTTCAAGAAGTCTTGGCGGCCTTCACCATCGGCTGCCAATTGCGTCGAAGAACCGATTACTTGAGCGCTTCGAACACACGCGACGTGATTTCGTCGATCGAGCCCAGGCCCGAGATCGAACGATACTGCGGCGCATTCGGGGCGCCCGATTCGGCGAGCTTCGTGTAGAAGCCGACGAGCGCTTCGGTCTGGTTGTGGTAGACCTCAAGGCGCTTGAGAACGACTTCTTCACGGTCGTCGTCGCGCTGAACGAGATCTTCGCCCGTGACGTCGTCCTTGCCTTCGACCTTGGGCGGGTTGTACTTGATGTGATACGTGCGGCCGCTCGCCGGATGCACGCGACGACCGGACATGCGTTCGACAATTTCACTGTCGGGCACGCTGATTTCAAGCACGAAGTCGATGGGGATGCCGGCGTCGGCCAAGGCCTGCGCCTGCGGAATCGTGCGCGGGAAACCGTCAAAGAGCGCGCCGTTCTTGCAGTCGGGCGCTTCGAGGCGTTCCTTCACGAGACCGAGAATGATTTCGTCGGAGACGAGCTGTCCCTTTTCCATCACAGCCTTGGCAGCCAGACCGAGCGGGGTGCCGGCCTTGACGGCCGCGCGAAGCATGTCGCCCGTGGAAATCTGGGGAATGCCGAAGTGCTCGCAGATGAACTTGGCCTGAGTGCCCTTGCCGGCACCGGGCGGCCCGATGAGAATGAGACGCATGGGATGAATCTCCATATGAAGTGAGTGAATCCGAGTGCGGGCCGTGCGTGAAGCCCGCGCTGTCCGTTCGAGATCCGTGCGATCCGTTTTGGGTTTCGGATCTCGAAAGCGAGCCGCCAGCGCGCATGGGCTTGCGGTCCGCTTCGGGACAGCATTTCAAAGCATTTTAGCGCGCGGCAGCGCCGCGACAAAGGCTGTCGTTGCGCGTGCCGAACGCAGTTGTCGCGAAAAACCGTCCGTTTGGCGCCGGCTTTCACGACGGTTGTCAGTTTTGCGCCGCTGCACGATAGACGGCGCGAACGCGCTCGAGGTCTTCTTCGGTATCAACGCCGGCAGGAAGCGCGCGATCAAGCACGAGCACGGCGATCTTTTCGCCGTAGTAGAGGGCGCGCAGCTGCTCGAGGCTCTCGATCTTTTCAACAGGTGCCTGCTCAAGCGTCGGGAAGCGCTTTAAAAAGCGCACGCGGTAGGCGTAGAGCCCGAGGTGATGCAAAGGCTCGAACCCTTCAGGGAGCTTCGTTCGGTCTTCCCGGAAGGCATCGCGCGGCCAGGGAATCGGCGCGCGCGAGAAGGTGAGCGCGTTGCCGCGCTCGTCGAGCGAAACCTTGACGACGTTCGGGTTGAGGAAGCTCTCGACATCGTCGATCGTGTGCGCGGCAGTGGCGATCGCACATTCGGGACGCTCGACGAGGAGCTTGGCGACCGCATCGACGATGTCGGCGGGCATAAGCGGTTCGTCGCCCTGCACGTTGACGACGATTTCGTCGTCAGCGAGACCGAGCGCCGTGACGGCTTCGGCGAGCCGATCGGTACCCGTCGGGTGATCTTCGCGCGTGAGAACGGCCTCAACCCCCGCGGTGCGGCACGCCTCGAGAATGGCTTCGTTGTCGGTCGCAACCACGATGCGGCTCGCGCCCGAGCGCGCGGCGCTCTCGGCAACGCGCACGACCATCGGCACGCCTTCGATGAGTTTCAGGGGCTTGCCGGGCAGGCGCGTCGACTTCATGCGCGCCGGAATGATGACGGTAAAGGACATGGTCTTGCGTTCCTCTCAGCGGGCGGCCGGTTCCGTCTTCTCGCGCAGCGCGGCGCGCTTTTCGCGGTAGCGGCGTGCTTCTTCGGGGGCGAGCGTGCGCGCGAGCGCGCGGATCATCACCGGGATGCCGTCGCGGACTTCGTAGGCGGCTTCGCAGCTCGGGCAAACGAGCTCGTCGGCCTTCTCGCCCTGCATGAGCGGGCCCTTGCAGGCGGGACAAACCAGAAAATCGGGAATCTTGGGCTGAGTCATTCAACACACCGGCGCGGATCGTCTGCGCAGTCGGCCGAAAAGGCTCGGCCGGCAGCGCTTGCTCGACGGCGCGCCGTCTCCAAAGGTTTAAATCGTATCGTTTCGGCGTTCGGGGTGCCGACCGAGGCGCTTGGCGGCTTCGCCCGCCTTCTGGTCGACGAGGTCGATCAGGTAGGTTTCGAGCTCGACCTCGAGCCCCACGATCCAAATGCGCGGATCAGCCTTGATGGCCGGTATTTTCACGCATTTGACCGCGTCCTTGCCGGTGATGAGGATGACGTCCTCTTTTCGGTCGGCAAAGGGATTGCGCGAGAAGTCGTAGTGGTCGCCGAGCTCGAGCTCGGCGCAATCGATGTCGTGCGCTCGCACCATGGCAAAGAACCGGCCCGGCGACGCGATGCCTGCGGCGGCAAGGGCTTTGCCGCCCGTACGCGCAAGGTCTGCGGCGATGCTGTCGATGTCCGTCTGTGCACCCGTGGCGAGCTGCGTGCAGGTGCCAAAGCAGCTCGAAGCCGCAAAGCGCGGCGTGCGGCTCGCAAACGGCACGTCGGTCGTCGTGTTGATGACGACGGCGTCGACTTCGTCAAGGCGCGAAGGCGGCTCTCTCAGGGGGCCTGCCGGCAGCGTCCAGCCGTTGCCGAGGCCGCGCGCGCCGACGACGGCGAGTTCCACGTCGCGCGCGAGCGCCACGTGCTGCAGCCCGTCGTCGCTCACGATGAGGTCGATTTCGGGATGGGTCTTCAGAAGCAGTGTCGCCGCTTCAAAGCGGTTGCGGCCCACTGCGACGGGTGCGAGCGACTCGTGCGCGATCAAGAGCGGTTCGTCGCCCACTTCCTGCGCGGGCGAGTCGGGCGCGACAAGGCGCACGCCGCTGTCGTCGCGGCCGAAGCCGCGCGAGACGACGCCCGGGTGCCAGCCGCGCAGGCGAAGCGCCTTGACGAGCGCAATCGTGATGGGGGTCTTGCCCGTGCCGCCCACGTAGATGTTGCCGACAACGACCACTGGAACGGGCAGGCGGTTCGGCACCGTGCTGCGGCGCTTTTGGGCGGCCGCAAAGCGGTAGGCATAGGTGATCGGGTAGAGCAGGCACGGCACGAGACCGCGCTGCGACCATTGACGGTGAACCCAGGATTCGAGTTTGGCAGCGAACATCATGATTGGCGCTCCGCTGCCGAGGTGCTGCGCCCGACAAAGAGCGGGCGGAAATTTGCTGCGAGACGAGACGCACGGCGCACGGGCCGAACGCTCGCCTCGAAAGTTCGAGGAGGTGTGTCGTCTGACATCTGTGTGCGGGACGGTGTTTCAAACGGCGCCGCATGCGGTGCAGCCGCGCGCCGTCGGCTTCTTCAAAGCGCGAAGGGCTGCGCGGCGCGGACCCGGGGACCGGCTTTTGACGCATCTTGATGCTCTGCGCGGAGCATGGAGAGCAACGGGCTCGGGCGGCGCACATGAAGAAAAAATGATAGCCGCATTTGAAAATCGCCGCCCACCGCCAAGGTGAAAAATGTTGCTCAATGTTTTCCTCAATCCGAGTGAGTAAGGTTGTGGATAAGTTTTGGAGAACCTACTTAACTCGTTCACAAATCGATAAAATTTTGTTACTGCCTATTTTTTAGGCAACTAGGGTCTTCGTGGATATCTCGCTCGCGGCACAGTTTCACGGCGCACCGGCAGCCTGCGTGCGACGACATGGCCGCGCATCCGCTTGGGCACCGTCTTCGTTTAGCATTTCGAGAGGCTCGGCGCTCTTTTTAGCGGATGCCCGTCGCAAGCGGGAACGGGAGGCGCCGCCCCAGTCCTTTTTTCGATTGCGTACGCCCGCAGGAGCGACGTTTCTTCGAGCCACACCATGACGCGCCCGCCCTTTGACGACATTCCTTTTCCGACCGATGATCCCGCACTCTGCCGCGAGGCCGAAGCGAGTGCCGCACGGCGCTCGAGCGGCGTAGCGGGCGCCGTACCCGCCCTATCGGCGAAAGGTGCGCAGGGCGACCTTTCGGGGCGAGCGGCAAAGAACGAACCGCGGCCCCGCGCTTCGGGCGTTCGCAGTGAAACGGCGCCGGCGCCCGCGGCGAGCCGGGCGGCGCCGGCTCGCGACTATTTCGGTTCGATCTCGACCTACCGGCCCGAGCGCGATCGAGCGCGGACCGTGCCGGTTGCCGCGCCGAGAAATACCCCGAGAAGCGTCTCGAGCGCAGCGCCTAAAAGCGTGCCTCGCTTTGACGCCGCGCGTTTTGCCGCGGCCTATCGGAGGGGCGACGTACTCGAGCGCGATGTACGCCCGGCAGGCGAGCCGGCCCTTCAGGCGACGGCGCCCGAACTTAGCGCTACGCTCCCTGCCGAAGAGACGCCCGTCGCCGTCTCGGCCGTTTTGAAGTACGTTGACGAAGCGGTGCGCGGCTTTTTCACGCATTGCTGGATCGTCGGTGAAGTCGCGCAGGTGACGCGCTCGCGACTCGGGCACTGCTACTTTTCTCTGAAGGACGAGAAGGGGCTGCTTTCGTGCGTGCTCTGGCGAACGCGGCTCGCCGCTGCCGGGATGCCGCAAGAGGGCGACCGCATTGAAGTTCGCGGCGAGCTGCAGGTTTACGGCCCCAACGGCCGGCTGCAGCTTTCGGTGGATGCGTGGCGCGAGGCCGGACGCGGCGCGCTTTGGACGGCTTTTCTCGCGCTCAAAGCCAAACTCGAAGCCGAAGGGCTCTTTGACGCCGCCAAAAAACGGCCGCTCCCCGTCTTTCCGAAGCGCATCGCGATCGTGACGAGCGAAACGGCAGCGGCGCGCCGCGACGTCGAGCAGACGCTCGAGCGGCGCATGCCATGGGTCGAGCGTGTGCTCGTGCACGCGGCCGTCCAAGGGGCGCAGGCGCCCGCGTCGCTCGTCGAGGCGCTGCGGCGTGCCGACGGAATCGGTGCCGACGTGATTCTCCTCGTGCGCGGCGGCGGTGCGTACGAGGACCTCGCTGCCTTCAACGACGAGACGCTCGCAAGAACGCTGCGCGACCTGAAGACGCCCGTCGTCTCCGGGGTCGGACACGAGACGGACTTCACGATTGCCGATTTTGCGGCCGACGTGCGCGCTTCCACGCCTACGGCAGCTGCCGAAATGGTGGGCCGTGACGGTTCGTACTGGTTTGCGCGTCTTTCGAAAGCCCGCGAGACGATCGAGCGCACGATCGAGCGCGAGCTGCGAACGGCCGAGGAGCGGTTCGATCGCGTCGACGCGGTCTTCCCAACGGGTGAGGGGCTTTTGCGTACGTTTGACGAGAAGCGCCTTGAAGCCGCAGCGCGCTTTGCACGCAGCTTTGACCTCGCGCTTGCACAGAAAGCGCAGCGCGTGCGAACGGCCGGCCGCATGTTTCAAGTGCCCGAGGCGTTCTTTGGCGGCTACGACGGACGACTCGCGCTCGCGGCTTCTCGCTTGACGTGCGCCTTTGACGAAAAGCTCGCGCTCGGGCGTCGAGAGATCGAACGAGAAAAGGGACGGCTCGACGACATGGTTTTCGGGCGGCTTGCGCGTGACGGGGAGCGTCTCGCTCGTGCGGCACGCTTGGCGCCCAATCCGATGCCCGCGCTCGAACGCGCCGAACGGACGGTGGCCGTATTGAAGCGCACGCTCGAGGCGCTCGACCCCGATCGGCCGCTGCGTGCGGGTTACGCGCGCATTTCGACGGCAGCGGGTGTAGTCGGGACGGCGGCGGCCATTGCGCCGGGTGAGGTACTTCGCATTGACTTCGCCGACGGCGCTCTCTTGGCGCGTGCCCAAGCGCGCGTGCCCGAAGCAAAGCGCTCTTCGGGCAGCCGCACCGGCGCATCGGACTCGTCAGAAACAGTACCGGATACAAACGGTTAAGAATTATTCAATCGTTTTTCTTTGTTTAATAGATAGCGATGATATGATGCCTGCATCGACGGCGGGGGCGGTTTTCCTAGTTCCTTTCTGCGCCTCCGACCGCATTTTTATTTGAGCACCGACCGAGATGCCCGAACACACCGGTTCTGCGAGCATCTCGTGCAAGGCTGTGCAATATTTCAGCGGAGACCTGCCATGACCGAATTTCAGCTTCCCGAACTGCCCTATGCAATCGATGCGCTCGAGCCCGCCATGAGCCGCGAAACGCTCGAATACCACTGGGGCAAGCATCACCGCACCTATGTGACGAACCTCAACAACCAGCTTGCGGGTTCGGGTTTCGAAGGCAAGTCCCTCGAAGAGATCATCCGCGGCGCCGAAGGCGGTCTTTTCAATAACGCCGCGCAGCACTTCAACCACGCCTTCTTCTGGCAGTGCCTGACCCCCTCTGGCGGCGGCCGCCCGCAGGGCGCGCTCCTTGAAGCGATCGAAAAGACCTGGGGGAGCTTTGAAGCCTTCGTCGAAGCGTTCTCGAGCGCTGCGGCGGGCAACTTCGGTTCGGGCTGGACTTGGCTCGTGAAGAAGGCCGACGGTTCGCTCGCCATCATGAATACGAGCAATGCGGGCACGCCGGTGAAGTCGGGCGAAACGCCGATCCTTACGATCGACGACTGGGAACACGCCTACTACATCGATCATCGCAATGCGCGCCCGGCCTTCATCAAGGCCTTCTTCGAAAAGCTCGTCAACTGGCAGTTCGCCGAAGAAAACTTCGCTCGCTGAGCGTAGAGAAAGCATGAGGCCGCAGTTGGCGGCCCGCTCGAACATCCAAAACCGGCCGGTGCTCTCGTACACCGGCCGGTTTTTCGCATGCTGAGCGTGCTTTCGTGCTGCACTTTCCCGAAGTGCGCAGCGCCGACAACCGTTAGACTGAGGCGGCTGCGCTCGGATTTGCGGGCGCATGAAGTCTTTTTCCCGACGACTACACCGGACACCGATGACGACCGAATTCGACGATCTCGCTCAGAACGGAGCGCAAAACGAAGACGAACTCTGCCGCGACATTCAGATGTCGCTCCCCGATGCGTTCTGGGCGCTCGACTATGTCGAGCGCTACAAGTTCGGGCGCTTCAACAAGGACTTTGCGCTCGCCGAGGACGGGCGCGCGTATCTCTTCGGCGTTGTCGAAGTGCCGCTGCTTGAGGAAGCGGGGAGCTTCACCTGGGGCGTCTGGGCCGAAGTGCCGCGCGAATTCCACGACGCTTACGTCGAGCGCTTTCAGAGCGAGCTCGCCGAAGGCATGAAGGCCGAGGGGACGCTTGCCAACGAAGTGCCGAGCTACGACGACGCTTTCGGCGCGCGGCTTGAGATTGTGCTGCACGCCGATCGCCGACCCTCGATCCGCATTCTCGAAGGATCGCTCGCGAAGGCGCAGGCCGAGGGGCTGACGCCTGAAGCGCACCGCGCGCTCGACGAAGTGCTCTTCCCGCCCGAAGACGAATTCGACGAAGCGTTTGACGACATCGACGGCATGGCAGGCGTGCCGAACGAAGGCCGCGCCTGAGACGCGCTCTGAGGCCGCAGCTTCAATCTCAAAAACAAAGCGCTCCCCGCATCGGCTGCGGGAGCGCTTTTTTCGAAGGCCGCGTCGCCTTTATGCCTGCGGCGTGTTCGCCGCAAGCGGAAAGCGTACGGCAGCCCGCAGACCGCGGCCGAGGCCCTCGCTAGCGGCCGCTTCTTCGCTTCGCGCATAGTCGAGCGTGACCCGTGCGCCCGTCATGTCGGCGTAGGTTTTCACAATCGCGAGCCCCAGACCCGTGCCGAGTTCGCGGGTGCCCGCAATGCGGTAGAAGGGGTCGAAAACGCGCGAGCGTTCTTCGGGCGGAATCCCCGGGCCGCTGTCGAGCACGATGACTTCGAGGAACGCTTTCCCGGCATCGACGCCTCTATGCGCTTCGAGTTTCACGAGGCCGCCTTCGGGTGTATAGCGCACGGCGTTTTCCAAAAGGTTGCGGATGATGGCGCCCACGGCCGTTCTCGAGAGGCCGTGAATGTCATCGGCCGCTTCGAGCCCCTCGGCTTCAAAGTGCACGGTCTTCTTGTCGAGGGCGGGCAAAAGCGGTTCGATCAGTTCGCCCGCGAGCTCCGTGAGGTCCCAGGGTTTGGCGTCGCGCAGCAGTGCCGCTTTCGACTCGCCCGTCTGCGCGCGCGCAAAGAGCAGGAGCTGCGAAACCTGATGCACCGAGCGCTCGAGCCCCGACTCGAGGTTCTCGACGATGCGGCGCGCTCCCGCAGGCAACTCGAGTTTGCTCAAGTGTTCGGCCTCAATCGTGAGCGACGTGAGGGGACTGCGCAGCTCGTGCGCGGCGTCTGCCGTAAAGCGCAGCTCGCGCGTTCTCGCGGCGTCAACGCGCGCGAGGAGGCCGTTGACGGCTTCCACAAAGGGGCGCGCTTCCGAAGGCACGCCTTCGAGCGGCAGTGGCGTCAGGTCGTCGGCGCCGCGGCGACTCACGGTTTTGGCAGCGCGGGTGAGCGGGCGCATGCCCGCCCACAAAATACCCGAGAGGACGAGGGCGAGCACGGGCAAAAGCACGAGCAGCGGCGTCACGGCACGAATCGCCTCTTCCTGCACGATCGCTTCCTGGAGCTTCAAGGGTTCGGCGACCGCCGTGTAGCGGCCGTTCGGCAAAAAGAGGAGACAGAGTCGGTGCGGTGCGCCGTCGATCATCGGGGTCGAAAAGCCCCCCGCCAAATCCTCGCCGAAGACAATCGGGACGGCCTGGCCTTGCTTAGGCAGCAGGCGAACGAGCACCGTCTCGCCCGACGGAATGAAGGTGCGTCGGGCGGGCGTCTGGCCGTTCCCCGGTGCGGGCGCCTGCGAGCCGTCCGGGCGAATCGCCATCGGGCACTGCGAGGGGTCTTCGCCCATCATTTCCATCATGCGTCGGTGCATGCGGCCGTGCCGGTGCATGCCCATGCCCATGCCCATCCGCATGCCGTTTCGCCGATCGGCCGACGCCGCGTCGCTCGGGAGCGGTTCGTCGGATTCGATGCGCGCTTCAAAGCGCTGCGGGTCCATCGTGAGCGCACGCGGCAGCACCGCCGCAACATCGGCGCGCGCGAGCGCGGCCGTCACTTCAAAGAGGCTCTCGTCCTGCGAGAAGTACGCTTCGTCGCGTGCGTCGGAATAAACCCACCAGGCCGTTGCCGCCACAAAGACGATGAGGCTCGCTACGAGCGCGGCAAGAAGCCGTACAAGGAGCGAGTCGATGAGGCGCGTTTTCGGGGCGCTCTTCGGTCGGTCGGCGGCAAGGGTGTCGTTCGGCATTTGGCGGAAATTTTCGAAGTCGTCGGACGCGTTGCTGCGGCCCGATCAGTCGGCGCGGATGCGCCAGCCGAGGCCGCGAATGTTTTCGATGGCGTCGCTGCCGATCTTGCGGCGCAGCGCATGGATGAGGTACTCGACAGCATTGCCTTCGGGCTCTTCCCCCGGCGCGTAGAGCTTCTCTTCGAGCGCGCGCTTCGAGAGAATGGCGCCCGGGCGCACGAGAAGTGCCGCCAGAAGCGAATACTCGCGCTTTGAGAGCGTGACGGCGATGCCCCCGACGTTGCACGTGTGCGTGACGGTATTGAGCGAAATGCGCCCCGCGCGCAGCACGTCGTCCTTAATCGGCCCCTTGCGGCGCACGACCGCGCGGATGCGCGCGAGAAGCTCGGACATGTGAAAGGGTTTGAGCACATAGTCGTCCGCGCCGGCGTCAAGTCCCTCGAGGCGGCTCTCGAGCGCTTCGCGCGCCGTCACGATGAGAACGGGGAGCGCCGAGGCGGGGGCGGGCATTGCACGGATGCGCTTCATCACGTCGATACCGTCGAGCCCCGGGAGTCCGAGGTCGAGGAGCACCGCATCGGGAAGCCGCATTTCGATCGCGGCCAAGCCCTCGGCGCCCGTCGGCGTCCAGGTGACCGTATGCGCTTCGCTTTCGAGTGCTGCTGCGACGGCGCGCGCGATGAAGGGGTCGTCTTCAATGAGGAGAATATGCATGGCGTGGGCGGTAGAGAGTCTTTGGGGAGCCGTTTTCGAGGCGCCGTTCGTGCACCACCCGTTTGCGGGGCGCTGTCGAATCGCCTTGGGATCAGTATATCCACGCGCTCGGGCACTGAATTCCGCGTAACTGTTTTGGGCACTGCGCCCGCAAAAGCACGCCCGGCGCGGCGCACTGCCGCCCGGGCGTCATGCTCGGAGATTCGGCTCTCCTCAGTCGTCAATCGTGCGGCCTGGGCGATCGCTCAGCCGACTGCTCGGTGCGCTCTCAGCCCGAAAGCATCGATTCGATTACCACCACGGGCAGTTGCGGTTGCCGTGGCCCCAGCCGTGACCCCATCCGTGGCGGGGACCGTAGCCGTCGCCCATGCCGCAGCCGCGGCGGTGATGCGGACCGTAGTAGCCGTCCTGCGCGTAGGGGCAGGGTTCGCCGTAGCCCGGGGCCATGCGCGGCGCGCGCATGCCGCGGCCGTTCATCACGGCGCCTTCGCTCGCTTCGCCCGTTTCGGCGTTGATGAAGGTGCGAACGCGCGTGCCGTCCTCACGGATTACAACGACGTCCCAGACGAGGCCGCCCGAGGCGCCCGCACGCAGCGTGGCGCGGTGGGTCTGCCCACCCAGGGCCTTTTCGGCGATGGCGCCCGCTTGAGCGAGCGAAATCTTCGGCGCAACGGTCTGCACGGCCGCTTCCGGGGCGGCGGGCGCAGCGGGGGCTTCCTGAGCGGCCCAAGCGATGGCGGCGGAGCCGAGTGCAGCGGCGGCAAAAAGTGCGGTAAGGGTCTTCTTGGCGTTCATATCGGATTCCTTCTTCGTTTGATCTCGGCCGAACGAATCGTCTCAAGGCTTCGGCCTTTCCTTTGATTCAAAGTGTAGGCGTCGTGAATTAGGAGGCCGCTAGCTGAAAATTAGGGCTCGCTATGTCGAGGTAACAAGTTGTAACTGAATGGTGCATAGATGCAAAAAAGCCCGCCGTTCTGTGGAAATGCGGGCTTTTAGGCGTGTTTCGAGCGTACTTTCGCAAGCGGTTACTTTGTGCCGGTCGACCCGAAGCCGCCCGTGCCGCGTTCGCTTGCGTCAAACTCGTCGACCAAGCGGAAGGCGGCCTGTGCGACCGGGACGACGACGAGCTGCGCGAGGCGCTCGAAGGGTTCGAGTCGGAAGCGGTCGCTGCCGCGGTTCCACACCGAAATCATGAGTTCGCCCTGGTAGTCGCTGTCGATCAAGCCCACGAGGTTGCCGAGTACGATCCCCTTCTTGTGCCCGAGGCCCGAGCGCGGCAGGATGAGTGCGGCGTAGCCCGGGTCGCCGATGTGGATGGCGAGCCCCGTGTGCACGAGGTGCGTTTCGCCGGGGGCAATCTCGAGCGGCGCATCGAGGAGCGCGCGCAGGTCGAGACCGGCTGCGCCCGGCGTGGCGTAGGCGGGAATGTGCGCACGGGCGCGCTCGTCAAGGATCTTGAGGTCGATCTGCATGAATGAGTCCTTTCGTGAAATATGGGTGCCGGTTCGTCGCCCGAAAGCGCCGCACCGGCATGCGTTGCATTCTGTTGGAGGTCGACTTTTGGTCGCCTCCGCAAGTTTTTGCCTGGGCCTAAGCGGGCTGTCGCCGGGTCTTTTCGCCAAGGCGCTCGGCGGCGCGCTCGACGATAAAGCGCGCGCAGGCGCTCTTTGCGGCCGGTCCGAAGCGAAGAGGCGCTTCCAGGCCGCGAGCGATCCAGGCGACGGCGTTCCCGGGCGCGTCGAGCGCGCTTCTCGCATCGTTGGCGACGATAAAGTCGATCCCTTTGCGTTCTAGCTTCGCCGCTGCATAAGCAAAAAGCGCTTCATCATCGGCCGTCTCCGCGGCAAAGCCGCCCGTCACTGCCGCACGTCCGCTTCGGGCGACCTCAGCGAGGATGTCGGCGTTTTCCGTCCACGCAATGCTGGCAAAGGGCGTGGGGGCGCAGCGCTCGTTGTCGGGTGCGGGCTTTACTTTTTTGATCTTGACGCTCGAGGCGCTCTTCGGGCGCCAGTCGCAGACCGCTGCCACGCCGATAAAGAGGTCGACTGCAGGGTGATCGGCCGCTTCGGGGGATTGCAGCGCTTTGAGCCGCTCGAAAACGGCGCGAAGCATGTCTTCGGCCGAGACGACATGCGTCGTGCGGATGCCGAAGGGATCGGCGAGCGACGTCGGGCCCGCGACGAGTTCGACTTCGGCACCCGCATCGCGCGCCGCGCGCGCAATGGCGTAGCCCTGACGACCGCTCGAGCGGTTCGTGATGCCGCGCACGGGGTCAATGGCTTCGAACGTGGGGCCGGCGGTGACGAGCACGCGGCGTCCTTTGAGAACCTTCGGCGCAAAGAACCCGAGGAGCGCATCGAGCGCGGCTTCGGGTTCGGTCATGCGGCCGCTGCCGAGGTCGCCGCAGGCCTGAAAACCCGCATCGGGTCCGATGAAGTGCGCGCCGGCGGCTTTCAACTGCGCCACGTTGCGCTGCGTGGCGGCGTTTGTCCACATGTGTACGTTCATGGCGGGCAGAAAGACGATGTCGGCGCGGCGCGCCGCGATGAGCGTCGAGACGAGGTCGTCGGCGATGCCGTGTGCGGCCTTGGCAAGTATGTTGGCCGTGGCGGGCGCGACGATCGTGAGGTCGCATTTGGCGAGCTCGATGTGCGGCATCGCGCCGTCGGGGCCGGGTGTCCATTCGGTGAGCGCCACGGGGTGTCCGGAGAGCGCCTCAAACGTGACGGCGCCAACGAAACGCGTCGCGTTCTCGGTCATCGCAACGCGCACTTCTGCGCCCGCGCGAACGAGGCCGCGCACGAGCGAGCAGACTTTGTAGAGCGCGATGCCGCCCGTGGCGGCAACGGTGATTTTTTTGCCCGCAAGGGGCTTCTCGAGAGCTTCGTTCATCGCTCGGGCAGTTGTAGTCGAAAAAAGCTTGCAGCGCTGTCGGCTCGGAAGCGGCGCCGCAAGCGCACATTATCGGCAAAAAAGCGGCCGCCCGAGGCTGGGAATCGCTTCGGGCGGCGCGGTTGGGTTGTCTGCGGCGTTTAGGAGAATCGCAAGGCGCTTCGCTCTTCACCTATCGGTCTCGAGCGACACCGAGGAGCTCGTCCAAAACGAGTCCCGCCGCCCCTGTGCAGATGGCGATATCGGCCACGTTGAAGGCCGGCCAGTGCCAAGTCTGCCAATAGAGATCGATAAAGTCGACCACGTACCCCGAAAGCGCGCGGTCGATGAGGTTGCCTGCCGCACCCGCCGCAATGAGCGTGAGCGAGAGACTGAAGAGCCACTTGCCGCCGTGCTTCCAAAGAAGCCGCAGCACGAAAACAACGACGGCAGCCGCGAGAATCGTGAAGAACCAGCGCTGCCAGCCGCCTGCGTCGGCGAGAAAAGAGAAAGCGGCGCCGCGGTTGTGCGCGAGCACGAAGTTAAAGCCCGGCAGCACCGGCACCACGTCGCCCGGGTCGAGCGCGCGCTCGAAGTAGAACTTCGTCGCCTGATCGAGCACGACGATGAGGAACCCGAAGAAGAACCAGAGACTGAAGCGAAGCGGATTCGGATCGCTTCGGCCTGCCGAGGCAGCCGTTCGCTTTCTCGCCGCGCCGGGCGCGCGCTGCGCGCCCGACTGGCTTCGCTTGCCGTTCGTATTGCCGCTAGCCATGCTTCAAGAAAGCGTTAGGCAATGCGGCGCACTTCGCCCGAACCGAAGAGGTTCGAGATGCAGCGCGGGCAGATCGTCGGGTGTTCGGCGTTTTCGCCGACGCCCTCGACGTAGTGCCAGCAGCGTTCGCACTTCTTGGCTTCGGCCGCGTGCACTTCGACGCTCGTCGTGCCGTCTTCGGACTTCTCGAGCTTGATGCCGCTCATGATCATCACGAAGCGAAGCTCATCGCCGAGCGAGGCGAGCATGTCGTAGAGCTCGGCCGGTGCCTTGAGCGTGCCGACGGCCTGCAGCGACGAACCGATCGTACCCTTGGCGCGTTCGTCTTCGATCGCCTTCTGCACGTCGGCGCGCACCGCGCGGATCTTGGCCCACTTCGAGAGAAGCGCTTCGGCGTCCGCGACGGCGGGCAGCGGCTCGAACGTTTCCGTAAAGATCGTCTCGCTTTCGTTGGGCGAGAAGACCTTGAAGGCTTCTTCGGCCGTGAAGGAGAGGATCGGCGCCATCAGGCGCAGGAGCGTTTTCGTGATGAGCCAGAGCGCGGTCTGCGCGGAGCGGCGCGCAGCGCTCGTCGGCGCGGTCGTGTAGAGACGGTCCTTGAGCACGTCGAGGTAGAAGCTCCCGAGGTCGGTCGAGGCGAAGGTCTGCAGGAGCGACACCACATTGTGGAAGCGGCAGTCCTTGTACTCGGCGAGCACCTTCTGCTGGAAGTCTTCCGTGAAGGCGACGGCCCAGCGGTCGAGTTCGAGCATCGCTTCGAGCGGCACGGCGTCCTTCTTGACGTCGAAGTCCGACGTGTTGGCGAGCAGGAATCGCAGCGTATTGCGGATGCGGCGATAGCTTTCGACGACGCGCTTGAGAATCGTCGGCCCAATGCGCAGTTCGCCCGAATAGTCGGTCGAGGCGACCCAGAGGCGGAGGATTTCGGCGCCGAACTTGTCGCTGATTTCTTGCGGACGAACGATGTTGCCCTTCGACTTCGACATCTTTTCGCCCTTTTCGTCGACGCAGAACCCGTGCGTGAGGAGCTGGTCGTACGGAGCGCGGCCGTCGAGCATCGCGGCGATGAGAAGCGAGGAGTGGAACCAGCCGCGGTGCTGGTCGGAGCCTTCCAGGTATAGGTCGGCCGGGAAGCCGAGGATATCCTTGTGCGAGCCGCGCATCACGGTGTAGTGGGTCGAACCCGAGTCGAACCAGACGTCGAGAATGTCGGTCGACTTCACGTAATCCTTGGCTTCTTCGCCGAGGATCTCTTCGGCCGTCACCTTGCTCCAGGCTTCGATGCCGCCCTTTTCGACGATGTCGGCCGCCTCATCCATGATTTCGAGCGTGCGCGGATGGAGTTCGCCCGTCACCTTGTGCAGGAAGAAGGGCAGCGGCACACCCCAGTTGCGCTGGCGCGAGATGCACCAGTCGGGACGGTTTTCGATCATCGAGTAGAGGCGGTTAATGCCCCACTGCGGGAAGAACTTCGTCGCCTTCACGGCGCGCAGCGCCGTTTCGCGCAGCGTTTCGGGCTGCGCAGGGAGGCCGAGCACGCTCTTCGTGTCTTCGTCGGGCGCATCCATGCGCACGAACCACTGCGAGGTGGCGCGGTAGATGAGGGGGGTCTTGTGGCGCCAGCAGTGCATGTAGCTGTGCGTCATCTTGCCGTGCGCGAGGAGGTTGCCCGCAACGGTGAGCGCGTCGAGAATCTTCGGGGCGGCCTTCCAGATGTTGAGGCCGCCAAAGAGCGGCAGCTCGTCGCAGTAGAAGCCGTCGCCCTTTACGGGCGTGAGAACCTCTTCGTTCGTCATGCCGTGCTTCTTGCACGAGACAAAGTCGTCAACACCGTAGGCGGGTGCCGAGTGCACGATGCCGGTGCCGGCCGACGCGTCAACGTAGTCGGCGAGGTAAACGGGCGAAAGACGCTTGTAGCCCGCGTCCATGTCGTAGAGCGGGTGCTTGAAGCGCAGCATCTCGAGCGCGGCGCCCTTGCACTTGGCGACGGTCGCGCCTTCGAGGCCGTAGCGCTTGAGCGCCGCTTCGGCGAGCGCCTCAGCGAGGATAAGGTACTTTGCGTCGGTTTCAACGAGCACGTAGTCGAGCTCGGGATGCACGTTGAGCGCCTGGTTCGACGGGATCGTCCACGGGGTCGTCGTCCAGATCACGATGAAGCAGGGCTTTTCGAGCTTCTTGCCGAAAGCGGCTTCAACGCGCGGTTCGTCTTCTTCGTAGAGACGGAAGGCGACGTCGATCGTGTCGGAGGCGACGTCCTTATATTCGACTTCGGCTTCGGCGAGCGCGCTCTGGCAGTCGAAGCACCAGTTGACGGGCTTCAAACCACGGTAGACGTAGCCCTTTTCCACGACGCCCTTGAGCGCGCGGATTTCGGCCGCTTCCGTGTCGTAGCGAAGCGTTCGGTACGGATTTTCCCAATAGCCGAGAACGCCCAGGCGCTTGAAGTCGGCGAGCTGCAGCTTCGACTGTTCCATCGCGTATTCGCGTGCCAGGCGCTGCATTTCGTCAACGGGCAGGTTCTTGCCGTGGAGCTTTTCGATCTGCACTTCGATCGGCATGCCGTGGCAGTCCCAGCCGGGCACGTAGGGGGCCTGGAAGCCTTCGAGCGTCTTTTCCTTGAGGATCATGTCCTTCAGGATCTTGTTGATCGCGTGCCCGACGTGAATGGCGCCGTTGGCATAAGGCGGGCCGTCGTGAAGAATGAACTTCTTGGCGTCGCGGCGCGCATCGATGATGCGCTCGTAGATGTGCTTCTCATCCCATTCGCGAATCCATTCGGGTTCGCGCTTCGGGAGGTTGCCGCGCATCGGGAACGGGGTATCCGGCAGGTTGAGCGGATACTTCTTGGCGGCGTCGGCCGCCTGGGCTTCTTTGGTCATAGTTGTCTCCTGGCCCCCTCGGGCTCTTCAGGTGAAGCAGTGCGGAACGCTTTCTGGGGCGGAAAAGCCGCGCCGGCGGGCGTTCCTTTCGGGCACGCTTCTTGGGTTTGCTCGTGCTTTAAGGCTTGAAAATGCCATCCCCGGGCGTACACCCGAGAATGCGGCGCGCACGAAGGGCGTCGCTTTCAATGGCAGCTCGAAGTTCTTCGATGCTGCCGAATTTCTTCTCGTCGCGCAGCTTCTCAACGAAGTGCACGCGCACATATTTGCCGTAGGCGCTCCCGGACCAGTCGAAGACGTGCGTCTCAAGGAGCCAGCGGCGCTCGTTCGTGACGGTCGGCTTGATGCCGATCGAGGCGACGGCCGGTCGAATCGAGGGGCCGAGCCCTTCGACGCGAACGGCAAAGACGCCCGTGACGGCAGGGCGTGCACGGCTGCCGGGCGGAATCGGCGCGAGGTTCAGGGTCGGGTAGCCGAGCGTGCGGCCGAGCGCCGCGCCGTGAATGACGCGGCCGGCCATGGTGTAGCGGCGCCCGAGCATGAGGTACGCCTCGTAGAGGTCGCCCTTGGCAAGTTCTTCTCGGATGCGCGTCGAACTCACTTTCGACGTGCCGTGAAAGACGAGGGGCGAGGCGAACACTTCAAAGTGGTGTTCGGCGCCGAAGGCGTGCAGCGACTCGACGTCGCCCGTGCGGTCGCTGCCGAAGCGAAAGTCTTCGCCCACCATGAGCCAGCGCGTGTCGAGGCCGTCGACCAGAATGTCTTCAACGAATTCACTGGCGCTCAAGGCGGCCATCCGGCGCGAGAACGGCATGATGTAAATGCGTTCGATCCCGGTGGCGAGAATCGCTTCGATTTTGTCCAAAAGCGTCGAAATGCGCGGCAGCGGATCCGCGCCCAACACTTCTCTCGGGTGCGGCTCGAACGTGACGACCGAGGGCACGAGCCCGCGTTCGCTCGCAGCGTGCACAACCGACTGAAGGAGCGCCTGGTGACCGAGGTGCACTCCGTCGAAGTTGCCGATCGCAACGGCGGAGGGCCGCTTCAGGAGCGGATGCGGCAGACCTCGAAATACATGCATGGGCGTGAATCCTTTTTTGGTTTGTCTATCGGTACGGAAAAAAGAATGCGCGCGAGCGCTTGGGGACCGGGGCCGGAAAGGCCGAAGGCAAAACGCTTGGCGCGAGGCGAGGATCGATTATAAGATCACGCCGAGGACTGCGGCCTGCCGCGCAGCGCGGCCGTTGCGCGTGCGCGCATTGCTCTAAGCATTTTTTCGCATCGTCGGTGCGGCAGCGGCTGCAGGCGAGCCGCGCGCATTATCTGCTTGGGGCGAGCGCCTTTTGATAGAATCCCGCGCCTTACAGAAGGGAGGTGGCGTGAAAAAAGGCCGCTAAAACGCACGTTGATTCACGCGCTTCCTGCCTGTGGTCCGCACCGAAACCCGTCGACACCATCCTCTCTGAGCTCACGAGGGCAACCCAAATGAAGAACATCGTCATCCTCCTTTCCGGTCGAGGCAGCAATTTCGAAGCGATCCTGAAGACGTCGCGCGCCGAGGACTGGGAGGGACGCTTCGGTCTCAAAATCCGCGCCGTGATTTCGAACCGCCCGGAAGCCGCAGGGCTTGCCCGCGCCAAGGCCGAAGGCCTTGAAGCGATCGCGATCGATCACAAGGCGTTCCCCTCGCGCGAAGCTTTTGACGAGGCGCTCGCTGCGTCGATCGAGCCGTTTGAGCCCGATGTCATCGTGCTGGCGGGCTTCATGCGCATCCTCACCGAGGGCTTCGTGAAGCGTTTCGAAGGAAAGATCCTCAATATCCATCCGGCGCTGCTGCCGCTTTTCCCGGGGCTCGATACGCACAAGCGCGCGATCGAAGCGGGCTGCCGCGTGCACGGCTCGACCGTGCATTTCGTCTCGCCCGTTTTGGACGGTGGCGCCATCATCGGGCAGTCCGTCGTGCCGATTCTCGCTTCCGATACGCCCGAAGCGCTCGCTGCGCGTCTTTTGCCCTTCGAGCACGCGCTCTATCCGAAGTGCGTGCGCGCCGTGGCGCTCGGCGCCGTGAAGCTCGTTGACGGGCGTGCGGTAATGGACGACGAAACGGCCCGCTCGCTTGCGGTGTTCCCGGCCGAATAAATTTCGCCGCGCCGCACACGAACTCGAATGAGCCTCAGCGTCCTTCTGAACGAAGGGCGCCCGAGCATCGTCCGGGCTTCGAGCCCGGACACACTTCTATCTCAAGAAACAAGATGACCGAATCGCATCCCAAGCGTCGCGCCTTTGCGATGCAAAAGCCCAAGAAGACGTCGCGCCGCGACGAACCCAAGCGCACCGAACGGCAGCGCGCTGCCGACGCGCGCCGACGCGCCGAGCGCCACGCCGCGGGCAACGTTCGCGTGAGCGGCCCGAAGACCCCTGAAAAGCGCATGGCTCCGAAGGCGCCGGGCGAAGTTCGCATCACGAACCTCATCGTTGACGAACTCGCGCGCGCGCTCGCCGTGATCCTCAAGTTCGACGGTCCGGCCGACGTGCTCATGAAGCTCTTCTTTAAGAGCAATCCAAAGCTCGGCATGCGCGACCGCGGCCTCATTGCCGAGGGGATTTACTACGCGCTGCGCCGCTACGCGTCGCTGCGCGCCGCGATGCGGCCGGTGCGTCCCGAACGCGCGCCGCGTCTTGCTGCGCTCGCTACGCTCGCGCGCCAGCACGGGCTCGATGCGATTTCGCCTTCGGCGATCGGTCCCGAGGCCGGTCCCCTGAAGAACGTGCTCGCTTTCCGTGCCGAGGATGCGTCGCCCCACGTGCGCTCGGAGCTGCCGCAGTGGCTCTTTGACCTCATTGAAGCGCAGTACGAAGACGCAAATCTGCTCTATCCCGCAATGATGGAGGGCGCGCCCCTTGATCTGCGCGTCAACCTTCTGAAGGCCGACCGCGAGAGCGTGCTCGAGACGCTTCACGCCGACGGCGTCGAGGCCTATCCCACGCCCTACAGCCCCGACGGCATTCGTCTGCCGACGAAGCCCGGCCTTACGCGCTGGCCCGTTTATAAGGAGGGCCTTGTTGACGTGCAGGATGAAGGCAGTCAGCTCATTGCGCGTCTCTTGGGCGCGCGCCGCCGCGAAATGGTCTGCGACTTCTGCGCGGGTGCGGGCGGCAAGACGCTCGCCGTGGGCGCGCTCATGCGCTCGACGGGCAGCCTCTACGCTTTCGACGTCAACGAAAAGCGCTTGGCCGGCATGGCGCCGCGCATGCGCCGCGCGGGCTTGACGAACGTGCATCCCGCGGCCATTCGCAGCGAACAGGATCCGCGCGTCAAGCGCCTGCGCGGCAAGTTCGACCGCGTGCTCGTTGACGCACCCTGTACCGGCACGGGGACGCTGCGCCGCAACCCCGACCTCAAGTGGCGTCTCTCGCCCGAAGAGCTCGAACGCATCAACGCGATTCAAAAGAGCGTGCTCGAAAATGCCGCGAAGCTCGTGAAGGCGGGCGGTCGTCTCGTCTATGCGACCTGTTCGCTTTTGAAGCGAGAAAACCAGGACGTCGTCGAAGCGTTCCTCGCGGCGCATCCCGATTGGCAGCTCGTGCCCGCCAAGGACGTCTTTGCCGAACAGCGCATCGTCTTCCCCGAGTCGCAGTGGGAGCGCTTCGGCGCTTACATGCAGCTTCTGCCGCATGTCAATAACACCGACGGCTTCTTCGCGGCCGTTCTCGAGCGCACGGGCAAAGCCGAGCGTGCGAAGCCCGTGAAGCAGGCGGCGGCTGAGGAAAGCGCCGAATAATCCGCTGCCCGAAAAATCAGCAGAAGCCGGGCCCGAGCGTGCGAAAGCCGCTCGGTTCGTCCGGGCGCTTCGCTCATGACGCGCACGAACAGGAGTGAAGAGCTTCCATGCAGAGCGAGCGACGAAAAAAGCGCCCGAAGCGCCGCCATGAGGGCACTTCGGGCGAGGTAAGTCGGTCGCGGGCGTCGTGTTGAGTCCGGGACGCCGCGACCGGAGAGAAAGGAGATTTCGGTCGAGTGACCGGAATGGACTCTCGCTTGATCAGTTCTTCGAGAAGGCCTTTTCGACGCTCACCGGGAAGGCCTGGTAGCCGAAGGCATCCTTCAAAGTGATCTTCACGGCCGGATCCGTTTCGCCCCAGCGGTACTCGGCGATATGCGGCTGCGGCATGTTCGCGTCCATCGCGCCGCCGCCCGCATGGAGGTCGAAGGAGAGACCCGCGGTCGAGTAGAAGACGACCACCGAGTTCTTGTCGGGCTGGTACTGGCAGAGACCCGTGACGGGACTGAAGGCGGCGTGGCCGAGTTCCTTACCTACTTCCCAAACCTGTTCGACCGTGCCCTTCTTCTGGTCGATTCTATAAATCACGCCGCGTGTGTACTTGTCGTCCTGCAGTGCCGGCTGTTCCATGCCACGCGCGTCGCCGTTGTCAAAGACCGTGATGAAGATCACGTTTTCGTCCGACTTTTCGTCAATGCGCCAGGCGGTGTGCTGCGTCCAGGACCAGTCGAAGGTGCCTTCGCACTTGCTGTCTTCGCACTTGATGGGTTTGCCGTTCTTGTCGACGGGCGTAAGGACCTTCTTGGCGAGGTCACCCTTCCAGCCTTCGGGCGAAGAGAGAATCCACTTCACCTTCTTGTCGCGGCCGATCTTGATCACGGCCGACTGATGGCGCGAGCTGATGATGATCGAGTCGTCGGTCGGGTCGTAGTCGACGGAGTTGACGTGCGCCCAGTTGCGGCCCGCTCCCACGCCCGCAACGTCGCCGAAGACGCCTTCGGCTTCCTGCTTGGCGAGTTCTTCGGCCGAGAGTGTCTGGCCGGACTTCGAAGCGTCGATGTTGAGGCAAACCGCACCCTGGTCGAGCACCTTGATCACGTTGTCGCGATACGGGTCAAGGATTTCCATCAGCTTCCATTCGTCCACGACGCCGCCGTTCGGGTCGACTTCAATGATGACGTCGCGCACCGTGTGAACGCGCTTGTTGTCGGCGCGGCGATAGTCCGCCGAGGAAACGCGCAGAAGCGAATTGCCGTTCTGCATGTTGTCAAAGGCGTGCGAGTAGTCGGCGTAGCCCGAGGGGAGGCGGCGATTGTAGATTTCGCGCCCGAGCAGGTCGTACTTCACATAGCGCTGCCCGAAGCCCCAGGTGAGCGCACCGTCATCGGTCTGCTGGAAGCCCATCATGAAGCCCGAAGACCACGGATCTTCGGTGTCGTTGATGAGCGTATTCATCAGATACCAGCGCACGGCACCCGTCGTGTCGATGATGCCGACTTCGGAGTTGAAAGCCCACTCGAGCGCGCCGCCTGTCGGGTTGTTCCAGACGAAGCGCCCGCCCTGCGGTGCGGCCGAGTAGAGCTGATTGTCGATCAGGTAGAGACGGTCCTTGAACTCGGGATCGACCTTTTCGGCCTTGGCGTTGAACATCGTCGTCGTCTGCATCGGCGTGCCGTTACTCACCGTGTAGACGGGCGGGGCGTAGAACTGGTAGCGGTCTTCGAATTTTTCTTCCTTACCCTGGAAGACGCGCGTGTAGCTCACTTCAACCGTGTTGACGTAGTCCGGATAGAGCCCGAAGACAGGGACGCCCGCGTGCGTGAGAAGTTCGCGGCGCGAGACGTCGTAGGCGATCTCTTGGCCGCCCGTTTTCGGTACGATGCGAACGTGTACATCCTTGAGTTCATAGCCGCCGTTGCGGATGACGGCCGTGAGCGGCGCAATCTTGTACGGATTCCAAACGACTTCGCCGATGTGACCCTGGACGGCGTAGGTGACGTTTGCGCCCGAGGCGCCCCCCATGGCCATGGCGGCTCCGGCAGCGGCTGCGCAGACGGCGGCAGCGGCGATGATTTTGACGGTGTGATGCATAACGGTTTCTCCAGATGTGGACTCGCGGCACGGCCCGGAGAGAAGAGAAAAGGACGTACTGCGGGACGGGAAAAAGTCTAGGAAAACCGCTCGTGTCGAGGTAGTCTGACATTCCTCGGCACCAATTCAATTTTTTGCAAATGGCTTTCGACAAAAATTCTGCGAGCGGCGAGCTCGAAGTTCGAATGCTGCGGCTTCTTCTCGCGCTGCTGCGCGAGCCGCAACTCTCGAAGACTGCGCTCTCTTTGGGCGTGAGCATCGGAACGGCGTCTCGCGACCTCAAGACGGCGCGCGAGATCCTGGGCGACAAGCTTTATGTGCGTAGCGGCGGCCTCATGGTGCCGACGCGCCGGATGCTCGAGCTTGCACCTGCGTTCGAGCACGTGATCGCTTCGCTCGAAGCGCTCGTGCGTCCGGGTGTTCCGTTTTCGCCTGCGCACTCGCACGAAACCTTCGAGATTTCTGCGCCTGACAACACAGCTGCGACTGTTCTGCTGCCTGCTATGGCGCGGCTTCGCGAAGAAGCGCCCGGCATGAATTTCCGCGTGCGAATGCTCGAAGACACGGTCTTTGACGAGCTGCGTTCAGGAGACGTCGATTTGGCGATATTTTGCGATCCGTCGATCCATCCGGGAGCGAGCTTTCATCAGAAGACTCTGTTGAGATCGCGCCATGTCCTCATCATGCGTAAGGGCCATCCGCTCGAGGCGCTCAGTCACGAGCGTGCGCTCGAGGCTGCCGACATCGAGCCTTATTCGCGCATCGGCATCGTTTTCAAAAAGGCTTCCGGCGGCGGTTTTCGAGAGATTCTGGACGAAAACGCGGTCAAGGCAAGGTACAGCGTAACGATGCCGCATTTTCTGGCGGCCGCCTTTTTTCTCGTCGATTCGGACGATTTACTCACACTGCCGCTGGAGACAGCAAATTTTCTCGAAAAGATCCTGCCTGTCACGCATTGCGAGGACCCGTTCTATCGGACTTGTCCATGGGATCCGGTGATGATCTGGCACGAGCGTACCCATAAGAGTCCCGCACACGAGTGGCTGCGTGCGGTGCTCGCAGAAGAGGCCGGTCGTCTGCCGCCTTGGCTCGGCAAGCGATAAGCGACGCTCGAGAACGCAAACGGGCGTCTTTTACCGGACGCCCGTTTGCGAGAAAGCGGCTGTCGATGCGAAAGCGCTTAGTCTTCCTTGGCAAGTGCACAGTTGACGGGGATTGCACCGAGCACGTCGCGCAGAATCTTCGGGTCGATGCCGACTTGGTAGCCGCGGCGGCCACCGTTGATGAAGATGTGGTCGAGCTCAAGAATCGAAGCTTCGACGTAGATGGGCATCTTCTTCTTGGTGCCGAAGGGGCTCGTGCCGCCCACGAAGTAGCCCGAGTTGCGCTGCGCCTGTTCGGGCTTGCAGGGCGCAATGTGCTTGACGCCGACCTGGCGCGCGAGGTTTTTCGTTGATACTTCGCAATCGCCGTGCATCAGGATGACGAGCGGCTTGGCGTGTTCGTCCTCCATGATGAGCGTCTTGATGACGTGGTGATGGTCGAGCCCGCAGGCCGAAGCCGCAAGCGCCGTGCCGCCGTGCTCGACGTACTCGTAGGAGCGTTCTTCAAACGGGATTTTGTGCGCCTTGAGCCACTGCGTTGCGGGCGTGAGGCTCTGATGCTGAGACTTGGCCACGAGAGGGTTCCTCCGATCAAAAACGACGGGTCCCGAGGGAGTTGTTGGTCGAGCGCACGTAAAGCGTGCCTCTTATTCCTCGGAACCGAATGAGCACCATTCTGCCCGATGCGCGGGCATTTCGCGCGATCGGCGCGATGAGTGAGGAGAGTTCGGGCGGTACCTCGGCGGGCGCCGCTCTGCGCTCAGCCGCGCGTCTGGCGGGCTTCGGCGAGGTCACTCTCCCAGAGGCCTTTGGGTAGCGGGAAAGCAACATTTTCCTCTTCCCCGTCGAGCGCTTTCACGTCGGCCGCACCTGCGTGCCGGCGAAGCCATTCGACAACGCCCTGAACGAGGGACTCGGGCGCGGAGGCGCCTGCAGTGATGCCAACGCGCGTAACGCCCTCGAACCATGCCGGGTCGACGTGTTCGGCCGAGTCGACAAGATAGGCGCGCACGCCCTGGCGTTCCGCCACTTCGCGCAGGCGGTTCGAGTTTGAACTCGTCACCGAACCGATCACGAGCACGATGTCGACGCCGGAGAGCGCGAGCTTTTTGACGGCTTCCTGGCGGTTCTGCGTCGCGTAGCAGATGTCCTGGCGCTTCGGGGATTCGATCTGCGGGTAACGGGCGCGCAGCGCTTCGATCACGTCGTGGCTGTCGTCGGCGCTGATCGTCGTCTGCGTTACGAAGGCGAGCGGCTCGTCGTTGCCGTAGGGGAGCTTGGCGACGTCTTCGGGTTTCTCGACCAGACTGATGCCGTCGGGAACCTGGCCCATGGTGCCTTCGACTTCGGGATGCCCGGCGTGGCCGATCATGATGATGCGTCGGCCTTCTTCGCGCCAGCGACCGACTTCGCGGTGCACCTTGGTGACGAGCGGGCAGGTGGCGTCGAAAATACGAAAGCCGCGCGCCTGAGCTTCCTGCGCAACGGCAAGCGGCACGCCATGCGCGGAAAAGACGAGCGTCGCGCCTTCGGGCACCTCGGCGAGGTCGTCAACGAAAACGGCGCCGCGCTCGCGCAGATTGTCGACCACGGTGCGGTTGTGCACGATCTCGTGGCGGACGTAGATGGGGGCGCCGTAAATGGCGAGCGCGCGCTCGACGATCGCAATGGCGCGCGTGACGCCCGCGCAAAAGCCGCGCGGCTGTGCGAGAAGGATCTGCATGGTCAAACCTTTTGTCGGGATCTCGAAGAAAAAAAGGCGTCGCATCGGCTGCCGAGAGTCCGGCAATCGCTGTAGCCCGCTCGATTTGCAAGCCTTGAATGTGGACGCCGCTGAAAAGATTAAATAAAATCGTCCCTTTCTGCACACAAAGCCCTTGAAACGAGTACAATGCGCTCCGCGTCTTAAATCTCGCGTTTCCCGGATCCCTGTACTGACACTGTGGGGAGCCAAACTCGGCCGCCCGGCCTTGTGGCGACGCTTTAAGGGTTTGACGTACAATCTTTCTTTTTCGGCGCTCGCGCGGCCCCCTGAGAAGGACGGCCCGTTAGGCGCTATTACTCAATTAAGACTGGAGTTGAAGATGGCACGAGTGTGTCAAGTCACCGGTAAGGCGCCGATGGTCGGCCATCAGGTCTCGCACGCTAACAACAAGACCAAGCGTCGCTTCATGCCGAATCTGCAGTATCGCCGCTTCTGGGTTGAAAGCGAAAACCGTTGGGTCCGTCTTCGTCTGACGAATGCCGGCCTGCGCACTGTCGACAAGCTCGGCATCGATGCGGTTCTTGCGGACCTTCGCGCCCGCGGCGAAATCTAATCTGAAGGAGATTCACCATGGCGAAAGGCGTTCGCGAAAAGATCAAGCTGGAATCCACCGCCGGTACCGGTCACTTCTACACGACGACGAAGAATCGTAAGAACTCGAGCGGCAAGCTCGAAATGTCGAAGTACGACCCGGTAGCCCGCAAGCATGTGGTCTACAAGGAAACGAAGCTCAAGTAATTGGGCTTTCGACCAGCACGAAAAAAGCTCGACTCTTAACGGATCGAGCTTTTTTTGTATCTGTGATCGCCCGATAGACAATCGGGCTGCCTCAGGAAATACCCTAGCGCCAATCATTCAACTCAGATAAAGACTCTCTTTAAGTCCCGCTAACTAGGATTTGCCGGCAGTAAGCGCATAGCACGCAAAAAAAGGCCGCTCGACGCGTTGGCGAAGAGCGGCCTTTTGCCTCTAGCTTTCGTCCGGTCAACGGCCGGCGAGCGACCAGCGCGGCTTGACGCCGAAGGACGTGCTGCGTCGGCACGCTTCGATTTCCTCCGGCGTCATCGACTGCAGGCGCGCCAAGCCCGCAGCGGCGATCATTGCGCCGTTGTCGGTGCAAAGCCGCATCGGCGGGAAATAAATGCGCCCGCGGCGACGGCGAACGACATCGGTGAGCGCCGCTCGCAGCTGCTTGTTTGCGGAGACACCTCCCGCGACGACCACTTCGGTCATCTTTGTCATGCGCATGGCGCGGATGAGCTTTTGTGAAAGCACGTCGGTCACCGCATCGACGAAGCCGCGCGCGAGGTCGGCGCGGAAAGTTTCGTCATTCGGGGCTTCAGCCTTTGTAACGGCCGTGAGCACCGAAGTCTTGAGGCCCGAGAAGCTCATGTCGAGGTTGGGCGAATGAATCATCGGGCGCGAGAGCTCGACGGCGCCGGGCGTCCCCTTTTCGGCGAGCGCGGAAACGGCGGGGCCGCCCGGGTACGGAAGCCCCAAGAGCTGCGCGGTTTTGTCGAAGGCTTCGCCGGCCGCATCGTCGAGCGTCTCGCCGAGGAGTTCGTACTTGCCGAACGCTTCGACCTTCATGAACTGCGTGTGGCCGCCCGAGACGAGGAGCGCGAGGAACGGGAATTCGGGCTTGGGATCGGCCAAGCGCGCCGCGAGGAGGTGGCCCTCCATGTGGTTGATGCCGATCACGGGTACGTCAAGCGCCCAGCCGATCGCGTGACCGACGGAGGCGCCGACGAGGAGCGCACCCGCGAGTCCCGGACCTTCCGTGACGGCGACCGCGTCAATGTCGCTGCGTTTGCGGTTCGCCTTCTCGAGCACGACGTCGGCGAGCGCCACGGCACGGCGGATGTGGTCGCGGCTCGCGAGTTCGGGCACGACGCCGCCGTAGGCGCGGTGCATGTCGATCTGCGTGTGCAGCGCGTCGGCGAGGAGCCCTTCGGTATCGGAAATGAGAGCGACGCCGGTTTCGTCGCAGGAGGATTCAATGCCAAGTACTAACATAGTGCGGGCATTTTAGGCGGTTGCCGCTCGGCGCGGCGATCCGTGATTCAGAAAAAAATGATGCCTCCCGCGCCGGACTCTGCGCGCACCGAAACGTCCGGGCGCGAGACCGACGAGAGAGGCGCTTGGCGCGTGCCCTTCCCGGGCGGCGCTTTAGGCCGTGAGGCGAGCCTTCACGAGCGCGGAAACCTTGCCGAGGTCGGCACGACCCGCAACGCGCGGCTTCACGAGGCCCATCACTTTGCCCATGGCGGCCATGCCCGTCACACCTGCGGCGGCAACGGCTTCGTCGATGATCGCGGCAATTTCGGCTTCGGTGAGCTGCTGCGGCAGGTAGCTCGCGAGCACGTCGATTTCAGCCTGTTCCTTCGCGGCGAGGTCTTCGCGGCCGCCCGCACGGTACTGCTCGACCGAGTCGCGGCGCTGCTTGACCATCTTGGCGATCACTTCCATTACCTGCGCATCCGTCGCTTCGATCTGCTCGTCGATTTCGCGCTGCTTGACGGCGGCGCGCAACAGGCGAATCGTGCCGAGGCGCGCCGTGTCGTGCGCGCGCATGGCGCTCTTCATGTCTTCGTTGATTTTGTCCTTGATCATCGCTAAGGCCCCTTTGTGTTCGGGATGATGAGCTTCTGAAAGAAGAAAACGCCGGATTCCTCGTTTCTCTGAGGCCCGGCGTTCCCTTGAGGAAGAGCCGGCATTACTGCCGCGCTCCTCGCGCGTATCTGTCTTGGGACTGATGCAACGGATCGGGTACATGCCGTCCTGACCCGCGCGCTTCCCAAACGAAGCTCGATTAGTAGAGCTTCTTCGGCAGCATCATGCTGCGCAGGCGCTTGTAATGACGCTTGATGGCGGCAGCCTTCTTGCGCTTACGTTCGGCCGTGGGCTTTTCATAGAATTCGCGGGCGCGAAGTTCCGTGAGGAGGCCCGACTTTTCGATCGTGCGCTTGAAGCGGCGAAGGGCAACTTCAAACGGTTCGTTTTCCTTGACGCGGATGGTAGGCATCAGACACCTGAAAATAATTGTTCCCGGAAACATCAAAAGCCGCTGCATCCGGTTCCGGGGCAAGATGCAGTCAATCGTTGAGGGAACGGATTCTGTCACAAATTTTTCGAAGTGGCAAGCCTGATGCCGTTATTTGCGCAACCGATTGAGAATATTGACTTTATTTTCTTTAAAACGGAATTTTATTCAATATATGTATTGGATAAAATCCGATATGAATATCGGATAAAATCCCTGTTTGATTTTGTGCAAGCGACTGCCGCTTGCTTCGGACGTTTTTGACGGTGCAGATTGATGTCGGAAAAAGAAGTGACGGCGCTGCCGCAGGTTGGGCACGCGGCAGAAGAGCGTGGGTTGGTGCGGGCGGCGTCGGGTGCAGGCACGAAGGCCGCCCCCTATCTCCCGAGCTTTGCGTGTCTTTCCGCCGGCGCACAGACGATGCCGCCCGAAGCGCTTTGGCGCGCCGTCTTCGAGGGCGCCTGGCCCGACGCGTTCTTTGAGAGCGACGAAGGGCTCGCGCTTTTGCACGAAAACCTCGTGCTTCGACTCTCGGGCGACGCCGTCGAACAGGCGCGTGCAAGTAAGGGTGCGGAGTTTCGCCGCTTTCTCTCTGCACTCGCGCGCCTGAGCGGCGAAGTGCTTCGCTACAACGCTCTGGCCAGAGACGCAGGGGTGACGGCCGAAACCATCAAGCGCTGGGTGGCGGCGGCGGAGGCCGCGGGCATCGTCTATCTCCTGCGCCCCTGGCCGGGTGAAACCGGGCGTCAGCTCATGCGCTCGCCCAAGCTTCTCATGATCGACACGGGTCTCATCGCGGCGCTTCTCGGGCTGCGTACGCCCGACGAAATGGCCTCGCACCCGGCGGCGATGCGGTTTCTGGAGACATTTGTCGCTACGGCTGTCATGCGAAGCTGGAGCGAAGCAGCGGCGCCGCATGCCTTCTATTACATGAAGGACAGCAAGGGCTTTTCGATCGACCTGCTCATCGAAACGGAAACGGCGCTCTATCCCGTCAACGTCCAAAAGGGCGATACGCTCGGAAAGGCCGATTGGCGGTCCTTTGAAAAGCTCGCGCGTCTCTCGGGACTCGAGAAGCCCGTCGGCACGGGGGCTGCGATCGGTCTCACGCCGCGCGCCTTTGCCGTGAGCGACACGGCTGTCGCGCACGGCCCCGAATGGATTTGGGAGCGGCGTCTCACGCTCGGGCGCGCACGATTGACGGAGGATGCGAACGAAGACGCATCTGCGTGATCGTTCGCAGGCCGTCGATCGCGTTCGGTACGGATCTTGTCCGGCGAAAGAAGCTCGGTACAATAATTAGTTTTTGTAAAAGCGGAGCGAAGAGCGCTCCGGACCGTTTCTTTCGTCGTTCGCATGATTCCAGAGGGCTTCATCACCAGTCTGCTCGACCGCGCCGACATCGTCGACGTGGCCGGCCGTTACGTCCAGCTCAAGAAGAGCGGGCGCAACTACATGTGCTGCTGCCCGTTCCACAAAGAAAAGACGCCCTCTTTTTCGATCAGCCCTTCGAAGCAAATCTACAAGTGCTTCGGCTGCGGCAAATCGGGCAATGCCATCGGCTTTTTGATGGCAATCGAAAATCTGGAGTTCCCCGAAGCCGTTCGCAAGCTTGCGGGCTTTTACGGCATGGAGGTCCCCGAGGATCGCTCGCCCGCCAAGCGTGCCGCCCGCGAGCGCGCGAAGTCGCTTTCGGATTTCATGCAGGCGGCGGCCGACTTCTACACGCTGCAGCTTAAAACGACGAAAAAGGCGATCGACTACCTCAAGGCGCGTGAAATCTCCGGCGAGACGGCGGCGCGCTTTGCGCTCGGCTACTCGCCCGACGGCTGGCATGCGCTCAAGGCGGTCTTTCCCGACGAGCGCTACGACGAGCCCAAGCTCCTCGAAGTGGGGCTCGTCAACGAAAAGAACGGCCGCCGCTACGACGCCTTCCGAGACCGCATCATGTTCCCGATCCGCAACCCCAAGGGGGCGGTGATCGGGTTCGGTGCGCGCACGATGAAGGGCGACGAGCAGCCGAAGTACCTCAATAGTCCCGAGACGCCCATCTATCACAAGGGCTCCGAGCTCTACGGCCTTTACGAAGGACGCAGCGACATTGGCGAGAAAGGCCGCGCCATTGTCTGCGAGGGCTACATGGACGTCATCCAGCTCTCGCAGGCTGGGTTCCGAGAGGCCGTCGCGGCGCTCGGGACGTCGATTACGCCCGAGCACGTGCGAAAGCTCTTCAAGCTTGCCGACGTCGTCTACTTCTCCTTTGACGGCGACTCGGCGGGCCGCAAGGCAGCCAAGCGCGCGCTGGAGGCGGCGCTTCCCGTTCTCACCGACATGCAGCGCGCCAATTTCGTGCTCCTGCCGCCCGAGCACGACCCCGACAGCCTCATCAAAGCCGAGGGGGCGCAGGCTTTCGAGCGCGAACTCGAAAAGTCGCTGCCGCTCACGGACTTTCTGAAGAGCCTTCTCCTCGAAGGCAAGTCGCTCGTCTTTGCCGAAGAGCGCGCCAAACTTGTTGCCGAAGCCAAGCCCTTCATTCTTGCGCTGCAGCACGCGCCCGTGCTGCGGCTCTCGCTCATGAAGGAGATTGCGGGCCTCGCACGCCTGCAGCCCGAAGACGTGGCTGCGCAGTACGGCTTGGCCCAGGGGAATTCGCCGAGTACGGCGAGCGGCGCGCTTTCGGGCGGCTACTACGGCGGCCGAGGCGCCTATCAGAGCGGCTGGCGAAGCTACCGGGGTGCGGGCGGGGGCTACGCGGGCTTGCGAAATGTGCAAAACGGCTGGCGCTCGGACCGACGGTTCGGGCGAGGGTACGACGGCTACTACGACCGGGGCGGCTACATGCCGCGTCCGGAGCCGCGCGTTCCCGTCAAGGATGTGCGCGACCGCATGCTGCAGTGCTTCCTGGCTTATCCGGCGCTTCTTTCCGAATTCAGCCACCAGATCGAGGACGAATTCATTTCGAGCGAGCACCCCGCCGCGCAGCGTATCGTCGAGGTGTGGCGCGCGGCCGCGCAGGAGGAAGAGGAAACGGGCGACGTCCTCAACCCGGCGTCGCTTCTCTCGGTGCTCGAACATTCCGAGCACGCGCAGTACTACCTAAAGCTGCTGGCGGACGAACTCGTTATCGAAACACCCGAAGAGGGGGCGCGTCTTGAGCTCAAGCGCGCGTTTCTCGACCTGGAACTCGAACGCACGAATTCGCGGCTTCTCCTCGAAGGGCAGGCGACGTTGCCCGACGAGGCGTTTCTCAAGCAGCTTGCGCTGCGGCGTGCCGAACTCGACGCACGCATCGAGGCGGCCAAGCTCGAAGAGCAGAACTACCGGCGGGAAGTCGAAACGCGCGAACGCAATTCGGGCGGCGCTGCCGGCGCCGCTTCGGAGAGCGACGCGCCGAAGGCGCTTTCCTCCAACCCGAAGGTGCGCGCGCTCCAGATGCACTTTCTCGGGGCCGATGCGGCGAAAGCCGAAAGTGCGGCGCTCGAGCGTTCGTCCGAGCCTGCTTTCGCCTCCTCGGGCAGCGCTTGGCGGCCTGAGGCCGCGCGCCGCGAAGAGAGTGCGGCCGTGTTCGGCGCCGCGCCGCCCGCGGCTTGGTCGCCCGCGTCTGCGCTGGCGGCAGCTTCAACGACTGTTGCTCAACCGAGCGAATCGGCACCCGCCGCTTCGCCCGAACCCGCTCGTCCGGCTGCGGCGCCTGTTCCCGCGAGCAGCTGCGTCTCACCGGCAGCTTCACCCGAGGCGATCGCCAAGCGCAATGCCGCGCGCGCCAATCGCGACGCGATTCTTGCCGCGCTCATGGCCGATGCGCAAAAGCGCGCCGCTCAAAAGGGTGTTTCAACGGACGGCTTCTTCGGCGCGGCGCCGGTTGTGCCGGGCGCTCCCGGCGTGCCGCCCTCTGACGGCTCGGACCTGCCGTCGGGCGGTCCGGACCCCGACATGGCGGGGACTTCGGGCTTTGCCGATGCGGGTGCCGTTCCCGAAGGCTTCAACGATGTCCCGCCCATTGAGGACGACGAAGCCTACGCGTTCGAGTCTGATGCGGGCGGCGATGAATTCGATGCGGCCGACTTCGACCGATTCCGCGGCCGCTGATCGGTCGGCCGCACTTCCCGAGAGGCGTTGCGCGCGCCCGTGCCGGGCGTACCCGAATGCGGACGAGGCGTTCAAACAAGCAAATTCGCCGTGAAAATCGTTTCCGCCGTCTAGGTAGAACGCAGTATGGAAACGTTTTGTTACAAAATAGCGTGCAGTATGTCTTGAAATCTCTAGGGTTTCTTCGGATGGATCAAAGGTCGAAAAGGGGCCGATATGGCAAAATTTCGAGGATATACGTCCGTTTCGGTGGTTCGGGAGCCGTTTCGGAAGTCTTTCACATAAAAGTTGACGGGGCGTGCGGCCGGGGCGGCCGACGCGCTTCGATGCGCACACCTCTGCGGGCTGCCTGCGGCTGTCCGACGGGGGCTTTCGGCATTTAGAGCGGCGGCGTTTTGCTTAAAGCGGCCCCGGGGCTGCGGCCGCAGAGCACGGAGTGGTTATACATGGCTGGTTCAAAAAAAGCGACTGAAGCGAAGGATTCGTCCGTTGAAAAGACCTCGGCGAAGAAAGCGAAGAAGTCGGCATCGAAGGCGGCGCCGCTCGAGACGGCTGGCCTGACGCTCTCCGTGGAGGCTGTCGAAGTGCAGGAAAAGAAGACGAAGAAGCGCCGCACGAAGGCGGAGGCGGCCGAAGAAGCGCTTCAGAGCGCTGCCGCGACGGAAGCGACCGAAGCCGCCGAAAAGCCCAAGAAGAGCAAGCCCTCGAAGAAGGCGAAGGCCGCCGTCGAAACGGCGGCGCCCGAGGCTGCCGAGAGCGAAAAGGCGCCCGAGGATGAGAAGGCGGCCAAGCCCAAGAAGTCGCGCTCGACGAAGAGCAAGGCTGAGAAGGCGGAAAAAGCCGAAAAGACCGAAAAGAAGTCCGCCCGCGCGAAGAAGGCGAAGGCCGAGGTTGCCGAGGCGGCTGCCTCTGAAGAGGCCGAACCCGCCGAAGCGAGCGAAGCGACGGCCGAAGCCGCGTCCGAGGGCGAAGAAAAGCCCAAGAAGACGCGCGCGAAGTCGACGCGCACGAAGAGTGCCAAGACGAAGACCGCCAAAAAAGACGCCAAGCCCAAGAAGAGCACGCGCGGACGCAAGAAGGCCGTTGAAGACGACGATCTCGACGGGTTCGAGGGCGACGACGACAATTTCGCCGACGTGATCGACGCCGAAGACGCTGACGACTACGAAGATATTCCGGAGCTCGAAGGACTCGACGATGTTTCGTCGGGTGAAGGCGCCTCGCAAGACGACGTAGAGGACGTCGAAGAGGTCGAGGAAGCCGAAGAGACTGCTGCCGACGCCAAGAGCGAAGCCGCGGCCGACGCCAAGGGCGCAGCGCCCGCAAAGAAGACGCGTGTTTCGCGCAAGAGCCGCGCCGCCAAGGAAAAGGCGATCCGCGAAGCGATGGCGCACGGCTACAGCGTTGACGGCGACGACTCGCAGGAAGTGCGCCGCTCGCGCCTCATTAAGCTCATCAGCATGGGCAAGGAGCGCGGCTACGTCACCTATAGCGAAATCAACGACAACATCCCGAATACGCTCCTTGACGACGACGCGATCGAAGCGATTGTGCACATTCTCGGCAACCTCAATATTGCCGTGCATGAAGTCGCGCCCGACGAGGAGCAGCTCCTCATGCAGGGCACGGGCGCTGCGATGAGCGAAGAGGATGCCGAGGCGGAAGCCGAAGCGGCGCTCTCGACCGTTGACAGCGAATTCGGCCGCACGACCGACCCCGTTCGCATCTATATGCGCGAAATGGGTTCGGTCGAGCTGCTTTCGCGCGAAGGTGAAATCGAGATCAGCAAGCGCATCGAGGACGGCTTGAAGCACATGGTGCTCGCCATTGCCCGGTGTCCTGTGACGATCGAAGAGATCTTGAAGAGCGCACACGCCATTCGCGAAGGCGACACGCCGATCGACGAAATCGTCGACGGCCTCGTTTCGACGAACGACGAAAAGGGCGTGCTCGGTCACAACGAAGACGAAACGGATATGGGCGCCTCGGCCATGACGGTCGGGCAGCTGCAGGAACTCAAGAAGAAGAGCCTGGAGATCTTCGACCGCGTCGAAGCGCATTTTGACGAATTAAAGCGCGTCTTCGTCGAAGAGGGCCCCAACGCCGCGTCGCTCGAAGACTACAAGGATCGCATCCAGCAGGAACTCATGGGCATTCGCTTTACGGCGAAGAATGCCGACAAGCTCTGCGAAACGCTGCGCCGCACGGTGAACGACGTTCGCAAGAGCGAGCGCACCGTCTACGACGAGCTCGTGCGTCGCATCGGCATCAACCGCGAGTGGTTCCTCGGCAACTTCATTGCCAACGCCTCGCGCGTGGGTTGGATCGACGAAGTGGCGGCGAAGTACCCGGAAAAGGCGCCTGCGATTCTGCGTATGCGTGCGACCGTTGAAGAAGAGCAGCGACACTTGGCCGACCTCGAAAAGCACGCCTATTCGACGGTGGGCTCGCTTCTCGATACCTATAAGCAGATGGCTACGGGTGAAGCCAAGGCGCGCAATGCCAAGCGCGAAATGACCGAAGCGAACCTGCGCCTCGTCATTTCGATCGCCAAGAAGTACACGAACCGCGGCCTGCAGTTCCTCGACCTGATCCAGGAAGGCAACGTCGGCCTCATGAAGGCCGTCGACAAGTTTGAGTATCGCCGCGGCTACAAGTTCTCGACCTATGCGACCTGGTGGATCCGCCAGGCCATCACCCGCTCTATCGCCGACCAGGCGCGCACGATCCGCATTCCGGTGCACATGATCGAAACGATCAACCGCATGAATCGAATCACGCGTCAGGTGCTGCAGGAAACCGGGGTCGAGCCCGACAGCCGCAAGCTTGCCGAGCTGATGGAAATGCCCGAGGACAAGATCCTCAAGATCATGAAGATCGCCAAGGAGCCGATTTCGATGGAAACGCCGATCGGCGACGACGACGATTCGCACCTCGGCGACTTCCTCGAAGACACGCAGACGGTGGCGCCTTCGGAAGCCATCCAGAATACGAGCCTCTCGGAGACGGTCCGTCAGGTGCTCGACAGCTTGTCGCCGCGCGAAGCGAAGGTGCTTCGCATGCGCTTTGGCATCGAAATGCAGTCCGACCACACGCTCGAAGAGGTGGGCAAGCAGTTCGACGTGACGCGCGAACGCATTCGCCAGATCGAAACGAAGGCGCTTCGCAAGCTCCGCCACCCGTCGCGTGCCGACAAGCTTCGCAGCTTCATCGAAGGCGACAACAAGGACTGACGTTCGTTTCGCGCTCGCTTGGACCGACGGGGGCCGCCAAAGGCGCCCGCCGCATTGCAAAGAAAAACGCACGACCGCTCGATCGGCTGTCGTGCGTTTTTGCGATCGGCTCGCTCGAACGAAGCGCAAGCGCTCTGCGCGGGCGCGCCTTCAGTCAAAGCGGCAGAGCGTAACGCGTACGCCGCTCGCTTCAAGAAACGCAATGAGGTCGCTCGTTTTCAGATAGACGGTTGCCGTGTTGTCGTTCGGGTGCAGACCGATGAGGTTTTCTTCGTCGAGAAAATCGCGGTCGACAAAGAATTCGACGACATGCGCGCGGTCGTTCAGGAGGCCGAAAGGCGAAACGGCGCCAGGGAAGAGGCCGAGGAGCGTAGCAAGCGCTTCGGGTTCGGCGAGTGTGAGTCGGCGCGTCCCGTGCGCCGCGCGGAAAGCTTTGAGGTCGACACGCTTTTCATCGCGAACGCTCATAAGGAAATAGCGCGCTTTCTTGTCGTCGCGCACGAAGAGGTTTTTCGCTTGAGCGAGCGGATGCGGGCGCTCGAGCGCCCGCGCTTCGACCATGTTGTAGACCGCGGGATGCTCGTGCAGTTCGAACGCAATGCCCGCTCGGGCAAGCGCTTCAAGTACGCGTGCGCGTTGCGCTCGGCGCATTTCGGTCTGATCGTCGTCGTGACTGCGGACGGTCGCTTGTGGGGTACTCAATTTTTGAGATCCTAAAATGTTTCGTTTTCTTCCGGCAGGACGGAATGATCGCAGGAATTATCCCGAAAAGGGACAATGAGAGCGTCACTTCGACGCCTTTCAAACGGCGTCTCGAACCGTACTTCAAAAGAATGCTTGACGTCATTTTTGACCGTTGGTCGAGAAAAGTGACGCATTTGACATTCGCTTTTGCGTCGAATTCGCAAAGCTGTATTGATTTTCGACAGAAAAAAGCATCGAATCACGGCTTTTGACGCCGAGAGAATATTGCTTTTTTGGATTGAAAAATGTAGTCGATCCTTGTATTCTGAACGCCTTTTTTCCCGCTGCCCTTTGTGGCAGCTTTTTCGTGTGTGCGCCCCTTATAAGCGGGCCGAAAGCTCCGAAGTGCGAATGCGTCAGCCAGTGGGACCGGAGAGAGAAGAGAATGCGCCTTCGTTCGAGCGCGGCCCGACGCTGAGGAAAGGTTCCTCCGGGCAGCTCATGCGGCAGAAAGCTCGCGCGGGAAAAGACTGTGCGACCTCCGAAAGTCCGTTTCGGCGTCGGGGCGTTCACACGAGAAAGATTCGAATTCGCACGGATTGTGCGGCGGCTGCAAGCGCTGAATCGGCCCCGGAGGAGCGGGCGGGCGCACGCCGAACGATTCGCTGCAAGCTTGGGGAAAACATGGCCAAGACGACCAAGACCACCACCCGAAGAAAGAAGAAGACCGTTGCCGACGAGCAGCTCGATGACGTGCGAGTCGACGACGATGCGCCCGTCGAGCTCGGTGAAGTCGACGGCGACGATATCGAGGACAACGTTGACGAAGCGAGTGCGCTCGACGCGTGGCAGGCGGGCGCCGAAGACGCCGGTTCGGCCGGCATCGACGACGTGTCCTCGCACAACGGCTACGGCGAACTCGTGCGCCTCGGCGGCAGCCGCGGCTGGGTGACGCTCGCCGACATCAACGACCACCTGCCTGAAAGCGCGCTGAAGACCGCCGACAGCCTGCAGGAAGTGACCGAGCAGCTCGTGCGCCTGGGCATCCAGGTCTTTGAGGCGCCGCCCGATGAGGACGACATCCTCATCAACGGCATGCTCGGCGACAACGCCGAAGAAATCGACGAAGACGATGCGGCCGTGATGCTCACGCCCGAAGAGTCCGCCGGTCTCTCGAAGGACCCGCTGCGCGCGTACCTGCGCGGCGTCGGTTCGCACAAGCTTCTCACGCGTGCCGGCGAAATCGAAGTTGCCAAGTCGATCGAACAGTTCACGATCAAGCTCGTTTCGACGATGGTGCAGTACCCGAATGCCGTCGCCGAAATCCTGCGCCTGGGCGAAGGCCTGAAGGACGAAGGCGTGCCGGTCGACACCGTTGTCGACGGCTTCAACGACTCGCAGCTCGTTGCCGAAGAGGCGCTTGCTGCCGAAGCCAATAGCGACGAGACGCACGAAGAAATCGCGACCGACATCGGCGCGGCGGCCATGACCGCCGAGCAACTCGCCGAAATGCGCAAGCGCGTCCTCTCGATTTTCCGCAAGTGCGCCAAGGCGCTCAAGGTCGTTGAAGAAAGCTTCGGCGATCCGGAAAAGGAAAAGGAATACCGCAAGGCCCTGAAGACCATGCAGACGGCGCTCTCGCCCGTGCGCTTCTCGGTGAAGCTCGTCACGCAGATCACCGAACACATGAGCGCGCACATGGAAGAGGTGAACGCCACGCTCAAGGAAATGCGTCACATTCTCGTCGATCAGTGCCGCATGCCGCAGCAGGAAGCGCTTGCGCTGCTCAAGAGCGAGGACGTGATCCGCGAAGGCGTCTTCGAAGAGATTGCCGCTTCGGGCAAGCCTTGGTCGCTCGCCGTCGGCCGCAGCGTTGCGCCGCTCAATGAAGCGCGCGTGAAGCTCGTGGCCAACGAAAAGAAGGCTTTCATGAAGCTCGAAGAGCAGCGTGAGCTGCACCGCGCCATGCGTCTCGCGCAGACGAACCTCATGCAGGCCAAGGCGAAGATGATCGAGGCGAATCTGCGTCTCGTGATTTCGATCGCCAAGGGCTACGTCAACCGCGGCCTTGCGATGACCGACCTCATTCAGGAAGGCAACCTCGGCCTCATGAAGGCGGTCGACAAGTTCGAGTACCGCCGCGGCTACAAGTTCTCGACCTACGCGACCTGGTGGGTTCGCCAGTCGGTGACGCGCGCCGTTGCGGACTTCGGCAACACGATCCGCATCCCGGTTCACATGACGGAGTCTTACAACAAGCTGCGCCGCCAGAAGCAGAAGTTTCTGCAGCAGCACGGCCGTCAGCCGACCGAGCAGGAACTCGCCGATCTCACGGATCTGCCGATCTCGAAGGTGCTCCTGCTCACGCAGTCGATGCGCGGCGTCGAATCGATCGACGCGCCGATCGGCGACGAAGAAGACGCTACGAAGCTCGACTTCGTCAAGGGCAGTGAACACGACGATCCGAGCGTTGCTTTCCAGGATCGCTCCATGGTCGAGTGCATCAACAAGACCCTGAACGATCTGCAGCCGCGTGAAGCCCAGGTGCTGCGCCTGCGCTACGGCATCGGCACGAATCAGGATCACACGCTCGAAGAAGTGGGCCGCATGCTCGGCCTCACGCGCGAGCGCGTGCGCCAGATCGAAGCGGCGGCTATCCGCCGCCTGCGCCAGCCCGAAAAGAGCAACACGCTCAAGGACTATCTGCAGTAAATCGCCGCAGGCCCTGAAGACAAGCGGGGCCACGGCTTCGAAGGAGCCGCTTCGTGCTCCGTCCGTCGGACGGAACTCGGGCGGCTTCGCTTTTCCGAGCGTCGCGCCGTGCGAAATCGTGCGGATTCGAAAAAACGCGGCAATCGGGTAAAATCAAACGTTTCCGTGATCTTTCAAGCGCGCATTGCGAGCAAGGTGCGCGCGAGAGAGCGCCGGCGCTTTCATCATTTTCGACAGACGCATTCAGGATGTCTTCCTTCGAACAATTCGGTCTAGATTCCCGCATTCTTTCCGCCATCGCCCGCATGGGCTATCGGGAGCCGACGCCCATCCAGGCGCAGGCGATTCCCGTCGTCATGAGAGGGGGCGACGTTATGGGAGCGGCACAGACCGGCACCGGGAAGACTGCGGGCTACGGGCTGCCGCTTCTTGAGCGGATTCTCCCGAAGGCCAATACCTCCGCTTCGCCCGCACGTCACCCCGTGCGCGCGCTCATCCTGACGCCGACGCGCGAACTTGCCGACCAGGTGAACGAAAACCTCGTCAAGTACGCTGCAGACGTGCCGCTTCGCGTAGGTGTTGTCTACGGCGGCGTCGACATTCGTCCGCAGGCCGACATGCTGCGTCGCGGCATTGAAGTGCTCACCGCGACGCCCGGGCGACTCCTGGACCATGTCGAAAGCCGCGCCGTGAACCTTTCGCAGGTCGAAGTGGTCGTGCTCGACGAAGCCGACCGCATGCTCGACATGGGGTTCCTGCCCGACATTTCGCGCATCCTGAAGCTTTTGCCCGCCAATCGCCAGAGTCTGCTCTTCTCGGCGACTTTCTCGCCCGAAATCAAGCGTCTCGCGAAAAATTTCCTGCGCGACAATCCGGCGATCATCGAAGTGGCGCGAGAAAATTCGACGGCCGACACCGTGACGCAGGAGCTCTTCAGCGTCTCCGAGCGCGACAAGACCGACGTTCTCATCGATATGCTCAAGACGCGCGGCCCCGAAGGCGGTCCGCTCACGCAGGTGCTTGTCTTCGTCAACGCGAAGATCACCTGCCGACGCTTGGCGCGTACGCTCGAGCGCGTCGGTATCAATGCCGACGCCATTCACGGCGACAAGACGCAGGAAGAGCGTCAGGCCGCGCTCGAGGGCTTCAAGAGCGGCGCGATTCACGTGCTCGTTGCGACCGACGTCGCTGCGCGCGGGCTTGACATCAAGGAGCTTCCCTTCGTCATCAACTACGACGTGCCTTACAGCGCCGAAGATTACGTGCACCGCATCGGCCGCACGGGGCGTGCGGGCAGCAAGGGCGTCGCTTCAATGCTTGCGACCGAGAGCGACGCGCGTCTCGTTGAGGCGATTGAAAAGCTTACCAAGCAGAGCTTCACGGCAATTCCGCTTTCGCCCATGCCGCGAAGCCGCCGTCCGTCGCGCCGCGGCACCCCCGCTGAACGCATCGATACGCCTGAGGACGAAAAGCTCGCACGCGAACGCGCTCGCGCTTATGTGCCGCCCTCTCAGCGCCTTCGCGATCCGATTTTCGATATGCCCTATATCGAGCATACGAACCGTACGGGCGAGAAGGCCGGGCAGCAGGCGCCCGCTTATCTCGAGCGCCGTGAAAAGAAGCGCCCGCTTGCCGCGCTTCTCGGTGGTTTCCCGATTGCGCGCAGCCGCGACGCGTGATCTCCAAAAGCCGAAGAAGCCCTGACGTGCCATTGCTTTTTCAAGGCGCTTGGGGCATACTTCAAAAACGACATGACGAGTTGAGGTTTACTGCCTCATGCCAACCTGCCGCAGAAGGCGTCTGAAAGGCTCATAACCGAAGGGCGCGTTCACATTCCCCGGGCAAGGTGGCCGGTTTCGCCAAGTGCGAAGCCAATGCGGTCGGCATCGCGGATGCGGACAACTATACGGGACTAGGAAACGCAAGGAAGGACCTCTCGCGTCGTTGTCGGCTCGGGAGGTTTTTTTGCGTCCGCGTCAAGTGCGTTCGATGCGAAAAGACGTTCGCCGAGACAATCGGTTTATTTGAAATTTCGGTCGGGGCGCGACCTCTCCATCTGACAGCGCCCGGGCGGATTTGTTTCCGGATTGCCGGGCCCGGCGCTGCGAGTGCCGCAGACGGCTAAAGAGGAGCAGACGATGTCGCATCGACTCACCATTAAGGGGCAGGTCACGATCCCCAAGGAAATTCGTGAATTCCTAGGCCTTGAGGAAGGCAACTCCTGCGTTGAATTCGCCGTCGAGGACGATGGCACCGTCACGGTTCGCAAGGCCGAAGCGACGCGTCCGCGCTTTGAGCGCCGCCGTGCCGCACCGACGCGCTCGAGCTACGCAGGCGTGCGTCCCGCCACGGGCGGCGTGCTTGCGCTCCTCGCGGGCGGCCTCTGAGGCGCCCGCTTGGTTGGCATTGCTTGGTTGAACGTCTTTAGAGTGCAGGCTTTTCCGCACGAACGACGAACATCGGCACGGGATTCCAAGCTTCATCCTGCTCAAGGTAGATGCGCCTTGAGAGCGTCTCGTCCGCGTCGACCGCCGCAAAGCCGAGTGCTTCGAGCGTCGCCTTATCCCAGGCTGGTCGCCGCTCACGGCTGATCGAGAGCGCCGCCTTGATTTCGTCGCATTCGTTGAGACGCGTTTCGCCGATCCCTTCGTGCGCGTTCTCGATGCCGTCGGCTTCAAGCTCGGCAGTGAGATTCGTGAACGAAACGGCGCCGTAGTCGGCATCAAAGACCAAGAGCTTTCCGCCCGGGCGCAAGAGACGAAGCCATTCGCGATAAGCGGCCTTCGGGTCCGGGAGTGTCCAAACCAAGTTGCGCGAGACGATGAGGTCGAACTGTGCGTCCTCAAAGGCGTCGAGCGCCTGCGCGTTCATGACGTAGAACTGCGTCTTGTCGGCAAGCGAAAGCTCTTCGGCCGTGCGCTTTGCTGCGGCAATCATTTCCTCCGAAAGGTCAACGCCGACGGCGCGCGCGCCGAGCGTAGCCGCCAAAAGCGCAAGAAACCCCGTTCCCGTACCGATATCGAGGACGTCGAGTCGACCTGTGTTTCGTTTTGCGGCGATCGCCCTATAAGCGGGTTCGATCTCGGCGAGCCAGCGTACCTTCAAGGGGCCGGCGAACTCAAAGGCGCGCGTTTCCCGAAAGCCTTCGGCGCGCCCGTCCCAGTAGCGGCGGATGCGCGGCAGAATCGGCTGCGCTGCGGTTTCGCTCTCACTCATGTCGTGCGGAATCTCCATTGATTCGGTCGGGTGTCGACCGGCTTTTAGGATGATATCGAGTTTGCGCTGGATGTCCGCACGTTGCAGTGCCCGATGCTTGCCCGAAAATGCCCGAGCGTACGTGCGCATTCACGAAACGGATCGGCGGGTTGAACGGTGGCTTGGCAGGCCTGAGAGGTATAGGCAACAAAAAAGCCTCCGGAACACCGAAGGCTTGCAGCACAGGGATCTTGATGCGATTGGCGTCCCCATCCGGATTCGAACCGGAGTTCGCAGCGTGAGGGGCTGCTGTCCTAGGCCTCTAGACGATAGGGACTCGCGAGAAAACAAATTCTATGCCTCTCGCACGAAGAAAGCAAATTTCGTTTTGTTTCGGATCAAGAAAAAAGCCGTCCGAGTTTTTCGAAGTAAATTCGAAGCGGCGGACGGCTTTCAGTTAACCGGGTGGCCGGTGAGAATGCCGACCGCCGGGCGCGTTAGGCGAGTGCGGCGCGGATGCGTTCGAGCACCGTGTCGCGGCCGATCAGGCAGAGCGTGATGTCGATCTGCGGCGTGCGGTCGGCAGCGCAGACGAGTACGCGCAGCGGCGTGGCGAGTACCTTCATCGGGATTTCGCGTTCGGTCATCACGGCCTGGATGCAGTGGTAGACGTTTTCGGGCGTCACCTCTTCGAGCGCGGCGAGCTTTTCACCGAAGAGCGCGAGCGCTTCGCGGCCGCCCGAGGCGAGCGCGGCTTCGGCAGCGGCGGGATCGATCTTCGGGTCGACGTAGAAGAAGAGGGCGCTTTCGGCAAGCTTTTCAAGCGTGGCGGAGCGGCTCTTGAGGAGCGCGCAAACCTGCGCGAGGTCCGGGCCCTTTTCGATCGAGCCGCCGCGGGCTTCAATGCGGGGCTTCACGAGTTCAGCAAGGCGCGCGTCGTCGGCTTCCTTCATGTACTGCTGGTTGAGCCAGTCGAGCTTCTTCCAGTCGATGCGGGCCGAGGCGCGCGAGCAGTCGGCAAGCTCGAAGATCTTCGCGAGTTCTTCGCGCGAGAACTTTTCCATGTTCCCGTGACCCCAGCCGAGACGGGCGAGGTAGTTGAAGATCGCTTCGGGGAGATAGCCCTGCTTTTCGTATTCGAGGACCGAAACCGTGCCGTGGCGCTTCGAGAGCTTCTGGCCATCGGGACCGCAGATGAGGGGCAGGTGCGCGAAGACCGGCACTTCGGCGCCGAGCGCGTTGTAGATGTTGATCTGGCGCGGCGTGTTGTTGATGTGGTCGGCGCCGCGGATGACGTGGCTCACCTTCATGTCCCAGTCGTCGACGACAACGGCAAAGTTGTAGGTCGGGATGCCGTTACGCATGATGATGAGGTCGTCGAGTTCGCTGTTGGCAACCGTGATCGGACCGTAGACGGCGTCGTTCCAGGTGACCGTGCCTTCGTCGGGGTTGCGGAAGCGAATGACGGGCTTGACGCCTTCGGGAATGGCCTTGCCCTTGGCGTTTTCGGGGCGCCAACGGCCGTCATAGCGGGGCTTGAGGCCCAGGCGCTTCTGTTCTTCGCGCATTTCGTCGAGCTCTTCGGGCGTGGCGTAGCAGTAGTAGGCATGACCCGAGGCGAGCAGCTGATCGACCACTTCCTGGTAGCGCGCAAGGCGGTCCATCTGATAGATGGGGCCTTCATCGTAGTCGAGGTTGAGCCACTTCATGCCGTCGAGAATCACCTGGACAGCCTCCTTCGTCGAACGAACCTGGTCGGTGTCTTCGATGCGCAGCAGGAACTTGCCCCCGAAGTGACGGGCAACGGCCCAGCAGTAGATGGCGGTACGCGCGGTGCCGAGGTGCATCATGCCCGTGGGACTCGGGGCGATGCGGGTGCGGATTTCTTTCATGACAGACAGTGAAGTTAGCAGCTCCGTCGAGCGTTTGCCGCTTCGGTCGGAGCACAAAAAAAGAATCTGAAGGGCGGCATCGGTCGCGCACGGCTTGAGACGCACGCGTGCCGAAAGCGTCGCCGAGATGCGAATTCTACCTCGCAAGCATGTCGGGCATTCTTAACGAGGCGCCGCTTCTCGCGGCAACACCTTGTTCTGATACGAAAAACGCCTGATGCGGCGCCGCTCGGTGCCGCATCAGGCGTAAGCGTGTGCGGCGGCCAAGCGCCGCACGGTCGATCATTCTTCCCAGTAGGCGTTATAGAAGTCAAAGCCGCCGTCGGGGCGCAGCGTGAAATTCTTGAGCTTCACGCTCGCGCCCGCCGTGTTCTCTTCATAGAGAAGGAACGCCCAGGGCGCGTCGCTCCAAGCGATGCGCTGCGCTTCGTTGTAGAGCGCCTGACGCTTTTCGGCATCCGTTTCAACCTGCGCGCGGTCGAGAACGTCGTCAAGTTTCGGGTTGGCGTAGTAGGACGTGTTCATGAACTTCGGGGGCGCCTCGCGGCTGTCGAGCACCGGTCGGATCGTGAGGTCCGGGTCCATCGTCGAGTCGGCCCAGCCGACATAGTAAAGACGCGACTTCGCGTCGTCGGGATTCTGAACGGCATAGACCTCGCTCGTGCGAACGCCGGGCTCGAGGAGGCGCGTCGTGACTTTGATGCCCACCTGGCGCAGCTGCTGCTGAATGAACTGCACGGCCTTTGAGGCGGTCGTATTCGTGTAGGCCGACCAGAGCGTCGTTTCAAAGCCGTTCGGGTAGCCCGCTTCCTTCAAGAGTTCGCGTGCTTTTTTCGGGTCGTAAGGCCAGGGGCCCATCTTGAGCGACGTAGGCAGCTTCGGCGGAATGATGCCCGACATCGGTACGGCGTAGCCCGCGTAGGCCACTTTGGCGAGCGCCTCCTTGTTGATCGCATAGTTGATCGCTTCGCGAACGCGCTTGTCGTTAAAGGGCTTGACGCGATTGTTGATCGAGAGATAGCGCGACATGAGCGACGGCATCGATTGGATTTCAAGCGACTTGTCGTCTTTGAGCTGCGCGATCTGCTCGAGGGGCATGGGCGTCACGTACTGTGCTTCGCCCGTTCGCAGCATCGCCGCGCGCGTTGCGTTTTCAATGACGGGCACCCAGTGAATCGAGTCGAGTTTCGGCAGTCCCGGTACGCGGTAGTTCGGGTTCTTCTTGACGAAAATCCCGTCGTTCGGATTGAAACGCTCGAGCACATAGGGGCCCGTGCCGCAGGCGCGCGTCGCGAGCTGCTTGCCGGTGCCGTACTTTTCGATGTAGCTCGGGCAGATCATCTGCGGCGTCGTTGCAGCCAGGCGCCCGATGAAACTCGGCATGGGTTTTTTGAGCTTGAAGCGAACGGTCGCGGGGTCAAGCACTTCAACCTTCTCGATCATCGAGTAGGCCGAGTAGCGGTTGAGCCGGTTTTCGGGATTCAAGAAGCGGTCGAAATTCACCTTCACCGCTTCGGCGTTGAAGTCCGTGCCGTCGTGGAACTTCACGCCCGTCTTGAGTTTGATCGTGTATTCGCTCGCGTCGGCCGAGGCTTCAAAGCTCTCGGCGAGTTCGGGAACGGGCTTGAGGTTCTTGTCGAAGGTGAAAAGTCCCTCGTAGATGGATTTGGCGCAGATGCGCGTCAGTACGTCCGGGCAGTCGTAGGGATCGAGCGTCGAGAAGGCGGCGCCGACCGCAACCGTAATGTCCTTGGCGGCAATGCCAGCAGACGCCGTAATGAGTACGGCGGCAAGCGAGGCCGCAATCGCGGCGCGGCCGCGAACGGAAGTGAATCGGTCAGCCTTCTTCGGGTTCGATCTCTTCGATTGCATGGAGCACCTTCTCGGGTGAAACGCTCGTCTCGTGCTGCTTTTGAATAAGCCCGCAGACGCGCAAAAGACGTGAAAAGCGTGGATAACGCAGGTATGGTCGGGCAAAGGCCCTTTATTTCATGTTCAACGGTTTTTCGGTAAACGAGAAAGTTGCCTATAAGACATTTCTCAGAGGCTCTCGCGGACGCCGTCAAGAAAGTTTTTCTTTCGTTGGGGGTGAAGACTGCGCGAGACCGAGCACGGAGGTTAAGGCGCCATAAGATCGAAGAACTGCCGAACGAAAAAGATCGGAAGCATTCGACGCACAGGACGGGTCAGCGTGCCACGGCCGCGTACCGTTCAAAGAGGAATCAACGAGAAAAAAGCGAGGTTTCAACCATGGCTAGCGAGAACTGGGTGCATGCAGAGAAGCTCCCCGAGCGGTTTTTGACTTGGGCCGACGAAGCGGCCGCGCTGCGGCGCGAGATTCATTCGAATCCCGAGCTTGGGTTCGAAACGCCCAAAACGTGTGCGCTCATCGAACGGGCGCTCAGAAGCTACGGAATCACGGCGATTGACGCCGAATCCGTTCGGGGCGGTCTTATCGTGACGATCGAAGGCAATCGTCCGGGCAAAACCGTTGCGCTTCGCGCCGACATCGACGCGCTCTCGATGCCCGACGAATCGGGTACGCCCTGGGCGAGCACGATCTGCCGCAATCACGCCTGCGGGCACGACGGGCATGCCGCGTGGCTCATGCTGGCGCTGCGCGACCTTGCGGCTGACCGCAACTTCCCCGGCCGCATTGTGGCGATCTTTCAGCCTGCCGAAGAAATCGGACGCGGCGCGCTTGCCGTTGTCGAGAGCGGGCTCTTCGAGAAAGAAGCAATCGCCGAAATCTACGGCGCGCACAACGATTCGCTCCTGCCGGCAGGCGAATTCTCCTTCCGTGCCGGCCCTCTTCAGGCCTCGTGCGACTTCTTCTACATTCGCCTCGTAGGGCGCGGCATTCACGCGGCGCGCCCGCACATGGGGATCGACACGATGCCAGCGGCCGGTCTTCTCATCAATTCGCTCCAGACGATCGTTTCTCGAAAGACCGATGCGCTTGAGCCCGTCGTGCTTTCGATTTCTTCGATCGAAGCCGGGAAGTACGATGCGCCCAATGTCATTCCGAACGAGCTGCGCATGAGCGGGACGGTGCGCACCTATAGTGAAGTGTGCCGCACGGAAGTCGAGCGCCAAATGCGCCTCATGGTCGAGCATGTAGCCGCTGCGCAGAGCTGTACGGGCGAAGTTCGCTACGACCGGCTGACGTCCGTTGTCGTCAACGACGCAGCAGCGGCCGAGGCTGCGAGTACGCTCGCCAAGCGTCTCTTCGGCAGCAAATTCGTCAAGACCACGCCGCAGACGACGGGTGGGGAAGACTTCTCCGAATACCAAAAGAAGGCGCCCGGGATCATGTTTCGCATCGGCATCGTTGACGAGCAGCACGAAGCGGCAACGCACAATCCAAAATACGACTTCAACGACCGTGTGCTTCCTGCGGCTGCGTATTTCTTTGCGACACTTGCGCGCGAACGGCTCGCGGCGCTCGAAGCCGTTTAAGTCTTTGTTCGTTCGGGCGCGTGTATTTCGTCGGCAGCCAATTGTCGCGCGAGCCGACAAAAACGCGCCGCGAGCGAATTTAGATCGCCCGCTCGCCGAACAAGGTCGTAGCGAATGGCAGCGAGCGGGTCGGCGATTGGCAGGAGCATGCGTTCGCCTTCGTCGTGCCGGTATGAGCTCACGAGCGTTGTCGTGAAGGTGAGCGCCGGCTTTTCGGCGAGTGCCTGCTGAAAGAAAAAATAATCGTGAAAAAGCTTCACGTTAACGGATGGGTCGAGCGTGCGGCGCAGCTGCGCGGACTGTTCCGAAAGCGGGCCGTCCACTTCGAGGACGAAGAGCTCTGCGTCGCGAAGCTCGGACAAGCGATCGCCCGCGGCAAACCGCAATTGCTCGATCCGCTCGGCCGGAACGCTTAAGAGCAGCCGGTCAACGGCAAAAGGTTCGATTTCGATGTCGGCGCGGTGTGCTACGTCCGCTGCAACGAGCACATCGAAGCTTTCGTCCAGGAGCCGCTCGACCGTGCACTCGCCGCAGGCAAGTACCGGTTCGAACCGACAATCGGAAAAATACGGGGCGATTTTGGGGACGAGGTACCAGTAGGGACCTGGGTCGCAAAAGCCGACGCGCAGATGCGACTTGCCTGCGCGCAAGGCGCTTGCGCGCGACTGAAGGCGTTCTGCCGAGCGCAGGACGGCGCGTGCGTCTTCGAGCAGCCGTTCTCCTTCGTTTGTGAGAAGAAGTCGACGGCCGACGCGTGCAAAAAGCCGCACGCCGAGCGATTCTTCAAGCCGTCGAATCGACATGCTGAGAGCGGATTGCGTCATGGAAAGCCGTTCAGCTGCCGAAGTGAGCGTTTCGCTTTCGGCGACCGCAACAAAGTGGCGAAGCTGACGTAGTTCGAAATGCATGTCCGGGACTCTCAGCGAGAAGCAATCGTTCAATTTTATTGATAATTACATCATTATAAAGAATTTAACTATTTGAAATTTATTAAATAAGATCGAATCACTCATTTGAAAACACGATTGTTTTGTGGAGGGTTCGATCCATGTTTACGCGCAGAGGATTCCTTGCTGCATTTTCAGCGGCAGCCGCCGGTTTTTCGGTTTTGTTTTCGAGCGCCGCAGCCCCTAAAGCGAATGCGCTTGCCGCGGACACCGCGCCGATTTCGCTCAGAACGATGGGAAGCTTCTTTTTTGGCGGTACTGTTGCGAAACTCGAGAACGGCGAAACCTTTCACGGAGACCACGGCTACGCGCAGTACTACATTGCAGAGAATTCCCGTTCGCTGCCGATTGTGATGTGGCACGGCATCGGTCAATCCGGGAAGACTTATGAATCGACGCCGGATGGACGCGAAGGCTATCAGGCGCTTTTGCCGAGGCATGATTGGTCCGTCTACATTGTCGATCAGCCGCGTCGAGGCCGTGCGGGCTACACGATGGCGAAGTCTGAAGGTCCGACCATCCCGACGACGGCGCGAGAAAGCGGTGTCTGGTCAGCCTTCCGAAACGGCGACTGGAAAGCGCCCGAGGCGCCGACGATTTACTCCGGGAGTCAGTTTCCGCTTTCGGGCGCCGCCGTCGATCAGTTTTTCCGTCAGCAGACACCCGATACGGGTGAAGAGCCGCTGACGTCCGAGTACCGAGCCTTTATCGGCAGGACGGGCGCCGCGCTCTTCGATCGCATCGGTGACGGCATCCTCATGACGCATTCCAACAGCGGCCAGTACGGCTGGGAAATCGCGATGGCGAGCCCGCACGTGAAGGCCGTCGTGGCCTACGAACCCGGTGCTTGCGCTTTTCCGGAAGAAGAGCCGCCCGCGCCCGTGGAGGCGGCGACTGAACTTGTCGCTTCTCGCATGTTCCCGCGGATGGTGCCGATGCAGAAATGGCAGGCGCTCGCGAAGGTGCCGATTCTTATCGTCTTTGGCGACTACATCAAAGACAAGCCGAGTGAAGTCTTCAATGAAGACGTTTGGCGCATCGCCCGCGAGCGCGCCCGACAGTTCGTCGAGCTCGTCAATCGTCACGGCGGCGACGCGACGCTGGTCGAACTTCCCAAGCTCGGCATTCGCGGCAACACGCATGCGGCCTTTGCCGATCGCAACAACCTTGAGGTGCTTGCGCAGCTCGAAGGCTGGCTTCATGAAAAAGGATTGGACGGGCGTGCGTTGCCCCATCTCGGCCCGAAGCCCGTCGAGATGCCGATGACGATTCCGCTTGAAACGCGCGAGAACTGATTGGGACGCAAGCGGAACATTCCAATGAGAACGCCCGAAGTGCGTTTGGCGCTTCGGGCGTTCGTCTTGAAATTCCGCTTGGTCGATCAGCCGACCCAGGTGAAGTAGGTCACGATCGAGAAGAGAGCGATGAGCGGCACTTCAATGAGAAGGACGGGCTTCAGGGTCTTAAAGAAGTTCGCCTTGAAGTAGTCGACCGAAATCGTGAAGCAGAGGTGTACGGGCGTAATCATCTGACCGGCACACCCGAAGACCATCGCGAGGCCCGCGTAATCGATGCTGCCGAACGAGATGCTCGCTGCGATCGGCATCACCATCGAGATGTAACCCTGACTCATGCCGGTGAGCATGCCGATGATGAAGGAGAGAATCGCGAACACGACCGGCGTCGGAATCGCCGCGCTCGTCATGATCCCGACGATCTGCTCGAGCGCGCCCGTCGTGGTGAGAAGCCCGATGAAGTAAAGGATCAGGCAAACGTTGCCGAGGAGCTTGTAGTCGAGGGCGCCCAAAAGAATTTCGCGCAGATTGGCGCGCCGCCCGCACAGCCGCAGAATCGGAATCATTGCCGCCGTGACGATGCCCATCGAGATCGCCGCCGAGATGTCAAAGACGATCATGAGCAGGAGGTTCACGACCACAGGGGCTATCGCGAGCACGACGTCGAAGATGTTCTGCAGTTTGGCTTCGATCGATACGGGTTCGCTTGAAATGTGGTCGTGCTTTTTGAGCGGCGCGAGAAGAACGAGCCAGCCGATCACGAAGGCCGCCACCGAGAACCAAAGCAGGTGCAGCACGAGGTCGGAGACGTGAATGCCGGCAATCGCGCAGGCCAAAATCATGCCCGGAATCGTCGGGCTCGAGACTTCGAAAATGTGACGGAACCAAAAGTTGATGGCCGCCTTCGTCTCGGGCTTCAAATTCATCTTGGCGCTTGCGGCCTCAACAATCGGTGCGGAGAATCGGGCGCCGCCGAGCGACGGGAGGAACCCGAGGAAGGCGGGCATCGTCGCGAGCGTGACGCGCGTCGACTTGAAGAGGCGGTTCAGCGCCTTCACCATGCCGTCGAGCGTACCCGAGCGGCGCAGCTCGATTTCGAGACACATCACGAAATAGAGCGAAAAAAGGAGGTCGTACGTTCTCGATTGCTCGACGGTCATCACGGCCGATTCGACGAGCGAAGCGAGTGTGCGGTCGAGGCAGAGCCACATGACGAGGCCGCCCGAGAGAATGGCGACGCCGATCGGCAGCTTGTAGCGCAGCAGCGTAACGATGGCGATGGCAGCAAGAAGAATGACGAGGAAGATGTTCATAGAAGAAATGAGGGCGGGCGCCTCGACCGAGCATGGGGCGGCTCGCGCGCAGTCGAGTCGATCCGTTACCAGCGGGAAGCGCTTCAGTGCCTGTGTCTTGTCGTTTTTGGACTATTCACGCAACGTGATTCGACAATATTGCAACGACGAGACAAATTCTCATTTGTCCTCGAACAAGAGAACGGAAAAAGGCGGGCGAATCCGTATGCTGCGGGCGCAACACACGCTGCTCGTTCGGTCCGCCTCGCCGATCAGAGGAAAACGATGGTGGCCGTCATCAAAAGCACGGAAACGATAACGGAGACCGAGTTGAGGTTTGCTGCGGTTTCCCAATCGAGCTTGGCCTTCATCGTGAAGATGACGCCCATGGCCGGCATCGGTGCCATGAGCACGAGCACGAGCGCCTTGCGGATTTCCTCCGCAACGGGCAGAAAGAAGAAAGCCAGCGCAGCGAGGGCGGCGTTGCCGACATAGCGCCAGACGAGGAGCTTCACGAGCGGTCGGAACTTTGCCCAGTCGATGCGCAGATTGACGGAGAGCCCGATCAAGAGCATCGCGAGGAAAGGATTGGCTTTGCCGACGACTTCGCAAAAGTGCAGGATCGGTCGCGGCAGCACCACTTCCATAAAGGCGAGCGCGAGGACGAATGCGTAGGTCCAGAGACAGCTCGAGGAGAGAAGCCGCATGCCGATCGAGCGCAGACGCTCGCGCCAGCCCGCCTTCTCATCGCGAACGGCAATCGCGTAGGTTCCGCCCGTCACCATGACGGCGTTGCCGACGTCAAAGAGACAGATCGAAAGAAAGCCTACGGGCGAGACGATGCCCATCGTGAATGGCATCGCGAAGGTGCCGATGTTGTAGCCCGAGAGGTTGAGCATCGAAAACGGCACGAGATTGGGTTCGCCCCTTCGCTCGGCTTCGCGGCGCGTAAGCAGGACGGCAAGCGCAATGAGCGCCCAGTTGGAAAGGAGTCCGACAAAGAACGGAATCAAAAGGTCGCTCGAGAGCTTCACGCCCGAGAGAAATACGATCACCGAACAGGGCAGCGTCACGTAGAGGACGAGCATGCTCATCGGCCGCACGGCATCGCGGGGGAAGGTGCCGTTAAGCCGCAGGATTTGGCCGATCACGATGACGGCGACGTAGGCAAGGACATCGGCGAGAGCGTTCATTTGTCTTGAGAGAGGCGTGAGAAATGGGAATCCGAGGCGCCTGCGGTTCCTGAGTCGAAAGAAGGAATATTTCTACAGCGCTCGTAGCTGCGGCTGCCGTAGAAATTGCGTTAAGTAGGAAACTGCGGCGCGGGCGACCTTATTGAGCGCGTCGTAAACGCTTTTGCTGCAGGAATCTCTCAGCAGCTCGGGCAACCGAAGCGGCCGCGCACATAAACGGGAAGCGTCATCGGATCGCGCCCGGCGAGGTGACCCATCGAGAATTCGCAGCCGCACCAGAGCTGGTTGTAGAAATTTTGCTCGCGCAGAATTTCGCCGCGACGCTGCTGCAGTCCGCCTTTTTTCCAGTCCATGTCCCAGTATCGCACCCCGGGGACGAGCTTTTCGGCCGCCCGAGCGGCTTCGCGGATCTGTTCGAGCCGTTTCCAGCGGCTGCCGGCGAGCGTTGTCGTGAAATGCTCGATGCCGAGTGAAGCGGCCGCGAGCGCCGCCGCACGCATGCGCTCGCGAAAACAAACGGCGCAGCGCGCACCGCGTTCGGGTTCGTTTTCGAGGCCCCTGACGGCTTCGCGCCAGCGCTCATGCTCGTAGTCGCCGTCGACAAAGGGGATGCCGAGTGCTTCGCAGTAGCGAATGCATTCGTTGCGGCGCACGTCGTACTCTTCGCGCGGAAAGATGTTGGGGTTGTAGAAAAAGACGGTCGGCCGGTAGTTGCGTGCAAGGAGCCACTCGAGAATCGCCGACGAACAGGGCGCGCAGCAGCTGTGCAGCAGCACAGGCGCAGGCTCGAGCGCCGCAAAAGCATCGGGTTCGGGGAGGCGAGCAGCTTCGCAGGCGCCTTCGGGAAAACGGTCGGCAGGCGTAACGGTGCGGTGTCCCGGCTTGGCAGTCATGGGCAAAGTTAAAAAGCGTGGTTGTCAGTCTGCCGATGATACGCCGAGCGTTTTCAGCCGGGCGGCCGTACCCGGAAGATTCTTGTTCGCGGGCCGATGCGCTGCTACGCAATCAGAGAAAGCGGCCGGCGAGGTACCAAGCGTCGTTGCGGCCGTCGTGGTAGAGCCAGAGCGTTTCGCGGGTTTCGTCTTCGCCGCGGTAATAAATGCGGTCGGCACACCGTTCGGTCGGGATCGATTCGCCCGAAGTCAGAAAGCGGACGGGGCCGTGGCGCCAAGGGCGGCCCGCTCGTACGGGGAGCCGCTGCGGCTCGGGCAGCAGGAAAGCAGGGCGGTCGTACGGGTGAGCGTTTGCTGTCGGCAGGTCGATGACGCATTCGTTCTGGGGTGCGTCGAGGCGGTTTCTGCCGAACCGGCTGGGAAAAACGGGTAGGAAAGTCGCTTCGTCGGCTGCATTTTTCGTGCACACGTCTTCGGAGGTGACTTGACCGAGCTGGAAAACACGGCGGCGACCGAATTGCTCGAGGAGTTCCGCCGCAAGCGTCGAATTCGGCCGATCTGCGGCACGGTTAAGGCGATCGGGCGCAGCGTTGCCCGCGCACGCGTCAAGCTGTATGCGCGCGCCGCCTGTTGCCTGTGCGATGCGACCGATGCCGCGCGCGAGGTCCGAGGCAAGGGTCTCGAGGCGCGAGCCCCCTTCCATGCGGACGGTACATGCGGGACCGCACTCGGCGCATTCGGTTGTGTCCTCCGAGGGACGCGCTTGCGGGCGACTTTCGAGCGGCGTGAGCGTCCAGCGGATGATTTGCGGCATGCTTTCGTCGAAAGCGGGCGTTGCGACGCTTGCCGCGACCGCAGCCGCCCGTTCAATGCCGATTTCAAACGAGATGCTCTCAAAGAGCACGTCGCTCAGACAATAAAGCGGTGTCGATACACGGTCGAACCCGAAGGGTTCGGCGACGGGGTCCTCATTTCCGGCAAGGGCCGGTCCAATCTGCACATCGATAGCGAGCGAAAGCCGTTCGGCTTCCCGAATCGCTCGGTCACGGATCCGCTCGATGGTGCTTTCCGCCGCATGCTGCGGCAGCACGATCGCAGCGGAGAGGCGATCTTTTGCGCTGTCGCGATTTAGCGCAATGGGGCCCTCGAAAGCTGCCGGCAGCAAGGCGAAGCGAAGTATCGAAGCAAGGACGGCGCCGAGGTGCGCCGCTTCAGCCGTTTCTACGGCGGAGAGCCGCAGTGTCGGTACGCGCCGAAGCGCATCCGCGGCGGGCATGCCGATAGAAATGCCGCGAAGAAGTGCCGCATCGTTTGCGCTCACGATGCAGCCGCCCGAGTGCAGTGCCGCAGGGGTGCTTCGCGAATGTCGGAGCGATTCGGCGAGTGCGCGCCTGCCGGCCGCCACATCGCGCAGCGTCGGCACAAAGTCGACGGAAAGCGCGAAAAAGAGTGCGTGGTCAAGCGTGATGGTGAACGCTTGGGGCCGGTTGTCGGTTGTCATTGAAAATCGACGCTCTGCGTTCCGTTTTTTCGGTCGAACGCAGAAGCGCCGCCTCCTTTTCTTGAATATGGGGCACGATCTGGGGCGCTTCAGGGGAATCGGTGCAGCGGACGCACAGCCGTTCAGAGCGCGGCGGCGAGTTCAGGGCCCTTTCGCGGTGAAGCGGCATGCGGGCGGCCGAGGAACTTGCGCTCGTGTTTCTCGGGGCGGTTGGCGGCCGAAGCGACGGCTGCTGCACGGACGGCAGCGGTGACGGCCTCCGCTTGGGACGTACCCGCAGCAAGAATGCGCGCGGCGGGTGCGGGCTGCTTGCGGGGCGTCTTTGTTGCCTCCAGACCGACAACCGCTTCACGCACGATCGGCATCAGCGGGCTTTCCATATTGGCGCGAACGCGGACCGCGTTCGGGCGGTCGGCACGAAAGAGCTGCAGGCGCAGCTTGGCGGGCGAATTGGTACAGGCCATCGCAGCCGGTCGAATGACAAAAACAGGGATGCCCGCCGTCTCCGAAGCGAGTGCGAGACGGCGCATCGCACGGAAGTCCTCGGCGGTGGTGAGTGACGGCAGCCACGCGATGACCGCCCGGGCTTCGCCGCTTGCAGCGGCGCGAACGGCCGTATCGAAAGCCTCTTCGGCCGAGCTCGGCACGACGAAGAGCTGCTCGCTCAGTTCCACGCCGCGAGCACGCAAAAGCGCGCCGTTTGGCACGTACGTGCATTCGGTTGGGAGCACCCAGACCGTTCGACCGAGTTTGGCGAGGGCGCCGAGCACGCAATCGACTTCGCCGCGTGCGCCTGCAGCGGGCAGAAGTTCGGTCAGTCCCGCTTTCGGAAAGCCGCCACTCAAAAGTGCGTCGAGCGCATCAATGTCCGAAGCGATACGCGGCGATTGCGACGCATCGGCAAAAAGGCGCGCCGGGAAAGCGCGGGCGGCTTCGGCGAACGCGTGAAGTGCGCGAGCGGCGGATTGCGAGCGCAGGTGCTGAACGGTGCTGAGCATGACGGCCTCCCGATGGTGCGGTGGTTGCTTGCCGAAGTTCTTGCGAGAACTTCATGAATTCTTTTTGTTGAACTGAGTGTATTCGAATCTCGAAATCGAGGCTCACTTATTGATCTTTATAATTGATCTTGTGTTTGAGTTTCCTAGTGCTGCAGGGGAATATCCGATAGAAATTTGCCTCTGGCGGACTTTTTTCTCGCCTGACCAATCATGAAGCTGCGGGGCGCAGACGGTTATCAGGATGAGTTGCACTGCACACCGAGGCGGGGCGAACCGGTATCTCGACCCTGAGCGAGCGTCTTGTTTTCTCCATGAAAAACAGCCGAAGGCGGGCGGACGATGCGAGCGGCCTTGAAATGATCGAAGCGAGATCCCTTTTTTTCGATATTTTGATGATGATGGTCGTGACTGGAAATTAGTCTTAAAGACTAAAAAGGATCAAAAATTGACTTTTCCTTTGATTCAAAAAAATGAAGCGTTTTGATGTCAATCAAATTTGCTCGATGTAGGCGAACAGCACGGCTGGTTCGATCGCGTTGCGTCGAGATGACCCGTCAAAGACGGCTTTCGGCCGACCGCGTGCTGCCGTATAGAATCTTTGAGCGGCGTAGGACCTAGACATCGAGTAATTTCGAGTAACTTTTTCGGAACAGTGAGCGGTACCGGCAGTATCGGAAGCCCTTGCCGCAACTGCGCCGCATAGCGTTTTTGGGCAGTGGCCCTCGACAAGGAGAAAGTTTTATGAGCACGCTCGAACCCGGAATTGAGTTTCGCTACGAAAGCGTCGTTCGAGCGCTGAAGGCCACGGCCGACGCGTGCGGGCGGGCGCCTTCGGACGTGAAGCTGCTTGCCGTCGGGAAAACGTTCGACGAATCGGCACTCTTAAAGTGCGCCGAGCTCGGTCAGCGCGCTTTCGGCGAAAACTATGCGCAGGAGGGATGCGCCAAAGTCGATTGGTTTCGGGAGAACCGACCGGATCTGAAGCTCGAATGGCACTTTATCGGCCCGCTTCAGGCCAATAAGACCCGGCCGGTCGCCGAGCGCTTCGACTGGGTGGAAACGCTCGATCGGCTGCGCATTGCCAAGCGCCTCTCCGAACAGCGCCCCGAAGACATGGCGCCCTTAAACGTTCTTATCGAAATCAACATTGACGGCGAAGACTCAAAGTCGGGAATTGCACCCGAGGCGCTCGAGCCGTTTGCGTCTGCGCTCTCGGCACTGCCGCGACTGCGGCTGCGCGGCCTTATGGCGATTCCCGCGCCAGCAGACGACGAGGCGGCTCGCATGAAGCCGCTCGAAGCCATGCGCAGACTCTTTGACAACTACAGAGCGCGTCATCCCGAAGCGGTTGACTTCGACACGCTTTCGATCGGCATGAGCGCGGATCTGCGTGAGGCCGTCAAGGCGGGATCGACCGAAGTGCGCATCGGGAGCGCCATCTTCGGGCGGCGCGACTACGGTGCGCGTCCGCAGCAATAAATAGGCAAACGGATTTTTCGAAAAAGTATGAAGCGGCCGGCCGACGGCCGGCGAAGGAGTGAGAAATGTTTGAAGTCGGATTCTTAGGCGGCGGCAATATGGCGCGCGCACTCGCGGGCGGTTTGGCAAAGAAAATGCCGCCCGAAAAGATTCACGTGATCGACCGTCACCCCGAGAAGCTCGAAAAACTCGCGGCCGATTTCGGCGTCACCGTGCACGAAGCGCTCGGCGAGTGGGTGACGAAGCTCGATCTCATTGTGCTCGCCGTGAAGCCGCAGGGCATGAAGGCAGCGCTCGAGCCCGTTGTGTCGCTTTTGAATCCGAAGGGCGCGGCACTCTCGATTGCTGCGGGGATTGAGGCGCAGGTGCTTCGCGGCTGGCTCGGCGGCTACCCCGTGATGCGCGCCATGCCCAACACGCCCGCGATGGTCGGTTGCGGCACAACGGGTTTCTGGGCGCCGGCCGACATTTCGAGCGATGCGGTGGCGCAGGCCAAGACCGTGCTCGCAGCTGCGGGCGACGTGGTCGAAATGGACGACGAAGCCGGAATTGATCTCGTGGGGGCCATCCCGGGTTCGGGCCCGGCGTACGTCTTCCGCTTCATGGAAGCGCTCGAACGCGCGGGTACGCGCCGCGGGCTCTCGCCCGAAGCCGCGAAGGCGCTCGCGCTCGGTACGGTGTACGGCGCCGCGGTGCTCGCGCGCGAAAGCGGCGAACCGTTCTCGCGTCTTCGCGAGAACGTCACGAGCAAGGGCGGTACGACCGCCAAGGCACTCGAAGTCATAAATGCGCGCGACATTGATGAAATGATGGATGAGGCGGTCGAAGCTGCACTGAAGCGCACGGCCGAAATGAAGGCGCTCTTTCGCTAAATGAAGCCGTATTGCTCGAAAGGCCCAGAAGGCAGAACGAGCCATACGGTCAATGGCTATGCGCTTGCGGGGCGTTTTGGCGTCGTTTTGCATGCATTCCGTCGTTTGGCGTATGGACAGAACACAAAAACGCCCCCTATTATCTCGAAGAAAATTCGAATGCCGGTGTGAGCCTCTAGCGACGCATCGGGAGCCGGATAAGGAGTTTGCCTTTCCTCCTTCAAGGAAGAGCCGATGAGGTCCTGCGGCACCTGCGGCGCTTGATTCTCGTGCGGGAAGCTTGCGTCGGGCGCGGGCTGCTCTTGGCGCCAGAAAAGGTCAAGTTGCTCGCAGGAGAATTGAATGAGCAAGCAAATTGCTGCGGCTGCCCTCTCGGCCGCCGTTCTTTTGGCTGCCGGCGCCGCAAGCGCTGCGCCCACGGAAATCACGCTCTGGCATGCGATGGCCAATACCCTTGGCGACTGGGTGCAGGACGTTACGGACAACTTCAACAAAAGCCAGCAGAACTGCCGGCTCACTTCCTCCTACAAGGGCAGCTACGATCAGACGATGATGGCGGGCATTGCCGCCCACCGCGCGGGACGCTCGCCCAACGTGCTGCAGGTCTTTGAAGTGGGTACCGCCACGATGATGTACAGCAAGGGCGCGATCGTGCCCGTGGGCGACATCATGGAAAAGGCGGGCTACAAATTTGACCCGAAGGGCTACATTCCCGCCGTCTTCGGGTACTACTCCACGGCCGACGGCCGCATGCTGAGCTACCCCTTCAATTCCTCCACCACCGTTCTCTACGTCAATCTCGACAAGTTCGCCAAAGCGGGCCTGCCTACCGAAACCGACAAGCTGCCGAAGACTTGGCCCGAAATTGAAAAGGCCGCCCAGGCTCTGAAGGCCGCCGGGGAAAAGTGCCCGATGACCGTTTCCTGGATGGGCTGGACGCAGCTCGAAAGCTTCTCGACGTGGCACAACATTGAATTTGCCACGCTCAACAACGGTTTCGGCGGCCCGCAGGCGCGCCTCGCGATCAATACGCCGCTGCATCAGCGTCACATCGAAAATCTTGCGCGCATGGCCAAGGAAGGCACCTTCGTTTACAAGGGCCGCGGCAATCTGCCCGACGCGACCTTCTATTCGGGCGAATGCGCGATCAATATGGGCTCGTCGGGGTCGCTTGCCAACATCCGCCGCAATGCCGACTTCAAGTTCATGACGCTGCCGATGCCCTACTATCCGGACGTGCCCGATGCGCCGATGAATACGGCGCTTGGCGGCGCTTCGCTCTGGGCGATGGCCGGCAAGTCCGAAGCCGAGAACAAGTGCGTCGCGGACTTCTTCAACTTCCTTTCCGACCCGAAGATTCAGGCAGAAAACCACATGCGCACGGGCTACCTCCCCGTCACGATGAAGGCCTTTGAGATCGCTAAGGAAAGCGGCTACTACGAAAAGAATCCGGGTGCGGACGTCGCCGTGAAGCAGATGCTCAAGACGACCGACAAGAGCCGCGGCATCCGCCTCGGCTATCTGCCCAACATCCGCACGATCGTTGACGAAGAGTTCGAAAAGGTCTGGTCCGGCCAGCAGGACGCCAAGGCGGCGATCGACGCCGTCATGCGCCGCGGCAACGAACAGCTGACGCGCTTCGAGCGCATCGCCCGCTGACGGCTTTCGGGTCCGAAACGCAAGTGCGCTGCGGCTGCGCCCGAGCGCACTTCTTTGGCGGCACGATCGAATCGAACGAGCCTGTGCGCCCCTCTTCGAGAGAGCGTACTGGTTTGTTCGTTCGGCGTGTGCGCTTCACCAACACCGCGCTTCAAGCGAGAAACCTCAAGTGGAAAAACGAGCCGTATTCAAGAGCCGTTGGCTGCCCTACGTGCTGATTGCGCCGCAGCTGCTCATCACGCTCATCTTCTTCTTTCTGCCCGCTGGTCAAGCCATTCATCAGTCCGTGCTGATGGAGGACCCTTTCGGCCTTGCCGTTGAGTTCGTCGGCCTGCAGAACTTCAAGGATCTCTTTGCGGATCCGAACTATCTCTCAAGCTTCAAGATCACGATGGTCTTTTCGGTGCTCGTCGCCTTTTTGGCGATGGCGCTCAGTCTCCTCTTTGCCGTTTGCGCCGACCGCGTCATCCGCGGCGCGAATGCCTACAAGACGTTCCTGATCGTTCCCTACGCCATTGCGCCTGCCGTGGCGGGCGTACTCTGGATGTTCATCTTCAATCCGACGCTCGGCGTCGTCTCCTACGTGCTTCACGCGCTCGGGATTGACTGGAACTACATGATCAGCTCGACCGACGCGCTGATTCTCATCGTTGTAGCGGCCGTCTGGAAGCAGGTGAGCTACAACTTCATCTTCTTCCTCGCGGGGCTGCAGGCGATTCCGAAGTCGCTTCTTGAGGCCGCGGCCATGGACGGCGCCGGTCCCGTGCGCCGCTTCTGGAGCGTCGTCTTCCCGCTCCTGTCGCCCACGACCTTCTTCCTTCTTGTGATGAACGTCGTTTACGCGTTCTTCGACACCTTCGCTATCGTCGACGCAACGACGCAGGGCGGTCCCGGGCAGGACACGAACATCCTCGTCTACAAGGTCTTCGTCGACGGCTTCCGCAACATGAACTTCGGCGGTTCGGCCGCTCAGTCCGTCATTCTGATGGTGATGGTGATTGCGCTCACGGTGGTGCAGTTCCGCTTCATCGAACGGCGAGTCAACTATTGAGGAGCACGACATGGTTGAAAATCGCCCCTGGCTCAATTTCCTCACGCACCTCGTTCTCATCATTGGCGTCGTGATCGTGGTCTTCCCGGTCTACGTTGCCTTTGTCGCTTCCACGCAGACGGCTGTCCAGGTCGAGCAGGCGCCGATGAGTCTCATTCCGGGCACGCATCTCATCGAGAACTATTCGCAGATTCTCTTTGAGGGCGGCGGCACGGCTTCGCGCGCGCCCGTGGGCCGCATGATGTTCGTCTCGCTCATGATGGCGCTCGGCATCTCCTTCGGGAAGATTCTGATTTCGCTCCTTTCGGCCTTTGCGATCGTCTACTTCCGCTTTCCGCTCAGAAAGCTCTGCTTCTGGCTCATCTTCGTCACGCTCATGCTGCCCGTCGAAGTGCGCATCACGCCCACCTACCAGGTGATGGCCGATCTGCATCTGATCGACAGCTGGGCGGGCCTCATCCTGCCCGTGATCGCTTCGGCAACGGCAACGTTCCTCTTCCGACAGTTCTTCCTGACGGTGCCGGATGAACTCGCCGAGGCCGCGCGCATGGACGGCGCCGGACCGATGCGGTTCTTCTTCACGATTCTGCTGCCGCTTTCGCTCACGAACATCGCCGCGATGTTCGTCATCCAGTTCATCTACGGCTGGAATCAGTACCTCTGGCCGCTTCTCGTCACAACCAAGGAAGACATGTACCCGATCGTGATCGGCATCAAGCGCATGATCGGCGGCGGCGACTCGGCCAACGAATGGAACCTCATCATGGCAACGGCCATCCTGGCGCTTCTGCCGCCCGCACTCGTCGTCACGCTCATGCAGCGCTGGTTCGTCAAGGGCCTGGTCGACACCGAAAAGTAACGCGCAACGAATACCGGAAATCCGACAATGGCAAGCATTCAATTCAAGAATCTCAGAAAGAGCTACGGCGACACGGAAGTCGTTCACGGGCTCACGCTCGACATCGCCGACGGCGAATTCATCGTGATCGTGGGGCCCTCGGGTTGCGGGAAGTCGACGCTTCTGCGCATGGTTGCGGGGCTCGAAGAAATCACTTCGGGCGAACTCCTGATCGGCGGGCGCGTCGTGAACCGCCTTGAGCCCAAGGACCGCGACTGCGCGATGGTCTTTCAGAACTACGCGCTCTACCCGCACATGACGGTCTTCGACAACATGGCTTACGGCCTCAAGATCCGCGGCGTACCCAAGGAGGAAATCGAAAAGCGCGTCGCCGGTGCGGCGAAGATGCTCGAGCTTGAGCATCTGCTCGAGCGCCGTCCTCGCCAGCTTTCGGGCGGGCAGCGCCAGCGCGTGGCAATGGGCCGCGCGATCGTGCGTGAACCCTCGGCCTTCCTCTTTGACGAGCCGCTCTCGAACCTTGACGCGAAGCTGCGCGTGCAGACGCGCCTGCAGATTCAGCAGCTGCATCGCCGTCTGCGCACGACGAGTCTTTACGTCACGCACGATCAGGTCGAGGCCATGACGCTTGCGCACCGCATGATCGTCATGAATGGCGGCGTTGCCGAGCAGGTCGGCACGCCTCAGGAGGTTTACGACAAGCCCGCGACGATGTTCGTGGCGAACTTCATCGGTTCGCCGCCGATGAACCTTCTGCAGGGCCGCGTCGTTGAGGGCGGGCACGCATTCGAGCACGCGGGCGGACGAGTGGCTCTTCCGGCGGTTTTTGCCGAGCTCGACGGGCGAGAACTCGTGCTCGGCGTGCGCCCCGAACACGTGCGCCTCATGCCCGCGACGGCTGCCGACGCTCTGGCGCTCTTTGACGTCGACACCGTCGAAGGGCTCGGTCCCGACTACCTCGTGCACGGGCGCATGCTCGGGCAGAACGTCGTCTTCCGCGAAGACCGCGAGAGCTTTATCCCGCAGGCGGGTGAGAAGGCCGCCATGACCTTCGCCGCCAAGGGTATCCATTGGTTCGATCCGAAGACGAAAAAGCGCATCGACCTCTAAAGCGCGATTGCCGTCTGTTGTTTAATGGAGGGGGCGCCCGATGCGAACAAAAATGCGGGCGCTCAGCACGAAGCCGCCCGAATGCGTCTGCACTCGGGCGGCGCTTTGAGGAGAGCCGTTTTTCTCGAAAAGGTACGCCGATCCCATGACCGAATGGACCGACGCGCTTCTGGCGCTTTTCCAGCACGAAAGCATCGAATACGCACTTTTTGCCGCTGCATTCGTTTCCGCGACGCTCATGCCGGGCGGCTCGGAAGTGGTGCTTGTGGGCGCTATCGCGGGGGACCCCTCGCGCTATCTCTATTTCGTGGCGATCGCTACGCTCGGCAATACGCTCGGGAGCATGACGGGCTACGCCATCGGGCGCTTCATTCCAGAAAAGAAAAAGGAGGGGCGGGCACTCAAGTGGCTGCACCGCTACGGCATTTGGGCGATGCTCTTTTGCTGGCTGCCGCTCGTGGGCGACGCCCTCTCGGTGGCGGCGGGGTGGCTGCGCCTCAACCCCTTTGCAACGATGGGCCTCATTGCGGCGGGCAAGTGCGCGCGCTACCTCGTCGTGGGCGGCGCGACGCTGCCCTTTGCGAGCTGAGTTGGCGCCGCTCGCGGTTTCGTTTCCTCATCAGTGGCGAAGTTGTCCGACTGCGACCGATCGCCGATCCACCTATGCGGCAAAGCGGCAGGCGAGGCGCTTGAGAAGTGCCGCGCCGCGTCCGGCTTGAACTTTCGCATTGTCGAAAAAGTCTCGCAACGTTAAGAAAATCCTAAGAAAATCGCCATTCCGAGGTGCTTTTTGACGGGTTTTGCACCGCTATAATGAGCGGCACCGCGCTTCGGTTCGACCGGTGCGCTCGGGTTCCCTTCGCTCGCTTTCGAGCGGTGCGGCCCGTTCGCCGGCAGTGCCGAAGTCGTTTTTTGTGCTTTTTCGAAAGCCGTTTTGCGCCGCTTCCCGGGTGCGCCCGCCGCCAGGGCAGCGGATGCGCGCTCGCGCGAGCGCCCGCGGACGGCCTTTCATCATTACCGCTTGGAACCGCTGTGAAGATCTTAGTAGCTGTGAAGCGCGTCGTTGACGCCAAGGTCAAGGTTCGGCCGCTGCCCGACAATTCCGGGGTCGATACGAAAATCGCCAAGATGGCGATCAATCCCTTCGACGAAATCGCCGTTGAAGCGGCCGTTCAGCTCAAGGAGGCCGGCAAGGCCGACGAAGTCGTTGCCGTGACGATCGGTGCGCTCAAGTCCGTCGACACGCTGCGCGTGGCGATGGCGATCGGCGCCGACCGCTCGATTCATGTGCTTACCGACGATGCGCTGGAACCCCTGGCCGTTGCCAAGGTGCTCGCCAAAATCGTCGAGCGCGAAAAGCCCGATCTGGTGCTTTTGGGCAAGCAGGCGATCGACGACGACGCCAATCAGGTCGGTCAGATGCTCTCGGCTCTCTGGGCGCGTCCGCTCGGCGCCTTCGCGAGCGAAATCGATTGCGTGGACGGCCGCTACATCGTCACGCGCGAAACCGACGGCGGCACGCAGACCGTCTCGCTCGCCTCGCCCGCCGTCGTGACGGCGGACCTGCGCCTTGCCGAGCCGCGCTACGTCACGCTGCCCTCGATGGCCAAGGCTCGCAAGAAGCCCGTCGAAACGATCGAACTCGCTGCGCTCGGCGTCGAAACGGCACCGCGCATCCGCACGGTGCGTGTGGAGCTGCCGCCTGCGCGAAAGGCGGGCGTCATGGTTTCGAGCGTTGCCGAGCTCGTTGACAAACTCAAGAACGAAGCCCGCGTCATCTGAAGAAGGAGTCAGCAAGAATGCCCGCACTTTTGGTTGCAGAACACGACAACGTGACGCTCAAGCCCGCGACGGCGCATGCGCTCACCGCCCTTCGTCAGATGGCCGATACGGTCGACGTGCTCGTCGCCGGCAACGCCTGCAGCGCCGTGGCCGAGGAGGCCGCCAAGCTCGAAGGCGTGCGCACGGTGATCTACGCGCAGAGCCCGCAGCTCGCGCAGGAATGTCCCGAGGCGCTCGCCGCGCTCGTTGCGCGCGAAGGCCAGGGCTACTCGCACATTTTCTACGTGTCGAGCTCGCTCGGCAAAGCGGCGATGCCGCGCACGGCTGCGCTTCTTGACTGCTCGCCCGTTTCCGACGTGCTTGCGGTGAAGGGCCCGAAGACCTTCGTTCGCGGCATCTACGCCGGTTCGCTCCTCGCGACCGTTGAAGTCGATGAGGAAACGGTGGTCGGCACGATCCGCGCGACCTCTTTTGCGCCCTGCGGCACAGGGGGCGAAGCCGTGATCGAAGAAGTCATTGCCGAACAGCTCTACGACGACTCGCGTTTCGTGAAGTTCGCCGAAACCGAATCCGATCGTCCCGAACTCGTCTCCGCACGCGTTGTCGTCGCGGGCGGGCGCGGCCTCATCGACGAAGAGGGCTTCAAGGCGATGGAAGGCTTTGCCGACTCGATCGGCGCGGCCGTCGGCGCCACGCGCACCGCAGTCGACATGGGGCTTTGCCCGAACGACTGGCAGATCGGTCAGACGGGCAAGATGGTGGCGCCCGAACTCTATTTCGGCGTCGGCATCTCGGGCGCGATCCAGCACACGGCCGGCATCAAGGACGCCAAGGTGATCGTTGCGATCAACAAGGACCCGGAGGCGCCGATTTTCGAAATCGCCGACTACGGACTCGTTGCCGACGGTGCCGAAACCTGCCGCGAATTGCAGGCCGCACTCGGCGCGAAGTAAGCGCGTGCGGGCCGGGTGCCGCCCAACGCAAAAAAGCGGGGCGCACGGCTTGCAAGCGTCGAATTCGCTCGATTAAAATCGCGAATTCGCGGGCGTCGCTTCATGAGCCGACGCCCGCCTTATTTCCAAATTCCCGCTTGAAGAGCGCTCGCAAAGTGCGCTTCAAGCACCATTCAAAGCACCAAAGTTAAAGAGGTAAACTCATGGTCATCGTTCGTCTCGCCCGCGGCGGCTCGAAGAAGCGTCCCTTCTACTCCATCAACGTTTGCGACTCGCGCTGCCGTCGTGACGGCCGCTTCATCGAACGCGTCGGCTACTATAACCCGATGGCTGCCGGCCAGGCCGTCCGCCTTTCGATCAACACCGAACGCCTCGCTTTCTGGCAGGGCAACGGCGCGCAGCTCTCCGAAACGGTTGCCCGCCTCGTGAAGGAATTCAAGGCTGCCGAGGCTGCCAAGCCCGCCGCCGAAGCCGCTGCCGAATAATTTCGACAGCCGCTTGAAGCTGCTCGCTCGAGCGCGCTATCTGCGCCTAGGGCAGCACTAAAAACCCCGCACCCCCTCAAGTGCGGACTCGGCTGAACGGTCGTGCCTCTCGTGTCTAGCACATCGGATCCGTTCCTGCCGCATGAGTCCGGTATCTACGCCTGAGAATGCGGGGTTTTTCTTTGCCGAAAGACCTCTCAAGGATTCTGTCATGGACGATCTTGTCGAACTCGGCCGCACGGGCGGCGCCTACGGTTTCCGGGGCTGGGTGCGAATCGTGCCCTTTGAAACGGGCGAAGTGCTCGAAAAGGTGCGCAACTGGACGCTCGTCGATCAGCTCGGACGCCGCACCGAAGTCGTCGTCAAGGGCCTGCGCCGTCACGGTACGGGCTTCATCGCCAAGTGGGACGGGTGCGACACGAAGGAGGCGGCCGACGCGCTGCGCCTTCACATCGCCGTTTCGCGCGCGGACTTCCCTGATGCGGGCGAAGATGCCGTCTGGGCTGTCGATCTCGTCGGCTGCGAAGTCGTGAATCTCGAGGGTGCCGCGCTCGGCACGCTCGTCGACATCGGCACGAACGGCGCACAGGATCTGCTGATCGTCGAATACACGGCCGAGGACGGCAAGAAAAAGCGCTTCATGGTGCCCAACGTCAAGGACGTGTTCCTGCGCGAAATCGACATCGAGAAGAAGCGCATCGTCATCGACTGGCTGCCCGAGTGGCGCTGATCGATCCTCGCATTCTCTTCGTCCGATACAACGCTTTAGGAGCCGCTCCCGATGCGCTTTGACGTCGTCACGCTTTTCCCGGAAATTTTCTCCGCTGTCCGCGACTGCGGCATCACCGCGCGCGCCCGCAAGCGCGGCCTCTGGTCGATCAATCTCTGGAACCCGCGCGAGGCGACGCACGATACGCATCGTACGGTCGACGACCGACCCTTCGGCGGCGGTCCGGGCATGGTCATGATGGCCGAGCCGCTCGCGCAGACGATCGACTTCATTCGCGCTTCCGGCAACCGCGGGCGCGTGGTGAGCTTTGCGCCGAACGGCGAGCGACTCACCGATGCGCGCGTGCGCGCCTTCGTCGAGTCCCGCGAGGATCTCGTGCTTGTTTGCGGCCGCTACGAAGGGATCGACGAGCGCTTCCTTTCGACCTATGTCGACGAGGTGGTGAGCCTCGGCGACTTCGTGCTTTCGGGCGGGGAGCTGCCGGCATGCGCGCTGATCGACGCGGTCGTGCGGCAGCTGCCGGGGGCGATCAAGGATCTCTCGGCTTCGGACGAAAGCTTCGCGACGGGACTTCTTGATGCTCCGCACTACACGCGCCCCGAAGTCTGGCGCGGACAGGGCGTGCCCGAAGTGCTCCTTTCGGGGCACCACGCCAACATCGCGGACTGGACGCGCAAAGAAAGTCTCGCACTTACCTTGCGCACACGCCCCGATTTGATTAAAATCGCGAACTCTTCCGGTCGCCTTGACCGTGCGGACAAGAAATATCTGCGTTCGCTCGGCTGGCGGGAAGAATAAGTTTTTCGGATGTCCGGCGCTTTTGCCGGGCATCTTTTTCATCAACACCATCCTCTCGGCGGCGGACTTGTCAGACGAGCGCGCCCGAACGGATCTCGATCCGCATCGGCTGCGTCGCAAGCCCCTCGCTGCGCATGACGCGCAGCCCGACATGGGCCGCATGACGATGGCAACGGAGTAAAAAATGAATCTGATCCAGATTCTCGAACAGGAAGAAATCGCCCGCGTTTCCGCCGGCAAGACCATCCCCGACTTCCGCGCCGGCGACACCGTCGTCGTCAACGTGAATGTCATCGAAGGCTCGCGCAAGCGTCTTCAGGCCTTCGAAGGCGTCGTCATTGCCCGCCGCAACCGCGGTCTCAACTCCTCGTTCATCGTTCGCAAGATCTCCTCGGGCGAAGGCGTCGAACGTACGTTCCAGCTCTATGCCCCGACGATCGAAAGCATCGTGGTGAAGCGCCACGGCGACGTCCGCCGCGCCAAGCTCTACTACCTGCGCGAACGCTCCGGCAAGGCCGCCCGCATCAAGGAACGCCTCGTCCGCAAGGAAGCCTAATTCGGCTTTTGCTTTGCGAACGATCCGCCGCTCTTTTTCGAGCGGCGGCTTGTCACGAAAAGACCCGTCTTCTTCGGAATGGCGGGTTTTTTCTTATCCGGACATTTTATTAATCCCGTTCAGGTCTTATTAATTGCCTTCTGAGCAACTTCTCCTAAGGAAAAGCGCTTGTGCGCTGGCGGTCTGCAACAAGCTTTCTTCAAGTCGCCGTCTTTGGATGCCCTCTGCGGCACCGAAAACGGGCAAGGAGCTCTTAGCGAGCTCCTACAATCGTGAAAATGCGCCTTCGCTCGGGCGGTCCGTCGGGCCGCGCCTGAGAGAGCCGTCGAAGCGGCCGCGAAGGTGAACGATTGACAAAGAGAGGCAAAGAATGAAGAACTACACGGTGACGCTGCCCAACTACAGCATCGGGCCGAACTGCTACGAAGAGATCGGCGCCGTCTGTACGCGCTTTGGCAAGCGCGCGGCGGTGGTGGGCGGCGCAACGGCGCTCGAAAAGGCGGGGCCCGCGCTTCGTCAGGGGCTCGCGGACGCGGGGATAGAGATTGCCGATTGGTTTGTCTACGGCTCGGACGCGACGATGGCTGCGGTCGAACGGATTGTCACCGCTCCCGAAGTGCAGGCTGCCGATATGCTTTTTGGCGTCGGCGGCGGGCGCGCCATTGATACGGTGAAGGCTGCGGCCGACATGCTCGGCAAGCCCTTCTTCTCGTGCCCGACGGTGGCGTCGAACTGCGCCCCCGTTTCGGCTATTTCCGTTATCTACCGTGAAGACGGCGCCCTCGACCGCTACTACTTTCCGAAGGGCTGCCCGACGCACTGCTTCATCAACACGAGCGTCATTCTCGACAGTCCTGAAGAGCTCTTTTGGGCCGGGATCGGAGACGCGCTCAGCAAGGGGCTCGAAACGCAGCTCGCGAGCCGCGGCAAGCGCCTCTCGCATACGCCGCTCATGGGTGTTGAGCTCGGCCGCATCTGCGAAGCGCCGCTTCTCACATACGGCAAGGCCGCACTCGAAGATTTCCGCGCCGCTCGGCTGACGGATGCTTTTGTGGAAGTGGTGCTCGACATCATTATTTCGACGGGGATCGTCTCGAACCTCGTGACGACCGCTGACGACTACTATTACAACTCTTCGCTTGCGCACTGCTTCTACAACGCTTCGATGGTGCTGCCCAAGGTGCACACGCACCTTCACGGCGAAGTGGTGAGCTTCGGCAATCTCGTGCTGCTCGCTGCCGACGGTCGAGACGAAGAGCTCGAGCGCTTCATTGCGTTCAACCGTTCGATTCGATTGCCGATCACGCTCGCCGACATCGATATCGTCGAGCACGCCGACATCGTGCGCTTGGTCGAGCGTGCGAGCGCGATGCGCGAGTGGACGTGCGTGCCCTACGAAATGACGAAGGAAAAATTCACGGCGGCAATTCTGAAGGCCGATGCGGCAGGGCGCACCTACCTTGCGAGAAGCTCGGGCGAATAACGCGCTCGAAGCGAAGCACCGCACGAGAAAAACGCCCGAAGGCTTCGAAAAGCTTTCGGGCGATTTTTCTCTTGAAGCGAAGCGTACGAATGGATGCCCGCTTATTCGGCGTCGTTCGTCTGCGTCTTCTTTTCGCGGCGGTTGCTGCCCGCGACCATGTCGAAGCGGAAGAAGCGGCATTCGAGCGGGCCGTTAAAGAGTACGACCTTGCGCGAGGGCTTCAGCCGCATCTGGCTCGGCAGCGTCCGGTCGGAGGAGAGCATCCAGGCGCGCCACCCTGCGTAATGCTGCTTGAGGTTCGCTGCCACGTGTCCCATCATGGACTGAATGGAAGCGGACTTCGGATTGGACTGTTCGCCGTAGGGCGGATTTGCGATGACGAGCCCCGGCTCGAACCCTTCGGGGAGTTCGGGCGGGACGACTTCGCGCGCGTCACCCTGCGTGAAGGTGAGGCGGCCGTCGTCGAGGAGCTTTCCGAGACCTGCGCGATCGGCGTTTTCGAGCGCCTTTTCAACGACGATCGAAGAGATGTCGCTCGCGCGGATGAGGACTTCGGCATGCGGATTCACGGCCGCACGCGCGTCTTCGAGCATTTCCGTCCAGAGCGAGCGGTCGAACCCCTCGAGGTTTTCAAAGGCAAAGCTGCGGTCTAGTCCCGGCGCGTAGTTGATCGCGATGCGCGCGGCTTCAATGGCAATCGTGCCCGAGCCGCAGAAGGGGTCGACCAGGGGCATTTCGGGGCGCCATTCCGAGAGCATCAGAAGACCGGCGGCGAGGTTTTCCTTCAGGGGCGCTTCGCCGTGCGTGAGGCGCCAGCCGCGCTTAAAGAGCGCTTCGCCCGCGAGGTCGAGAAAGAGGCTCACGCGATCGTACGTGAAGTGCGCCACGATGCGCACGTCGGGTGTGCGGCGGTCGACGCTCGGACGCCGTCCGGCGAGTTCGCGGAAGCGGTCGCAGATCGCATCCTTGATGCGCAGCGCCGCGAAGTCGATGCTCTCGAGCGGGCAGCGCGTCGCGCTCGTGTCGATGCGAAGCGTTACGTCGGGACCGAACCAGCTCTCCCACTTCGTCGAGCGGGCAATGTCGTAAACATCGCGGCTGTCCCAGTATTCGGCGTGCGCGACACGCATCAGAATGCGGCTTGCAAGACGCGAATGCAGGCACGCGGCCATCGCGAGGCCCGTGTCGCCCGCAAACTGTACGCCGCCGCGGCCGGGGCGCACGAGATCGGGATCCGCGCCGAGCGCGAGAATCTCGTCTGCGAGCAGCGTCTCGAGTCCGAAGGGGCAAACAGCGTAAAAGGAAAAGGCCGGCATGTTGGTGTCAGTAGTTGGATTGTTCGGGCGGGCGCCGCTTCGCTGAAGCGGCGCCCGAGGGCAGTTGTTGCTTTCTGTGTGCGCTTTGCGGCGTCTCTCTCAGGAAGGCGTCTGCGGCGCGAGGACAAGCGATTTAGGCGCGCCCTTCGCCGTGGCCCAGGACGACGTACTTGAGGTTCGTGAGGCCTTCAAGTCCGACAGGGCCGCGCACGTGAAGTTTGTCGGTCGAGATGCCGATCTCCGCGCCGAGGCCGTACTCAAAGCCGTCGGCAAAGCGCGTCGATGCGTTTACCATGACGGAGCTCGAGTCGACTTCCCGCAAAAAGCGGTTCGCTGCCGTCCAGTCGTTCGTAATGATCGCATCGGTGTGCTGCGAGCCGTGCTCAGCAATGAAGTCGATCGCCGCGTCGAGCGAATCGACGACGGCAATGCTGATGACGGGCGCATTGTATTCGGTATCCCAGTCCGTGTCCTCTGCGGCAACGACGGGGAGTTCCGCCGCAGACAAAATTGCAAACGCAGCGGGGTCTGCGCGCATTTCGACGCCCTTATCGGCAAAGATGCGGCCGATTTTCGGCAGAAACGCCTCCGCGGCGTCGCGGTGCACAAGGAGCGTCTCCGTGGCGTTGCAGGGCGAGTAGCGCTGCGTCTTGGCGTTGTCCGTGACGCGAACGGCCATTTCGATGTCGGCGGCGGCATCCACATAGGTGTGGCAGATGCCGTCGAGGTGCTTGATCATCGGCACCGTCGCTTCGGCCATGAGGCGCGAGATGAGGCCCTTGCCGCCGCGCGGAATCAGCACGTCGACGAATTCGCGCGCGCGGATGAGTTCGCCCACGATGGCGCGGTCGCCGACGGCGACGACCTGTACGCCCGCGCCCGGGAGCCCGGCCGCTTCAAGCGCGCGGGAGACGAGTTCGGCGAGCTTCTTGTTGCTTTCAAGCGCTTCGTGGCCGCCGCGCAGAATGATGGCGTTGCCCGACTTGATGGCGAGCGCCGAAGCGTCGATCGTGACGTTCGGGCGCGATTCGAAAATCATGGCGATGACGCCGAGCGGCACGCGCATGCGGCCGACGCTGATGCCGGTCGGCCGAGGGCGCAGCGCTTCGATTTCGCCCACGGGATCGGGGAGCGCTTCGATTTCGCGAACCCCTTCGGCCATGCGCTCGAGCACTTTGTCGGTGATGGCAAGGCGGTCGAGGAAGGCTTCGGAGAGCCCTTCGGCGCGCGCACGTTCGAGGTCGAGGCGGTTGGCGGCAAAAATCGCTTCGCGCTCTTCGGTCAAAAGCGCGGCGAGCGTCGAGAGCGCGAGGTTTTTCTTCGCGCTCGGCGCACTCGCGAGGCTTCTTGCAGCGCGCTTGGCGGCGCGGCCGAGCGTAGCGACGACTTCACGGGCGTCGGCGGCTTTCTCTTGCGTGGACATGGCTAGGTGCTCCCTGGGGAAAAAATGCTTTGCGAGCAGCTGCGTGCTCGGCTCTCATTGTAGGTCCGCCTCGAGCGGCTCGAGCGGGTGCGGCGCACGCTTTCAGCGGGCGAGAAAGAGACAGACGCTCTTTAGTTCGATCCACGGATCGCTGTCGCGCTGCGGCACGGGGAGCCCCTTTGAGATGCGGTCGATGTCGGCGCATACCGAGAGTGCCGCCGCAACGCGCTGGGGCTTCAGGCGCCTTGCTGCGCGCTTGAGTTCGTCGGTGGCGAAGACGCCCTTGACGAAAGACTGACCGCGCGCGTAGGCGGCGGAAAGCCGCAGGACGCTTCTGAGCTGCATTGTGAGCATCATGAGGATGAGCGGGAAGGGCTCGGCTTGCGCTTCAAGGCCGTCAACGATGCGTGCGACGCGCTCGGGTTCGCCCAAAAGTGTCGAGCGAACGAGTGCGTCCGTGCCGTAGCGCGAGCTGTTGCTCACGCACGCATCGATGTTTTCCGACGTGAGTTCGCCGGGACCGAAGAGAATGCCGAGCTTGTCGACTTCCTGTTTGGCGGCGAGAAGGTTGCCTTCGACCAAGTCGGCGAAGCGCTCGAGCGCCTCGCGCGGCGCTTTCTGACCGTTGCGCGCAAGGCGCGAGGCGAGCCAGCGCGGCAGCGCTTCGCGCGGCACGGGCGAGCAGTCGACGACGCTCGAAGCCTTGACGAGCGCCGTCCACCATTTGGCTTTTTCACCCTGCCAGCCCGGGCGCGGCATCGAGAAAACGGTGACGACGCCCTCGAAAGGCCGCTCGACGAACTGCGTAAGCGGTCCCGCACCGCGAATGCCGGGCGCGCCACCCGGGATTCGCACTTCGAGAAGTTTCTTGTCGGCAAACATCCCGATTGCGGCAGCCGAATCGGCAAGCTGCGACCAGTCCGACGAGGGAGCGAGCTCGAGCACCTGGCGGTCCGTGTAGCCGAGCGCGCGTGCGCGCTCGCGGATGAGGTCCACGCTCTCGAGCTTCAGAAGGTCTTCGCTGCCCGTAACGAGCCAGAAGGGCGCAAGCTCGGCTTGCGCTTCCAGGTAGGCAGCGAGTTCGCCCGCTTCAATCATGGCTTTCGCGCCGCTTCGATGTAGCGGATCATCTGCGCGATGAGGTCGTTTTCCATATCGCGGTAAAGGACCTCTTCTTCCTTTTCGCGCGAAAGGAATTCGCTTTCCGAATACGTGATGTCTCGGTGTGCGATGAGCTGCGTCGGCTCGACGAAAGTGAAGTCTTCAATCGTCGACGTGACGCGGAATTCGATTGTGAGCGTGAGCTCGTACTCGCGCGCGCGGCCCGAGTCGCTGATCGAGAGCACCTCGCGGTCACGCTCCCAGTCGATGAGTTCCAGAATCGCTTCCGCCTCATTCGGGCTCTTGACGCAGCGCACGTTCGAGCCGGATTCGATCATGCGCTTGAGCAAGCCGGAAAAGCGCGTGTTCTCGCGCATCTGCAGGTAAAGCGTTTCAAAGGGCGCCTGGAAGTGGCCGCGAAGGCGAAAGCCGCAGCCCGAAAGAAGAAGGCCGGCGCCGGCGGCCGATAGCAGTGCGCGTCGAGTTGTCTGCATGAAAATGGGGCCGCAGGAGGCGCTTCGCGCTGCGAGTGAACTGGCGCGGACCCTCGGGCTGCGGCGGACGAAAGTGTCGGGTTCTGTGTTCGCACGCGGCGATTGCGGTCTGCGTGCGGAGCGGGTCGGGCGCGAAGGCGGATCGGTCGCTTTGGGGGCGTTATCGTCGCTCTTTAGGGCGCTCGGGTCCGCTCATTATAAAGTGCGTCGCACCGTACAAAACGATGACCGGCCATAGAGACGGTTGCTGAAAAAAGGAAGCTACCGTCACCAAAAGCGAACCGAGAGAGCACACGAAAATAAAGCCCGGCTGCGCGGTTGCAGCCGGGCTTTCGAGCTTTGCGGCCCGAGGGAGCGCGGGCAGCTGCCCGCGGCTCGATCGCTTTGCGATTACTTCGCGACGACGTTCACGAGGCGGTTCTTGACGACGATTACCTTGCGAACGGTGAGTTCACCCACAAAGCGCTGCACGTCGGGATTGGCGAGCGCAGCGGCCTCAATCGTCGCCTGGTCGGCGTCGGTCGGCACGCGGATTTCGCCGCGCAGCTTGCCGTTCACCTGCACGACGAGCTTCAATTCGTCGGCGGCGATCGCTTCTTCGGACCACTTCGGCCAGGGTGCGTCGATGAGCTCGCCGATCGCTTCGACAAAGCCCACTTCGCCCCAGAGGGCGGTCGTGATGTGCGGCGCGATCGGGTAGAGCGTACGTAGCAGAATCGAAGCGCATTCCTTGCGGACGGCGTCCGCGGCGGCGCCTTCTTCCTTAAAGGCTTCGATCACGTTGAACATCTTCATGCAGGCCGACACGACCGTGTTGTACTGCATGCGCTCGAAGTCGAATTCGGCCTGGCGCAGCGCCGTATGCACTTCGCGGCGCAGATGCTTGGCGTCGTGGCTGAGCGCGGCGGCATCAAACGTCATCGGCGCGGCGAGCAGCGCTTCGTGCTTGGCATAGACCCAGTTCCAGATGCGGCGCAGGAAGCGGAACGTGCCTTCGGCACCCGAATTGGACCAGGCGGCCGACTGATCGGGGGGACCGGCGAACATCACGAAGCTGCGGGCCGTGTCGGCACCGTACTTCTGAATGATGTCGCGCGGCTCGACAACGTTGCACTTGGACTTCGACATCTTTTCGATGCCGCCGAGCACCACAGGCTCGCCGTCTTCCTTCGAAATCGCGCCCGAGGGACGGCCTTTGTCGTCGAACTGCATTTCGACTTCATCCGGGTAGTACCAGCGGCGGTGGCCGTCGGGCAGATCGCGGTAGAAGCATTCGGCCATGAGCATGCCCTGCGTGAAGAGGCGCTTGAAGGGTTCGTCATACTTGACGAGCCCGAGGTCGCGCATCACCTTCGTCCAGAAGCGGGCGTAGAGCAGGTGCAGCACGGCGTGCTCGATGCCGCCGATGTACTGATCCATCGGCATCCAGTAGTCGGCGCGCTTGTCGACCATGGCTTCGTTGCAGTCGGGCGAGCAGTAGCGCTGGAAGTACCACGAGGAGTCGACGAACGTGTCCATCGTGTCGGTTTCGCGCTCGGCGTCGCAGCCGCACTTCGGGCACTTCACTTTCTTGAAGGCGTCGCACTTGTCGAGCGGGTTGCCGCTGCCGTCCGGCACGAGGTCTTCGGGCAGAACGACCGGGAGGTCTTCGTAGGGAACGGGGACCGGGCCGCAGTGCGGGCACTTGATGATCGGAATCGGCGTACCCCAGTAGCGCTGGCGGGAAATGCCCCAGTCGCGCAGACGGAACTGCACGCGCTTTTCGCCCAAGCCCTTTTCGGCGAGGTCCTTGAGGATCGCTTCAAAGGCGGCGTGGAAGCCGAGACCGTCATAGGCGCCCGAGTTGACGAGCTTCGTTTCGTCGGACTTTTCGCCGTACCACTCTTCCCAGGCCTCGGTCGAGTAGGTCTGGCCTTCGACGGAAACCACCTGCTTGATGGGCAGACCGTATTTCTTGGCAAACGCAAAGTCGCGTTCGTCGTGCGCGGGTACGCCCATGACGGCGCCTTCGCCGTAGCTCATGAGCACGTAGTTGCCGACCCAGACGGGGATGTCGGCGCCCGTGAGCGGGTGCTTCACCGAGAAGCCCGTGGGGACGCCCTTCTTTTCCATCGTCGCCATGTCGGCTTCGGAGACCGAACCCTTGGCGCATTCCTTGATGAAGGCCTGCAGCTGCGGATTATTTTCGCTCAGGCGCGTGGCGAGCGGATGCTCGGCCGCAATCGACATGAAGGTGACGCCCATCAGGGTGTCCGGGCGCGTCGTGTAGACGCGCAGCGTCTTGGCTTCGCCGTCGAGTTCGTACGGGAACGTGATCGTGAGGCCTTCGGAGCGGCCGATCCAGTGTTCCTGCATGCGGCGGACCTGTTCGGGCCACCCGTCAAGCTGCTTGAGGTCGTCCAAAAGTTCCTGCGCGTACTGCGTGATGCCGAGGTAGTAACCCGGGATTTCACGCTTTTCGACAACGGCGCCCGAGCGCCAGCCGCGTCCGTCGATCACCTGTTCGTTGGCGAGAACGGTCTTGTCGACCGGGTCCCAGTTGACGATCTGCGTCTTGCGGTACGCAATGCCCTTTTCGAGCATCTTGAGGAACATCCACTGGTTCCAGCGATAGTACTCGGGGCGGCACGTGGCGACTTCGCGCGACCAGTCGAAGGCGAGCCCCAGGGGCTCCATCTGCGACTTCATGTCGGCGATGTTGTTGTAGGTCCACTGCGCAGGAGCCACCTTCTTGGCGATGGCAGCGTTTTCAGCCGGCAGACCGAACGCGTCCCAGCCCATCGGGGTCATGACGTTGTAGCCCTTCATGCGGAAGTAGCGGTACATCACGTCGTTGAGCGTGTAGTTGCGCACATGACCCATGTGCAGCTTGCCGCTCGGGTAGGGAAGCATCGAGCAGACGTAGAACTTGGGCTTGGGATTGCCCTTCTCGTCGAGCGCATTTTCGACGGCACGATAGACGTCGCGGGCCTTCCACATGCCCTGAACTTCGCTCTCGACCGCCTGCGGGGAGTAAGTCTCGCGCATAACGCTTAAATCCGATAATTGAGAGTTGAACGGAAAAAAATAGTCAGTCGAAAAGTATAGCCATTTGTCTTTGGGACCCGCGTGCGCGTGCTGTGCACTTCGCAAGCGCCGCCACGCCGATCATGACGGCGCGACGCTTCGTCTAAGCGTTTGTGCCGAGCGCGTATCTCGTTTTCTCGCGGCCGACGCGCGCCGCACGGAAACGAACCAATGGGCGCTCGGATGCCGAAATATGCTAACTTTTCGAGCCTCGAATTCACCTCCGGGGAGCTTTCTGCCGCAGCGCCGCACTCCCAGGAGGGAAAACCCGTCCTGCAAAGCCTTTCCACGCCATGCAACAAGATTTGCTCTCGAGCCTCAATCCCCGTCAGCTTCAGGCGGTCACCGCCCCGGAAGACAGCGTCCTCATTCTTGCGGGCGCGGGGTCGGGCAAAACGCGCGTGCTCACTTCGCGTATTGCGTACCTTCTGAACGAACATCTCGCGCGCACCGACGAGATTCTTGCCGTGACCTTTACGAACAAGGCGGCCAAGGAAATGGTGACGCGTCTTGAAACGATGCTTCCCTACGACCTGCGCCGCATGTGGGTGGGGACGTTCCACGGGCTCTGCAACCGGATTCTGCGCCGGCACGCGGAATTTGCGGCGCTGCCGAAAACCTTCCAGATTCTCGACAGCGGCGATCAGCTCTCGCTCATCAAGCGCGTGATGAAGGCCGCCAACGTCGATCCGGAGAAGACCGATGCGAAGTACGTGCAGAACTTCATCAATTGGAGCAAGGAGCACGGACTGCGCTCGAGCCAGGTGACGGGCAGCGACTGCGACGAGACGACGAAGTCGCTTTACGTTGAGTACGAGCGGCAATGCCAGCGCGAAGGCGTCGTGGACTTCGCCGAGCTGCTTTTGCGCTGCTATGAACTCCTCGAGCGCAACGAACTCGTTCGCACGCACTATCAGCACCGCTTCCGCCACATTCTCGTCGACGAGTTCCAGGACACGAACATCCTGCAGTACCGCTGGCTTAAGCTCCTTGCGGGCGCCGGACTCGGCCCGGACGGGTGCTCGCTCAATGCGGTTTTTGCCGTGGGCGACGACGACCAGTCGATTTACGCCTTCCGCGGTGCCAACGTCGGCAACATGGAGGACTTCCTCAAGGACTTTCGCGTTGCCGAGCCGATTCGCCTCGAAGAAAACTATCGCTCGACGGGGACCATTCTCGATGCCGCCAACGGCCTCATCGCGAAGAATTCCGGGCGCTTGGGCAAGAATCTCTGGACTTCGGGTGCGCGCGGCGAAAAGATCATCGTTGAAGAACTTCCCGATGACCGTGTCGAAGCGCGCTGGGTGGTCGACGACATCGAGCACGAACGCGGCCGCGGGACTGTCTATCGCGACTTCGCTGTGCTCTACCGCATGAACTCGCAGTCGCGCGCCATGGAAAGCGCGCTCGCTTCCGCAGGCATTCCCTACCGCGTCTACGGCGGGCTGCGATTCTTCGAGCGTGCGGAAGTGAAGCATGTTCTCGCGTATCTGCGGCTCCTTACGAACCCCTGGGACGACACGAGCTTCCTGCGCATCGTCAACTTTCCGACGCGCGGCATCGGCGCCAAAACAATCGAGTCGCTCACGCTCGAAGCGCGTGCGCGCGGCGTGAGTCTCTGGGCTGCGCTCTCGGACGATACGGTGAAGGTGCCGCCGAAGCTCGCAGCCTTCCATTCGCTCATTCTTAAGATGCGCACCGATGCGCAGACGATGTCGCTCGACAAGGCGATCCGCTACACGATCACGGCTTCGGGGCTGCGCGACGCGTACATGAAGGAAAAGGACGGCGAAGACCGTGTGGCCAACATGGACGAAATTCTGAGTGCCGCCAAGGGCTACCTCGAAAACGAAGGGATCCGTCCCGAGCACTGCGCGTTTGAGCCCGTGAGCGACGATTCGCCTTCGCCGCTCGAAGGGTTTCTCACGCAGGCGACGCTCGAAGCGGGCGACAAAAATGAAGACGCCTCGACCGATGCGGTGCAGCTCATGACGGTGCACGCCGCAAAGGGGCTCGAATTCAAGTACGTCTACATCATCGGGGCCGAAGAAGGGATCTTTCCGCATTTTTCGGCGCTCAAGGAAACGGAGAAGAAGGGCGGCCGAGGCGGCCTTGAAGAAGAGCGCCGTCTCATGTATGTGGCGATCACGCGTGCGAAAAAACGCCTCGTGATTTCGCACTGTCGCGAGCGACTCCTTTACGGCAACAACTTCAGCAACCCCGTTTCGAGCTTCGTCAACGAAATTCCGCAGGAGCTTCTCGACATTCGCGAGCTCGCGAGGTCGCGCCGCGACGATGACGACGACGGATTCGACGCGTATTTCGACGATTACGGTCGCAAGAGCGGCTCGTCGGGGCGCGGCGGTTACGGCGGCTACAGCAAGAGCGGTCGGGGCAGCACGGGCGGCTACGGCGCCCGAGGTGCTTCGGGCTACGGGTCGCGTGCATCGGGCTCTTCGCTCTCGCCGGAGACACGTGCGGCCTTTGCGGCGCACGTGGCCCGCTCGCCCTTTGGCGGGGCCGCGCGCTCCGGAACGAGCGGCAGCGGCTACGGGTCCCGTTTCGGGAGCTCGGGCTTTTCCGGGCGCGCTGCGCTCGAAAAGGGACGCGGGCCGCTTGAAAGCATCTCGCCTTTGGAGCGCAGCAATCTCGGCGCCTCCGCTTCGGGTTTTGCGCCTGGCGACCGCATCGAGCACGAAACGCTCGGTCCCGGGCGCGTTCTTTCGGTGACGGGTATCGGCGATATGGCGCGCATTCGCGTGAAGTTCGCGAGTCGCGAAGCCGAGTTGATGCTGAAATTCGCCCGCCCAAAGATTCGAAAGCTTTGAGGCGCAGCGAGCGCAAAGCCGTCTTTCATAGCGGCGCAGATCCGCAGGCGCCGTTATGAAGTCGTCCGTGCTAGACTTGCCATTCTTCCTGACGGGGGGCCTGGTGCCGTCCGTCGATGCCGGACCTTCGCGGCGGCTCTTTGCCGAGCGGCAGCGAACGTCTCCGGGCCATAGTTCAACTGGATAGAACTGTCCCCTCCTAAGGGACCGATCTGGGTTCGAGTCCCGGTGGCCCGGCCAGCGCGCGATAAGCCGCTGCAAAGAAAAGCCTTCCTGTCCTCGTCGGATAAATGGAAGGCTTTTTTGTTTTTCGGCCCGCCAAACGACTCGAGCCCGGCTTGAGACCGGGCTTGAATGCGGATCAGCATTGTCGAAGTGCCGCCCGAGAGAATTCCTTGCGGCAATTCAGATCGTCAGCCGATTAGTACTGGTCGAAGTACTTCTGGACTTCCTTCCAGTCGCTCGTCTTCGTCAGAGCGAGCTGCAGAAGCACGCGGGCCTTCTGCGGGTTGAGCGAACCCGAGGCAACCCAGTGCATCTTCTGGTCGTCGACTTCGGCTTCCTTCGTCGTGGCGCCCGTCGGGACGCGCGAAGAACGAACCACAACCGTGCCGTCCTTGGCAGCCTTTTCGAGGATCGGCCAGATCGCCTTGTGGATGTTGCCGTTGCCGACACCGGCGGAGACGATGCCCTTGTAGCCGGCCTTCACAAGCGCTTCGGCCTGGTAGCCTTCAACGCCGGCGTGGTTGTAGACGATACCGACCTTCGGAAGCGATTCGAGCTTCGTCACGTCGAACGGAGCTTCCTTCTGAGCGCGCAGACCGACGGCTTCGTATTCAACGTGGTTGTTGAAGATCGTGCCGACCTTGCCGAAGTTGCCGGCCTGGAACGTTTCGGGCTGAACCGTATTGGTCTTGATCACTTCGCGGGCGCCGACAACAACGTTGTCCATGGCAACCACGACGCCCTGCTTGGCGGTTTCGGGCGTGGCGGCCGTCAGAACGGCGTTAAAGAGGTTGCGGGGACCGTCAGCCGAGAGGCCCGTCGAGGGCAGCATGGCGCCGACGAGAACGACCGGCTTCTTGCAGCGGTTCGTGAGCTGCAGGAAGTAGGCGGTTTCTTCCATCGTGTCGGTACCGTGCGTGATCACGAAGCCGTCATACTTGCCGCAGTCGGCCGAGATCGTCTTGGCGAGCTTGAGCCAGACTTCGTCGGACATGTCCTGCGAACCGATGTTCGTGACCTGGACGGGCGTGACGTTCGCGATCTTGGCGAGTTCGGGAACCGCGTCGACGAGGTGGTTCACCGAGACCTTGCCAGCCTGGTAGGCCGAGCCGGTCGAGGAAGCGCCGGCACCGGCGATCGTGCCGCCCGTGGCGAGCACGGCGATATTCGGCAGCGAGGCGGCCATGGCGGCGCTCGAAAGGGCGGCGATACCAAGGGCGACAAGGGTGTGTTTGATCTTCATGACGAACATCTCCTTTGGGTGAAATGCTTCTTTTAGTGTTGGTCGATTCCGGTCGAACCCATTGGGCCGGAAAGCACTGGTCCTGCTTCGCGAAGTGCGCGAACGATAGTTCTTTTCGCGCGCCCCGCCTGCATTTGCGAAGAAGAGTCTATCGATCGAAACGCCCGTCGGCGATCAAAAACAGTAAGACTATTGCCTCAGTTCAATAAAACCGAACGAGTAGGGAAAAGTGCCTATTTCTAAATGGAGAAAGCAATGGGTGCTTCCGGCGAGCGAAACGATATTTCCGTCTGGTGACTTCAACGAAAATGCCCGAAGGTGAGGCGCTTCGGGGGGCGGCTCTCCGATATACTTCTCTCGTTATACCTATTTGGAATAGCGATTGAAATGCCCGCTTCTCTTCGAATGAACGTGCGCAAAAACCGCAGCGGCTTCACGCTTGCGGCCGATCTCACGATCGAGCCCGGCATCATCACGGTGCTGCGCGGCAAGTCGGGCGCGGGCAAAACGACGGTCGCGGACCTGATTGCCGGGCGCATCGAGCCTGACACGGGCGTCATTGCGCTCGGCGAGCGCATCTTCTTCGACCGGGAGAGAGGCATCAGCCTGCCACCCGAAGCCCGCGGTCTCGGCTATGTCTTTCAGACGCACCGGCTTTTTCCGCACTTGAGCGTGCGCGAGAACATCCTTTTTCCAGTGACTTTCGGCGGGCGAAAAGCTTCTGCCACGGTCGACGAACTTGCCGATTTGCTTGGCATCGGCGAACTGCTCGAGCGCATGCCGCAGACGCTCTCGGGCGGCGAAAGCCAGCGTGCGGCACTTGCTCGCGCGCTGATGGGCGCCGAAACGATGCTTCTCATGGACGAACCGTTGGCGAGTATTGACGTTGAGCGCCGCGACGTGCTCCTCACGTACATCGAGCGCATCAGAGAGCGCTTTTCGATGCCGATTCTTTACATCACGCACAGCGATGAGGAGACCGAGCGGCTCGCCGGTGCGCTTTATGAAATTCATTCGGGTGCCGTTCGCGCGCTCGAACCCAACCGCCGGAAAGGCACGTGCGGCGAAGGCGAAGAGCCGCAAGCACATCCCAACACGAACTTTAGGAGGAAAGCCGTATGACCACAAAAATGAAGAAGACCTGCGTGCTTCTCGCGTCCGCTGCCGCGTTTGCCTTTTCGGCGGCTGCGGCGCAGGCGGCCGTCACCGTTACGACGGGTGCGGGCTACGTCAAGATGGTCGAAGCGCTCGTACGAGCCTATGAGGCCGAGACAAAGACCGAGGTACATACCGCCTTCGGCGGCAACATCGGGCAGATGCTCGCTCAGGTGGAAAGCGGCAGCGGCGTTAATGTCGTGATTTCCGATAAAACGAGTCTCAAAAAGTTCACGAAGCGCCTTGCGGCGTCGCCCGCAGCCGACCTCGGTACGACGCCCCTGGTGCTTATTTGGAAGAAAGGACTCACGCTGACGGTCCCCGAAGATATTGCGGGCGAGACCGTGAAATCCGCTGCTTATCCGGATCCGAAGGCAGCCGTCTACGGGCGCGCCGCGAAGGAATACCTTGATTCGACCGGTCTAGGCGAGAAGATCGCCGCCAAGGTGAACGCCGTTTCAACCGTGCCACAAGTGTTCTCCTACGTTGCGACAGGTGAAATGGATGCAGGCTTCGTGAATCTTTTGGCCGCCAACCAAGGCAAAGCGAAAATCGGCGGCATGCTCGCAATCGAAAAAGGCTTTACGCCGATCGAAATGACGGCAATGCCCGTGAAAGGTCAAGAGGGCGAAGCCGACGTGCAGGCCTTCCTGAAGTTCCTCTCGTCCGAGAAGGCTTCACCGATTCTTGAAAAATTCGGCGTCGTTCGTCGATAACGGGGTGCAGCTCATGCTCGGCGCACTCGAGTCGCCCGAGATCGTCTTTGCCGTCCTGCTTACGGCCAAGACGGTTGTGGTCGCCGCGGTCCTTTTTCTCCTTTGCTGCCCGCCGCTCGCGTGGTTGCTTGCAAGGAGGAAGGGGCTTCTCGTTCGTGCGCTGAGCTTTCTCACGACGCTTCCGCTCGTGTTTCCGCCGATCGCACTCGGCTACCTTCTTCTCTTGCTTTTCGGTCGCAACGGACTGCTCGGAAGCCTCTTGAGCGACGCTGGCATTGCGTTTGTCTTCACGCCTGCGGCCGTCTACTTCGCCGCCTTTGTGGCCGGACTGCCGCTCGTCGTGCGGCCGCTGAAAAATGCGCTCGAGAGTGAAATGCTTCAGGCGATTGAGTTCGCCGCGCGCGTGCACGGCGCGACGCCTGTTACCGTCTTTCGCCGGATCACGATGCCGCTCGTGCGGCCGCATCTGGCGGCGGGGCTGCTTTTGGGACTCACGCGGGCGAGCGGCGAAGTAGGCATCACGATGATGTTGGGCGGCAATATTTCCGATCGCACCAACACGCTTTCGCTCGAAATTTTCAATGCCGTCTCTCGTGCCGAGTTCGACGCCGCAACTGCGCTCTGTCTGTTGCTGACGATCTTTACGTTCGTCGTCTTTTGCCTTCTCGAGATCATTCAGAAGCGCGCCGTGAAGCTCTGAGGCTACGCGTGCGGTCTTCGGTTGTCGTGAGCCTCATTCTTCGCAGCGATCTTTTAGGCCTGCTGTTTCGCATCGGTCTGGATCGTATTTGCGGACATAACGCAGCGGTTCGATCCGCCGTTTTTCTTTGGTACGACGAAGAGGAGGAAGGCAAACTTCGGGTGGCGCGAAATGACAAGAAGAATGGTATGCACTGACCTATCGCGACAGGTTGCTTTGCGATATTGTGCGTCCTCTTAATGAAAGGAAACTTTTAGACTATTTGAAAAATAAGAAAATTTTTTGAACAGAGTGCCAGGATGTGTGGGATATCTACTGGCGCGCAATGACAATAGCTTGACGTTCTGAGCGGTAAATGGGCGACGTCTGAAACCTATAGTTTTTTTGCAACGCCGGCGCGCAAAGGAGGCGCGTCCGTTGAGTTTCAGACACTAGGAGACAAACATGCCCGGCTATCCGCAGGACCTTCTTTCGAACCGCTCGGTCGTCAAGCACGACTTTGCGATCATCACGCCGCAGGGGCGCGTCATCAACACCATCCCCGGCATCGTCGACACGAAGATGACGATTCTGTGCTCGCCCAAGATCGGCGCCGGCTTCGTGCAGTTGATCGGCACGCTCGGTCCCGATGCGCACACGGAATATCCGTACGCGACCGAAGCGCATGAAGAGTCCTTCATCTATGTGCTCGACGGCGAAGTCGAACTTGAAGTGACGGTCGGCGACGAAACGCGCGTTCTCACGCAGGGCGGCTATGCCTATGCGCCCGCCGGCGTCGGCATCGGCTTCCGCACGAAGAACGGCCGCGAAGGCCGCATCCTGCTCTACAAGCAGCGCTACATCCCGCATCCGAAGGGCCTCAAGCCCTGGACGGTCTTCGGCAACATCAACGAAGTTGTCTTCCGCGACTACGACGGCATGGCCAACGTGCACGTCAAGGACTTCCTCCCGGTTGAAGAAGCCTTCGACATGAACATGCACATTCTCTCGTTCGATCCGGGTGCCTCGCACAACATCTGCGAAACGCACGTTCAGGAACACGGTGCCTACATCTACGAAGGCCAGGGCACGTATCTCCTTGACGATACCTGGTACCTCGTCAAGAAGGAAGACTTCCTCTGGATGGGTGCCTTCTCGGTGCAGGCGGGCTACGGCATCGGCCGCGAACCCTTCTCCTACATCTATTCGAAGGACTGCAACCGCGACGTCGAAATCTGATCGACCGAACGACTTTCGAAGAATCTCACTCGTCGTGCGAGCGCACTTCGTCTCAGACCGAACTTCAGACCTGAGGGCGCTCGCCGACCGAACAATCAACCACGACCCAATAAGGAGCCGATCATGGCGCTCGACGCAAACTTCAAAGCCCTTGACATCCGTGAATACCTTGACGCGACCCACATGCGCGGCAAGAACATCACGTTCCTCGACGACTTCTCGCAGGACGAAATCATGAGCCTCTTCCGCGCTGCGGAAATGCTCGAACCGTTCATGCGCACCGGCACGGACCTCCTCAAAGGCAAGGTGCTCTACACGCTCTTCTTCCAGCCCTCGACCCGTACGCGATGCTCGCACGAAAACGCCATGCACCGCCTCGGCGGCTCGGTGATCACTGAAGCCGACCCGACGCACAATTCCTCCGTCGCGAAGAACGAGTCGCTCGCCGACTCGCTGCGCGTGACGAGCGAATACGCCGACGTCATCGTGATGCGTCACCCGAACGACCAGGAAGCCCTGGGCGCGCTCGAAGAAATCAAGGGTCACTGCTCGCCCGTGATCTCCGGCGGCTACGGCAACGTCACGCACCCGACGCAGGGCCTGCTCGACTCCTACACCTGCTGGCGCGCCTTCGGCGACCTCTCGAAGCTCACGGTTGCGATCGCCACGCCCGACCTCTCGCGCGCCCGCTCCGGGCAGTCCTTCGCGCTTGCGCTCGCCCGCCTCGGCGCCAAGATCGTCTACACGGGCACGAGTGAACTGCGTACGCCCGAAATCGTTCGTCAGAAGCTCGTCGCCATGGGTGCGAACTTCGAAGAACACTTCGACCTCACGATGAAGCAGAACGAAGAGCTCTACATGGACAAGGGCGTCGACCTTATCTATCTGCCGGGCTGCTCCGTGAAGAAGGACGATCCGAACCGCGCCGACTTCGAAAAGAAGATGACCAACTACTACGTCTCGCTCGAAATGCTCAAGAACATCAAGGCGAAGACTGGCAAGACCGTCGGCGTGCATCACTCGCTGCCGCGCAACCCTGGCGAATTCGACTTCGGCATCGACAACACCGAGCACCAGCTCTACTTCCGTGCGATCGGCTTCTCGGTGGCGCTGCGCATGGCGCTCCTCGCTTCCGTCGTCGGCGTTGCCTAATTCGTCGGAAGAAACCGGAAAAGACTTCTCCGGAAGTGCGCCGGCCGCTTGACGGTCATTGGAGCGGCCGGCGGCGCTCTTTCTCGTAGCGGTTGAGGCGAGCCGCCTCAACCGTACCAGCGAAACAGATTCAACGTCCGTTTTTTGTGGCTCGCGTAAGCGTACGAAAAACGGCGAAGGGATCGTCTTGTCTTCAAAAACGGTCGGTCCTTTAAAATTATTTCAAGGAAATCATCAAAATGCGTCTTGTTATTGCTCTCGGCGGCAACGCCCTTCTGAAGCGCGGCGAACCGATGCTCTGCGAAAACCAGCGCGCCAACGTTCGCATCGCCTGCCAGCAGATCGCCAAGGCCTATGAAGGAAACCAGCTCGTGATCGCGCACGGCAACGGTCCGCAGGTGGGCCTTCTTGCGCTGCAGAACAATGCGTACAAGGAAGTGCCGATGTATCCGCTCGACGTGATCGGCGCCGAATCGATCGGCATGATCGGCTACATGATCCAGCAGGAACTCGTCAACTTCGTGCCGAAGTCCGCCAAGCTCGCTACGGTGCTCACGCAGACCCGCGTCGACCCGAACGACCCGGCCTTCCAGAACCCGACTAAGCCCGTCGGCCCCGTCTATGAAAAGGAAGAAGCCGAACGTCTCGCCAAGGAACACGGCTGGACGATCGCGCCCGACAACGACAAGTACCGTCGTGTTGTGCCGAGTCCGGAACCCAAGCAGATCTGGGGTCTTGAACCGCTTCGCACGCTCGCCGAAAAGGGCTTGAATCAGTTAAAATAAATCTACTCGAATATAACTATTTATTGCCAAAAT